>Ga0164294_10001968_pt1 | contig 18779 bp, 12 predicted proteins | sample GEODES005metaG_FD_111479 | JGI IMG/M metagenome (GOLD analysis project Ga0164294, IMG submission 111479) | Oligotrophic lake water microbial communities from Sparkling Lake, Wisconsin, USA - GEODES005 metaG | ecosystem: Environmental > Aquatic > Freshwater > Lake | place: USA: Sparkling Lake...
ATCGACGCCGTCCACCAATATAGCGCCCTCAGACACGTCGTAAAAGCGGCAAATCAGGTTGACCAGCGTGCTCTTGCCCGAACCGCTGTGGCCGACCAAGCCAATCATCTCGCCCGGCGCGATTTTGAGATTTATGCCCCGGTTCACCGCCCGGTTGCCGTAGCGAAAGCCCACCTCGCGCAGCTCAATGCGGCCTTGCACCCGGTCCACGTGCACCGGGTTTTGCGGCTCGGGCACGCTGGAGACATGGTCCAGGATGTCAAAAATGCGCTTGGCCGCAGACGCCGATTTTTGCGTGACCGAGACGATGCGGCTCATGGAATCCAGCCGCCCGTAAAAGCGCCCGATGTAAGCAATGGCCGCGAGCAGCATGCCCACCGTGATTTCGCCTTTGGACACCTGCCAGATGCCAAAGCCCCAGACCACCAGCAGGCCCATTTCGGTCAGCAGCGACACACTGGGCGAAAACAGCGACCAGATGCGGTTGATGCGGTCGTTGACCAGCAGGTTGTGGCGGTTGGCATCGCGAAAGCGCTTGGCTTCGCGCTGCTCTTGCGCAAACGCCTTGACCACACGGATGCCGGGAATGGTGTCGGCCAGCACGTTGGTGACTTGGCCCCACACGCGGTCAATCTTCTCAAAACCGGTGCGCAGGCGGTAGCGCACAAAGTGGATCATCCAGCCAATAAAAGGCAGTGGCACTAGGGTGATGAGCGCCAGATACGGGTTCATGGAAAACAGGATGACGGCGGTCATGACGATCATCACCACGTCGCTGGCAAAGTCGGTGAGGTGCAGCGACAAATACACCGCAATACGGTCACTCTCGCTGCCCACGCGCGAGAGCAAATCGCCGGTGCGCTTGCCTCCAAAGTATTCGAGCGAGAGGCGCAGCAGGTGCTCATACGTAGTGGTGCGCAGGTCGGCGGCGATGCGCTCGGACGCCAGCGCCAAGATGTAGGTCTTGGCCCAACTCAGCACCCAGGCCAATATTCCTGAGCCCAGCAGCCCCGACAAATACCAAAGCACGGTGGCTGGCGGGATTTGCTGGCCGTTCTGAAAGGGGATGAGCACCTCGTCCACCAGCGGAATGGTCAGATAGGGCGGCACCTGGCTGGCCGCCGTGCCCAGCAGCATGAGCACAAAGCCCAGCAGCAACTGCCCCCGGTAGGGCCGCGCAAAGCGCCACAGGCGCAGCAGCGTCCAGGTGGACGGCGGGGTGTGGACCACCTTGGTACAAACCGGGCATTCCTCCTGGTCGGGTTCCAGCGGCGCTTTGCAACTGGGGCACACCGCCTGTAGCAGCGGCGCCACCGGCTGGCCGCTGAGCGCGCTGTTTTGCTGGGCCATGAACTGGTCCACCAAGCGCAGTGCCTGCAGGTTCTGGCCCAGGGTAAAGCGCCAGCGGTGCAGCAGGCCATGGGCGTCCAGCAGCTCCAAGTGGCCCACGCCGGCGTGGTCGTGGTGGGCCAGCGCCAGGCCAGCGCGGTAAGGCCAGTGCAGTGGCGCCCTGCCGTCTTGCGTCAGACTGAGCAAACGCCGGTTAGTAGCCAGCACCAGGCCCGGCGTGAAGTGCAGGCGGGCATCGAGGTCAACCTCCAGGCAGGCAAAGACGTTCTCATCGGAAGCGATGTGCGGCAAGCTTGCCGATAACCACTGGGCTGGAATATCACCCGCCGCAGGTGCGGCAACAGGTACGTCTTGGGTCATTGAAGTGAATCATTCTTTTGTTTAAAACCGATCTGCTTCAAGGGAGCGCCGGCAGGGCATGCCTTACACGCCAAACCCCCACTATGCCTGAGAGCGGCGCCCCACACAGTCCCGGCGCAGCCTTGAGCGAGAATACCCAACGCACCATGAACCCCACCGGTGGACCGCAGCGTCCGCCCCATTCCATGACGAGCCAGAAAAAAATCGAGATTTTGCGGGTGAATTACCTGCGCGGCCCCAATATCTGGACCTACAGACCCGTGATCGAAGCCTGGGTCGACATCGGCGAGCTGGAAGACTTCCCCTCCAACACATTGCCCGGTTTTTACGAGCGACTCACCGGATGGCTGCCGGGCTTGATGGAGCACGAATGCAGCCCGGGCGTGCGCGGCGGCTTTCTAGAGCGGCTGCGCGAAGGCACTTGGGCGGCGCATATTTTGGAGCACGTAAGCCTGGAACTGCAAAACCTCTCGGGCATGCGTACCGGCTTTGGCAAAGCGCGCCAAACATCGCAGAGTGGCATTTACAAAGTGGCGTTTCGCAGTCGCCAGGAAGACGTGGGCCGCGCGGCCCTGCACGCCGGGCGCGACCTGCTGGTGGCGGCCATCAACGACCAGACTTTTGACTTGGCCACCCGCGTGGCCGAACTCAGCGACATGGTGGACTCGTTGTGCCTGGGCCCGAGCACCGCGCACATTGTGGATGCGGCCACCGCGCGGCGCATACCGCACATCCGCCTGACCGAGGGCAATCTGGTGCAACTGGGCTACGGCATCGCCCAGCGCCGCATCTGGACTGCGGAGACCGACCAAACCAGCGCAATCGCCGAAGAAATCGCCAGCGACAAAGACCTGACCAAGTCACTCCTGCAGGCCTGTGGCGTGCCGGTGCCCGAAGGCGAACTGGTCAAAAGCGCCGAAGCCGCCTGGGAGGCAGCGCAAAGCGTGGGCCTGCCGGTGGCAGTTAAACCCCTCGACGGCAACCATGGGCGCGGAGTGTCGCTGGACCTGACACACCAAACCGGAGTGGAAGCGGCCTACCACCTGGCGCACCGCCAGGGCGGCGGCAGTGCGGTCATTGTGGAGAAGTACATTCCCGGCAAAGAGCACCGCTTGCTGGTGGTCGGCAAAAAAGTCGTAGCGGCGGCGTGCGGAGACAGCTTGCACGCCGAAGGCGACGGCGTGCACACCATAGACCAACTGGCCGATTTGCAAATCAACTGCGACCCACGGCGTGGACGGGGCGAGGATTCCCCGCTCAATGTGGTGAAGCCTAGTGAAAGCGAAGAGATCATTCTGGAGCTAGATCTCGTGGGGCTGAACGCCCAATCGGTGCCAGCTCTGGGCCAGCGCGTGTTGATCCAGCGCAACGGCAATGTGGCACTGGATGTGACCGCGCTAGTGCACCCCAGCGTGGCTGCCGCCGCTGCCTTGGCCGCGCGCGTGGTGGGCCTGGACATTGCCGGTGTCGACATGGTGCTGCAGGACTGCGCCCTGCCCCTGCACAGCCAGCGCGCAGCGGTGATCGAAGTCAACGCCAGCCCGGGGCTGTTATCGCATATCAAACCGGCTAACGGCCCGGGCCAGCCGGTGGGCAAGGCCATCATGGATCATTTGTTTGCACCCAAGGTGGACGGGCGAATTCCCGTGGTGGGCATTACCGGCACGCACAACACCGGCCGCATTGCGCGCCTAGTGGCCTGGCTGGTGCACATCAGCGGCAAGCACGTAGGCCTGGCTTGCAGTGAAGGCCTGTACCTGGACAGCCGGCGTGTGGACGCGCGCGACAGCACAAATTGGGACGCCGGGCAGCGCATTTTGATCAACCGATCGGTTCAGGCAGCAGTATTTGAGAACCCGGGCGTCACCATCCTGGGCCAGGGCTTGGCCTACGACAAATGCGATGTGGGCGTGGTGACCGACGTCACCTGGCAGCCCGCGCTGGCTGACTTTGACATCTTGGACACCGAGCAAACCTATAAGGTGGCGCGCACGCAGGTCGATGTGGTCTTACCCAGCGGCACAGCGGTATTGAATGCCGCAGACCCCCAGTCGCTCGAACTCGCCGCGCTGTGCGACGGGAAGGTGATTTTTTATGGCCAGTCGCCCGAGCACCCGACACTGGCCCAGCACCGCGCTGCGGGCGAACGCACGGTCTATCTGCGCGACGGCACCATCGTTCTGGCCCGTGGCGACAGCGAAACGTCGCTGCTCAAACTCGCCAGCCTCAAGCCCAGCAAGGCGGCACAACCCGAGATGGTCATGGCCGCCGTGGCTGCGGCCTGGGCACTGCACATCGCGCCCGAGCTGATCGGCGCGGGCCTGCGCACTTTTGAATCCAGTCCCCAGAAGACGCCCTACTAGATACCTACTCCATGGAAGTTACCCGCCTTCGCGCCCTGCGCGGCCCCAATCTGTGGAGCCATCACACCGCCATCCAAGTCGTCGTCTCGTGCAGCGCGCAAGAGCGCGATGTCGGGCAGCTCGTTGGTTTTGAGTCGCGCCTGCGCGCCCGCTTCCCGGAGGTCAGCCCGTTTCAGACCACTGGCAGCGACGACACCGTGTCCATGGCGCGTGTGCTGGAGCTCGCTGCCCTGGGCTTGCAAGCGCAAGCCGGTTGTCCGGTAACCTTTAGTTGCACCAAGCCGACCATGGAAGAAGGCGTTTTTCAGGTGGTGGTGGAGTACAGCGAAGAAGAAGTCGGTCGCCTGGCCTTTGAGCTGGCCCAAACCCTTTGCATGGCCGCGCTAGAGGACACTGCGTTTGACCTGGCTGCCGCACTAGGTCAGCTGGGCGAACTCGACGAAGACGTGCGCCTAGGGCCCAGCACCGGCTCGGTAGTGAACGCTGCGCTGGCGCGCAACATTCCCTATAGTCGCATGACGGCCGGCAGCATGGTGCGTTTTGGCTGGGGCAGCCGGCAGCGCCGCATCCAGGCCGCCGAAATTGATGCCACCAGCGCCATTGCCGAAGCCATTGCCCAAGACAAAGAGCTCACCAAAAAGCTCTTGCATGCCGCAGGCGTTCCCGTGCCGATGGGCCGCGCGGTAAGAGACGCTGACGACGCCTGGCAAGCCGCGCTGGAAATTGGCTTGCCGGTGGTGGTCAAACCGCTGGACGGCAACCAGGGCAAGGGCGTCACAGTCAACATCACCACCGAGCCGCAGTTACGCGCCGCCTATGCGGTGGCTACCGAGTTTCGCGACCGCATTCTGGTGGAGCGCTACATGCCGGGCAACGACTTTCGCCTGCTGGTGGTGGGTGACAAGCTGGTCGCTGCCGCCCGGCGCGACCCACCCAAGGTGGTGGGCGACGGCGTGCACACCGTCGTGCAGCTGGTCGACCAGGTCAACCTCGACCCCAAGCGCGGCAGCGGCCACGCCACGTCGCTGACCAAAATCCGCTTTGACGGCATCGCCCACGCCTGCCTTGCCAGCCAGGGCTTTAGCGCTGACTCCATTCCCGCCAAGGGCCAGCGCGTCAACCTGCGCAACAACGCCAACCTGTCGACCGGCGGCTCGGCTACCGACGTCACTGACGACGTGCACCCCGACGTGGCCGCACGCGCGGTGGCTGCCGCCCACATGGTGGGCCTGCACATTTGCGGCGTCGATATGGTGTGCGACAGCATTCTTCGGCCCATTGAGGAACAAGGCGGCGGCGTGGTCGAAGTCAACGCCGCGCCGGGCTTGCGCATGCACCTGAGCCCCTCGTTTGGCAAGGGTCGCCCGGTTGGCGAGGCCATCATCTCGCAACTATTCAAAAGCGGGCAAGACGGTCGCATCCCGATCATCGCCGTCACTGGAACCAACGGCAAAACCACCACCGTGCGCCTGGTCTCACACCTGCTGACGCAGCAAGGTTGGTGCGTGGGCATGACCAATACCGACGGTGTGTACGTGGGCGGTCAGTGCATAGACACCGGCGACTGCAGCGGCCCCAAAAGCGCCAAAAACGTGCTCCACCACCCCGACGTAGACGCCGCCGTGCTGGAAACCGCCCGTGGCGGCGTATTGCGTGAAGGCTTGGCATTTGACTACTGCGACGTGGCGGTGGTGACCAACGTAGGCAGCGGCGACCACCTGGGCCTGAGCTACATCACTACCGTAGACGAGTTGGCCGTGCTCAAGCGCGTGATCGTGCAAAACGTGTCCCCAAAAGGCACAGCGGTGCTCAACGCAGCCGATCCGGTAGTGGCAAAAATGGCGGCCAAATGCAAGGGAGAGGTAACGTTTTTTGCGCTAGATAAGTTCAACCCGGTGATGGCCACGCACCTGGCCCAAGGCCGGGCGGCGGTGTATGTGGAAAACCAGCAACTCGTCGCCGCCAAAGGCGCTACCAAGCACTTTATCAATCTGGCCGATATACCGGTGACGCTGGGCGGTGCGGTCGGCTTTCAGGTGGAAAACGTGATGGCCAGCGTGGCCGCGGTCTGGGCGCTGGGCCTGGACTGGGATACCATTCGCAAGGGCTTGGCCAGTTTTTCGACCGACGAAAACAACGCCGCAGGCCGCTTTAATGTTTTCCAGTTCCGTGGCGCTACTGTGATTGCCGACTACGGCCACAACCCCGACGCCATGCTGGCGCTGGTCAATGCGGTCAACACCATGCCGGCCACCCGGCGCTCGGTGGTGATTAGTGGCGCGGGCGACCGGCGCGACCAGGACATCCGCCAGATCACCGAGATTCTGGGTGACGCCTTTGAAGAAGTGGTCATGTTCGAAGACCAGTGCCAGCGTGGCCGCCAGGATGGCGAGGTCATGGCGCTGCTGCGCCAGGGACTGGCCCAGGCCACAAAGGCCACGCAGCGCAGCGAAATTTACGGCGAATTTTTAGCCATTGATACCGCCATGGACAAACTTCAAGCGGGTGAGCTGTGCCTGATTTTGGTGGACCAGGTGGACGAAGCCATGGCCTACATCGCTACCAAGATTGCGCAGGACGCCTGAACATGTGCCTCTCATTTTGATTGGGATGGCGGGATGAATCCCGACGCACAGTCTCTGTGGCGTCTGCCCCAATGGGCGTTTGCGGTGCTGCTAGCGGTGTTGGGCATGCTAGGGCCGTTTTCCATTGACACCTACTTGCCGGCTTTTGCTGGTATTGCGGCATCGCTAGGCGCTACGCCGCTGCAAATGCAACAAACGCTGTCGGCCTATTTGTTTGGATTTGCCTTCATGGCGCTGTTCCATGGCGCTATTTCAGACAGCTTTGGACGCCGACCGGTGGTGCTGTGGGGGCTGGCGGTCTTTACGCTGGCATCGGTGGGCTGCGCGCTGTCGCACAGCATCGGGCAGCTGATTTTCTTTCGCGGCCTCCAAGGCCTGTCCACCGGCGCTGGCATTGTGATTGCGCGCGCGGTGGTACGCGATATGTACCCGCCCCACCAGGCGCAACAGGTGATGAGCCAGATCACCATTTACTTTGGCGCAGCCCCGGCCATCGCGCCACTGTTGGGGGGCTGGCTGCTGGTGCACAGCAGTTGGCAGGCGATATTTTGGTTTTTGGCGGCCATTGGCGTGGTCTTGTGGGTCGCCAACTACCGTCTGCTGCCCGAGACGCTGCACACCAGCCAGCGCCAACACTTTAACGTGAAAAACCTGCTTGCCGGTTATTGGCAGTTGGGGGCGGATCCGCGCTTTTTTCTGCTGGCACTGGCTAGCGGCATCCCGTTTAACGGCATGTTTTTGTATGTATTGAGTGCACCGGTTTTTTTGGGTGAGCATTTGCAGCTACAGCCGCAGCAGTTTTTTTGGTGTTTTTTAATCACCATCGCGGGCATCATGGGTGGCGCCTGGGTCAGTGGCCGGGTGGCGGGCAAGCTCAGCCCAAAACGCCAGATTCGCAACGGCTTTGTGATCATGTTGTGCATTGGAGTGGTGAACCTGGTGGCCAACCTGGTGTTTACGGCGCACGTGGCCTGGGCGCTGTGGCCTTTGGGCGTGTTTGCTTTTGGCTGGGCCATGATGGTGCCGGTGGTCACTTTGCTGGTCTTGGACCTGCACCCGGCGCGCCGGGGCATGGCGTCTTCGCTACAAATCTTTATTGGCTCCACGGCTAATGGCATCGTGGCCGGGGTGGTGTCGCCGTGGGTCATGCATTCCACCGTGGCGCTGGCTAGCGCTTCGCTGTGCATGATGGGCGTGGGCCTGGTGGCCTGGATGTTTATCCGCAGACGCTGGCCGCATATTGGCAACGAGGTGCATCCGGTGTAGTTATTGGCTGTTTGGCAGGTTTGCAATATACTGGTATTTTGTACAGTATTATGACTGCAGCCCAAGCCCAGCAAGCGTTTTCTATCCATCCATCCGCTGAAGAAGCCCTAGACGGGCTCCACGCGCAGGTGTGGCGGGCGCATGCATGGGCCCGCGCATCTCTGCATACAGTGGCCACGGGGGAGGCCTTGCTCGACGCCCAATTGCCCGGTGGCGGCTGGCCGGTGGGCGCTTTGACCGAGCTGCTGCAAGAAGCCGGTGTACACAACGAATGGCGCCTCTTGCTGCCCGCTCTGGCGCAGCACGGCAGCGGGCCGGTGGTGCTGGTGGGCCCGCCGCATCCGCCATTTGCACCGGCCTTGTTGGCCCAGGGCTTGCAAAGCCAACGCTTGCTATGCCTGTGCCCTGGCGCGTTCGCCATGGACACGGCGCGAAAGGCCACGCCCCTTGCGCCAGCAAGCTGCTTGTGGGCGACCGAGCAAGCGCTGCGTTGCGCTGCGGTGGATACCGTGGTGGCGTGGCTGGCCCAAGTGCGCCCGCATGAGTTGCGCCGCTTGCAGCTGGCAGCGGCTGAGCACCACAAATTACTGTTTGTGGTGCGCAGTTTGCAAGCCCAGCACGAGGCCTCGCCCGCCGTGCTGCGGCTCAAACTATCACTTAATGACCAATCGCATGTGTGCGTGGAAGTGCTCAAACGGCGGGGTCCGCCGGTAGCGGACCTGGTGCAGTGGGCGGCGCGCCCGGCCGCTTTGCAACAGCTGCTGGCCGCGCACGGGGCGCCTGAGCGGCCACCCCTGGCGCAGATGCCCCCTGCCCGGCAGATGCGCCAGCGACCATGAGCGCGCACTGGATTGCGCTGCGCCTGGGGGACACAGCGCCAACCACAGCCCCTGTACCCAGCGACCCCTTGGCGGCTTTGGCCTGGCGGGTGTTGCAGGTCACGCCCTGGGTGGCGCAGGTGGACGACGCGCTGGTGTTCGACATATCGGCCAGCGAGCGTTTGTTTGGCGGGCGGGCGGCGTTGCTGGAGCATTTGGGCTTGTCTGGCGCACACACGGGGGCGGTGTACTGGGCCCAGGGCGCTACGTCCTTGCTGGCCTTGGGGCGGCTGGCAGGTGTGCCGCCAGGCACCTGCACGCCTTTTCCACCACGGGGGCCCGATATGGTTCCTGAGATAGCGGCCGACGCACTGCCGCTGCACGCCCTGACCAGCGCACGCCCGCATCTGCCCACTCTGGCGCGTTTGGGCTGCCACACCTGGGGGCAATTGCGTGCGCTGCCGCGCGGTGGACTGGCGCGCCGCTTTGGAGCCGATGTTTTGGCAGCCCTAGACCAGGCCTATGGCTTACGGCCCGACATCTACCCCTGGATCCGCGTGCCCGAGGTGTTTGATGCGCCACTGGAGCTGGCCGCGCAGGTCGAGTCGGCACCGGCCTTGTTATTTGGTGCGCGGCGCCTGTTGGCGCAGTTGCTGGCCTGGTTGCGCGCACGCCAGCTTGGTGTGCAGCGCCTGGAACTGCGCTGGGAGCTTGACGCCCGGCGCGGCAATGCGCAGCACCTGGATGCGCACCACCAGGGGTCAGACCACGGCCGCCTTGAGCTCCATACAGCGCAAGCCACGCAAGATATGCGGCACCTGGAGCGGCTGCTGGGTGAGCAACTGGCGCGCGTGCGCCTGCCTGCGCCGGTGCTGTACCTGCGCTTACGCAGCCTGGCCACACAGGCCCTGCCCACCGAAAGCCAGAGCCTGCTGCCCGACAGCGTGCGCAGCGGCGACAGCTTGCACCAAATGCTCGAGCGCGTATCGGCACGTTGCGGCGCGGCACAGGTGCTTTGCGCCCAGGTGTACGCCGACCACCGGCCCGAGCGCATGCAGCAGTGGCAAACCTGGTCTGGCGCACCTGCGCCTGTGCAGCCGCACCGCAAGCCGGCGGCTGCGGATAGTGCCGCTGACGCCTCGGGGGCGCTCTACCCCACCTGGCTGCTGGCGACTCCACAGCGCCTGCTGTCGCAGCGCAGCGGGCCGCAGTTTCATGGCCCCCTGACCTTGCTGGTCGGGCCCCGGCGGCTGGAGGCCGGGTGGCTGGACGGAGAAAGCAGCGTCTTGCGGGACTACTTTGTGGCGCGCAGCGCGCGCCACGGGTTGCTGTGGATTTACCGCCAGCGGCTGGGCTCTGGCGATCCGGACGGCACGCAAGACTGGTATTTGCACGGGTATTTCGCTTAAGGCCTGCGGGGCGGTAAGGCCATCGATGTCGGGCCGCTTGGGATTGATTGCGGCGCGCCACGTTGCGCCAGACGGCTGATCAGACTGGCTGCCAGCGGGGCACGAAAAATCAAGATGGGCGATGCACCGGGTAAAGACTCCTGCTCTGCAGCTTCGAAAATTTCAAGCTCTCAAAATGCATGGTGTGTCGACATTTTTTGGCAATCACCAACACGCGATCACGCTTACAGATAATGTCTTCGGTAGTGGAAACTACTACCGGGGACGTTAGCGCATCTGAAGATGTTCTGGCGTTTTTCAAAAACCCCAATAGACTTCTGACCATGTATTATTTTTAGCCGAGATCATCCTATGCAGATGGCTTGCTTATGCAGGCCCAGAGATTTACCTTGAAGACTTGATCTTTTACCAAGCGCATTCCATTGAAATTTTTAAGTTCCTTAACCACACCAACTGAAAGAAAGCCTCTATGACCACCAAACTCGACAAAGTTGTTTACACGGCACATGCGCACACTACCGGCGGGCGGGAAGGTCGCTCTGTGAGCGATGACGGACTGCTTGATGTGATGCTATCGCCTCCGAAGGCCATGGGCGGTGCTGGCACTGCCACCAATCCCGAGCAGTTGTTCGCTGCGGGCTATTCGGCTTGCTTTATGGGCGCCCTAAAGCACGTTGCGGGCATAAAAAATTTAACGGTGCCATCCGATGCATCAATCGATGCGAGCATTGACATTGGCCCAATCCCGGCAGGTTTTAGCATTGCCGCGCGCCTGGCCATCAGTCTGCCCGGCATGGATCGTGCCGTTGCACAAGATTTGGTAGATACCGCACACCAGGTTTGCCCTTATTCCAACGCGACGCGCGGCAACATTGTTGTAGAACTTACCTTAATCTGATCTGGCGCTATCAATTTGCCCACCGGATGGGCTCCTTCACTTTTTCATAACCAGCAGAACTTTTGACGCATTCAAGCGAACGTTATTTGTCCGTGGTTTTGATGAGGTGATGGAGCCCCTTGATCATCAGATGACCGACTCCATTTGGAAGTCAAGCGCCCCAGCGTAAAGCGGCTGTATGCACGGGACTGTCCCACAAAGAAAGTAGATTGCTATCCAAAGCAGTCAAGGTGATAGAGCACCCTGCCATATCCAAAGACGTCACATAGGAACCTGTCAAATGGCGGGCGATTTTTATCCCCTTAGAAGCCAATATCTTGTGGACAGCGTTCACCATCACGTAAAGCTCAATCAAGGGCGTGCCACCGAAACCATTGACCAGCAAGATGACTTCTTGACCTTCTTTCAGTGCGAGGTCTTTTGAAATAGCTTGGGTTAACTCAAGGGCTACTTCATCAGCCGTCATCATCTTTGTCCGTCTGCGTCCGGGCTCGCCATGAATGCCAACGCCGACTTCAATCTCATCCGCCCCAATCTGAAAAGTAGGTTTGCCGACTGCGGGAACCGTGCACGAGCTCAAAGCGACTCCCATACTAGCGGTTTGTTTGTTGACCTCATCACCCAATAACTTTAGCTGTTGAAGAGAGTAGCCTCGCTCTGCAGCCGCACCCAGAATTTTCTCTATAACAAGCGTTCCAGCCACCCCTCTGCGGCCTGTGGTGTAGGTTGAGTCCTCCACTGCAACGTCATCATTGACGAGGACTGTGGCATTTTCCTGGTCCAGCAACTCGGCTGCCATTTGAAAATTCATCATGTCACCCGAGTAATTTTTAACGATAAACAGCACCCCCGCACCGCCGTCTACCGCTTGTGCAGCATTCATCATTTGGTTAGGCGTGGGGGAGGTAAACACCTGGCCTGGACAAGCAGCGTCCAACATTCCCAAACCCACAAAGCCCGCATGAAGAGGCTCGTGCCCTGCACCACCGCCTGAGATTAAGGCGACCTTCCCGGCGGTGATCTGACGCCGGCGTACGAACTCACGATCTTCACCCAACTCCACGATCTCGGCATGGGCTGCTGCAAATCCGTCCAGGGCCTCATTGAGGATGTCATCGACTTTATTCATCAATTTCTTCATAGTTCGTATTACCTTGTAAAAATGGATATGGGTCTTCAATTCAAATCAAAGCGCATCACAAATTGCGCTCACAATTAATGCCACCGATCGAGACCCTGGATCGATATGGCCTAAAGCCCGCTCTCCCAAAAAAGAAGATCTGCCACGGCTTGCCTCCATATGGGCAGTCGCCTCACAGCTATCCAAGGCGCATTGCTTGGCTCTGGCCACAAGAGATTCGCCCCCTGCCGCTAAACACTTTTGTAGCGGATCCAAAACATCCAGCAGCGTTTTCTGGCCAATCTCGGCTTTGCCTAATCGCGTCACGGCTTCAATGGCTAAGCGCAAAGCTCTGGCCAAATCATTGTGATCCGGTTGCTCGGGTAGCTCTTTCCCCAAGGTCAAAAGAAGGGTGCCAAAAACCGGACCGGACGCGCCACCGATCATCGCGATACATGTTTTGCCCATCGCCGTGAGCGTCGCTTGTGTGGAAAGCGCGCTCCACTGCGCCAATTTGTCTTGGATTGCTTTTGATCCCCGTTTCATATTCAAACCATGGTCGCCATCGCCTATGGCTTGATCAAGGATCGTCAACTCTTCCACATGATCGATTAATTTTTGCGTTGCGCTATTTACCAGTAATGAAATATTCATAGGGCTCTTACGATCTCCGAAAACGTTTTTGTCAATGAACTCTGGTTCTTGGGTCAGGGTCACGATAACCGTCTTTTTCGCTAGCGGCTAGTCAAAAAGCATCATATTTTTGTAACAAATGTTATTTGTAACAAAACCGTTACATTTGTGTAGAACACTCCGCCCCGCTGTTTTGATTGGCACCGGACGCCTGCTGTGGTGCGCCCGGTACTTTGCAAGACCAATCGGGATCAGCACCGACGTACCGTATGAAATTTCGCGTTTTGGTGGTGGAGGACGAACCCGACATCCAAGAACTGTTGCGGCTCAATCTGTCCATGGCCGGCTACCTTGTCGACTTAGCGTGCGGCGTGGACGATGCGCGCAAGCTGATTGCCCAAACTCCGCCTGATCTGGTGCTGTGCGACTGGAATTTACCGGGCCAATCGGGTGTGGCCTTGCTGAGCTGGTTGCGTTCGGACCCCGTGCACTTTAAAACTCCGGTGATCATGGTCACGGCGCGCGATGGGGACGAGGAAAAGGCGATGGCCTTTGAGCGTGGTACCGACGACTATGTCACCAAGCCGTTCAAAAACCGCGAGTTACTGGCCCGCGTGGGCGCCTTGTTGCGCCGCAGCTCAGGTGCGATGCACTACGACACGCTGGAGCTGGACGGCCTGCTGCTCAACCATGCGGAGCGCTGCCTCATCGCCAAGAACCAGAAGGTGTCCCTGGGGCCCACGGAATACAAGCTGTTGAGCTACTTGATGCGCCATCCTTTGCGCGTGCACTCCCGCAGCCATCTGCTGGGGCGTGTGTGGGAGGAACAAGGTGAGGTCGAGGATCGGGTGGTCGATGTGTATGTGGCGCGGCTGCGCAAGGCTATTGCCGCATTGGGTCAAGAGGAACGCATTGAAACCGTGCGCTCGGTGGGCTACCGTTTTCTCATCACCGAGCGTCGGCAACCAGGCTCTGCGCCCGAATCAAGCGGGACATGAGCGACCTGCTCGATATTTCGCCGCAGGCGCTGGCGCACGTTCACCATGCGCTGCGCTCCGGGGGGACGGTGCGCCAGCGCGGAGATGTTTTTCTTTGGTCGCAGGGGCCGGTCCAAGCCTGTTTGCCGCATGCGCTTATGGCATGTGCCTTGTTTGACCCACAGGGTAACAGCCTGCACCTGGACTGCTTTCATAGCACCGTAATTGACGCGCACATCCTGGCGGAGGTGATGGCGCCACAGACCGGCTTACTCACGGAGTTGGCCCTACTTTGCCAGCGAAGCGGGGGAGTGCCCTTGTTGATTGACCACCCGGCGCCCGAAAATTCCGTGGCCCGGCCCAGGCGGTCCGTCGGTAAAGCGCTGGAGCACCTGAGCCAACGCTGTGCGCAACTGGCGCTGGGCCCTGCCTTGGTGGCGTCGACCGGCAACCTGCCCGGTACTATGTCCTCGTACTTTGTGTTCTTCAAACTCGCCCTGCCGACGGCGGTCCCGCCTATTGAACTGGCGACCCTGTTTTTGCCCCACTTTCATTTGGCCTTGTGCCGCAGCTGGACCGCCGAAGCTCCATATGCGGAGCGCCAGCCGCAGGAGACGCTGGCCTTGACCAAGCGCCAGCTACAGATACTGAACTGGGTCCAGCAGGGCAAGACCAATTTTGAGATTGCCTTGATTCTTGAACTGAGCCCGCTCACGGTGAAAAACCACCTGCAAAAACTCTTCAAGCGCCTTAATGTCCACAACCGCACGCAGGCCGTGGCCAAGCGCATGGCCGAGTCTGGCGTATCGGGCTTCGCTGCCCTGCGCCACGACCATTAAGGGCCAGTAAAAAATATCAAAAAGTAGTCCAAACGGACTACTTTAACCAACGCGATGTTGGCGCATTTTTTACAAATAATTTCAACAATACGCGCAGTGGAAGTGAATGAAAGTCCGCTTTTTCCTGCTCTATAGCTACGCGAACGTGAGACCCAGCGTTGCGAACCGGGCAGGCAAGCGGTTCTCTGAACTGAACCCGTGGGGCTCTCTATGGCCCGTGTATTTAACTTTTTTTAGGAATTTTTATGAAACTCAAACTGATTGCTGCAGCAGCTTTTGCTGTTTGCGGTTCCAGCGCTTTTGCCGCTTGTACAGCCCCCAGCACCAACAGCGACCAATTGGTGATGGAGTGCGCGCCTCAGGTGACGATGTACATGACCGGCGCCTCTGCACAAGCGCCGGCGGTTCACAAAATGCTGCTGACGACCAGCACTGTTTTTGATCTGACGAAAGCCGTTGCCATCGTCACGCCCACGACAGGCGCCACTTCAACCAAGTACTACGCCTCCAGAACCAGCAGCTCGCTGTCGTCTTCTTCACCCGCAGTACTCACTTCCGTTGCCTCCATTACTTACACGGGTGCGAAAAATACGGTTATCTACGTTGGCACCGGCGCAGGCGCATACAACGCGTCGTCGAACCCCAACGGTGGCAGACGCGTTGCGGTGGTGTACAACACCGCGAATGGCTCCTATGCAGGCGTCAAGCAATTGACCGAAAACACAGGTACCACGAACCCCAGCACCTTGGCGAGCAACAACGAGCCGCTGTCTCAGGGCTTGCTGACGAGTGCGCAGCAATCGGCCGGCACCACATTGACTTGCGTTAAAACTGGGACCACGAGCTCAAGCACCCCGGCCGTCTGGTCTTATAGCTCTGGCACGCCTACCATCCCAAGCTATGCCTGCACGGGCAATAACTTCAACTACCTCACCACGGCCCCAGCCGGTGGCCTAAGTGGCGCGCAGTTGGCCCTGTCTGACCTGGCCCCCAGGCAAGCCTCGTTGGGCGTGTTGACGGCGGGTGCGTGGACTCCCACCAAATTCCCTATGACCGTGACCGGTATGCAAGGCTTTGGCATCATGGTGAATGACCTCGCTTTGAAAGCATTGATCAGGCGTGAAGTGGCCGCTGGCCGCCTTGCTTCATCGTGCGATTCCACAGCAATCGGCAGCTCGACCACCACATCCACTCTGACAGCCGCTTGCCAGCCCAGCATCCGGTCGTCGGACATGACCGCGTTGATAACCGGTAAGGCCACGGCTGCCATGATCTCGGGCGGCCTGAACGCGGCTGGCGCCACGGACACGACTGCCATCACCTACTGGCGCCGTGTGCCTTTCTCGGGCACCCAGGCCGCATCGAATGTCCAGTTCGCCGGCCAGGCGGCTCTGGAAGGCTTCGACTCCACCTCCCTGGTAGCTGGAACCAAGACGGCAACGGGCTATTCCGCTCCCATCCTGGGTACTGCTGCTAGCAGCGGCGACTACACTTACACCAGCGCTTCAGGCAAGTACGTGAACTACGCCAAGGGGAGCGGAAGTGACGTGATCACCGGCGTGTCGGCAGACACTACCACCTACGCGTTTGGCATCGTTTCGCTGGAAAAAATCTGGAGCGCAACGAAAGCATCTAGCGAAATCAAGGGCGCAAGCTGGGTCAAGTTAGATGGCATCAGCCCCAACTTCGACATGTCAACGGGCGTACACGACACCAAGCAACGCGTGGGCATGCAAGCAGGCTACCCCTTCCAGTTTGAAATGGTGGCTATAAAAGGTGGCGGGAGCGGTGGCCAAAAATCATTGGCGGATGCGATCATTACCGGTCTGCGAACGGATACCTTCGACTTGCCTGGTATTACCTACATCGGTTCTGCGACCTCCACCTACGCGGCCACTTTTTACCGCGGTGGCTCGGGTGACAACTACGCTCCTTTGCGTTTCTACGCCACCTCAGTGTATTGAGTCGCAACAGTTCCCCATGGATGCATTTGCCTTGCGGTAAATGCATCTCTAGGGCCTGTGTAGTTATGACATTGCTCGACAAAAGCGCCTCTTGGCGCTTTTGTCTTCTAACGGGCAGTGTGCTGAGTTCGTCTTTGGTGAGCGCAGCACAGTGCCAGTTAAGCCTGGTGAATCAACGTGGGAAGCGCCCGCAGCGCAAATGGAATGAAGCATAGGACCCTATCAGCAAAGCACCGCCGGGTTTGGGCCCGCATGGCGCTAGCCGTGGTGTGTCTGCCTGCGTTGGGCCAGGCCCAGGATCTGCGCTTTCCGATCTACGAATTTGAGGTGCGCGGCAACAGTCTGCTTTCAGTGGACGCCCTGGAATCAGCCGTTTTACAGCACATGGGCGAAGCCCAAACCCTGAAGTCGGTAGAGACCGCCCGTGCCGCATTGGCGCAGGCCTACCAGGACGCGGGTTACCTCACCGTGGTGGTGAGCATTCCCGAGCAAAACGTGGACAGCGGCGTGGTGCAGTTGCAGGTAACCGAGGCACCCGTGGAGCGCCTGCGCGTGGTGGGCGCCCAGTACGCCTTGCCCAGCACAGTGGCCCAGCGCCTGGACCAGGTGCAAGAAGGGCGTGTGCCCAACTTTACCGCCCTGCAGCAGCAGCTCGATAGCGTCAACCGATCGGCCGATATCAAGGTAGCCCCCCTGCTGAAAGCCGGCAAAACGCCTGGTACGGTGGAGGTGCAACTCGATGTGGACGACCAGCTGCCCCTGCACGGCTCGATCGAGGTGAGCAACCGCCAGTCGCCCAACACCACGCCAACCCGGGTGTCAGCCGGGCTACGGTACGACAACCTGTGGCAGGCCGGCCACAGCCTGGGTATGACCATGCAGACCTCTCCTGAGCAGCCGAGCGAAACCGCAGTGCTGGTCGCCAACTACATGCTGCCCCTGGGTGGCGAAGGTGATGCCTTGACCACCTACCTGGTCAGCTCGCGCAGCCAATTTGCCACCTTGGAAGGAGGCGGAAGTCTGGGCGCCTCAGATACTCTGGGCCTGAAATACTCCCAGTCTTTTGGCATCCACGATGGCCTGATGCAAACCCTCACCTGGGGCGCCGACTACAAGCACATCTTGCAGTCCGACGTGGGTGGTCTGCGCGAAAACCAGTTGCGCTACCTGCCCCTGTCCTTGGCCTACCGCGCAGTGTGGTTGAGCCAAGCGCAGCCCACGGTGGTGGACGCGGCGCTTGTGCTGGGCGTACGCGGCCTGCTTGGCAACAACGACCGGGCTTTTGATGCCAAGCGCATTCAGGCCTTGGCCAGCTTTGCCGCCGTGCGCGCGGGTTGGCAGGGTTCGACGGGTCTGCCCGGTTATGCCACCTGGCTGTTGGGTGCCAAGCTGGAGGGCCAACTGGCCTCGGGCGTGCTGCTGCCGAGCGAGCAATCTGTGGGCGGCGGCGTGGACTCGGTGCGCGGCTATCTGGAAGGCGAGCGCTCCGGGGACCAGGCGTTGCGCGCATCGTTTGAGCTCAGCAGTCCGGACACCAAGCTGGGCGATTTGTTGGGCTGGCGCATTCGCGGACTGGCTTTTGTGGAGGGCGCAGTGCTGCAAAACCTGGATACGGCGGCAGAGTCCTTTGGGCTTTTGAGTGTGGGACTCGGCGCCCGGGTAAACGGCCCGCGTGGACTCAGCCTGTCGCTCGACGGCGCCCAGGCCCTTCGGGACGGTGCGGTGCTCGGCGGCGGCACCGCCGCAGGCACCTGGCGCGCCCATGGTCGCCTGAGCATGGACTTTTAATCCCGATGCGCTCCAATAACACCTGCCTCTGTAGTCTCGCCATCCTGCTGGCTACGGGCTCGCTCGTATGTACCGGCGCGTGGGCCGTCGACCCAAAAACATTGCCAGCCAAAGCCCCGAATTGGGCTGCTGCCGGTGCGGGGGCAAGCTATAACTCGGCGGGTGGTAGCAGCGCCAAACCGGTGGGCACCGTAGTGTTGAACAGCAACGCCACCGTGTTGAACTGGAACACCTTCAACATTGGCAAAGACGCCACCCTGCAGTTCCAAATGCCTAGCAGCACCTCCCGGGTGCTGAACAACGTGACCGGTGGTGCACCCACGCCCACCCAGATTAATGGCATCTTGAACGCTAATGGCCAAGTCTACATCTACGACCCGCGCGGCATTGTGTTTGGCAAGGGCTCCCA
>Ga0164294_10001970_pt1 | contig 18774 bp, 9 predicted proteins | sample GEODES005metaG_FD_111479 | JGI IMG/M metagenome (GOLD analysis project Ga0164294, IMG submission 111479) | Oligotrophic lake water microbial communities from Sparkling Lake, Wisconsin, USA - GEODES005 metaG | ecosystem: Environmental > Aquatic > Freshwater > Lake | place: USA: Sparkling Lake...
GGCGAATCCGCCCGGGCAGCGCCGGACCGTCGGCGATTGGCTGCGGCGACGCTGATCGCTACCGGCGGCGGATCCCGCGCAGCACCACCACGACGGTGAGCGCCCCGACCCCCACCAACACGGCGGTCACCGCCGGCTGCCGAACGAAACGCCGCACCGAGGTCTTGAAGTCATCGGCCAAGCGCTGCGGATTGACTCGCTCAGCCAGCGTGTCGACGGTCAGCGCCAGCTGATCACGGGCAGCAGCGATGTCCTGCTTGATGAGCTCGGGATCCCGGTCCACCACGTCAGTCCTCGCTTCCGCCATCCATGCCGCACTGCCGCATTACCCTAGATCAGCGAAGGGCCTCCGGAGGCCATCGGGGGACGAACCGACGACGAAGGGACCAAACGTGACCGACGCCGCGCGCCTCGAGGTCGGCGAAACAGCACCGGGATTCAGCCTGCCGGACGCCGATGGCACCCCCGTCAGGCTTGCCGACTTCAGGGGCCGCAAAGTAATCGTCTACTTCTATCCGGCCGCCTCCACACCCGGATGCACGAAACAGGCGTGCGCCTTTCGCGACAGCCTCGCCGGGCTCAACGGTGCCGGCATCGACGTCGTCGGCATCTCGCCGGATAAGCCCGAAAAGCTGGCAAAGTTCCGCGATGCCGAGGCACTCACCTTTCCGCTGCTGGCCGATCCGGAAAGGAAAGTGCTCACCGCGTGGGGCACCTTCGGTGAGAAGAAGATGTACGGCAAGACCGTGCAGGGTGTGATTCGCTCGACGTTCCTGGTTGATGAGAAGGGCAAGATCGAGGTGGCGCAGTACAACGTAAAGGCTGCTCACGCTGCGACACTGATCCAGAAGATCATCGAAGGGATCGACTGACCAGCGTTGCGGCGAAAAGGTTCTTGACTGCTGAGCGCACATTTGTGATGCGCGAGTAACGCGTGGGACGCAGGCAACGACATCACGGTCATGACACAGCGCGGACGCCTGCTCAGCCGGTTGGCAGCCGTTGTAGCTGTTCCCGTCGCGCTCGTCGGCATATTCGTAGCACCGGCACACGCCACCGAGCCATCTGATGCTCAACTGGTTTCCAGCCAGCGATCAGCCGTATCGGTTGCCGGCTCCGAGCGCGGATTGCAGATTCAGACGATCATGGCCAGACGCGCAATCGTTTCGCGATTCCCCCAGATTCGGGAGATCGGTGGGGTCCGGCCCGACAGTATGAAGTGGCACCCCGAAGGCCTGGCGATCGACGTGATCATTCCGGATTGGCAGACGCCGGCCGGCAGGGCACTCGGAGACCGCATCGCCAAGTTCGTCTCCGACAACGGCAGGCGGTTCGGACTCGAGTACCTCATCTGGCAGCGGATGTACATTCCCGCCGAGGGCAAGTCGTACCTGATGAATGACGCCGGCAATCCCGACGCCAACCACTTCACCCACGTCCATATCGCCACGCACGGCGGCGGTTACCCGACCGGCCGGGAGAATTTCCTCGACTAGTCACACCTGGGTGCCGAGCAGGCCCAGCAGCAGCGCCTCGGTCACCGCGGCGCGTTCGAGCACTCCTAGATGCAGGCTCTCGTTAACGCTGTGCGCCTGTGTGCCGGGATCCTCCACGCCGGTGACCAAGATCGTGGCGTCGGGGAAGGCTTCGGCGAACTCAGCGATGAACGGGATGGACCCGCCCATTCCCATGTCGACCGCGTCGACGCCCCAGGCCTGCCTGAAGGCCGCGCGGGCAGCGTCGTAGACGGCACCGGTCGCAGCGAGGGCGTAGGGCTGGCCGACGTCGCCCTCAGTGACGGTCACCTGTGCGCCCCACGGGGCGTGCTCCTCGAGGTGATGGCGCAAGGCCTCGAGATGGGCTGCGGCATCCCCGCCGGGGGCCACCCGCATGCTCACCTTGGCCTTCGCGCTCGGGATCAAGGTGTTAGACGCCTTGGCGATCGGCGTGGTGTCGATACCGATCACGGTGATCGCGGATTTGGCCCACAGCCGCTGTGCCACTGTCCCCGAACCGATTTCGCTGACGCCATCGAGAAGACCGGATTCCACCCTGACCCAGTGTGCTCCCCGATCGACCGCTGCTGCCTTGGCCTCATGCACACCGGTCACCGCGACATTGCCCTCATCGTCATGCAGGGTGGCCAGCAGTCGGATGAGCGCGGTCAGCGCATCGGGGACCACACCACCCCAGATGCCCGAGTGCAGACCGTGATCGAGGGTCGCCACCTCGACCACGCAATCGACCAGCCCCCGTAACGAGACTGTCAGCGCCGGAACATCGACCGAGAAGTTGTCGGAGTCGGCGATGACGATCACGTCCGCGGCCAGCTTGTGCTTGTGGGCCGCCAGCAGTGCGCTCAACGACGGCGATCCGCACTCCTCCTCGCCTTCGACGAAGACCGTCACTCCCACCGGCGGATTCCCGTCGTGGGCGCGGAACGCGGCGAGATGGGTTGCGATGTCGGCTTTGTCGTCGGCCGTACCGCGGGCGTAAAGCCTGCCGTCGCGCTCAGTCGGGGTGAAGGGCGGTGAATCCCATTGCGCGGAATCGCCTTCCGGCTGCACGTCGTGGTGGGCGTAGAGCAGAACCGTGGGCGCACCGGCTGGTGCGGGATGGTGGGCGATCACTGCCGGCGCGCCACCTTCGCTGACGATCTCGACCGACCCGAATCCGGCATCGCGCAGCAGTGTCGCAACGGCGTCGGCACTGCGGTGCACCTCGTCACGCCGCGCCGGATCGGACCACACTGACTCGATACGCACCAGGGCCTCGAGATCGCGCCGGATGTCGGGCAGTAGCTCGCGCACGCGGGCGACCAGATCACTCACCTCAGGGCGCCTCGAGAATGGCCACCGCCGCGGCGGTATCGCCCTCATGGGTCAGCGAGACATGGATGACCACGTCGGCGAGATGGTCGGCGATCTCTCCGGTAAGCCGCACCTTCGGCCGGCCCCACATGTCGGTGATCACCTCGATGTCGCGGTAAATGGCCTCTGTCAGCATCGGACGCTGGGCGAACCGGGAGCCCGACCACGCCTTGATGACGGCTTCCTTGGCGGCCCAGCGCGCCGCCAGATGCCGTGCGGCGAGGGAACTCTTGTCGGCGGCGTCGCGCCGCTCACCCGGGGTAAACGTCTCGGCGAACACCGTGCCGGGCTGGTCGACCTGCTCGGCGAACTCGGGGATGGACACCAGATCGATTCCCACGCCCACTATCGCCACGTCGCGAACCTTAGCTGATGTAAATCCCGCCCTCGCCGAGACGCGAGGCAGGATCGAGAAGCATGGTGGCTTCTTGCGCCTTCTCCGACCGGTCGTGGTCGAAGCGCCGATCGGCGGGCTTCTCATACATCGGGCGTCCGCCGGCGATCGCCGCGGCCAGCCTGCGCTGTCCGGCCAGCACCCGTTCGCGTGCCCGCCGTTCGTAGGCCGCACGCTCATCGGAGTTCAGCGTCGCCAAGAAAGCCTGCGGATGCACCAGCGCGATCAGCCCAGATACGTGGCCGAAGCCGAGACTGGTGACCAGGCCGGCCTTGAGCTCGAACCGGTCCCCCAGCCGCAACGTCTCCCGCGGCCAGACGAAGTGCCCGGAGACCGCCAATTCGTCGTCCACGCAATCCAGGCTGCGGTTCGGCGGGATGACGCCGTCGCGCAAGATCTGGCATAGCCCGAGCATCTGGAATACCGCCGCACCGCCCTTGGCGTGACCGGTGAGGGTTTTCTGCGACACCACGAACAGCGGCGCTCCGGCCGAGCGGCCGAGTGCGCCGGCGAGACGCTCGTGCAGTTCGGTCTCGTTGGGATCGTTGGCCAATGTGGAGGTGTCGTGTTTGGAGATCACCGCGACGTCGTCGGCACCTACTCCGAGCCGCCGCAGCGAGCGGGCCAGTACCGAATCCCGGCCGCCCCGGCCAGCACCCAGGGCACCCAGGCCGGGTGCCGGGATCGAGGTGTGCACTCCGTCGGCGAAGCTTTGGGCGTAGGCCACCACGGCGAGTACCGGAAGGCCCATCTTGAGCGCTAGGTCGCCGCGGGCCAGCAGGATCGTGCCGCCGCCCTGGGCCTCCAGGAAGCCCAGCCGGCGCCGGTCGTTGGCGCGGGAGATCTTCGAGTCACTGATGCCCTTGGCGCGCATCATCTCGGTGTCAGCGGTAGCCGCCATATCGCCGAAGCCGGTGATGGCGTCCGAGGTCATGTCGTCGAATCCGCCGGTGACCACCAGGTCGGCCTTGCCGAGGCGGATCTTGTCCACGCCCTCCTCGACCGACACTGCAGCGGTGGCGCAGGCGCCCACCGGGTGGACCATCGCACCGTAACCGCCGACGTAGGACTGCATGACATGTGCCGCAACGACGTTCGGCAGTACCTCCTGCAGGATGTCGTTGGGCTTAGCGTTGCCCAGCAGGTTGCCATGGAACATGGTCTGCATGCTGGTCAAGCCACCGATACCGGTGCCCTGCGTACTGGCCACCAGGCTCGGATGAACCCACCGCATCAACTCCTCCGGGGTGAACCCGGAGGAAAGGAAGGCATCGACGGTGGCGACCATGTTCCACAGTGCCACCCGGTCCACGGATGCGACCATGTCGGCACCGATACCCCAGACCGTCGGGTCGAACCCGGTCGGGATCTGGCCGCCCACGGTGCGAGACAGTTTCGCCTTGCGCGGCACCCGGATCTCGGTACCTGCCTTGCGAATGACCTCCCAGTCACCGGAGTTTCCGATCGGGCGGACCACGGTGTGCTCTGGGTCGGCGTGGGCGAATGCCCGGGCCTCGGCCTCCGTAGACACCACGAATGGGAAGTCGCGATCCAGGAACACGCTGACGAGTAATTCCGTCGAGTGATCGGCGTTCAGTGCCCCATCGGCGGCGAATTCGCGGATGCCACAACGCGCTACGACAGCGTCGTGATAGCGCTCGACAATCTCGGACTCGTCCACCATCGCGCCCGTCGCGGTGTCGTACCACCCGGGCTTGGGATCGTCTTCCCACGTGAGAAGACCTGTGGTCCAGGCTAACTCGAGCACGCCGGCCGCCGAGAGCTCGTTGTCGACCTCCATCTCGTACCGGGTGCGCGATGAGCCATAGGGACCCAGTTCGGCTCCGCCCACGATCACCACCAGCTCCGCGGGGTCGACGTCGAGGTCGGCCCAGAGCGGCGGTGGGGCCGCCCGGTATCCCCTCGGCGGGGAGGGCAACGCCGCGATCGTGCCGGCCACCGGCCCATCGTCGGCAGCTCCGCCCGCGGTGGCGGCCATCTCCTCGCGTGCCCGTGCGGCGAGATCGGCCATGTCGAGTTCGATGTCACCGAGACCGCCGGTGAGGTCCGCCCTCAGGGGTGCCGCGGACGCGGCAACCCTGGCGTCAGGTGTGCACAAATCCAGCAGCATCGCCGCCATCTCGGCGGTGGTGTAGGTCTGCACACCGGCGGCCTCCACCGCATCGACGATCGCATCGTTGTGACCCATCAGTCCGGTGCCCTTGGTCCAGCCGATCAGGGCGTGCGCAAGGGTGACCCGCGCCGCCCAGGAGGACTCCGCGCCCCACCGTGTCACCACCGCGTCGAGCGCAGATTTGGATTCGCCGTACGCGCCGTCGCCACCGAACATGCCCCGGTTGGGCGAGCCGGGCAGCACCACGTGCAACCGCGAGGCGATGTCGCGCTCAGAACCGATCGCCGACAGCCCCCCGACGAGTCGTTCGACTGCCCAGAGCAGAACCTTCATCTCCATCTCCGAGCGCGACCCGGCCTCGGAGAGATCACCGGCGACCCGCGGCGCAGCGAATGGAAACAGCATGGTCGGAGTCTGGGCATCCTTGATGTGGATGGCCTGAGGCCCGAGATTCTCGGATTGGTCGTTGCCCACCCACGCCACCAGTGCGTCGATGTCGGCGTAGGACGCCATGTTCGCCGGCACCACCCACAGCGCGGCACCGAAGCGTGCACTGTCGCGGTAGAGCGACTTGTAGAACGCCAGGCGGTCGTCGTTGAGCGAGGAGGTGGAGGCGATGACAGTGGCGCCGCCGCGGAGCAGTTCGGCGACCACCGATGCGGCGATGGATCCCTTGGACGCGCCGGTGACGACCGCAACCTCATCGGCGTAAAGCCCGGCGCTGGGGTTCTCCGCACCGGCCGCGATCCGGGCATACAGCGCAGCGTGAACAAGTCGGCCCTGCGCCAACGCGCGTCCGCGCCACCAATCCGCCTGAGTGGCCACCACATGCCCGGTGCCCTCGAAACTCTCGGACAGCGTCGCCCAATCCGCGTCGATGTCGTTCTCGTCCGCCAGCCACAGCTTGACCAGGTCCTCCCTGGCGCTAGCCCACCGATCATCAAGCAGGACAGCTTTTTTGGCGTCGAATGCCGGTGCGACCAATCGTGGCCACTCGGCACCAAGTTCACTGGTGACTAGGTCGATCAGTTCAGCGTCAGTCGCCAGCGGAAGGGCGCTGACCGGGTTGTCCAGCCCGAGTTGGCCCAGCACCAGTCGGGCAGCCGAGGCCAGCACGCCGGTGGGACCGGTCACGGTCTCGGCGAACTCATCCAGTGCGGCCGAGTCGACCACTCCGCCGCCGGCGCCGCCGGCCGACGGCAGTGCCACCGCAACACCGTGCCGGGCAGCGACTGCGGCCACCGCCTCATCGATAGCTCTGTCCACAGCGGCGGCGTCCGGAAGGGCACCGTCGTGCAACCCACCGAGGGATCCACCCCGAACGCTGGTGCCCTCCCGGGTACCCAGAACGAGTTCGACCGTGACGTGCTTGGCCCAGCCCTCGCCGAGTTCCCATGTCTTGGTGACTCTCTCGGCAATTGCGCCCGGCCGCTTGCCGGAAGGCCCGAGGACGCTGCGCAGTGAATCGTTGATGGCGTCGGACAACACCGGGCCGAACGGCCTGTAGGTACGGGCCAGTTTATTCACCTGGCCGCGCAGTGCGGTGAGGTCGGCGTCGGCGGCACCGTCGATTGCGCCGAGATCCAGTTCCGAACCCAGGTCGACGAGTAGTTGGTTGCGTCGCGAGGACGCTCCGTCGGTGATCGACTCGATCGAGTCCAGCGGCTCGATCTGATCGAGGCGCATTTTGGCCGACAGCGCGATCAGCGCACAGGTCGCGTCGGCGGCGCCGAATCCGATGTCGTCGGGCCGAGCGGCGCCGGGAGCGGCCGTCGGAGCGGGAGCGGCCGCTGGGGCGATGGCGGCTGGGGGGACAGCATCGGCAGCTGTCTGCGAGGCCGTCGGTGCAGACTCTTGAGCCGCCTCGGATTCAAGCTCCGGTTCGGGATCGGAGTCATTGGCGAACAGCACCGCGGCGTCGCGTTCGACATTGAGAACCTGCACGGTGCTGTAGGCGTATTCCGGGAGTTTGAGAGTGTTGTTGGCCAGTCCGGCCACCGTCGGGGCGGACTTCACGCCGATCTCGACGAAACGCTCTACACCCAATCCGCCGGCAGCCTCCTCGGTGAACAACAGGTCCTGGGTTTCGATCCACCGCACCGGGCTGGCGAACTGCCAGGCCAGCAGTTCAATGATGACCCGGCGGCCGACCTCATCCGGGCGCTGGGTGATCCAGGTGTCGTAGTCGGCGAGGATCTCGTCGAGTGATTCGGCGGGCACCAGTTCGCGGATCTCGGCGATGAAGTCGCGATCCAGGCTGAACAGCCGGGGAACCAGGTTGGGGATGTAACGCCCGATGAGCGCCGACGCATCGGCGTCACGGGGCATGATCCGCTCCAGTGAGCGGCGGAACTCGTCGACGCCGATGCGCAGCACATCGGAGTGGAACGGCACATCGATACCGGGAACCAGAATGTAGGCACGCTTGCCCCCGGTGATCTCCCGCCGCCGTTCGACTTCTTCTTCCAATGCCTCCAGTCCGCGAACGGTGCCGGCGATCGCGTACTGCGCGCCGCGCAGGTTGAAGTTGACGATCTGAAGGAACTCCCCGGTGCGCTGGGCAATCTCGGTGACGAACGTCTTCACGTCGGCGTCGTGGATGTCGATCTGCGACGGTCGGATGGCCGCCAACCGGTAATTGGAGCGCCCCTGCTCGTCGCGCGGCACGATGTCATGCATCTTGCTGCCGCGATGGAATACCACCTCGATCAATGCCTCGAGTTCGAAGACCCCGGTGACGCAGGCGACTGCGGTGTACTCGCCCACCGAGTGCCCGCAGGCGATCGCGCCCTCGACGAAAGCGCCTTGCTCGCGCATCTCCGCCACCTGAGCGGCAGCCACAGTCGCCATGGCGACCTGGGTGAACTGCGTTAGATACAGCACGCCCTCGGGATGCTGATAGTGCACCCCGGCGGCGATCAGACTCGTCGGGTTGTCGCGCACCACATGCAGCACCGAAAAGCCGAGCGTCTCCCGGGTGAACTTGTCGGCGCGATCCCACACCTTGCGCGCCGCCTTCGAGCGGGCACGGACCTCCATACCCATGCCCTTGTGCTGAATACCCTGGCCCGGGAAGGCATAGGCGGTTTTCGGGGCGGCCAACCGGGCGGTCGCCGCCATCACCAACTCGCCTCCGACCTTGGCCGTCACCTCTAAAACCTCTGCGCCCAAGTCGATTCCGACCCGGTCCACCCGAAGATCGATCTCGTCGCCGGGTTTGACCATGCCGAGGAACCGGGCGGTCCACCCGACCAGCCTGCCAGGTGGGACCGGGTTGCCGTCGGTGGCGGCAACCGCGTGCTGGGCGGCTGCCGAGAGCCACATGCCGTGCACGATCGGGCTGTCGAGACCGGCCAGCAGCGCGGCGGTCCGGTCGGTATGGATGGGATTGTGGTCACCGGAAACCTGTGCGAATGGCCGCATGTCGACAGGTGCGGTAATCGTGACGTCGCGGCGACGCCGACGCGGGGTGTCGGTGGCATTCTCCGACACCGCTCCCCCGGCACGCACCGGATCGGTCAGCTCGAGCGGTCCGGTGCGGCCACGAATGGCGAAGCGCTCCTCCAGAACGGCGAGAACCACGCCGGCGCTGTCGTGGACGTTCACGGTGACCGGCACCACGCGACCGACCTCGGTATCAACAGCCACCGAAGCTGTTGCGGTGACCCTCAGTTGAGTACGTTGCCGCGGCAGGGGCTTGAGCAGACGAGCAGCGTGATCGAGGTGTACCAGGCTCAGCAGGCCCTCGATGACAGGAAAGCCGTCTTCGGTGGTCGCACCGCCGATCGCGGCGAACACCGCGGGCCAGCAGCGACCGACGAGGGCGTCGGGAATCGTCGACAGGGTCGGAGCCAACGGAGCACCGAAGGTCGCGGTCACACCGGTGTGGTCGGCAACGCGCTCGGGATCCCAGTCGACCGTGACGGTGGTGGAACCGCCGTTGAGATCGGGCAAGGCGTCCGGCCCGTCGGCGTCGGCGGCGATGGCCAGAACGGCCCGCATCGCCGCGGCGGCATCGGCGGTGAGCACCACGGGTGCCCCGCCGTCGACGACGGTGGCCGGCAGTGTGAAGGTGATGTCGATCCAGGTTCCTGACAGCGGGATGCTCAGAACCACGCGGTCCGGCGCGACCGCCTCGAGTCGCGCACCGGTGGAATGACATGTCGCGGAACGACTGTCGTGCACCTGCCACTGCGACGGCGGCGCCAGTCGATGCACCGGATTGATTGCCGTACGGCCGGCCCACAGCACGTCGGGAGAGTCCAGGACGATGCCGAGCGGACCGGTGGCGTCGGAACGCACCTGAAGCCTCGAGGCGACCGGCTTGGGATGATCGCCGCCCGCGAGCATCTCGTCGACGGCGGCCTTCTCGAATCGGTCCAGTAACTCGCCTACCGGTTCGTCGATCCGGGTGATACCCGCGACAGCGGCAATGCCCGGGATGATGCAAACCTGATCGGCGGTGTAGTGCTCGTCGTGGGCCTGCCACAGCGAGTCGCTGCGCCACCATCGGCGGACGTCTTTATCGATCACCGGCACGAAGTTCACCGGTTTGCCCGGGGTCTTGCACTCCTGGACGAAGAACGGAACATCGGCCGGATGCAGCAGCACGATGGCGGCATCGGAGTAGCGCTCCACCAGGGCCGCGATGGCCCGGTCAGGCTCGTCGGTCGACTCGGGGGCGTCGAAGAGCGTCTCGATCGGACCGCTATCCAGCGGATGCAGTCGGGCCTCGGTGCGCTGCAGCATTGCCGTGAAACGGTCCCGCCAGGTGATGTCCAGCCAGTTGCCGCGATCACCCATCGCCAGTTCAACGTAGCGCTGCAGCCACTGCAGGTACGTCATGTCGGCGACATCACCGAAGTAGGGCTTGGCAGTGAGCGCCATCGCGGCGATGATCTCCCCGCGCCGCGCCGCCACCGCCTCGGCATCACCGGCGACGTCGTCGAGCAACCGGCCGCAACGCGATGCGGAGTTGTCGATTTCGTGAATATCGGCGCCAAGTTGACTACGCCCGGACGCCATGCCGCCGTTGGCTTTTCCGGCACCCACCCACTGATCGGTGCCAACCGTATCGACCAGCAACTGCTTGACCGATCGTGAGGTAGTGGCTTCCAGGCAGGCCATCGTGGCGGTGCCCAGCAGGATGCCGTCAACCGGCATCATCGGGTAACCGTAGGACAGAGACCATCGACCGGTCAGGTAGTCGGCGGCGCGCTCTGGCGTGCCAATCCCGCCGCCGACGCACACGGTGATGTTGGGTTGCGAACGCAATTCGGAGTAGGTGGTCAGCAACAGATCGTCGAGATCCTCCCAGGAGTGGTGCCCCCCGGCACGGCCACCCTCGATGTGGGCGATGACGCTCTTGGCGGGTGCCTCGGCGGCGATCCGGATCACCGCACGGATCTGCTCGACTGTTCCGGGCTTGAAACACACGTGCGCGATGCCGACGCCATGGAGCTCATCGATGAGTTCTACGGCTTCCTCGAGTTCGGGTATTCCGGCGCTGATCACCAGACCGTCGATCGGAGCGCCTGCCGCGCGGGCCTTTTGGACCAGTCGTTTACCGCCGACCTGAAGCTTCCACAGGTAGGGGTCCAGGAAAAGGGCATTGAACTGAATCGCGCGGCCGGGTTCGAGCAGTGCGCTCAACTCCGTCATCCGTCGCTCGAAGATCGGCTCGGTGACCTGGCCACCGCCGGCGAGTTCGGCCCAGTGGCCGGCGTTGGTCGCGGCGGCGACGATCTTCGCGTCGACCGTGGTGGGCGTCATGCCGGCCAGCAGGATCGGTGAGCGGCCGGTGAGCCGGGTGAACTTGGTGGATAACTTGACCGAGCCGTCGGGGAGACTGATCACCGACGGCGCGTAGCTCGACCACGGCTTACCCACCTCCGGCGCGGCACCGACGGTGAACAGGTTGCGCTGACCGCCGCGAGTCGCGGCCGCCACAATGCCCACTCCCAGACCGCGGATCACTGGCGCGGTCACCCGGGTCAGGATGTCGCCGGGTCCGAGGTCCAGGATCCACCGGGCGCCCGCGTCGGAGAGCCCGGTCACCGCCTCCACCCAGTCGACCGGCTGCACCAGGATCGCGTCGGCCATCGCGCGCGCCAATTCGACGTCGAGGCCCACCGCCGCGGCCCACCGCGCCACGATGTCCACCCCGTCCGCCAGACGTGGCGTGTGGAAGCCGACCTCAACCGCCACCGGGTCGAACATGGGTGAGAACGCGGCACCGCCCCGCAGTTTGTTCTTCCGCTCGGCGGCCTCGGTTTCGGCGATCTGCTCGCAATACAGTTCGAAGCGCGACAGTTGCTCGGGCGTTCCGGTGATCACAACCGAGCGGCGCCCGTTTCGGATCGAGCACACCGGGGGTTCCACCGTGCGGACGTCGGTGGCGAACTCGGCGAGCAGCGCACGAATGCGCTCCGGTTCGGCGTTGGTGACAGAGACCATCGGAGGGCGTTCTCCGAGAGCGACGATGCCACGACGTCGCGCCACCAGGGTTCCGGCCGCACCGATCAGTTGCGCGAGCGCGAGCAGTTCGACGTCGCGCGTGCCGGCGGCGTTGAGCGCCTCGACGGCAAGCACACCCTGGGAGTGACCGGCAACCGCGACCGGCGGGGTGACAGTGAAGTCCAGCCCTTGCCGGTAGAGGGCTCGTATCGCCGCAATCTGGCTCAACAGCACCCCGGGCAGCGACACCGCCGCCGACGTCAGGTGCCGAGTGGACGGGGCCGGTTCCTCGGCAGCGATTTGGCGCACCCAACGCAGCGGCTCGAAGCCGATGGGCCGAACCACAACCAGTTCGTCGGCGACCGGTTCCAGCAGCAGGTCTGCCTCGCCGACCACGGTGGCGAGCTCCGACTCGATCCCGGCCATCGTGACGAGTTCTTCGAGGTTCGACAACCACGCACTATTGCCCTGGCCACCGAAGGCCACGGCGTACGGCTCGCCCGCGTTGAGCCGGTCCACGAGGGCCTGCACGTTGGTGCGGTCGGCGTCATCGCTGCGCAGACTGTCGTGCTCGTGGATCGTCACCGGTGTTTGTCTCCCTCGAACGGTCGTCGCGCTGGCATGTCGTTCCGCCACTAGCGAGCCTTCGCAATAACCGCTCGGCTCCCTCAACTGCACTAAGGTTCCCACAACAAATGGACCCATTTCCTGGTGAAGATTGGTTACTGATCAGTTCTACGGACGGGTAACCGACAATGGTGTAACGGCGATTCAAACCGCTGCCACAACCCGCCCCGTCAAACGTCCTGCGTGCAGGTGGTTACGGTTGAGTAGCCACAACACTGCTGTTCAACGCTTGATTGTTATCGAATCGTTACCCGCGGATTGGCGGCCGTCGGAGCCACCCCAGCGTCTGCTACCTGCCGTCCGAGTCACGAAATACCCGACGGAAATGTGAGCGTAAGTTTGCTAGATTTAACCTACTTTTGAGTAGGTTTTCCGATTTCTCAATCCCACTGGCCGAATTTGGGCTTAGTCGGTGGTCGTGGAGTTGCCGTAGAGGCTCACCCGTTGATGGCCCAGCACCTTAGGTGGGGTTGCTGTCAGTCGTGGATCGTCACACGCCGTAACACCGCCCGACAGCATCGCGATAACCCGCATAGACCCGTGCTGCCGGGCAACCGACTCCCCGGCAGCACGGGCTTTTCCACGGCCGGAGCCGACACTCCCTCAGGCCAGGGCCGCCTCGATCAGCAGACGACGTTCGGCGGCGGCGACAATTCGGCGGGCCTGATCTGCCACGTCCGGAGACACCGAGATCGAGGTGATTCCCATCGCCACAAGATGTTCGGCAAAAGCGGGTTTGGTCGAGGGCGCCTGACCGCACAGCGACGACGTGATGCCCAAGCGGCGCGCAGTGGCGACGATCCGGCCGATAGCGTCCAGAACGGCCTCGTCGGCCTCGTCGAACAATTCCGCGCACTGATCGGAGTCTCGATCGACGCCGAGAATCAACTGCGTCAGATCGTTGCTGCCGATCGACACCCCGTCGATACCCATCCCGACGTACTCGGGAAGCCAGTACACCACCGACGGCACCTCGGCCATTACCCACCGATGCAGTCCGCGTTGGTGGCCCAACGGGCTGGCATCCACCAGCGCCAGGCATTCCTCGAGTTCCCACTTCGTCCGGACGAACGGGATCATCAGGTGCAGATTCGGACTCTGTTCGCGGACCCGGGCCAGTGCCTTGAGTTCGAGATCGAACAGATCGGGATTCTTGACGTACCGAAAGCAGCCGCGGAACCCGATCATCGGATTGTGTTCCCGGGGTTCGTACTGATCGCCGCCGTCGAGGCTGCGGAACTCGTTGGTACGGAAGTCGCTGGCGCGGTAAATCACCGGACGGGGTGCGAACGCCGTCGCGACCCTGCCGACAGCGGTGGCCAGTTTGTCGACGAGGCTCTCCTGCTCACCCCTGGCGATCAAATCGCGCGGATGCCGATTGCCCAGCGCGTCGGTCAGCATCGTCTCAGCACGAAGCAGGCCGACGCCGTCGACGTCACGGGCAGCGGCGGCCACGGCGGCGTCCGGCAGCAGGATATTGACATAGATCTTGGTGGCGGTCACTGCGCCGGCAACCGGTACATCTCGGTCACCGACGACCGTCGTGGTCCGGGTGTCCGTCATCACCCGACCGGCCAGCACGCGACCGTGGGTTCCGTCGACGGTCACCATGGCGCCGTCGGTGAGATCGGTTGTGGCGGTGCGTGCGCCGACCACACACGGCACCCCGAGTTCGCGCGCGACGATGGCCGCATGGCAGGTCATCCCACCGGTGTCGGTCACCAGAGCGGCGGCACGGCGCATGGTCGGAAGCCAGTCCGGATTGGTCATCTGAGCGACCAGCACCTCACCGTCCTGTAACCGTCCACCCTCGCCGACATCGGCGAGCACCCGCACCGTTCCCGAGGCCACTCCGGGCACCGCGGGCAGGCCCTGAACCAGAACCTCGTGACTCTCGGCCACCGGCTTGCTCGCTCGGGTAAGGGTCGTGATCGGTCGGGTCTGCACTATCCAGATCTTGCCGTCGGCAATCGCCCATTCGGTGTCCTGCGGGCAGCCACTGTGCTTCTCACTGGCGACCGCAATCTCGGCAATCGCGCGAACCTCGTCGTCGTCGAGCACCTGTGCCTGCGCCTGCGCCTCGCTGAGGTCGATGCTCTGATCGTTGCCATCGGTGCCGCGGACGATCTTGAACGACTTGTTGCCGATGCGGCGGCTGAGGATCTCTCCGGAATCCTTGGCGACGATGTAGGTGTCGGGCTCGACAGAACCCGACACCACCACCTCGCCCTGACCGAACGCGGCCTCGACGACAACGCGGTCGACGGCGTCGGTCGTCGGGTCGGCGGTGAATGCGACACCGGAACGCTCCGAGGCGATCATCTGCTGAACCACCACCGCCATCGCCGGGTCAGCGGTGAATCCACGGCTGGCCCGGTAGGTGACCACCCGGGGACTGAACAACGAAGCCCAGCAGCGTTGCACCGCATCAATCAGTTCCGCTTCGCCGCTGATATTGGTAAAAGTGGCATTCATACCGGCGAAAGAGGCATCCGCACCGTCCTCACCGGTAGCCGAGGAGCGAACCGCCACAACGACATTCGGCCCCATCTTTCGGTAGGCGCCCAATACCCGCTCACGAACCTCGTCGGCCATTCCGGACTTGACGACCAGGTCCTGCATCGATCGGCAACGCTGGGTCAACATGCCGACCTCACCGGCATGGGCGATCGCTGTCCGGTGGGCAGTGTTCAACTCCGCGGCTACACCCGCGGCGTCTATCGAGGCCAGGTACCCGTCACGCAGCACCACGAACCCGGGCGGTACCGGTAGCTTCGCCGCTACCAGCTCGCCCATGTTGGCACCTTTGCCGCCGGCTTCCTCGCCGTCGGCCATGCCGAGATTCGCGATGTCTTCGACGTACCGCATCGGTCTCCCCCTCCGATCGTTTCTGATCATGCACCCCGACCCCTGCCGGTGGAAGTCGTCCCAGCCGGTAGGTGACTTATGACCCCAGTCATTCGGACGACAGCGACTTACGCTGTGATCAGGTTTGGGGGTTCGACGATGAAACAAAGAGAGACCGCGGGCATCCGTCGACAACATCCGCGCCGGGTGTTCAAGGATCGGCAGGAGGCCGGTCAGGTTCTGGCCGGGTTGCTGCAGAGCTACCGCGGCAAGCCCAACGTGATCGTGCTGGGCTTGGCCCGCGGCGGTCTGCCGGTCGCCTTCGAAGTGGCCAAATCGCTGGACGCGCCGCTCGACGCTTTCATCGTCCGCAAGCTCGGCGCGCCAGGCCACGAGGAGCTCGCATTCGGAGCGCTGGCAAGCGGTGGCCGACTCGTGGTCAACGACGATGTCCTGCGCGGCCTGCAGATCAGCCCGGAACAGTTGCGGGAGATCGCCGAGCGGGAGGCACGCGAACTGATCCGTCGGGAGGCCGTCTACCGCGGTGGGCGGCCACCGCTGGACGTCACCGGCAAGACAGTGATCGTGGTCGACGACGGACTTGCGACCGGGTCATCAATGCTCGCCGCCGTGCAGGCGTTGAGGGAATCGGAGCCGGCCGAGATTGTCATCGCGGTTCCGGCTGCCCCGGAGTCCACCTGCCGGGAGTTCGCCGGGATCGTCGAGGACGTGGTGTGCGCATCAATGCCGACGCCGTTTCTGGCGGTCGGCGAATCGTTCTGGGACTTCACCCAGGTCACCGATTCCCAGGTGCGCGAACTGCTGGCCCGACCCACCACCGAAACTCCCTCGCGTTCGGCCGCACCGGCACCTGATCCGGCTGAGCTGATCGCCGCGGTCGCCGTCGACGCACCGGGTGGGATGCCGCCGCGGGAGGTGCTCGCCGACCTGATCGGCGACGCCCGAGTGGTGCTCATCGGCGAGAGTTCGCACGGGACCCACGAGTTCTACGAGGCGCGCGCCGAGATCACCAAGTGGCTGATCGAGGAGAAGGGGTTCGTCGCCGTCGCCGCCGAGGCCGACTGGCCGGACGCCTACCGGGTGAACCGCTACGTCCGGGCATTGGGCGACGACGCCACCCCGGAAGAAGCGCTGCGCGGCTTCGAGCGCTTCCCCGCCTGGATGTGGCGCAACACCGTCGTCAGCGAGTTCGTCGGCTGGCTGCGACGGCACAACGGGCGCTGCGCCGCCGACGGCCGCCGCCAGAGCGGGTTCTACGGCCTGGACCTTTACAGCCTGCACCGCTCCATGGCGGAGGTGATCACCTACCTCGACGGCGTCGACCCCCGGGCCGCCGCCCGAGCCCGGGCGCGATACGCCTGCTTCGATCATTCCGACGGCGGCGACGGCCAGGCCTATGGATACGCGGCGGCGTTCGGCGCCGGACCGCGGTGCGAGCGCCAGGCCATCGAGCAGTTGGTGGAGTTGCAACGCAGCGCGGTGCAATATCTGCGCCGCGATGGCGAGCCGGCCGAAGATGAATTGTTCTATGCCCAGCAGAACGCGACAACGGTGCGCAACGCCGAGGCGTACTACCGCCGGATGTTCTCCGGCAGGGTGACCTCCTGGAACATGCGCGATGAACACATGGCGCAGACGCTCGACGCGCTGCTGACCCACCTGGACCGGCACGCCGGTGCGCAACCCGCCAAAGTTGTTGTGTGGGCGCACAACTCCCATGTCGGCGACGCCCGCGCCACCGAGGTCTCTGCCGACGGCCAGCTCACCATCGGCCAACTGGCCCGGGAGACCTATGGCGAGGACTGCCGGCTGATCGGGTTCTCCACCTACCGCGGTACCGTGACCGCGGCCAGCGACTGGGGCGGCGTCGCTGAGCGCAAGGTGGTCCGTCCGGCGTTGCCGGGCAGCATCGAGGAGTTGCTGCACGAGGTCGGCAAGCCGGCGTTCCTGGTGTCCATGCATGACGGCTCCGCCGCCACCGAGGCGTTCGACGTCGTTCGGCTGGGCCGGGCCATCGGCGTGATCTATCTGCCGAGCACCGAACGCCAGAGCCACTACTTCCATGTGCGCCCGTCGGACCAATTCGATGCGATGATCCATATCGACTCCACGCGGGCGTTGGAACCCTTGGAGCCGACCAGCGTGTGGGTGGCGGGACAGAACCCGGAAACCTATCCGTCAGGTCTGTAACGCAGCCAGAGGGGACGTCACGTTGGGTTCGCACCGATGAATTCGGTCGCCGGGCACCGGATCGTCACGCTGTGCATGAATCCGGCCCTGGACATCACGACGAGCACCGCAGTTGTGGGGCCGACCGACAAACTGCGGTGCGCTGCGGCACGGTACGACGCCGGCGGTGGCGGAATCAATGTCGCTCACGTCGCGCACGTCTTGGGCGCCACTGCGGCGGCGGTGTTCCCCGCCGGCGGCCCATCCGGTGAACTGGTGAACAACCTTCTGGTGGCCGAGGGTCTACAAACCCATCGCATCTCGATCGGCGGATCGACCCGAGAGAGCTTCACCGTCGATGAGCTCAGCACCGACCGCCAATACCGCTTCGTGTTACCCGGACCGCAGCTGACCCTCGCCGAGCAGACTGAGTGCCTGCTCGAACTGCGTCGCGCAGCAGCATCGGCGACGATCGTGGTGGCCAGCGGAAGCCTGCCGCCCGGGGTACCGGTCGATTTTTATCAACAGGTCGCGAACGTGTGTGCCGATTCCGGCGCACTGTTCGTCCTGGATGCCTCCGGGAGCGGACTGACCCACGTCGATTCCGGGGTATTCCTGATCAAACCGAGCCTGCGGGAGTTGCGCGACACCGTGGGCCGTGCGATCGATACGGAGGCCGAGCAGTTGATCGCGGCGAGGCAACTTATCGACCGCGGCGTCGCCCGGTATGTCTTGGTCTCCAGAGGCGCCCGCGGCGCACTGCTGGCTAGTGCCGACGCAGGTCAACTGTTCGCGCCGGTGGCGGTTCCGCCGGGCAGTGGAGTCGGCGCCGGAGACGCGATGGTGGCGGGAGTCGCCGTCGGACTCACCCGAGGCTGGCCGCTGGCCGAGGCGGTACGACTGGGAATCGCTGCCGGGGCGGCCATGTTGCTCACACCAGGCACCGCTGCCTGTACACGTGCGGACACCGAACGACTCCTGGAGCAGACTGAGGATCCCGTCGACATCGACCAACCCGGCGGATAGGAGCGCGTGATGTCCGAAGAGTCCACCCCGCCGTCGGTCGTTGTCGGCATCGACGGATCCCGCAACGCGGTGGACGCCGCGATCTGGGCCATTGACGAAGCCCGCAGCCGGGATGTGCCACTTCGCCTGGTGGCCGCGGCGGCCGCCGGCGAGCGAGGCGAGGCGGACGTGGCCGTGCGCGCCGCCGCCGCGGCCGTCGAGGCGAGCCGCCGGCAGGTCCGGATCGAAAC
>Ga0164294_10001971_pt1 | contig 18770 bp, 16 predicted proteins | sample GEODES005metaG_FD_111479 | JGI IMG/M metagenome (GOLD analysis project Ga0164294, IMG submission 111479) | Oligotrophic lake water microbial communities from Sparkling Lake, Wisconsin, USA - GEODES005 metaG | ecosystem: Environmental > Aquatic > Freshwater > Lake | place: USA: Sparkling Lake...
CGCCGGCAGATGATCGAAATCGTACTTCATCGGGGGAATCTTCGGCGAGCGCGGACCGAATGGCAAGCATGGGTTGCCGCCAAGTCGGATCCGACGATAGAAAGTGCCGGTTCGGCGGCGCGGATGGCCCTACGGGGCGCGTGCTCTCAGGCGCGGTTCTCAACATGCGAGGCCGCCGGACACCCCAGCGATCCCGCTCCGGCCTGCCTTACACTAACAGCGAGGGGCCAAACCATGCGCGGCGAAATGCCGGCTGCTGGAGTGCGGCAAAGAAGGGCTCCCAAAGACGCTTCTGCGCCTCCTCGACGATCGTCATGTACTCCGGCAGATTCTGCAATCTCCGCCAAGTGACGCCGTCATTCTGGCTGAGACAGAAATCGATCGCGAGAATGGGGTCAAGCGGCAGCACCGGAACGCGCGGACCTGGGCTTTGGAGCAGGCCCTTCCATTCGCCCTTGATGGCGCAAGGTGTTCCGGGAAGAAAACCGCTAGCGGCGAATGCATCCTGCGCATGCCCGCCGCGCTGAAAATGAAACAGAGGATGGGGCTCTTTGGAGGGATTCACCTTCCCCGCCTCGCCCGCATCCTCGCTCTCTCGCCGCGATGGCGCGTACATGTCGGTGTCGAGGCGCCAATGGTCCTGCAGCTCGAACAGGGCATCACCGGCGTCCAGCAAGCCTTCGACCCGCATCTGATATTCGGCTCGCCATGGCACCACTTCGCCTTCACGCCATTCGTACTGGAAATCCAGATAGGCGGAATGCAACTCGCAGCCGGTGGGGTGCAGGCCCTGTTTCCTTGGCAGCGGAAGCGAGAGCGCATCGCACCGAAGCTGCTGGCGGCTAGACCAATCGCTGCGAAACCGGCCCAGATTTGTATAAATCGAATTGGACGTTTCGGCTGTCACGGGCTCCTGCTGCAGCGCCTCCGCGAACCGCTCCATTTCGTCCGGCAGCGCGAAAACCATCAGGCATTCCGCGCATAGGGCTGCAAACGCTTGAGGTCCTCCTTGTCGAGCCGCGGATCATCACGGTTCTGGAGCGCTGCGCCGAGGGATGCATAGAGCGGATCGAGCCACGAGGGCATCGGGCTGCGCGGCTTGAGCTTCACTCCCCGCGCCGGATCGACCGGAATGATCTCATAGCGCTGCTCCTTGCTCAGAAGACAATATCGCCAAGGCCGATTGCCCATGCTCCCTTTGGGCATGGACAGCGGAACGAGATCTTTGAAGGTCTTGCCAAGCAGCTCGACCCGCTGCGCAATATCGGTGCCCGCGAGCGGCAGATCGAACCCGAGCTCCTCCTGCCACCACTGCTCAAGCCCACGGGCCCACCAGCGGGGGAAGCAATCACTGGCGACGCCGCGGTACGCGTAGCCCGACAGGGCCGCCAGCACGTCAGCCCAGCCGCTCGAAGCCGTTGTATCAATGCCTAGCCGGAACCCGACAAAGGCTTCCTCGATCAAGAGACCGGGATGGACCATCAGCCGAACCAAGGGGCTTGCGCGCTGGTAAGCCCGATCGCCCACCTCGAAGTCCGACAGAAGCGCCGAGCTTCCCCACCGGCACCAGGTATCCTCCTCGAGACCCAGCAATGCTGGCAGCGCGATATCGCCGCCTTCGAGGGCGTCATAAATCTGACGAACCCCGATCAATCTGGCTCTCGCGCTGTCGCGCAGTACCGGATCGCTCAGGCCATCCTTCTCGATCTTGAGATCGAATATATCATCGCTGCTGGAATCACGCCCGATATTCTCGAGGATTTTCTCTCGAAGGGAAAAGCGGACGATTGGAAATGAAGGGATCGACTGACGCTGCTGGGCGATGCGGATATTCTGTGACATCCCCGGGCCGGTCTGCTGCGGCCCGAGCTCGTTCGACAGGTCGACATCCATCAAGACGCCGGCAGGCTTCAGATCACCCGTTCCGAGCGCCTTGGCCGCGTCGTTCGCGCCCAAATGCTCGATGGAAAGCCCATCCTGAAACGACAGGTTCGCGGCGAAGGCCTTGGCCTCGACGGGACTGTCATCGATCAACAGCCAGGATGGCATGGCTATTCCTCTTCCTCCGCCGGCAAACGCACTTCCAGGCTCGTCGCAAATCCCGCCATGGGATCAATTACTTCAATATCGCCACCGACCTTGGAGACGATTTGATGGACGATCCACAATCCAAGGCCCGTACCAGAATATTGCTCCGCAGCACTCGCAGTGGCTGGAGCCGCCACGCGCGTAGTGAAGAACAGATCGAACACCTTGTCGCGGTTCTCGACCGGAATGCCATCGCCGGTGTCACTGAAATGGATGACAATCTGGTCGTCACCCTCCCGGCCCGCCCTCACGAGGATGCGACGTGGCCCCTCAATCCGCCGAAGCGCTTTCAGCGAATTCGAGAAGAAATTGAGCAGGACCGACGCAATCTCGGCCGCATGCATCGGCTGGGTAAAGAGCGGGTCATAATCCGGCGTCTCAATGGCGAGCACGATGCCCGCCTTCTCCGCCAGTTTGCGAACGCCGACCTGAAAGTCGGCAATCGCCTTGCTCACGCTAATGGGCGAAAGCTGGCGTACCGATCGCGCCGACGCCAATTCGTTGAGATAGGCGGTCAGCGCATCCAGACGCCCCAGCATCGCCTGTGCACGTTCAGCTTGCTCGGTAAAGGCGTTGTCGCCGGTCTTGGCGTTGAGCGCGGCCTCAAACACCGCATTGAAGTCCATCCGGACCGCCTCGAAAGTCATCCCGGTTTCGTGGCTGAACTCGGAGGTGGTCAACCCCAGAGTAGCCAACAGCCGTAGAAGCGCTGCCTCGTCGGCGAGTTCGGCCTGTTGCTGCTCGATCAGCGCGATCGATTCTTGAATCAGATGCGCGCTGTTTTCGCCATCATCCTCGATCGCCGTTTGCGCGTCCGAATCCGGCACGCCACTAGGCGATCCGTCGCTCTCGTCATCGCGCCCTCGCCTCTTCGCATCCTCGGCCGCCTGGACGTTGCGCGCGGTCTCGCGCAATTTTTGCAGTGTGTTGGCCGCCTTACGCTGCGTCGATCCACCTGCGCTCTGCTTGCGGCCGCGATCTTCGGAAATCCGGTTGACCGCCGTCGTCAACACCGCGGTGGCCAGTCCGGTGAGTTCGCGAAAAGACTCCGTCTCGATCAGGCCCTCGCGCGACGTGTGCTCCTCGAACTGCTTTCCTTCGGGGTCATGCACTTCGATGACACCGAAGAAGTTGCGATTGGCAACCGGCGCCAACACCACGCCGCGCTGCGCGTAGATTTGACCGAGGTGAAGCCAATCATTCCCGGTTTCGCCGTACGGGACGACACGAAAGCCGTTTCGATAAAGGCGAATTCCTCCTTCGTCGCGAAGAGTATCTCGCACCCGGGAGAAAACCAGGCTCGGCAGGAGCTCCGGCAAGAGGATGAAGTAGTTCGCCTTCATGGCGACATCACGCAGCAGGCTATATGGTGGCGGGTTCGCGCTATCTCGATGCTCGTGGTGAATGCGCGCCCAGCCGCGATCGGGACCAAATCGATTCTGAGAGATCCGCCATTCGGCGACACCCTCCTCGTTCACCCTGAACTCGATCACCGCATGGCGGTGATCAAGGATCTCGCTCTGAAAGTCGGCAACCAGCTCCGGATCGGAGAATAGCCCCCCGTCACGCAGGAAACTGACCTCGAACCCTGGATCTGACCGTGGCCGATGCTCGACCGGTGCGACAGGAAATGGTTGTTGCAACGCCAGCAAGCCACGCCAGCATCGCCGAATTTGCGCGTCTGACCAGTCGTCGCGCAACTGCTCGATCCGGATGATGGTACCGGCCTTTTCGGGCGGGACCTCAGCGAGATAGACGGGCACCTCATCGAGATTGCGTCCGCTCTCGAACTTCCGCCAATCTACAACAAGCTCAAGGCCCGGATCCTGGTCATTCACCCAGGTCCGCAAGCGCAGCACCCGGCCGAGGCGCTGCGTCGAAAAGCGCCCGATGCCCTTTCGCCCCGCCCGCTGGCGGTTGTAGATCGAAGAGCGAGGCTCCTTGACCTTCATTGTGCTCGCCAAACGCAGGAAGCCCTCTACCAACTGCTCCCTGTTCATGCCGGCGCCGTCATCCGCGATAACCAGCGCATCGTGCTCGAGCGTGACGGTGACCCGGCGTGCATCCGCATCGAAGCTATTCTTGACCAATTCGACGAGCGCGGTCTCCTGCCGACCGACAAGCTCACGGCCCAGCCGGTCTATCAGGCCCGCGTCGGTGGTGAAGCGCAGCTCCTCACTCATGAGCACTGTTCTCGCGCCTAGCCGAACGCATTTCCAGCGCTTCGGCAAACATCTCGGCTGCGGCGCTGCGCCACGATGGGCCGAACACAGATGGCAGGAGCAACGCATCAGCAATCCGACGGGCGGCGTCCAGGTCGCCGGAACGGACCGCGCGATCGGCTTCCTCAAAGGCCCGCCGGGTTCCTGCGCGCGCGCCCATCAACAGCGGGAACCGACGAGCATCAGTGAGCTCGAACTTCAGCACGCCACCGCCATAGGCCCGCCCCGTACGTTCGGCGGCCAGCTGTCCGAAACTCGAAATCATGCTCAGAGCGGCAACCAGCCGATCCTCTGCGGTTACTTCGGGCAAGAAGCGAACCCGATGCAGCGTGTTCGTGCACCGGAGTTCGTCGGTGGCGACCACGATACGTGGACCGCGATCGTTCATGTATGTGAAGATCGCATCGCAGCTCGCGCCGACATCCACCTTCCACCATGGCGAACGCTTGTTCAGCCACACCACATCGCGGCGCTTGTCGATCGGGATCGAAGCCAGGCGTCCGCGCACGCCCGGCCGGGTCTTCCCAACATCGGCAGGGCTCAGCAACCAGGTCTTCTCGCCGGCCTTTGCCAGACCATGGAGCTCGCTGGTGGAAATCTGCAGGCCAACAACATGCCGAGCACGGGCGACCACCGGCGTAAGATCGTCCACTTCGATACCAGCTGCGGCACGTTCAGGCTCCGACAGCAGGAACACCTTGTTGAAGCCGGTCACCGCGCCGATCGACAACGTGGCAATTTCGCCGAGCGTTCTTGCCCCCGCCAATGCATTCCGGAAGCAGGCCGGGTTGGCGTGATAAATATCCGCTAGCCTGTCCCCGGTTGCCGACCACCGGGTCACCTCGGGAACCTCGCTCGCGCCTTCACCGAAACCGTGAGCGAGGATGATCGCACCGCGTTCTTCGGCAGGGCTCGACCAAACCGGTCTATCGACGATCTTCCGGATCTCGACATGGGCAAAGCGGCTACAGATGCGCTCTAGGGCATCACGCCCATACGCCGAAAAGATCGCCGCACCTGGTACGACGACAGCCAGCCTGCCCCCTGGCCTGAGAAAACTCAGCGAGTGAAGCACGAATGCCACCCAGAGACCGGCGGCGCCCTTGATGCCAAACCGCTTTCGGATCGCCTGACGCTCAGCCTTTGGCAGCGCATGATTCCGCGTAAACGGCGGATTGGAAATGACGCCGTCGACGAGCGGCACTTGCCCAGGCTCTATCGCCAGAAAATCGCTGAACAACAGCGCGTGCTGCGGGGCTAGCCATCCGCGAACCTTGGTGATTGCATCCTGATCGAGGTCGCAGCCGATCAACCGCAATGCATCTCGACCCGGGAAGCGTCTCTCGGCGCCATTCAATGCTGCTCGCAAAAGCGCGCCGCTGCCGATGCTAGGTTCGAGCAGCGTTTCCCGGCCGGTTCGGACCACCCACGCGGCAAGAATGTCCGCCATCGTATCCGGGGTATAGTAGGCTCCGAGATCCTTAGCCGTAGGACGGACCAACGAACTCATCAATCCCCCCAACCTTGGCACCATGCCTGCGTTCGAGGATGCATATCCACAATCAACATGTTCAAGCAATCCATCGCCACCAATCCGCAGCCTCAGGACGGTAGCGCAGGGCCCCTGTTTCACCAAGCGCGTTGCCCCGCGATGCACGCCTAAATATCTGATCCCGCGCATCATCATGAAATGCCGGGCCCCGACCGTCCCCGTCCCAGCGACCAGCTGACACCGTCGCTGCGCAAGATACCCGAGACCGGCTTGCCGAGCTGACGCTCCAGCACCGGCCGCCACGGCACCAGCGTGAATTCGCGGGACTTCTCAATCAGGGCGAAGCGACCGCTGACCATCTCGACCTGCCGTCGCACGACGCCCTCGATCCGCGCGCCTGGCACAGCCTCGGTGAAGGACAATCCCAGCTCCCCGGAAAGCTGGCCCGCGACCCGTAACAACTCCCTGCGCTGCAGCGTGGCGATCAGGTCCGGCCGATAGACGGTGGCGCCCTGCGCTTCCTTCGCCAGCTGCTCCGCCGCCAGCCATTGCCGCCGCCGCTCACGGGCGTCGCGAACCTCGGCACCGAAACCGGCATCGCGAAGTGGTACCGGCGCGCCCGACGCCAGGTCGCGATCGAGCCAGGTCGCCGCCTCTACGGTGACCACCCGCGAAAGCGGCTCGGAAGAGAGTATCTCCACCGCCACGGGCCGCTCCCGCACCAGCCTGGCTTCGTGCGCCGCCGCGCGCGCAAGATGATCGTCGGCAATGATCCACCGCCCATCCGCTTCTCGCGCGACATTCCCGCTCAGCCGCCGCATCGCCTCGAGCCGGCGAACATGGGCCTCGGCGAACGCCTGGGTCGCGCTCGGGTCGTATCGGAGATGGGCATCGACGTCGTAGCGCCCGCCATTGGCAGCCGCGACAGCGGCGATCGTGCGATCCACATCACGGACCTCGCCCCGCAGCGGCGCGATCCGCACCACGGCATCCTCGGGCAGGAATTCCAGCCCCGCGCCTTTGCCCAGCGCGACATAATGGCTTCGGCCATCGACGCCGTCGACAACCAGGTAATGCCGGTCGGCATGCTCATCGGCCAACCCGCGTCCGACGACACGACCGACCAGCGCCCCGGCACCCGCCGCCATCGGGTCGTAGATCGCCTGGTCGGCCCCTGCCCGCGCCAGGCCATGGCGCGTGAGTTCGCGCTGCATCGTCCGGACGATATCGCCGCGCTCTCCCATCCGCCGAAGTGTCTCGTCGAGATCGGGGGCGAGCCGCCAGCTCGCGCCGCCCACCGGTTCGGCAAGCCCGAGCTTGCGGAGCTTGGCAAGGCGCCCGGCGCGCAGCGCCTGATCGAACGCGTCGCCGCGCGCCGTCGATACGAGGCCGGCGCGCGCCTCGCGCAGCATCGCGCGGTCCAGCGAGGTCAACCGCTCCTGTTCGACTTCGGCGCGCAGACCTGCCTCGATCTCCCGCGCGGAACGCGGCCCGAGATCGAGATCCACCAGCTCGCAGGCGCGCTCGCGCATGCCCCGGGTCAGATAGTCGCGTGCGATGACCAGATCGGCGCCGCGATCGTCCTTGCCGCGCACGAGGATATGGCTGTGCGGATGGCCGGTGTTGAAATGGTCGACCGCGACCCAGTCGAGCTTCGTGCCGAGGTCCTGTTCGACCCGCGCCATCAGCCGCCGGGTCAACGGCCTGAGATCGTCATACTCGGCGCCGTCCTCCGCCGAGACGATCAGGCGGAACTGGTGCCGGTCCCCGGCCCAACGTTCCCGGAATGCCTTGCCGTCGACCGCATCCGCGTCGGCGCTGTAGAGTTGTCCGGGCAGGCCCTCGCGCGTGGTGCCGTCGCGCTGGAGATAGCGCAGGTGGGCGACCGCCGCCCCGGCGCCCTTGCCGGCGAGCTTGACGATGCTCGCCTTGAGGATGACCCGCCGGCTTGCATAAGCGGCGCGACCACCGCGGTTCGCCAGCACGCGGCCAACGCCGGCGCCGCGCCCGATCCGACTGCCCGAAAAGCCGCACGCGCCGGCCCCGAACCGGACGCCCCCCCCTCGCGCGAGATTGGCCGCGGCCAGGACGCGGCCTAGATATTTCCGGCCGCGCTTGCCGCCGAGGCTGCGCATGCGGCCGAGCCGCGGTTCGAACTCGTTTTCATCTGTCATGCGGGCGGTCCGTCAGCGTTTCCGGCCCAGCATGCCGCCCCGCCGGTCAGGTGAAAACCGGTGCCGCCGGAACCCGCGGAAATCCGCCATTTCCGCGCAACATGGCACGGGTCGAGAATCGCCAGTGCCACGGCGGCGTCCAAAAAAACGATGTGCAGACAGATACTTGCGGCACCACCAGTGCCGCAGCTTTATCTTGCCTTACCTCCTGCCTTACCTCCTGCCTTACCCTCTCGCCGCCCTCCCCCTTCCGGTCGCCCAACCACCCCGGCAAACGACAAAGAAGGACCAGGAGGCGCCACCTCTCCGGCAGCGCCTCCCGGCCCGAAATTCGATGTCTCAGTGCAGCGTTTCGTACGCCTTCCGCGCTGCCCGTGCCCTGGAAAAGCTGCGCCGACCGGCCATGCCGTACGCCCTGCCATCGCCATCGACGATGCACACCGCGACGATCCAGCGACCGTCCAGCCGGCCGATGATCGCGACCCGGTCCAGTTCGAAATCCGCGCCCAAATCCACCGAATAGCCACCCAGCCACCGCTCCTCGATGCGCGCATCCCAGGTGAAATCGCTCTCCTCCGCAGCGATGAACCGCGCCGCCAGCGCTTCCGCCGCGCCCCGCCCGAACTCCAGCTCGAGCCCGTTCACCAGCGCGGTCATCACGCGGTCCGAAGCCCGCGAAATCGGTTGAACCATGGTCATCATAGCCTCCTGTCGCATGGCGTCTTCCACATCGAAGACAGCCTCTCGACGGCGGTTGCCGGCGTGCCTGTCAGGGCTGCCGGCGCGCCCGCGCCGGCACCGCGAAGCGGCGGCGGAGGAGCCGATTTTGTTGCGCTGAAACGAACAGACTCGCGTGCGAAGCACGCACGATTTCGCGGCAAAATTGGAGGGGCCGCCGGCCTTGCACAGGCGCGCCGGCAGCCGCCACACTCGGACGATCCGAGACGAGCCCTTCCTCCCTTGGCGGCAATGCCCCGCAAAGCGCTTCCGTTTCGGCAACGCCCCGGTCATCATCGGGCATGACCGAGGACAAGGACACGCTGACCGGGAAGGTCGACAAGTGGATCAACACCGAGGGTTATCCGCTCGAATATTTCACGGCGAATACCTTCCAGAAGGCCGGGTTCTCAGTGTCGCAGGGCGACTATTCGCATGACGGCGATAGCGGGCCCCGCGAGATCGACGTGCTGGCCTGGTCCTCGGGGCGCACCGAAGAACAGCGGCTGATCCGCCTGTTCAACGTCGTCGAATGCAAATGGACCCGCAACAAGCCCTGGGTGGTCTTCACCAGCCCGAACGCGCGCAGGAAGTCGTCGGAGATCATCGCGCAGACCCTCGGTTCGCGCGGAGGAGCAGCGGCGATCTGGGCGCATGCCGGAAATCCCGAACTCGGAGGACTGGAGCTTTTTCAGTCTTCTGGCAGCGCCGGCTTTGGCGGCAGGCAGGCACTCTCGGATGGCCAGGACAAATTTTATTCCAGCCTGCGCTCGATAACCGCTGCGACCCTTGCCACGGTCAACAGCTACAATCCGCAGATCGCATATGATTTTCCCGATGCCTGCGTGCTCGCTTTCCCGGTCATCGTCATCGATGGCGACCTGTTCGAGGCACATTATGCCGCGGACACGGACGCGCTTCACCTCGAGCCCCGAGAACATACGCGCTGTCACTGGCGCGGCAGCGGATATTCGCCTTTCCCGGTAACAATCGAAATCGTCACCAAGACAGGGCTTCCCGACTTCGCCAGCCGCCGCGCCGCCGAATTTGCGGTGCTCGAGCAAGCCTTGCGGCCCACCTTCGATCAGCTGCGGCACTGCTATGACAAGAAGGATCCAGGACTCCTGGCGATCCACGGCGGCGTCACCGGCATGAGCGGCGACCCTGCGCTGTGGTTCGATATCCTGCGCCGCGCGGAGAATGGCTGAGCGCCGCCCCGGCGTCCTGCCACAGTCCGGTACGCCATGGCGAGAAGCGCCGACATCCCGGATTCCGCGACGCGCAGCCCTTGCCTAGAATTCGTCGATCCGCGCAAGCGTGGTGCGGAAGCTCTGCAGCAGGGCGCCTAGCGATCCGGACGCGGTGGCATAGATCGCCTCATAACGGCGGATATGATAATGGCCGCCAAGGCTATGGGCGCCGCGCTGGAATCCGCCGGCGCGGGCGACACCGAAGGTTCCCTTGGCGAAGAACGCCACATATTTCGAGCTCTTCCTCCCCCAGGGTTGATGGGTGTTCTTCTCGAATATCCGGCACGACCAGCCCGGATAGGGCTGGGTAACGAGGGCAAGATCGAACATGCGGGCAAGTGTCTGGCGGGTCTCGTCGAGGGTCCCCGATATGGTCTTGTCCTTGCACTCGATCGCGACGACGGGAAGCCCGTGCGGATAACCCCCGCCATTGTCGCGGATCGCCTCGCCAATCAGCGCGGGGACCACCGAGATATCGCATTCGTGCTTGGCGTTGCTGCGGCCGCGCCATTGCAGCGAGCCGTGCAGTTCGAGCCGGTGTTCCGGCTCGAGCTGCCGCTCGAGCAGGACATAGCCCGAGGCGGCGGCATTGCTTGCCGGGATCGCGGAACGTTGGGCCGGCAGGCGGAAAGTCGCGCCGCGCGGCAGCGGCGTGCCGTCGCCCTGGCGGAGGCTCACCTCCCACGCCGGGAGCAGCGTCGCCGTCTGGGCAAGCTTCATCAGCAGCCAGGCCTCGAGCGCCTTGCCGGCACCGCCGGGAACGGCGGCGGCGCCATGGGCGGCGCGGAAAGCGCGGAGGATGTGGCGCAGCTCGGTCTGGAGCGTTGTGGGAAGCGGCACTCAGTCCTCCTGCTGCATCGGGCGGTCGAGGATGCCGGCGAGCATGGCATCGAGCTTGTCGGCGATACTGGCATCGCCCGGCCGGGAATCGCTGCCGAACCGGTCGTCCGGCGCGCCATTGCCATCGACGAATGCGACGCGGATCGCTTCCCGATCGCTCAACGCGCCCGCGATCCTCTCGGCCTCCGCAAGCGCGCGGGCGGGCTCGACGAGCCGCAACCGGAGGAAATGGACAGCCTCGCCGAGCTGCTCGGCGTCGGGAATCTCCACCCGCTCCACCAGCTCGGCTTCGTCCTCGTCTTCGCCATCCGCGACAAGGATCTTCTGCGCCGCATCCTGTGCCGTCTCGCGCCCCAGGCTGATCTCGCTGAGCAGCTCGCCCGCGAGCCAGCCAAACCCTTCCTCGTCTAGGAGCCGCACGAGCTCCATCACCTCTGCATTGACTGCCATCGGCCCTCCCAATGGACAACGATGCCAGCGCCAGCGCTGTTTGACGAGCCGGGGACGCGCGCGATTTTAGGTCCGTTTCAGGGCTTTCGGACGAAGAACAGCGCATCGGAAGCGGGCGGCCCGGCAAAGGAAACGCCACCATCTCCGCTCGTGCGCAACGCCACGAAAAGCGGCGCCGGCACGCGCGTCACCTGGCCCTGCCCCAGTTTCGACGCCGTGCCGGTCACGGCGGCCAGATAGTCGATCGTCTCGCCGGGCAGCCGCTGCTCGCCGGCGAGATAGGCAGCGTAGCGCCCGGGCCCGGCATTATAGGCAGCGAACATGCCGGGATAGCCGAACCGGTCGTACATGCGGCGCAGATAGGCCGCACCCGCCAGAATATTGTCGCGCGGATCGAAGGGATCGTCGCCAAGACCGTGCGCGGCGCGCATCTCGGCCCAGGTTCCCGGCATCAGCTGCATCAGACCCATGGCCCCCTTGGGGCTGCGGATGAGGCGGCCCCGCAAGCGCGTCTCGCCGCCGCTTTCCGCATGCATCACCCGCTCGATCCACGCGGCCGGGATTCCGAAGCGCTGCGCCGCTTCCTGCGTATAGGTTCGCCAATGGACGACGCCCTGCGCCGACGCTTTCGGCACAACCAGCATCGCCGCGAGCGCAGCCAGGATTGCGCAAATTCCGGCCCGCCGCGGGTTCCGACGAGGATCAATCACGGTGCGTGGCCCGTATCGGCGTCACCCATAAGGGCGTTGCTCTGCCGACCACGTCGGCCGCGCGGGTCGGGCCGAAATAGCGCCCGTCGAACGAGTCCGGGACATCCACCATCACCAGCAGCAGCGCCCCGCCCCGGAGGCGCTGGCAGCCGCTCCACCAGGGGAGCGGCCGGGCGAGGTGATCGGCCGCGAGGCGCGATACCAGCGGCCGGCCATTGACGGAAACCTGCGTCCCTTCGGCGCAGACCAGGTCGCCTGGCACCGCAGCGACCCGCTTCACCAGCGGCACATTTGCCGGGATATAATGCCGGCGCGCGGCCACCGCGCGGACATGTTCGGGCACGCGCGCCACCACCATGTCGCCGCGCGCCAGCGCCCGGTCGGGCTCGACCCGGTAGAGGCCGAGCGGCGCGCTGGCGCTGGCATTCCATACCAGTCGCGGCAGCGGCGGCGCGACGATCGTCGCAACGACAGCGGCGGTGCCAAGCGCGAGAAATACCCCGTGCGTTGCGAGCCGGCGGCGGCGCTGTACGGCGGCGCGGCGCGCTTCGCCCCAGGCGAAGCGCGGAAGCTCGCGGCGCTCAACCATGGGCGCCACCCTTGCGCCCGGCATTCGACCAGGCCTCGATATCGTCGATATGATAATACCAGGCACGGCCATGGAGGCGGCAGACGGGGCCCCGCCCCTCAGCGCGCATGCCCTTCAACGTGCTGGGCGCGAGCCCGAGATGGAAGGCGGTCTGCTTGGCGGTGAGGAAGGGGCAGGTCTCGCGCGCCTGCTGCGCGCGCGCGCCCGTGTCATCGGGTTCGGTCATGGCTTGGGTTCGTCCGCGGGGCGGCCGCCGGATCGCGCCGTCCGGGCACCCAACTGGACCTCGAACGCCGCCGCCGGCAGGGTCGAAAACGAAGGGGCGCGTTTTCGACCCGCCGCCTGAGCGGCGATCCGCGCCCAGCATCTGACGGGCGATCCGCGCCCGGTGCCGGGCGCGGACCTGACCGCTCAGTCTGCCGGGTTCCAGATGATGGCGAAGGTATCGTCATCGTCCTGGCCAGCGGCGCGGCCGAGATTGGCGTAGAGCCGGCGCGGGCCGAACTCGGGCGCGGCGAGGCTCAGCGAGACATAGTCGTTGCCGGACATCTCGCTGCGGCGGTTCCAGCCGGCGCCGAGCTCGCAGCCGCCTGCCATGACGACGAAGTCGGGCTGGGTGTCCTTGGACTTGCGGCTGTTCGGCAGGATGGTGATCGGGGTGCGGATCGAGAGGGTCCGGAGCTCGCCCTTGAAGCCATTACCTTCGCGGGTGACATAACCGATGGCGGACATTGCAGGTCTCCTTGAAATGCTCGCCCGAACCGTTCCGGGCGATGGGCAGACCAGAGGGACGGCCAAGGCGGGGTCCGAACCGCAGGCCGAAGCGGCAGCGGAGGACCGGAGCCAGAGGCTTATTTGCGCGCGCAGCGCCCGCGAGGAGACCGCGCCAGCGGTCGGGGAAATAAGCCGGCAGGCGATGGTTTCGGGGATCGTCGGCCGTTCCAGGTCCCAGCCCCAAGGAGCCGAGAACGGTGCGATGCAAGCCAGGCGGAGACCGCGTCCGCCCTCCAATCGGAGCCCGCGATTCCGGCGCCCGGACGAACTCCGATGCCGGTCCCGATCCTGCACGCAACCCTGCTTACACGCCCAAGCCCGCCGCCCTGGCTGTGATGCCCGTCCTGGCGCCATGCGCGCATCGCGGCCGGCTGGATCCATGCCCTGCAGTGGCTTGTACTCGGCTCGCCTTGCTCCCATTTCGACGCGCCAGGCGTGCACCGAGCGCGCCCTGGCCCATGAAAGGGCCCGCCAGATGGACGCGAAGCAATGACGAAGAACACGGGTCCGAGCTGGGCGGATATCAAGGATGCGCGCCGCGCCGTGCGGGCCGCAATGCCGGGCGACAGGTTCCTCAGGACGATCCTCAAGGGCCTGATGCGTACCGCGCGCGACAAGCACAATCCGATCCGCGGCAATCTGGTAGCCAGCGGCCTGCGCGAACTCGTCACCCATGTCCTGCACACGCTCGCGCCCGAGGATGCGGTGCGGCGCTGCACCTGGTTCGTGCAGGCAAAGGACACGCCGACAGTCACCCGCGTGCAGCGTGCACGCTATATCGTCCAGGCCGGGCTTCCCGACGCCTTCGTCAAGGAGAAGCTCGGGCTCGACGCCGGCAAGCTGGCCAAGCCGCTATTGGCGGCGATGGACAGCCTCCACAAGGCGACGCACGTCAAGGCGGAGACCGTCGTGCACAAGGGGCCCGAAGTACGCGACCTGCTCTACCGGGTGCTTATCGAGATCGCCGACTTTCTCGACGACGCCGAGCATGTCCAGGAGCGGATCGACGAGGGCGTCGCCGAAGCGATGCACAATGCGGTGTTCCAGAACTTGATTCTCGACACGATCGCGGCGCTCGACATCCTCTCGACGCATAGCCGCATCGACCATCACTGGCTGGAAGCGATCCGGGTCAAGCGCCTCGACGCGGACCGGATCGACTTCGTCGTCACCGGCGAGGTCGCGGTCGAGCTGCAATATGGCTCGGATTCGGATGTCGCCAGCGGCATGGGCATGCGCAGCCAGGACAGTTTCCCCTATCGCGCCAAGGTCCGCGCCGAGGCGGCGAACCCGACCGACATCGATCCCGCCGCGATCCGGCTGAAGGTCGATACGAGCAGCTTTTATGAATAGCCAAATGCGAGCACGCCTCGCCAGGTCGGCAGCTTGCGCGACGGCGCCCTCCTACCCCATCCCCAGGCTGCCAGCCTCGCCTCAGCGGGTGCGCAGCTCGCTACAGACCGGCTCGAACAGGTCGAAGAAGCGGCGTTCGAGCTCGCCTTCGCTCAGGCCGAACATCGCGCTGGCCAGGGGCAGCGCGAGCAGGGCCGCCGCCTGCGCGCCTTCGACCAGATAGCCGGGATCGAGATCGCGCGCGGTCGCCAGGTCGCCGGCATTGCGCATGCTGTAGTCGACGACCCATAGCGCGCGGATCAGCCGCTCGCGCGGGGTCAGCGCCTCCTGTCCCTGACCGCGCTTCTTCTCGATGATGTCATGGCCGACATCGATCAACCAGGTCTGGTTGTCGACGCCGGGTCCCCTGCTTGCCCCGCTGGTCATCGGCGGCCTCTAGCGCAATCCAGCGGCCAAAAGAACAGCCTGAACATTCGCGTAGCGATATGGCTATAGTCGCGGCTGGGAAGGCAGAAGCGGCACGCATGGCAGAGCAAGGAAAGCACAAGCAGGACCCGACGGACGACGCGGCGCACATCGACAGCAAGGATGCCCGGCGTGCGCTGGAACCCGTGCCGACCGATGCGAGCAGCAACCTGCCCGCGGAACCCGGCTCGTTCGACATTGGCGCGCACGAGGCATCCGACCCCACCACACCCGAATCCGACGCGACCGAGGCCGACGTGCCCGGCTTCGATGCGCTGGTCGAACGCCTCAGTGCCCGCGCCGCCGCGGCCGCCCCAAAGCCATCTGGCCTGGCCGAGCGGTTCAGGACCAGCCTCGAGCGCGGCGGCACCGGTGCGCGAGAACGCACGCTGCGCGACCTCGGACTGGTCGGTTTCGGCGGCAAGAGCCTCGCCGGGCGTATCGCTACCCAGGGTCTGGACGGGCTCAGCACCACCGAGAAGGCCGTGCTCGGCATCGGCGGCTTTGCCGAGCAGAGCATGACCGGCCTGTCGGCCAGGGAGAGGGCGCTCGGCGCCCTGATCGCCGGCGGCGGCGGCGCTGAGGCGATGCTTGCCGCCCAGCGCGACCACGACCGCAAACTCGCAGCACTGGGCAGCTTTGCCAACCGCGCCGCCTTCACCGCCTGGGCGGAACCGCGCGGCGGCGCGGCCGTCGCCCGGTTCGCCGCCTTTGATGCGGCCGAGGCGTTCGAGGCGTCGCTCAAGCCACTGACCGGGATGCCGCGCGACGAGCGCTGGGCACGCGCGGTGCTTGGCGGATCGCTGGCCGATCTCATGCAGGACCGCGTGCCGAAAGGCCTGCTCGGCGAGCAGACCAGCGCGATCGCGCGTGCAGCCGAACACCTGGTCAGCGGGATCGGCGGGCGCCCCGGTTCGCTGACGCGCAAGCTGGAGTCCCTCCTTCGTCAAGGTCCCGCGCTTGCGCGGACCACACGCCACTTGTCGCTGTTCGCGGGTGCGCTCGATGTGGTGGGCCCTGGCCCGGCGAGCAGCGCGGCGTTCGACGCGCTGCTCGGCAGCTGGCGGACAACGAGCGACCTGCCGGCGTCCTTCTGGCGAAATCCCGAGCAACGTCTCGAGCGCTACCGCGCCGCCGATGTCGATGCCGGCCTGCTCGATGCCGACAATGCCGAGCTGGTCGAAATGCTGGTCGAAACCGGCGTAGTCGAGGGCGAGACGCGGGACGGGCGGACGACGGCGCTGGTCGAGGCCGGCCCGGTCAAGGTCCGGGTGACCGCCGCACACCCACGCCAGGCGGCCATGCGCATCCTTGCCGCCTTCGAGCTTGGGTTGCGGGGATTTGTCGAGGCGCGGCTGCGCGCCGCGATGCTGGAGAGCGGCGAGAACCCGGACAAATGGTTCAACCAGCGCATGCCCGGCGACGTGGTCAAAAGGGCGCGCGAGCGCCGCGAGATGGCCAAGGCGGACCGTGAGCTGCCCGCCCCACCAATCGCGTTCGTCGATCTGGGCGATTTCATCGATATCGTCACCAGGCGGGGCAACTGGCCGGTGTTCGAACCGGTGTTCGGCAGCATCGAAGGATTCCGGGTCGATATCGGCCGGCTCAACGCCATCCGCCGCCCCCTCGCGCATAACCGGGCGATCGACCCGGTCCAGTACACCGAAGCGACGCTGATCGTCGCACGCTTGACCAAGGCGATCACGCTCGAGGGCGGCTGGGACCAGGCCTGGGACGACGAACCCTGACCTGCCGTCTCACGCGGTCAGACCGGACCGGCGCGGATCCGGGCAACGCGCTTTGCGGACATGCGAAAAGCCGCGCGTCCAAGCACCAGCGGTGCGCGGACGCGCGGTCGAATTTTTGAGGAAAATTCGACGCTTCCGGGCGATACGGCGCCGCCGCCGAAGGACGAGAAGACGCGCGGGGCTAGGCCCCGCGCGTCCCCTTCCCGCTCAGGCGGCGTCGGGCTCGGGCACCGGTTCGGGGTCGTTCGCCGCGACCGGGATTTCCGTCCCCTCCACCACGCCATCCACAGGCGGCGTCGCCGCCTCCGGTGCGCTCGGATCGGGATCGCGGTCCGGCGTCGCAGCGGCTTCGAGATCGGCCTGGGCGGCAGCGAACCGCCGATGCGCCTGTACCGGGGCCACGCCGCCGCGCTCGGTATAAGCGGCGGGCGGAAAGGCCATCCAGCGCGGCACCCAGCGCTCGACCTTGGTCCGCCCGCCCGCGCCGTCGAGATGGTCGGTGACGATCCGCTTGAGGGTCTTGCCCTTCTCCTTGGCGTTGGCGGCGGCAATCGTCTCTCCCGCCACTTCGGCGACCATCGCCCCGAGCACGTCGCGGTCGCGCAGCAGTTCGAAAAAGGCGGTGTCCGCCTGCCACCAGTCGGCCATGTCGAGCCCGAGGGTGAGCCCCACCGCCTCGACGACCGCATCCCCGGCGACCAGCGTCTCGCCCATCGCGACGGCGATGACGTCGCCGAGCGCGGCGTCGGGCAGTTCGAGCAGGCGCAGGAACAGCGCAACCAGCGCGCGGTCGGTCCCCCCGCTGCGGGTCACCGTCTCGCGCGCATCGTCCATGCCGAGCAGTACCAGCACGGCGCGGCGGCGTTCGTCGAACACCGTCTCGCCCCGGCAGGTCTCGACGCTTTCCTGCGAGGCTTCGTCCCGGCAGGCGAACAGCTGGCGGCGCACGGTCCAGAGCGGCGAGCCGGTGAGCAGGTGCGCGACCATCAGCCGCAGCGCCACGCCGGGATGACCCGTCAGCGCGGCGCGGACGGCGGCATGGCGGTGCAGGTCGATATAGGTCTGTTGCGCCGAGGTGAGTTCGGCGCGCTTGGGCTTCTCGCCGGGCGCGGCCTTGGCCTTGTCGGCCTGCGCCGCTTCCCTGCGCGTCACATAGCCCTCATGGAAAGCGACCTCGCCGGTCGCGCGGACGTCGATATAGACCCGCCCGCCCTTGCGCTTGGGCCGCTTCTCGAATTCCCAGCTATGGAAATGCTCGCTCTTGGGGACAATCACGACGTCGCCCCAGCCCTCGGCGAGATAGGCCTCGCGGCGCGCCGCCACCGCCGCGTCCTGCGCGGTCCAGAAGGCATCGGCGTCGGCGAAACAGCGATCCTCGTCGAACAGGTCGGCGACCATCGCCAGCCCGCTGGCCGCGACATCGAACAAGGCGAGGCTGGCCGGGATGGTCTGGCCGCCGAGCAGCCATGCCTTGACGTGCTGGCCGGTCGGCGCGCGGCGCTCGGGATCGTCGAACAGCGCGAGCCAGTCGCGCTGCTGGCGCTTGCTCGCCAAGGTCAGCGGGCGGATCGTCGCCCGGTCGATGCGGCCCTCGGCATAGAGGGTGCGCAGGCGCGGCAACAGGTTCCCGAGCGCGAGGATGCGCTTCACGCTCAGGTCGGGCAGGCCGAAGGTCGCGGCGATCTCGTCGGGGCTGCGGCCTTCCTTGACCAGCCGGGTGAAGGTCACCCACTGGGTGACTTCGTCGGGATCGAGCCGGGCGATATTCTCGATCAGCGAGGCTTCGATGGCGTCGGCATCGTCGCCGCCATCGAGGATCGCACAGGGCAGCATCTCGTCCTGGGCGTCGCCGTCACCGCTCTCGGCGCGGCGCTCGGCGGCGACGATGCCCGCCGCCG
>Ga0164294_10001973_pt1 | contig 18762 bp, 13 predicted proteins | sample GEODES005metaG_FD_111479 | JGI IMG/M metagenome (GOLD analysis project Ga0164294, IMG submission 111479) | Oligotrophic lake water microbial communities from Sparkling Lake, Wisconsin, USA - GEODES005 metaG | ecosystem: Environmental > Aquatic > Freshwater > Lake | place: USA: Sparkling Lake...
ATCGTGTTCCCCAGCAGCTACACTGTCTCGGGCGCGTGGCGCTTCTACGAGATCCGCTTCATCCTGATGGACGCCGAGACCGGCGCGCGCCTGTGGAGCTATGATTATAGCGGCAAGCATATGGTGATGATGAAGAACAGCGAGAACGCCGAAGGGCGCTCGAAGAAGATCCTCGACAAGCTGTTCGTGGAACTGAAGGCAGCGGGCTATCTGTAATACCCGGGCGCCTCACGGCAGCAGCAGTGAGGCGTCCCCGTAACTGTAGAAGCGGTAGCGGTCGGCGATCGCATGCGCGTACGCCGCTTGCATCCGCTCGAGCCCGATCAGCGACGAGACCAGCATGAACAGAGCCTGCGTAATCCGGTTAATTATGATACTATTCAATGACTTAGGTCGTGCCTTGCGCCATCCTTGTGGCTTTCCCATACACCGCCCATGAGCGAGCGAGTTTCGGTCTTGCGGGGCATCCTATGAAAGCCGCTCCCGCTGGGTCATCGTTCGCGAACTGACCCACCGTGGGCCACTACGCAGGTGTGTCCGTGAAGGGACTTCTCGCTAGCGGCGGTGTTCAACCATCTGTTGGTGTGGTGCGGATGGCGGTAAATGGGCCGGGATCCAACTGTCGGTTTTCGGGAGGAAATCCTGAGATAGCTGTCGTTGCGGCGAGGTAGGCGCGATCGGCCAATTCCGCACAAATTGCGGACGATCAAAGACGGACCGCGCTAGATGAATTCCTGCGGCCGAAGAGAATTCTTTAGCGGGCTGCCCACTTTATGAAGCGAAGCCAGCTAAAGCGGGACTCAAATGAAACGGGCTGTTATTCGTCTGCCAGCCTTCGCGAATCATATTAAATAGCTGCATTCAAGGGCTTAGATTGATCGCCGATCTTGCCGTGAATTTGTTTCTCGTATCTGTCGGTAGGGTTATTCGCCAAAGATTATTTCGCTAGCGAACCGTTGTGCGCTGTGACAGGTATAACTTCGATGTTCTATCTGCTTCACATATCCGATCTGCATCGTTCTCTCACTGAGCCATTCAACAACGACGCTCTTCTGGCGACGCTAATCAGCGATGCAGCGCGATATAGGATGGAGAGTCCATCTATTCCGAGTATCGACGCGATCGTGGTCAGCGGCGATATCATTCAAGGCCTAGGTCTTAAGGATGCGACCGTAGACTCTAGCATATGGCAAGCAGAGCTCACTCGCCAGTATGATGCGGCTTACGAGTTTTTGAGCGGGCTTGCAGACCGTTTTCTCGATGGCGACCGCTCGCAGCTCGTTATGGTACCGGGCAATCATGACGTCTGTTGGAATACGGCATACCGGTCGATGGCGCGGATCACGCCTGACGATCTTCCTGGCAGCGTCCTCAAGTCTCTGTCTGAGCGAGACAGTCTGTACAGATGGTCTTGGGGGGAGCTAGCTCCATACAAAATTGTTGATATGGTACGTTATAGTCAGAGGCTAGACAGTTACTGGGCCTTTGTGGAGCGATTCTATAAAGGTGAGGATCTGGTACGGCCTATCGATAGGTCTGTCGGATATAACCTTTTCGAGATTGACAAGGGTAGAATAATAGTAGCGGCGTTTGACTCTGTCGCCGGCAACGACTGCTTCTCTTTTAGTGGTGATTTCTCGCGCGATGCCGTCGCGCGCTGCGCAATCGAATTGCACGATCTCGGGCGTGTCTACGATCTTAGAATGGCCGTATGGCATCATAATATCGACGGCCCACCCAGCCGACAGGATTACATGGATGTCGGGCGTGTGCATGAGATGATCGGTCATGGCTTTCGCCTTGGACTACATGGCCACCAGCACGTGGCCGCGGTAAATGCGCATTATATCCACTTGCCGGAAAGCCAAGCGATGGCCGTCGTCAGCGCGGGATCTCTCTGTGCCGGCGCGCGCGAACTGCCGCGCGGTGTCGATCGCCAATATAATCTCATCCTTCTCGATGACGAACGCACGTCCGCACGGGTGGTCGTGCGCCAGATGTCGGAGGGTGGCCACTTTGCGCGCAAAGCCGATGGGCGCTTTGCTGCCGACGGGAGCATCTTTCTGCGCTGGGAGCGCCCCCTAGACCTCGGCGGGCGTCCCCTGGATAGCGGTGGCGTTCGCTTGCGTCATGCGATCGAAAGTGCCGAGAGGCTACGTGCAGAGGCCAGGCCCTCCGATGCCTTGGATGCGCTCAGTGGACTGGAGTTTCCGCCTGGCAGCTATCAGAGATCGCTCGCGATCGCGATCGCCTCCGATTGCGACCGGCCCGACAGGTTGCTCCAGATAATCGATGCCCCAAGCGATGCGGAAGAACTCGTCCATTTCGTCATTGCGTCGATTCGTGAGCGTAAGCCTTCCCAGGCAGAAGAGGCGCTCTCGTTACCCATCGCTTCGGATTTGACGCCATCCGTCCTGTCAGATCTTCAAAATCGCATCACCACTTTCAGAGCGCTCAATCGATGACCGACCAACTTATCCCATTTCAAATAGAGACCGAGCGGGTCATCAAGCTGCTTGCGACCCAGATTTACCAGTCACCACTGGCGCTATTGCGCGAAAACACGCAAAATGCATTCGATGCCATCCGGCTTCGCCTAGCTCTGGGCGATCAGTTCACGCCATCCATTGAGGTCACGCTGACGCCTAATCTGATCACGATATCGGACAACGGCATCGGCATGACGCCCCAAGATTTGAGGGAGCATTATTGGAAGGCAGGGAGCAGCAGCAAGAATAACGAGGCCGCCCGTGCGGCAGGAGTGGTCGGCACATTCGGCATTGGCGCCATGGCCAATTTCGGGATCGCGAATGCGTTACGCATTGAGACTGAAAGCGCAGTGACGAAGGAGCGCAGCACAAGCTCTGCGCGCCTAGAAGATTTGTCGCTCAATTCCGACTGTATCACCTTGAACACCGTGGCGGGCGGCAACAATCCTGGAACGCTGATCTTTGCTCACGTCGCGCCGGGTCAGGAAATCAATGTCACCGAGGCGACAGCCTACATCGCTGAATTTGTTTCCCTCGTGGACATTGCAGTGACGGTTAATGGCGTAATCGTGAGCAAGAAAGCAGTTGAGAGCGTTGTTCCCGTAGTCGCTGAGACGCACTTGCTGGAGATCCCGTTGGGTCAGATTGGTGCGCGCCTGCAAGCGAGCACGAAGCTCGTCATCTCGAACAATGCAGATATATGGATTTCGCTTAGCGATCTGAATTGGTCTGGCACACCAATTTCCGGCCGAATCGTTCTACGGAGTGGGTCGCCCAATTTAAGGACCTTTCGCAGCGGATTTGGCCTCGCCACAACCTCAGTTGCATCGACCTACCAATTTGGCGGCGTGGCTGATCTTCTTATTCTGGAGCCTACCGCAGGCCGTGAAGCAATCACGACGACGGGCATGGCCCTATTGCAGGCGATCGTAGGCGAAATCGATGCCTTTGTGTCAGGCGTTTTGTCAAAGTATGCGGAATGCGACGTTAGCGCGCCCTTCATCGCCTGGGCGGCGGCCCATCGGCGATGGGATCTTTGTGGAAAGCTGCGGATGGTGGTTACTCCCGGCGAGCGTATTCCGCTTGAGGATGTGAAGGCCCGCTCCGCGATTCGTCCCATGTTGCTCTACGCGGGAACTGACCAAGGAATCCTGGCTCGCAATGCGAGCGAAGAAACCCCGGTGCTGCAATCGTCCCGCAATACGCAACGTCGCCAGTGTGAGCAGGGATATCTCGCAGCCTATTGCCGAGTGAACGCCATATCTGACAATCCATCGATTATCAGCCGCAAGACACGTGCAGACATGTCTCTGGAGGAGAATGCTCTGGCGTTCCGACTGGAGTCGATCCTGGATTCCGATTATTTCGTCAAATCGGACATAAGCTTCGGCGATATTTCACACGGTTTGCCTTTGATGGCAGAAAAAAGTGGAGAGCGGATATCAATCACGCTCAACCCGGAGGCACAGAACACAAAATTGATGCTCAGCCTCTATAAAATGGATTATGCCGCGTTCAGTAGCATGACTAAGGACTTCGTCCGGACATCGGTATTTCAGAGAATCTCTGATTTCGTGCCAAGTTCTACCAGACAGGGTGCTGAGGCGTTTCTTAAGGCGATCAAGCGGCCTCGAGAGACTTTCGAATACGAAGAGTCCGATCTCGGTAGCCTTCCGAAAATCTGGGAAGAGTACGAGGAGGGACGGATCACCCTCGACCAAGCGGTAAGCCGATCACGTAGTGCCGTGCGGTCGAGCGTTCATTATGTTGATGCGTCGGCCGCGGCGAGCGCCCGCGACGTCGTGCCCGACGTTATCGAAAACGAGCGGACCCTACAGACGGAGGCACCCGTCGTGATTTCGGGGCAAGATTTCGAGGCGCTTCCGCCGATCCTTCGTGGAGATGTCTCGAGTGGTGCGAAGCTTCTCACCATCGACGCAAACGATCCTCCGCTTCGTGGATATCGCAATTTCATCGCGATTAGCGACCGGGTACGCGAGGAAATGGGAGAATTCTTCTTGCAACCCCATCGGACGTCGGTCGTCTGGGGTGGACAAAAAACCCTCTTCATTTTCTTGCATCACTCTGGCCAGTTCGGCCTTTATTACGATCTGCAGACACGCGAGATGGTCGATGCCAAATCGGGCGGGGGCAGCTATCCAACATCAACCATCGTACTCAAGGACAGGATATACATTCCTGTGCCCGATGAGATCGCAAGTAGTTTCGTTCCGAGTTCCGGCGAGCGGAAGCGCTTCGAGGTGCGATCAGATATCCTGCGAACGGAAACGTCCTAGCGTCTGTGGGGTCGAGCGCGCCTCGACGCCTGATCACTACCCGCGGGACCGTCCGTGCCACTGGCTTCATACAACTCGCGTGCGCCAGATCTGGCTACGCGGAATGTTGATCTGCGCTACTCTTTCGGCCCGCGGAGCAGTCGGTTCGACGTGACAGAGGTATGTTGCTAGATGTCTCTTGCCAGCGGGTTTCTGTTTCAGGGACGTCCGGTTTCAGAATCAACGAAAATATGTCGCATGGCAGCTATTGGGGCGCTTAGCGGACAACAAAAATAGAAGGCGCCCGCCCGCTCAAACGACGCTGTGGTCATCTGAACGGGCGGGTGAGAGGGTTAGGTCGGCAAGGTCCACTTGGTACCGCTCACCTTCGCGGCTGCATTCACGGCGTTGAGCAGCGTCTCATTCGATAGGTGTGCGTAACGTTCGGTGGTCCGGGTGGTCTGATCGCTGAGAATCTTCGCGATGATCAGGATCGAGTGCCCGGACATCGCAAGATGGCTGGCCAGCGTGTGCCGGCAGTCGTGTAGCCGAACCTCCTTAAGGCCCGCCTTGATCCGCGCGTTATCCCAAGCCTTGTAGATCGATGTGTGTGACTTCTTGGTATTCACGTTCGGCACGACATACGGGCATTTGTCGAACCGCGGCAGCGCTTCCAGCACGGTGATGGCCTCATCCGATAGCGGAACGTGCCGGGCCTTGCCGCTCTTGCTCATCGGAATGCGCCAAGTCTTGCGCTCCAGGTCGAACTGATCCCAAGTCGAGTCCAGAAGCTCCCGCTTGCGACAGCCCGTGAGCAGCAGCAGCGTCACGATCGGGGCGAGCATCGGGTTGGGGCTCTCCTCGACCGCGACCCGCAGCCGGGCGATTTCCTCGGCCGATAGGAACCGCTCCTTCATGTTGTTCGGGTCCTTGAGCTTGGCCCCTTTGAGCGGGTTGCGCTCGGCACCCGGCACGCCCCCGTCGCCAGCCAGCCGCAGCATGTGCGAGAGGATCACCTGCCAGCGGTTGACGGTCGATTGGGCATATCCCTCCTTCACCTTACTGTTCAGCCACTCGACGATCTCGGCCTGCTTCAGTTCGTCGAGGCGGTATCGCCCGAAGCGCGGGGTGATGTGGATTCTCAGATAACGCTCGTCGATGTCGGGCGACCGCTTGTAGAAGTCGAAATGGAGCGCAGCTACATCAGCGATCTTGAGCGAGGGACGCGTAATCCATCCGTGCGTACGCTTGGCCGGCTGGCACAGGCACTGGATGTTGAACCAAAGGCTTTGCTGGATGCTGCCGCCTAGCTAAAATCAATCGGTTTGATATATGTACGATAATCATATATATGATCGCCCAGGTGTCGCGTGTCGGCTTTGCGCCCCATTTACAGCCGTTCAAGCACGGCCGCGAATTCCAAAAGCAGCCTACGCCAGTGAGATATACGACCGTTAACGTCAGCGGTCGCTCTCGCTATATCGGGACGGCTATCGACGGCATTGCTTGAACGGGGCAAGAGCGCTCTGCAAGGAGCGCCAAAGCCAAAATGACGAAATTGACCCTCTCCCAGCTGACTTCCCTCCTCTTCAAGGCCTGCGACGAACTGCGCGGCAACATGGATGCCTCGGAGTACAAAGAATACATTTTCGGCGTTCTGTTCCTGAAGCGCTGCAGCGATCTTTTCGATCAGCAGCGCGAGCGCCTGACCGCTGAGCTCAAGGCGCGCGGGTTGCATGGGCCTCGGCTCGGTGCGCTGCTCGAAAGCCGGGATCAGTACACATTCTACGTGCCGCCAGAGGCCCGCTGGCAGACCGTTCGACATCTGAAGGATGATGTCGGCAACGGGCTGAATACCGCGCTGGGCGAGCTTGAGCGCCACAACAAGGATCAACTTGAGGACGTCCTTGAGCACATCAACTTCAACCGCAAGATCGGCCAGCGCACCCTAAGCGACGATACCCTCGTCGACTTCATCCAGGTGTTCGAGAAGATCCCGCTGCGCGACGAGAACTTTGAGTTCCCCGACTTGCTGGGCGCCGCATACGAATATCTCATCAAATATTTTGCGGACTCCGCGGGCAAAAAGGCCGGCGAGTTCTACACCCCGTCCGACGTCGTCCGCACGATGGTGGAGATCGTCGATCCCCAGCCGCACATGTCGGTCTACGATCCCACCGTCGGATCGGGCGGCATGCTGATCCAGTCGCGCGATTATGTTCGCGACAACGGCGGCAATCCTTTCGACCTCACGCTCGCCGGGCAGGAATCGCAAGGGACCACCTGGTCGATCTGCAAGATGAACATGATCCTGCACGATATCCAGTCAGCCGACATCCGACAGGAAGACACACTCGCCAAGCCGCAGCATCGCACCGGCGACGAGCTGACCCGGTTCGACAGGGTGTTGGCCAACCCGCCATTCAGCCAGAACTACAGTGCCAAGGATATGGAGTTCAAAAGCCGCTTCGCAAAATGGATGCCCGAGAAGGGCAAGAAGGCGGATCTCATGTTCGTCCAGCACATGCTGGCGGTGCTCAAATCCGGTGGGCGTATGGCCACCGTCATGCCGCACGGAGTGCTGTTTCGCGGCGGCGAAGAGAAGGACGCGCGCGAGCATTTCATCAAACAGGGCTGGCTCGATGCCGTAATCGGCCTGCCGTCCGGCCTGTTCTACGGCACCGGCATTCCCGCCTGCATCCTGGTGATGAACAAGGAGCATGCCGCCGAGCGCGATGACGTCTTGTTCATCAACGCCGACCGCGAATATCGCGAAGGCAAGGCGCAGAACTTCCTCCGGCCCGAAGACATGGCCAAGATCGTCGAGGTCTATCGCAAGCGCGAGGATGTGCCCGGATATGCCCGCGTCGTGCCCCGCGCGGAGATCGCGGTCGAGCAGTACAATTGCAACATCCGCCGCTATGTCGATAACGCCCCGCCGCCCGAGCCGCAGGACGTGCGCGCGCATATCCATGGCGGGGTGCCGGTGGCGGAGGTGGACGCGCTGGAACGCCACTGGATCAACTACCCGGACTTGCGCGAGGCCTGCTTTGCGGCTCGCGCGGGCGATGCGGCCTATTGCGACTTTGCCGCGGCGATCACGAAGCGCCGCGACATCGCCGAGCTGGTCAAGTCGCAACCGGGCGTGCTCGCCGCGCATCAGGCGTTCATTAGCCGGCTGGAGGGCTGGTGGCGCACGGTCGAGCCGCAGATGCAGATGGTTGCGCCGGGCAATGGTCAGGCGGACAATGTCTATGCGCTTCGGCGCGGACTGATGGCCGATATCTCGCAGGCCTTTGCCGATCAGATGCTGCTCAACCCCTTTCAGATCTGCGGCGGCATGGCGCGCTATGTCGACAGCCTGAAGACCGATCTCAAATCGATCGCGGCGAGCGGCTGGGGCGCCGAGTTGATCCCCGACGACGAGATACTGCAAAGCGAATTTCCCGAGCTGATCGAGGAGTTAGCGACCAAGCGGGCGCGGATCGACGAAGTCCAGGCACTGTTCGCCGCAGCGGACGAGGAAGGCTATGAGGATGAAGAGGACAGCGGCGTGCTGGCATCCTCGCAGGTCAAGGCGTTGAAGGACATCCTCAAGGTCCAGGGCGCGCAGCTCAAGTCGCTGGCCAAGGGGGCGCAGGGGGCTGCGCCCGATCTAGTTGCCGAACTGCGGCTGCCGAAGGGCGCGGCGAAGCTGGGCAGGCTGAGCGATCCCGATTTCGTTGCGGTTCACGCGCTGGCGTCGGCGGCGAACAAGGCGGCCAGCACATCGCACTTTGCCGAGCCGGTCCGCGCGCTGGCGCAGCAAGGTCAGGCAATCGTCGAGACGCTGGCGGATGCGGAAACCCGCCTCGCCCAGCACAAGAGGCTGGAGGACGAGGCCAAAGCGCTGAAGTCCGAGCTGCGCGTGGCGGAAAAGCGGCGCGAGGAACTGGTCGCCGCCGCCCGCGCCAAGATCACGTCGGATGGCGCGCGCGCGCAGATCCTGCTGCGCTTCCGCAATGCGCTTTTCGCCACCTACCGCGCCTATCTGGACGCCGACCGGCGGGCAGTGACGGCAGCGATCGAGAATCTGCACGACAAATATGCGGTCACGGTGCGTGATATCGAGCAGACGCGGCGCGATGCTGCGGCGGAGCTGGATGGGTATCTGAAGGCGTTGGGCTATGTCTGAATGGAGCGAGAAACCTCTCGGGGAACTGGCGACCATCCGGGTCAGCAACGTCGACAAGAAGTCGCTGGCCTCGGAATACCCCGTGCGGCTCTGCAATTATATGGACGTCTATTCCGGGACGTATCTCGACGATGAAGTTGAGTATATGGAAGCTACCGCGTCTGCGAGAGAGATTGCCAACTTCTCATTGCAGACGGGCGATGTCGTCATCACGAAGGATTCGGAAAGCCCGGACGACATTGGAATTCCTGCCGTTATCGATCGTACGGCGGGAGGCCTTGTCTGCGGCTATCACCTCGCCATGCTGCGGCCGGAAAAGTCCAAGGTCGACCCGCTATTTTTGCTGAAGCAGATTGAAACCGACGCCGTACGCCGTTTTTACCTGAAGCAGGCCGCCGGCTCTACGCGCTATGCGCTGTCGACTGGGACCATCGAGGCGACGCCGATCAAGCTTGTTCCACTTGATCAACAACGCGTCGTCGCCCGCATCCTGCGCACGATCGACACCCAGATCGAGGCGACGGAGAAGCTAATCGCCAAGCAGGAGCGAGTACGCGCCGGGTTGATGCAAGACCTGTTCGCACGCGGTGTAGACGAACGCGGACGGCTTCGCCCGCCCCGCGAGCAAGCTCCGCACCTCTACCACCAGACCGAACTCGGCTGGCTGCCCCTAGGGTGGGAAGTTGACGCGCTACAAAATTTAGCGACAACCGACATTACATACGGAATAGTTCAAGCGGGACCGCATGTTCTGGGCGGAATTCCCTATATCCGCACAGGTGACATGTCGGGTGAATCGCTGGATAGAGATTCACTCCTATGCACAACTTCTGCGATTGCCGCCAACTTTCAGCGCTCAAGAGTACAAAGCGGCGAAATCGTAATCGCTATTCGCGCTACAATCGGGAAAGCACTTGTGGTCCCCGCCGAACTCGACGGGGCGAACCTGACGCAAGGAACTGCGCGGTTTGCTCCAAATTCAAAGCTTGATCGAAGATTCTCGCTCCGCATGTTGCGATGCCGACAAGTGGAACTCCAAATCACTGTCCATACCAAGGGTACCACTTTCAACGAAATCACTCTTGCCGATTTGAGGACCGTAATTGCACCGTTTCCAACTAAACTCGGCGAGCAACGGCAAATTTCGGAAACATTAGATGCAATTGATAAACGGCTGGAAAAGCTGAGAATGGAACGGTCCAAGCTCCTCCTCCAAAAATCCGGCCTCATGCAGGACCTGCTCACCGGCAAGGTCTCCGTCGCCCCGCTCCTCGAAAGCGCAGCCACATGAGCGAATATGCCCATGTCGAAAAGCCGATGCTGACCCAACTCGCCGGGCTGGGCTGGGCGGTTATCGATCAGGGCAACCAGACGATCCCGCAGGACCCGGCCCGGTCGCTGCGGACCAGCTTCCGCGACATGATTCTGCCGCAGATATTCCGCGACAGCGTCCGCGCGATCAATGCATTGCCCGATGGGCGCGAATGGTTGAGCGAGCGGCAGCTTGCCGGGCTGATCGACGAGATCTTTCGCCAGCCAGGCAAGGGCCTGATCGAGGCCAATGAGGCGGTGCAGGCGCTGCTGATGAAGGCGCAGGTGGACCGCAACGAGGTGACGGGGGAGAAGGACGCCACCGTCCGCCTGATCGATTTCGCCAATCCCGAACGCAACACTTTCCACGCGATCAACCAGTTCCGCGTCGACACGCCCGGCTGCGTCAAGGGATTCATCATCCCCGACATCGTGCTGTTCGTGAACGGCCTGCCGCTGGTGGTGATCGAGGCCAAGATCGGCGACGCCAACACCGCCAATCCGATGCACGAGGCCTATGTCCAGCTGCAGCGCTATCGCGACGCCCGCCCCGAGACCGCGCGCGCCGGACTGCGCGAGGGCGAGCCCAGGCTGTTCTATCCCAACCTCACTGTGATCCGCACCTGCGGCGAGGCGGCCGAGTTTGGCAGCATCACCAGCGCGCCCGAGCATTTCTACAGCTGGCGCAACATCTGGCCCGATCGATACGCCACGATCGCTCCCCCACTCGGCGCCGTCCGCGCGCAGGAGGAACTGGTGCAGGGGCTGCTCAACCCGCACTGCCTGCTCGACATGCTGCGCACGTGCTCGGTGTTCAAGGATACCGAGAGCGGCAAGCGCGTGAAGGTGCTCGCCCGGTACCAGCAGCATCGCGCCGCCCGCCGCATCGTCGAACGTCTGCGCACCGGCGAGACGCCAGCGGCGCGCAGCGGGGTGATCTGGCACACGCAGGGCTCGGGCAAATCGCTGACCATGGTGTTTGTCGGGCGGATGCTGCGCGCGTCGCGCGACCTCAACGACATCAAGATCGTCATGGTGGTCGACCGGGCGGACTTGGAGGGTCAGCTATCCGCCACCGCGCGGCTGATCGGCGGCAAGATCAATCTGGTCGAAAGCCGCGCCGCGGTGCGCGATGTGCTCGCCTCGCCCGCCTCCGACGTGAACATGGTGATGGTCCACAAGTTCGTCGAGGCGAAGGACGAACTGCCCGACAGCTTCCGGGAAAAGCTGGGCCGCTATGCCCCGCCGCCGAGCGCCGAGAGCTTCGGCGTGGTCAACGCATCCCCGCGTATCCTGATCATGGTGGACGAGGCCCATCGCACGCAGGGCAGCGACATGGGAGATAACCTGTTCGAGGCCTTCCCCAACGCCGCGCGGGTCGCCTTTACCGGCACGCCGCTCAAGACCGAGCGCCACGGCGGACGCCGGACCGTCAAGCGTTTCGGCGAGTATATCGATACCTACAAGCTGATGGACGCGGTCGCGGACGGGGCGACGCTGCAGATCCTCTACGAGGGCCGCACCGCCAACACCGCGCTGCGCGACAAGGCGGAATTCGATCAGGCGTTCGAGGACCTGTTCGAAGAGCGAACGCCCGAAGACCTGCTCGCGATCAAGAAGAAATATGGCGCGACCGGCGACATTTTGGAGGCCGAGAGCCGGATCGGCGCCATCGCCCGCGATCTGGTCGGGCATTATATAGACAATATCCTCCCCAATGGCTTCAAGGCGCAGGTGGTGTGCCACTCCAAGCTTGCCGCCGTGCGCTATCAGCGGGCGTTGCGCGAGGCCTTGCAGGAACGTTTGGCGCGCGAGCGCGCGAAGCCGGCGCCTGACGAGGACCTGATCCGCCGCATCGCCTTTCTGAAAGTGGCCGTGGTGGTCTCGTCCGACGCCACCAACGAAGCGGCCGAGATCACCGCGGCGCGGCGGGACGCCAAGGAACTGAACGCGGTCGAGAGCTTCTGCCAGCCATTCAATCTGGAAGCGTATGACAAAGCGAACACCGGCGTCGCCTTCCTCGTCGTCTGCGACATGCTGCTGACCGGCTTCGACGCGCCGATCGAGCAGGTGATGTACATCGACAAACGCCTGAAGGAGCATAATCTGCTTCAGGCCATCGCCCGCGTGAACCGGGTGACGCATGGCAAGCAGCGCGGCTTCATCGTCGATTATATCGGCCTTGCCAACCATCTGACCGACGCGCTGAAAATCTACGCCGACGAAGATGCCGAGGACCTGAACGCCGGCTTCAAGAACTTGACGTCGGAATTGCCGATCCTGGAGGAACGCTATCGCCGCCTGCTCCAGTATTTTCAGGGGCTGGGTGTGCATGACATCGAGGCGTTCGTGACCGGCATGATGGCCAGTCCCGATGATGACGTTCGCGTCGTCCACAAGGCCGTCGATGCGCTGGAAGCCATCAAGGCGCGGGCGGATTTCGAGGTCTATCTCAAGAAATTCCTGATGAGCCTCGACTTGGTGCTGCCGGGGGCCGCCGCGCAGCGTTATCGCGGTCCGGCGCGGCGGCTCGGCTATTTGATGCGCATGACCAAGGAGCGGTTCAAGGATGATTCAATCGACTTCGCTGGCGTTGGCCAGAAGGTTGCGGCGCTAATCAACCAGCATCTGATCGAATTGGGAATCGATCCGCAGATTCCACCGGTGGAGCTGCTCGACCCAGACTTCGTCGAACAGGTGACGGGGCACGCTCAGGGGAGTTCGCGTGCCAAAGCCAGCGAGATGGAACACGCCATCCGTAAGCACTGCACCATTCATTTCGACGAGGACCCGGCGTTCTTCAAGCGAATGAGCGAGAAGCTCGACTCCCTGATCGCCAAACATGGCGAAGACTGGAAAATCCTGGCCGAAGCCTACGAGGAACTGCGGGCCGAAATTCGCTCCGGCCGTACGAAAATCAGCGCGGCGCAACCCGCTGAGGTTATGGTTTTCCGGGATAATCTGTTTGATTTAATTGGTGACGGAGCAACGCTTTCGCTGGAAGATTCCGCGATGGTCGATGCGCTCTCGGCACGACTGGTTTCTATCATCCGCGAAGCTATCGTGATCGTGGACTTCTGGCGGAAGCCCGATCAGGTCCGGCGACTGCGTGCCAACATCGATACTGAATTGATGGTGTCGGGCATTGGCGCTATTCAGGACCAGCACCAGCGGATTGCCGTGGAACTAGCAAAGCTGGCGGAGAAGCGGCACTCGGAGCTGTTGCAGGCATGAAAATGTGTGCCCAGGATATCGAGTTTACGCTGATACGCAGCGATCGGAAGACCGCGGATATCGTGATCGAACGCTCCGGCGATGTGATCGTGCGTGCGCCTAACGGCGTAGACGACGAAAGAGTCCGCGAAGCCGTCGCCGATCGCGCTTTGTGGGTCCACCGCTCACTGGCTGAATGGGAGGACCTAAACTCAAGCCGCCGTCATCGCCCACTCGTTCAGGGTCAGGGATTCGGTTATCTCGGGCGCTCCTATCGGCTCAAATTCATTGAAGCCTCGGACGTGCCGCTACGCCTAAAGAACGGGCGTTGGGAATTGTCGGAAACCTTTGTCACGCGAGAAGGCACGGCTGCGGCAAGAAAAGCTTTCCGTGACTTCTACACGACGAAGGGCATGCAGATCTTCACCGAACGCGTCCGACATTTCGCGCCCTGCGTGGGTGTCGTACCGGGGCAGGTGGCCGTCAAGGAACTTGGGTATCACTGGGCATCATGCGGCGGTGGCGGGGCACTTAATTTCCACTGGAAGACCCTTATGGCACCCCAAACCGTAGTCGATTATATTGTCGTCCATGAACTCTGCCATTTGCGGCACCGCGATCATTCGGACGCATTTTGGAACGAAGTCGACAAAGTCATGCCACGATACCGAGAGAAGAAGGAGTGGCTCCGGCAGAACGGAGCATCCCTCGATCTCTAGACGGCATCCGTCTGCTCTCCGACGTTTGCGCCCTCAATGCAGCCGGTCAGCTTACGGCCCAGTTCCGGCAGCTAAGGGCGCTCCCACCAAGCGCCCACTGCCTATCCAGCCGAACGGCCGTAAAGCCGCATCCGCTCACGCCATAAGCCGAACGCACTTTCACGGCAGAAGCAACGAGCCATCCCCGTAAGAGTAGAAACGGTAGTCATTTTCAATCGCATAAGCGTAAGCCGCTTGCATCCGGTCGAGCCCCATCAGGGCTGAAACCAGCATGAACAGCGTCGAGCGCGGCAGGTGGAAGTTGGTGACCAGGCCGTCGATGCCCTTGAAGCGGTAGCCGGGGGTGATGAAGATCGCGGTGTCGCCTTCGAAGGGGCGGATGATGTTGTCGTCGCCCGCGGCGCTTTCGATCAGGCGCAGGCTGGTGGTGCCGACGGCGATCACCCTGCCGCCGGCCGCGCGGACGGCGTTGAGGCGGTCGGCCGTAGCCTGGTCGATGCGGCCCCATTCGGCGTGCATCTTGTGGTCTGTCGTATCCTCGGCCTTTACGGGCAGGAAGGTGCCCGCGCCGACATGGAGCGTCAGCGTGGTGTGGCCGACGCCGGCGGCGTCGAGCGCGGCGAGCAGCGCGGGGGTGAAGTGCAGCGCCGCGGTGGGGGCGGCGACGGCGCCGGGCGCGCTGGCGAACATCGTCTGATAGTCGTCGGCGTCGCGCGCATCGGTCGGGCGCTTGGAGGCGATGTACGGGGGCAGCGGCATGCGGCCGCAGCGCTCGAGCAGCAGCTCGACCGGTTCGTCGCCGTGAAAGTCGAGCGCGAAGCTGCCATCCTCGGCGCGGTCGCCGGCAGCGGCGGTGACGCCCTGGCCGAAATCGACCGTGTCGCCCTCGCGCAGCCGCTTGGCGTTGCGGATGAAGGCGCGCCAGCGGCGCGGCCCCTCGCGCTTGTGGAGGGTCGCGCCGATCTTCGCTTCGCCCCGCGTGCCTTCGAGCTGGGCGGGGATCACCCGGGTGTCGTTGAACACCAGGCAGTCGCCGGCGCGCAGCTGGGCGGGGAGGTCGGAGACGTGGAGGTCGCGGGTCGCGTCGGCGCCGTCGAGCACCAGCAGACGCGCCGAATCGCGCGGTGCCGCAGGGCGCAGCGCGATCCGGTCGTTCGGAAGCTCGAAATCGAAAAGGTCTACGTTCACGTCAGTATTTGGGCTGCGCGGTTATTGCGGCAGCGTCGCCTTGGTCTCGCCCGGGGGCAGCGCCTTGGGCGCGTCGGCCGGCAGGTTCGAATAGGGCGGCGGGTTGTCCGACAGGATATAGGCGTGGACGATCTTGGTCGGGTTCGCAGGCGGCTCGCCGCGCTCGATCTTGTCGACCCACTGCATGCCGCCGACGACGCGGCCGAACACGGTATAGTCGTGGTCGAACGCCAGCTTGGGCGACATCATGATGTAGAACTGGCTGTTCGCGCTGTTCTCCGCCTCGGTCTTCTGCTCGGGCGTGGCATTGTCCGGCGAGCCGCGGCGGGCGGCGGCGACGGTGCCGCGGACATGGGGCAGGTTGTTGAACTCGGCCGGCACGTTGGGCAGGTCCGAATCGCCGGTGCCGTCACCCTTGGGATCGCCGCCCTGCGCCATGTAATAGGGATCGTCGACGACGCGGTGGAAGCTCAGGCCGTCATAGAAATGGCGACGGGTGAGCGTCTTGATGCGCTCGACCATCTTGGGCGCGGCATCGGGGCGCAGGCGGATCAGCACGCGGCCGCCGGTCGACAGGTCGAGCACCCAGGTCTCGGCCGGATCGGCGGGCACCACGGCGGGGAAGATGCTGTTCACATCCTCAGCGCCGACGCCCTTGAGCGGCTCGGCTGCGACCTTGGGGGCCTTTCCGCCACCCTGGGCGAGGGCGGGCGTGGCGAACATCATCACGGCCGTAGCGGCCATCGCGGCAAACAAACGCATCAATTTCCCCACTCGGAATACACCCTCGAAGCGCGGCTTAGCCCAATCATGCGGGCTCAACCACTCCCTTTGCGACCGATGACGGCGACGCGCGCCGCCACTTCGGCCTCGACTTCGTTCGAGACGAACTTGCGGATCGCGCCGCCATAGAGCGCGATTTCCTTGACCAGCCGGCTGGCGATCGGCTGCAGCGAGACATCGGCCATCAGGAAGACCGTCTCGATCCGGTCGTTCAACTGCTGGTTCATGCCCGCCATCTGATATTCATATTCGAAATCGGCGACGGCGCGCAGGCCGCGGACGATCATGCTGGCGCCTTCGCGCTCGGCAAAGTCCATCAGCAGCGAATCGAAGCTGACGACATGGATCTCGCCCTCAAGGCCGGCGACTTCGCGCTTCACCATCTCCATGCGTTCCTCGACGGTGAACATCGGGTTCTTGGAAGGATTGGTGGTCACGCCGATCACCAGCCGATCAACGAGCTTCGCGCCACGGCGGATGATATCCATATGGCCGAGCGTGATCGGATCGAAGGTGCCGGGATAGACGCCGGTGCGCGTAGTCATGAAGCCTTCCTCCCCCGGGATGACGGCAAGATTAAGTCAGCGGTGGACGCGGGGCGTGCTGCGGGCGCGAAGCCGAGTCAAGGCCGGGCTGCTTTCCTACAGCGCGCCGCGGGGCGACTCGCCAAAGGTCACGAAGTTCATGCCAAAGGCGGGATTCCGTGGCGCTTGCGTTGACTCTTTTCCGGGAAGCGCGCTGCATCTCGCAACATCCTTGCGTGCGCGTGATCCTATCTTTCCAACAAGGCAAAGAGCGGCCGGACGCGGAGCCCGACCGTGCGAGCCAAGCAGGCGAAATCCTACATTGCAAGCCCGTCGTCATCCCGGCGAAAGCCGGGATCTCAGGCGAATGCGCGGGGAAGGAGCCGCACGAGATCCCGGCTTTCGCCGGGATGACGATTGGGGTTAGCGATCGCGTTCCAGCGTGTAGCGGGCGATGTCGCGCAGCAGGTCTGCCTCGGCGCCGTAAGGCTTGAGATGCGTGATCGCCTGGTCGACCAGCATGCGGGCCTGCTCCTTGGCGCGGTCCATGCCGAGCAGCGAGAGGAAGGTTTCCTTGCCCGCCTCGCCGTCCTTCTGCAGCTTCTTGCCGACCAGTGCCTCGTCGCCTTCGGCATCGAGGATGTCGTCGGCGATCTGGAAGGCGAGGCCGACATCGCGGGCATAGCCACGCAGGCCGGTGCGGCCTTCCTGCGGCACGCGGCCGAGGATCGCGCCGCTCTCCACTGCGCAGCTGATCAGCGCGCCGGTCTTCATCGCCTGGAGCCGGGTGACGGTGGCGAGGTCGAAGCTCGATTTCTCGGCCTCGAGGTCCATCATCTGGCCACCCGCCATCCCGGCCGGGCCGGCGGCCACGGCAAGCGTGCCGGTCAGCTCGATGCGGACGAAGGGGTCCGGGTGGGTGCGCTCGTCGGCGATCACCTCGAAGGCGAGCGCGTGGAGGCAGTCGCCCGCCAGGATCGCGGTCGCCTCGTCGAACGCCTTGTGCACGGTCGGCTTGCCGCGGCGCAGGTCGTCATCGTCCATCGCCGGGAGATCGTCGTGGATCAGCGAGTAGACATGGATGCATTCGAGCGCGAGCGCGGTGCGGGCGATGCAGGTCCTGTCGACGCCGAACAGCTGCGCGGTCGCCGAGACGAGCAGCGGCCGGAGCCGCTTGCCGCCGCCGATCGCGGCATGGCGCATCGCCTTGTACAGGCCCTGGCGCGGATCGGACGGGACTTCGAGCAGCAGGTCGAACTGGCGGTCCATCTCCGCCGAGACCTGGTTGAGCGCCGCCTGCAGCGCGAGGGAGGCGTGCGCCATGGCGGGCTCAGCCGGCGTTGAAGGGGACGGTGCCGGCGGCGCGGCCCTCGGCATCGGTGCGGATCGCCTCGATGCGCGCCTGGGCGGCATCGAGCCGCGCGGCGCATTGCCGGCGCAGCTGGTCGCCGCGCTCGTAGAGGTCGATCGCTTCCTGGAGCTGGGCCTCGCCGCTCTCCAGCCGCGCAACGATGCGCTCCAGTTCCTTGAGCGCTTCTTCGAACGAGAGCGCAGTGACGTCCGCTTCTTCTGCCATGCGAAACGCTATGCGCCGGGCCGCCCTGCGATTGCAACCGCGCATCCGGCTTCCTAGCTGCGCGTTATCGCCGATCAGCCCCCAAGGAGACGCGCCCATGTTCACCAGCATCAATCCCGCCACCGGAGAGACGGTCGAGACCTATCACGAGCTCGATGCGGACGGGATCGAGATGGCGCTGGCGCGGGCGGAAGCAGCGTTCCGGTCGTGGCGCGATTCGCCGCTCGAGGCGCGCACCGAATTGCTGACCAAGGTCGCCGATGCCTGGGAAGCCAACAAGCAGCATCTCGCCGAGACCGCGACGCGCGAGATGGGCAAGACGCTGGCGAGCGCGGTGGCTGAGGTGGAGAAGTGCATCAGCGGCTTCCGCCACTATGCGACGAAGGGGCCGTCCTATCTGGAGCCGACCCAGGTGCAGACCGCGAGCGGCCATGCGGTGGCGCGCTGGCTGCCGATGGGGCCGGTGCTGGCGGTGATGCCGTGGAACTTCCCCTATTGGCAGGTGGTCC
>Ga0164294_10001974_pt1 | contig 18757 bp, 15 predicted proteins | sample GEODES005metaG_FD_111479 | JGI IMG/M metagenome (GOLD analysis project Ga0164294, IMG submission 111479) | Oligotrophic lake water microbial communities from Sparkling Lake, Wisconsin, USA - GEODES005 metaG | ecosystem: Environmental > Aquatic > Freshwater > Lake | place: USA: Sparkling Lake...
CCCCCGCCTTCTTATAATCGTGAAACGCATAGGGCGTGTCCCGCGCATCGAGCCACCCCCGCGCCTTCTTGATGGTGTCGCAATTGGGAATTCCGAACATCAGTATCGTCATGGATATCTCGTGAACCTGCCGATGTTGGCTGTGGCATTTTCAATTGATGGGAAAAAGCAGAATGTCCGCTGACGACCCATCAGCGGACCTTCCCATAAACTCGACGCAATCAACAGTTTCGAAAGGCTAACTTCATAGGAAATGGCGAGAACATTCGTCGAGGCATCTATGAGCTATTGGCTTCCTATATTGTCCGTTGGTGTCGCAATGGGCGCCTACCTTATCGCGAGCTTGCCTCAGCGTGCGCGTAATGCGGCGATCATGCGCGACGCGACCAGCGCTCAGGTTCAACGCGCGGTCGAGCTAGAGCAATCGATCACGCGTATGCGTCCCCAGCGCTGGTACGACTCGGCGTTGGCGATCGGTCTTTTTGCCACACCGCTATGTCAGTGGCTGGGTTATCAATATTGGGGCAGCACGAGCGCCCTCGTTTTACCGCTTGCGGCGTTTTTAATCGGCTACATCGGAATAAACGGCTTCGATCCTTATATAATTCCACATTCTGCAATGCCTTTCCGCAAAAACATGTTGATCATCGGCGTATGTGGGGTGGCGCTTGCCTCGCTGGCTTCAGCACCTTCTTTGCCGGGGATTGTGGCGACCAGAGTTGCTTTGTCGGACTTGATTGGACTGCTCGCCGCGTTGACGATCAGTTCAGCGATTCGTTCAACAAAAGTGCAACCCGCGAGAAAATAGCAACACACGCGAGCCGAACGGCAGTTTTCCACCCAATAGCCGACACTGCCGACCTGTCAGCGCACAACTGTCTCGGATTGCTCGCAATCGGGGATTCCTGACATCACGGTCGTCATGAGTGTCTCGCAACCTTAGGGCCGACCGCCCTATCGACCGCTCAAACCGCCTGCCGCCGCACACGCCATAGGGTGTACAGCCCGATCCCGGCCCAGGCCACGTTCAGCGTCGCCGAGGGGATCGCGCCGTTGTAGCCGCTGTTGACGATGAAGCATGCCGCGCCGACGACGTTCATCCATTGATAGGCGCGCGACCGCCCGTGAATGCGCCCCGTCGACAGCAGGACATAGGCGGCCAGGATCAGCAGCATGCCGCTCCAGCCAATGCTTTCGATGATGATCCGTTCGACAGTCATCGGGGCGCTTTAGCCGGTTTGGCGCGACGCGATAGAGGGTCGGACGGCGGGCACGACCGCCCCCATGATCATGGTTAACGCTTTGTCGACCTTTGCCTGATTAACCATGCGCGTCATTGTGAAAGTCGCGCGGAATGAAGATCGAAATTCGGGCCCATGAACTGGCCGACGCATTGGACCGGCTGCCGGACGGCGTGACCACCCTGTCGCTCGACTGTTTCGACACCCTGCTGTGGCGCACCGTCAACGCCCCGCGCGATGTGTTCGCGGCATTCGACCTGGCAGGCGGCGGGATCGAGCCGCGGATGTGGGCCGAACAAGGCGCCTATCGCTTGGCGAAGAACAGCGGCCAGACTCGCGTGACGCTGCACGACGTCTATCGTCACATGTTGCCGCGTGCCGACGAGGCCGAGATCGAGCGGCGTGTCGCGCGCGAACTGGCGCTGGAGGCCGACCATTGCTTCGCCTTCGCCCCGACCGTCGACCTGATGCGCCGCGCCAAGGCGCGCGGGCTCGAGGTGATCATCGTCAGCGACATGTACCTCAGCCATCCGCAACTCTGCACGCTGATCGCACAGACCGCCGGCGAGGATGTGCTCGCGCTCGCCGATCATGTCTTCGTCTCGTCGGAATATGGTCGCGGCAAGGCGGAGGGCTTGTTCGACGACGTGCTGGCCGCGATCGGCCGTCGTCCCGAACAGATCCTGCACATCGGCGACAATCGCAAGGCCGACTATGACGCGCCCGACCAATGGGGAATGCACGCGGCGCTGCTGCGCCAGTTCGACGAGCAGGCCGAACAGCGGCTGCGGATGGAAGCCGCGACGTCGATGATCCTCGATCCGACCGTCCGCGCCGCGCAGCCGACCTATCAGCCGCATCGGCCTGCTGTCGCGATGCGGCGCAGCGACGATCCGGTCGTGGCGCTCGGGGCCGACGTGATGGGGCCGTCGCTCCACACCTTTGCGGAATGGATCGCGGACGAGGCTCGCACGCTGGCCGCGACGATCGGCAAGCCGGTACGCCCGTTGTTCATGCTGCGCGACGGGTACCTGCCGTTCCGCTGCTTCGACGCGATGTTTCCCGACATGGGCGCGCGTGCGGTCGAACTGAGCCGCTTCGTCGCGGTCCGCGCGTCGCTGCACGATCGCGAGGCGCTGACGGCGTATCTTCACGACCAGCTCGACCGCTTGCCGATCGAAACGCTCGCGCGCCAGTTCATGCTCGAAGGCCCCGAATGGCGTCAGGTACTGCGCCGCGGCACCGACGCGGAACAGCGCGCCGAATTCGCCAAACTGGTGCTTCATCCCGGTCTTGCCCGCCGCATCGTCGCGCGGTCGACCAAGTTCGCCGACAAGCTCATCGGCCACCTCGCCGCCGCCGGCGTCGAACCGGGCGACGCAGTGATGCTGGTCGACATCGGCTATCGCGGCACCGTCCAGGAACTGCTGACGCCGATGCTGGAACGGCGGCTCGGCCTGACGGTCGCGGGCCGCTACCTGTTCCTGCGCGAAACCCAGCTGTCCGGCCTCGACAAACGCGGAATGATCGACGCCCGCCGCCACGATACCCGCGCCGTCCATGCGATGGCGATATGCGTCGGCGTGGTCGAACAGCTGTGCAACGTCAGCCAGGGATCGACGATCGACTTCGACGGGCAAGGCGCGCCGATCCGCGAGGACCTCGACATCAAGGCGACGCAGAGCGCCACGCGATCGGCGGTGCAGCAGGCGTGCCTGGATTATGTCGCGACCGCCGGCGCGACGTTCCACCGCCCCTGCCCGACCGACACGCTCGACAATCGCGTCAAGGCGGCGACCGCGATCCTGGCACGGCTGATGTTCCTGCCCAGTACCGCCGAGGTCGCGTTGTTCGAGCATTTCGATCAGGACATCAATCAGGGCACGCAGCAGACGATGCGGCTGCTCGACGCCGACGACGCGACCACCGGCCTGCGCCGTCATGGGCCGTCGTACATGAACGACGTCGGGCGGATGTACGTCCCGGCCGAGATCCAGCGCCATGGCCTGCCGCTCAACCTGTCGCTGCTCAGCACGATGCGGCTCGCGCTCGACCTGAAGACGACCGATTTCGAAGCCGGCGGCGTCGACGTGCCCGTCATCCTGGCCGACGCGACCGATCACAGTCTGGTCGATCTGGCCGCGACGCCGACGTCGGAAGGCTATTACCGCATTCTGGTACCCGTCGGCGCCGGTCGCCTGACCGCCGCGATTCAGGTCGGGCGCCAGTGGCAGCATCTGCAGATCGACGGGGCGTATTTCCATACGATCGCGGACTTCCAGTCCGGTCGCCGCGACCGCGGCATCGCCGCCGCGGTGGTCGCCGACGCCATGACTCAGATCGCGCCCGACATCTATGATGCCACGCCGGAGGGCATGTTGATCGTCACGCCGCCGCCGGTTGCCGACCCCGTGCCAATGGTGCTGTCGGTCGTGCTGCGTCCGCTGACCTGGCGCAACGCCACGGTGGACGGCGCCGTCGCGATCGCGGCGTAGGACGAGGGGGAGCCTCGCGGCCTGATCAAGCCGCCATCCGGCCCGGCGTGCGCAACAGGTCGTAGTGCGCGAACAGGTCGCGGAAATGGTCGTCCATCGTCCGCACGTGATGCGACGGGCCCCGATCCGTCGCCGGCTTGGTTCGGGCAAAGTCGACGATCGCCTGCTTGAGCGACGCGCCGTCGCTCGCCGTATAAAGCCTGCCGCCCCCGACCGCGTGATCGGCCGCGCCGCCGCGGTCCGGCGCGATCACCGGCAGGCCGCTGGCCCGCGCCTCCGCCCCGACCATGCAGAACGTTTCCGCCTCGCAGCCGTGCACGAGCGCGTCGCCGCTCGCCATCATCGTCGCCAGGATCGACCGGTCGCGGACCGGCGCGCCGATCACGACGTGCGGCGAGCCCGACGCAGCGGCGACCAGCGCGGACCGGTTGCGGCCGTCGCCGGCCAGGACCAGCCCGATCGGGGTGCTCGCGCCGGCCGCGATGGCAGCGCCGATCACCATGTCCCATCTCTTCTCGGGCGAATACCGCCCGATGCCGAGCAGCAGGGTCGCATCGACCTCCAGCCCGCATAGCGCCAGCAGATCGCGGCGCACGCCGAGGTCGCGGTGCGTCGGGGAAAAGACGTCGGGCTCGACCCCCATCCGTACCGTCATCGCGCCGTCGATCCCGCCGTTCCGCAATCGCTCGGTCAGGCTGTCGTTGGCGCAGATGACTTGGTCGAACATCCGGTCGAGGCTGCGCAGGTGGCGCCAGAAGCGGTCGAACCCGCGGTCGATCGCGGCGATGTCGGCGACGCCGCCGAACCAGCGATAGGCATAGGCCGACAGCGGATCGCAATGCATGACCAGCGCCCTGGGCGCCGCGCCCTGCCAGCGCCCGACCATCGACGCGCTCGACCAGGGCGACGAGGCTTCGACGAAGTCCGGCTGCCACTGCGTCAGGGCGCGATGCACCGCGGCTTCGTCGGCGAAATAGCGATAGCGGCGATCGAGCGGAAAGCGCGGCGCGGCGATCGTGACGAGCGTGGCGTTCGGCCCGCGCACCGTGACTTTGTCCTCGCGCCCCGGCGCGATCACGACGACCTCATGCCCCGCGCCGGGCGCCGCGGCCAGCTTGCGGTCGACATAGGTCTTCACCCCGCCCCCGGCCGGCGTGTAGAACGCGCAAACATCGACGATCCGCATGATAAAGACACTCCTTGCACCGGAACTTCGAACGTCAGACGTCGCCCGCCGCCCAAACCGCAGTTCCCAATCGGCTTGCCCTTCCTCCCCAACCACGCCACAGCCACCACGGGTCGAAGTTGCGGAAAAAAGATCGTTCACCCCCAAGCTTCCGGATTGGCTGGAGCCTATGTCGAGCGGCGCGACGAGTTGCGCCGCTTCCTGACCGCGCGTCTGGGCGATCCGACCGACGCCGACGACGTGCTGCAGGAATTGTGGATCCGCCTGCAGGCGGTCGACACGGGGCCGGTCGCCAACGCCCGCGCCTATCTCTACCGCGCCGCGCAGAATATCGCGTTGGACGTCGTGCGCGCCCGTACCAAGCGCGCCCGGCGCGACGGGGAATGGGCCGACACGCAGCGCGACCGGCGCTTTGCCGAACCGGCCGATCCGGCGCCCGATGCCGAAGCGGCGATGCTGGCGCGCGAAGATGCCGCCGCGCTGGCGTCCGCGATCGCTGCCCTGCCCGCGGGTGCCGGGCGCGCGTTTCGCCTGCACAAGTTCGACGGCTTGTCGCATGCGGAGGTCGCGGCCACGCTGGGGATCAGCCGCAGCGGTGTCGAAAAACACATCGCCGTCGCCATGGCGCATCTGCGTCGCACGCTGGGGGACTGAGGTTTGGCGCGGGCGCGACGTCTCAGCTTGCAACAGGAACGGTTCGACCGAGACGGCCGAGCGGGGAGCACGCCATGAGCGAGGATCAGAACGAGATCGATCGGGCAGCGGCCGTGTGGTTCGTCGCTCAGGACGACGACGCCATGGATTGGACCGGCTTCACGCAATGGCTGGAGGCGGATCCGCGCCATCGGCACGCCTTCGACGCCGTCGCATTGCTCGACGAGCGGATCGACGACGCCCTCCCGGTCTTGCGGCGGATCACGCCGATCGACGAGCCGCAGCAGGCGCCGGCCAGGCGCCGTCCGATGCGCTGGGCGATTGCCGGCAGCGCGCTTGCCGCCGCCGCGGCGCTGGGCATCGTCCTGTTGCCCACGACGCCGAGCACGCTCCCCGTCACGTACCGCACCGCCGCCGGACAAGTCCGCGACGTCCGTCTGGCCGACAATTCCACCGCCACCATGGCACCAGGCAGCGTCCTAGAAGCCGGCGCGACGCGCGACGCGCCCTTGAAGCTGTCGGGCAGCGCCCATTTCGCGGTCCGGCACGACGCCGACCATCCGTTGACCATCCGCGCCGGCGGCTATGAAATCCGTGACGTCGGGACGCGGTTCGACGTCGCGGTGAGCGGCGCCATGCTGCGCGTATCGGTCAGCGAAGGCCGCGTGTCGGTTCGCTCCCTGTCCGGCACGGGCCAGGTCGACGTGGCGGCGGGCCAAGTGCTGACATCGCTCGATCCGACGGCGAGCCCGACCTTGACTCAGCTTCGCTCCAGTCTGCCCAGCGGATGGCGTGTGGGACGGCTGGTGTACGACGACGTCCCGCTCGGGCTCGTCGCGGCCGATATCGCGCGGTCGACCGGAACGGCGATCACGATCGATCCGGCCGTTGCCAAGCGACGCTTTTCGGGCGTACTGGCCGCCGGCAGCGGCGACGCGATGGCATCCGCCCTCGGCGAACTCGCCGGCCTGAACAAGCGAACGGTGAACGATGCGATACGTCTTAGCGACGGCCCTCGCCGCTAGTACGACGTTTATACCGGGCACGGCGGCGGCGCGGGAGGCGACCTATCAGGTCAGCGTCGGCGCGATCGACCTGGCCGATGCCCTCGCCACGCTGGCGACGCAGACCGGCGTGTCCGTCGCCACCGACGGCGCGATCCCGCGGACTCGCGCGAACCCGATCAGCGGGCGGATGACGGCCCACGAAGCGCTCGACCGGCTGCTCCACGGCACCGGGCTGCGGCCGGTGCGCATCGGGGCCGACACCTATCGGCTTGTCGAGCGCAGACATGCGAAGTCGATCGCCCCCGCCCCCGCCGCGGTCGATCCTTCCGGCGAATATACACCCGACATCGTCATTACGGCTCGCAAGCTGCCGGAGGTGCTGTCGACCGTCGCCGCCCCCGTTGCGGTCTACCAGCCCGACGATGAGGGCCGTCGCGGGGGCACGGGCAGCCACACGGTGGCGTCGGCGATCGATGGCTTGGCCGTCACCAACCTGGGGCCGGGCCGCGATCGCCTGTTCGTACGCGGCATCGCCGACAGTCCGTTCAACGGGTTCAGCCAGTCGACGGTCAGCGTCCAGATCGACGACGGGCGCGTGACCTACAACGCCGCCGATCCCGGCATCCGCCTGGCGGACGTGTCGCGCGTCGAAGTGCTGAAGGGTCCGCAAGGGCCCTTGTACGGCACCGGTGCGCTCGGCGGCGTCTATCGTATCGTGACCAATCGCCCGATCCTGGGCACGACAGCGGGCAGCGGCGCGATCGGGTTTTCATCGATCGCCAGCGGCGGGATCGGCGGCGAGAGCGAAGCGATGCTGAACGTGCCGCTGGTCAGCGACGTCGCGGCGATCCGGGCGGTCGGCTATGCGTCGGCCGATGGCGGTTGGGTCGACGATGCCAGCGGACGGCGCAATTCGAACCGTTCCTTCACTTACGGTGGACGCGCCGCGTTGCGTATCGCGCCCGCCGATGGGTGGACGATCGATCTCGCCGGGCTGCTCCAGTCGATCGATATTCGCGACAGCCAATATGTCGATCGCGACGCCGAAGACCTGACGCGCGATATCCCGATCCGCGAGCCCCGCGCCGGCCGGCTGCGCATCGCCCAGGGAACGGTCGCCGGATCGATCGGCGGCATGCAGCTGACCGTCGCGACCAGCTATACGTGGCAAGGCCAGGCCGACATCTTCGATGCGACCGCGTCGGCGGCGGCATTGGGCACGCTGGGCGCGACCGTGTATCGCGACGATCGTACTTATCGCGTGTTCGACCAGGAAATCCGGATCGGATCGGCGCCGGACGCGCGGTTCAACTGGCTCGTCGGTGCCTCCTACCTGTCGGCGACGACGCTGGCCAACGGCGACATCACGACCGCCGATCGCCCCTGGTATTCCTACTTCCAGCTTCATCGCAGCATCAGCGAGACCGCGTTGTTCGCCGATGCGACCTGGCGCCTGACGCCGCGGCTGAAAGTGTCGTCCGGCGCCAGGCTGTTTCGCGCGACGACGGACGACAAGCAGACCGAAAGCAACAGCGACGCCTTTCGCGCCAAGGTATTAGTCGGCGTCACGCCCAGCGCGTCGCTCGCCTACGAATTCGCGTCGGATCAGCTGATCTATTTTCGCGTCGGCACCGCGTTCCGCCCCGGCGGTATCGACCCCGCCAACCTTCGGACGGGACGCTACGATGCGGATCAGGTTGAGAGCATCGATCTGGGCACCCGCCTGCGCTTGATGGACGGCAAATTGCTGATCGAAGGCGGCTTGTTCGCCTCCAACTGGAACGGCATCCAGTCCGACTATCTCGAGCCGACCGGGCTGATCGCAACCCGCAACGCCGGGACGGCGCGCAATGTCGGGGTGGAGATGTCGCTGGACTGGCGGCCCGGCGGCGGCTGGCGGTTGAAGGGCGGCGCGACCTGGCAGCATCCACGCCTGCTGACCGCGGCGGACGGGTCGGACCAACCCGACAACCGGCGCTTGCCGATCGTTCCCGATATCGCCGCGCGCCTGCAGGTCAGCCGCGACTTCGACGTTGCCGGCTGGCGCGTCACGCCTCTGGCCGCCGCCAACCTGATCGGCGCCGCGCGGCTGAGCTTCGATCCCGGCCTCGACCGTCGGATGCCCGGCTATGGTACCGCACGGGCAGCGCTGGCCGCGGCGCGCGACGGGCTGGTCCTGCGGCTCGACATCGACAATGTGCTGAACGGTCGCGCCGACACGTTCGCTTTCGGCAATCCGTTCTCGGTGCGCGTCACGCGCCAATATACGCCGATGCGACCCCGAACGATCAGCGTGTCGATCGCCAAGCAATTCTGATATTTTCGTAGGGCGCGGACTGCGGTTGCGCGGCCGGGCACCGTCATAACGGCAATGACCAATTTTTCGACCGCGCCCCATCGGCCCCGGCGTCTGATCGTTTCGATCCACGACGTCTCCCCGAAGCACGAAGCGGCGACCGACCGCCTGCACGGCCAACTCGAACGCCATGGCGTCGATCGCCTGGCGATGCTGGTGGTGCCCGATTTCTGGGGCGAAGCGCCGATCGTTCGCGGCTCGCCGTTTGCGACGCGGCTCCGTGCCTGGGCCGACGCCGGGGTCGAAATGTTCCTGCACGGTTGGGAGCACCTGGATCGCACGCCGCATCAAGGCGCCGTCCAGCGCTTCAAGGCAAAGCGCATGACCGCAGGCGAAGGCGAGTTCCTGGGCCTGAGCGAACCCGAAGCGACGGGCCGGATCGCCGCGGGCCGCGCCTTGATCGAAGATGTGATCGGCCGCCCGGTCGCCGGGTTCGTCGCGCCGGCCTGGCTCTATGGCCCCGGCGCGATCGCCGCCCTGGCAGCCGCCGACATCGGGATCGTCGAGGACCATTGGCGCGTGTGGGACGCGGGCAGCGGCACGCCGTTGTTGCGATCACCCGTCATCACCTGGGCGACGCGGACATGGGCGCGCGAGCGGTCGTCGCTCGCGGTCGCCGCGCTCTGCCGCCACCTGCCCGGGCCACGCGTGATGCGCGTCGCGGTGCATCCCAACGACGTGACGTCCGCTCGCGTCCGGCGCAGCATCTCCGCGACGATCGACAGGTTGCGCCGCCACCGCCTGGTCAGCCGCTACGCCGACCTGATCGCCGATGCCCAGGTGGCATTGCGCGCCGACACGCTTCCCCTCCATTCGTAACACGGCATCACCCATGACGACGATCGCATCGCCCCGCGCGCCCTTCTCGCTCGATCTGCTGCTGAACACGCCCAAGAAAAAGTGGAGCGACATCGCCGGCACCGCCGCCAGCATCGCCATTCCGCTCGCGATCCTGGGCGCCGTGGTGATCAATGCCCATGGCCTCGACGTGGCCCGGCTGGTGGCGGTGGCGCCCGGCGCATCGCTGTTCTGGCCGGCCTTCGTCCTGCTCTACGCGACGCTGCCGGTGTCCTATTGGATCATCTATCGTCGCATCTGGAACCTGCCGATCTCGGGGCTGGTCCCGCTGTTCCGCAAGCAGGTCGCGAACGAGATCGTCGTCGGCTATGCCGGCGAAGCGCATTTCTATTTCTGGGCGCGGCGGCATGCCGGGCTGACGGGATCGCCGTTCGGCGCGATCAAGGACGTATCGGTCCTGTCGGCCGTCGCCGGCAATGTGATCACGCTCGTCCTGATGGCCCTGACCGCACGCGACGTGACGATGCTGATGCACGGCGGGCTGGCGGCGACATTCCGATGGTCGATCGCGGTCATTGTGATCTGCTCGCTGGTGCCGTTCCTGTTCCGCCGCCGCCTGTTCTTGCTGCCGCCCGGCGAGTTGCGGTTCGTCCTGGGGGTGCATTTCGCGCGGAGCATGGTCTCCATGGTGCTGACGGCGGCGACGTGGCACTTCCTGTTTCCCGCGGTGTCGCTGGCGACGTGGCTGTCGCTCAACACGCTGCGCATGATGATCTCCCGTCTGCCGCTCGTCGCGAACAAGGATATCCTGTTCGCCGCCGCCACGCTCCTGCTGCTGGGCGACAACGCCGACGCCGCGCTGGCCATCGCCTTTACCGCGAGCCTGACCTTGCTCGCCCATCTGGTGGTGGGGGCTACGACGGGCGTCGCTGCCCTGGTCGAGCGTCGCAGGGGGGCGAACTGATACCGCCGGCCGTGGCGGTCTTGCCGACGTAAGAAAAAGCTAAACTATCGCCCGTCGTTCCCGACAACCCATCGAGCAGCACGAGCATCAGGCCCGGCTGCGATCGCAAGGGGTCGGGCATGGTTGCCATTTTCACGGGGTCGGGATCGGGCGCGGCGCGCGGATCGGGCGCGATGCTGGGCAAGAGCGGCTTGCTCGGCAGTACGACGCTCGGACGATCGGGCGAGCAAGTCTTGCTCAACGCCGCGAACGGCAACCTGATACTGCAGCAACGCGACGAGATGCTGGCCGGCCGCGGGGCGGACGCGATCATCGCGCGAACCTACAACAGTCTCGGCGACCTGTCCGACGACAATCACGACAATTGGCGGCTCGGCGTCCAGCGTCGGCTCAAGCCACTGACCGGCACGGCGAACACGGTCGGATCGTCGGTCGTGCGCGTGATGGATGACGGAACCGAGACCCTTTATTCCTATGACGGAATACGCGTCAATGGACGACGATCGGCAAATCCCGGCCCGCTACGGCAGTGTTGCCGGCCCGGTCGGCGGCATAGATACGGATCGTGTATTGGCCCGGTGGCAGCTTCGCGGGGTCCCAGCCGCCGACCCGTACCTGGCCGTCGCGGAGTTCGTTGGTGACGACGTACAGGAACCGTGTGCGTTGATCGCTGTGGACGGTGTCGCCGCTGTCTGGGGCGTAGATGATCTTGGCCGCATCGGGGCTGGTCGGCATGCGATCGAAGCGGATCGTGATGCGCGGCCGTTCGAAGCCGGGCAGCGGGGCACCGCCGGCGGTCAGGATCTAATAGCCCGCCATATACAAGCCCAGCCGGCGCCGGGGCGCGTTGGCATCCACTTGGTCCCATGCCTCGGCAACGATCGCGACGATACCGCCGGTCGCGGGCACCACCAGGCGACCGTTCTCCATCGTGCGTAAGCGCTGGCCGGCGGCGTCGAGCAGATAGATGCCGTCGATATGCGGCGGCACATGGTCGCCGAACCCGGGGAAGTTGAGCAGCAGCGCATTGACCTTGGCGCGCGGCGATCCGAGTTCGAGGTGGACGTGCGCCATCCGATTGATCGTGCCGAGCGGATCGCCGACGCGAAACCGAGTCCCGCGCTTCACCCGGACTCGAACGACATGGCCCTGCGCGTCATTGATCAATCGGAACCGCGCCGGATCGATCGGCGTGCCGCCCGCGGTGCGTCCCACGCGCATGTGGATATAGGTCATCTGGTCGATCCGCAGGCCTTCGCTCAGGCCCTCGACCTCCCAGTTCGGCAGCGGGTCGCGCACGACCTCGTCCGCCGCAGCGACCACTGCCTCGCCGATCGGCGCGCTGATGTCGAGCCCGGCATGGAGGTGGTCGCGGCTCTCGCCGTCGTAATTGCCTCGCACCTCGCCCAGGTCGCCCACCACTTCGTGCCAGCCGAACTGCGGGCGCACCGGCCACGGAAAGACCGGTGCCTTGACGAGCGACGGCGGCGGGGGCTCACGGATATCCGCGGCGACGATCGCATCGCCGGGCTGACGGAGACCAAGCTTGCGGATCGCATAGGCAGAGGCATCCGCAACGTAGAGCGCGCCGGACTGATCGGTGGCGACCCCCGCGGGACCGATCAGCGGCAGGGCCGCATTGCCCTCGATCGTCGCTCCGGATCCGGCGAGAATGCGTAGCGCGCCGGACGGCGCCATCTCAACGATCCGCCCGCGGCGGTAGGAGGCGGCATAGACGTACCCGTCCCAGGTCGATGTCAGCCCGACGATCCCTTGCAGCAATCCGCCGCCGTCCTGCGGATCGGTCCGCGCCACTGTCGTCACGCGACCGTTCGGCTCGACCCGGCGGATCGCGTTGTTGCCGGAATCCGCGATCAGCAGCGCGCCGTGATGATCGATCGTCATGCCGGTCGGGGTGTCGAAGGCGGCGCCCGTGCCCGGTCCGTCGGCAAAGCCCGGCGCGTCACCTCCCGCCAGCGTGCGCACCTGACCGTCGGGCGACACGACGCGGAGACGATCGTTGTAGGTATCGGCGACGTAGACGTTGCCCTTATGGTCGACCGCGACGCCGATCGGGCCGTCGAACCGCGCCGACCCGGCGGGGCCGTCGCGAAAGCCCGCGACGCCATCGCCAGCCACCGTCGTCACGGCTCCGTCGGGCGTGATCTTGCGGATTGCATTGGCGCCCGTGTCCGCGACGAACAGATTGCCGGCCTTATCGAGCGCCAGGCCGGAGGGCGTATCGAACGACCCCGGCAAGGTCGTGACGCGCCCGTCGGGGTCGATCCGCCGGATGCGCCCTGGGTCGCCCGCATCCGCAACGAACAGCGAACCGCGCGCATCGATCGCGATCGCGAAGGGATCGCCGAACCGCGCCTTGTCGGCCGCCCCATCGCCGTTGCCGCGGACCCCATCGCCGGCCACGGTCGTCATCGCGACCGGCCAGCCGAACTTGGTCGGGGTCGGCTGGAACCAGTGGAGAGTGATCAACAGCCACGCGATGCTGCCGACCGCCGCCAGCGCGAACAGGAAGGCAGCGATCGCACGTCTAGGGCGGAGTTTCAGGGGCATCGCGCCTGCGCGCTAACCTGTACGAGGCAATCCGCAAGCAATGATTGAATTGCGTACGGCGTTAGCGGTCGGTCCGTGGCGGAACGGTCGAGGCGCGAACGACGATAGTGGCCGGCACGACGATCGGCGTCGCCGGCGGCGCGTCCGCCCCCGCTCGTTCGGCGATGATGAGCTCGACCGCGCGCGCGGAGACTTCGGCGATCGGCTGGACCACCGCGGTCAGCGGCGGATGCGTGAAGCGGACGATCGGCGTATCGTCGAAGCTGACCAGCGACAGGTCGGTCGGGACCGCGATCCCCGCATCGCGCGCGAACTCCAGCGTCGCCAGCGCCATCTGGTCGTTGCTGGCGATGATCGCGGTCGGCGGTGTGGCCGCGCCGAGCAATTCGCGAGCGGCCGCCGTGCCGGACGCATAGCCGAAATCGCCGCGCGCTAATAATCCCTCGGTCGGCAGCCCCGCCGGCGCCATCGCGCTTCGCCAGCCGTCGACACGCCAGCCGCTGAGCTCGTAATCGGCAGGCCCGGAGATGAATCCGATCCGCCGGTGGCCCAATTCGATCAGATGCTCGGTCGCCAGCCGTGCCGCGCGCTCGTCGTCCATGGTCAGCGCGAAGCCGGGACCCGGCGTGATCGACCCGATCCGCGCGAAGCTGATCTTGTGATCGACCAGCAGGTCGACGATCAGCGGATTTTCCGAATGCGGCGGCGTCAGGATCACGCCGTCGGGCTGCAGCGCCGCGATCGCGCCGAGCAGTTCGCGCTCGATATGATCGCTATGCGTGTCGACCAGTTCGACGATCATCCGATAGCCATGCTCGGCGCACGTCAGCATACCGCCGAGCAGCATCTGGTCGACCCAGTCCGTTCCTTCGCGCAAGCGCCAGGCGGCAATGGTGCGCTCGCGATCGTTGAGCGCCAGGATCAGATAGGACCGCGATCCGCCCATCCGCTGCGCGGCGATCGACGGCACGTACCCCAGCTTGGCGATCGACGCCTGCACCCGCTCGATCATCTCGGCGCGGACGTTGGGTTCCTTGTTGATCACCCGGCTGACGGTTTGCAGCGACACGCCGGCATCGGCGGCAACGTGCTTGATCGTCACATTCTGCTTGCGTCGCGCCATACGTCCCTTCAGCGCCTATGCCGTAGCGGCTGGTTCGGTCTGCCGTACACCGCAATAGCGCGCGACATAAGCAGCGTGTTCGGGCAGCGACGCGACTTGGCGCTCGACATTCTGGCGCAGCATGCCAAGCAAACGGTCGAGTTCGTCATCGCTCAGTTTTTCGGCCACCGGGTGCCAGGCGCGCGGCACGATCCCTTGTCCCATCATCACTTGCACCCAACTGTTCTCCGCAAACAGTTCCTCGTTCTTGCGGAACACGCGGCCGGTTTCGCGGAACAGTTCGATCTTCTGCGCCAGCGTATCGGGGATCGGCATGTCGGCGCAATACCGCCAGAACGCGCTGTCGCGCCGGTCGGTCGCCTTGTAATGCAGCACGAGGAAATCGAGGATCTGGCGCATGTCCTCGTGCTGCTGGTCGTTGAATTCGGCGACGTCTCGCTCGCTGATCTCGCGATTGGGCATCATACGGATCAGGCGCAGCACGGCGCGCTGGATCAGGTGGATGCTGGTCGATTCCAGCGGCTCCATGAACCCGCCCGACAATCCAACCGCGATGCAGTTGCGATGCCATTGCTTGCGCCGGGCACCGGCACCGAACTTGAGGACGTTGGGCTTGGTCAGCACCTCTCCCTCGACATTGCCGAGCAAGCGGTCGAGCGCTTCGTCCTGGCTGAGATGGCGGCTGCAGAACACGATGCCGTTGCCGACGCGGTGCTGCAGCGGGATGCGCCATTGCCAGCCCGCATCGTGGGCCATCGCGCGCGTATAGGGAACGGCGGGACCGACGCTTTCGGTCTGCAGCGCGATCGCGGAATCGCACGGCAGCCAATGCGTCCAGTCGTCGAACCCGGCGTGCAAGGCGCCCTCGATCAGCAATGCCCGGAACCCGGTGCAATCGAGGAACAGGTCGCCCTCGATCCGCGCGCCCGACTCCAGCGTCAACGCCGCAATGTCACCGCTTTCGCCGTCCAGTTCGACGGCCGCGATCTTGCCTTCGACCCGCGTCGCGCCGTCGCCCTCGGCCATCGCGCGCAGGAACTTGGCGTAGAGCGCGGAGTCGAGCTGATAGGCGTAATTCATACCCTCATCGGGCAGATGCGCGAATTTGGACTGCAGCGCGGCGATCACTTCGAGACAGTAATCGTCGTACGACTGATCATGTCCCTTGGTCTGGCCATAGAGCCAGAAATGCTGGAACCCGGCCGACCAATGATCCTTGCCGGTGAAGCCGAACGAATGGAAATAGCGGTGCCCCTGCTCCTTCCAATTGTCGAACAGGATACCGAGTTTGAAGGTGGCGCTGGTCGCGCGCATGAAGTCGGCTTCGTTGATGCCGAGCAAGCGATTGAACACCTGCAACGGCGGAATCGTCGACTCCCCGACCCCGATCGTGCCAATCGTGTCGGATTCGATCAGCGTCACGTCCACCGTGCGGCCCATCGTCCGCGCGATCGCGGCGGCCGCCATCCAGCCGGCCGTGCCGCCGCCCGCCACGACGATGCGGCGCGGGCTGGTCATCCCCCCGCTCACTGGCTGAGCTGCCGCAACAGGAACGCGCGGATTCGACCCGCGGTCTCGGGGTTCAAGGGAGCCAGAATGCTGCGTCCTTCCTCGGGAATATGAGCGGTGACTTGGTTGCCGCCCTCGAAAACATAATAGTCGAACAGGTCGCGCCACCGCGCCTTCGCGTCGTCGGGCAGATCGCGGATCGCCAGGATCGCATGGTTGAGCGCGTCCTGCGGCTGGCCCAGCCAGCGGGGCGTCTCTCGCCACCAGTAATTGACCAGCACGTTGAAGGGATCGATCCCCTCGACATGGTGCCACCACATGGCGGGGATATAGAGCGCGTCACCAGCGTCGAGCTCCGCGACCTGGGCATGCGCAAGCGCATCGGCGAAGCGCGGATGTGCGACGAGGTCCGGCGAATGGAAATCGACCATGCTGACCGCACGGCCGGCGGGAGTATTGTCGACCGGACCGAGATAGAGGTTGCGGAACTGTTCGTGCGGAAACAGCGTGAAGCGCCGCCGCCCGACCGCCACGCAGGCAAGGTTGTCTGGGATATCGTTGTGTGCCGCGATCCGCGTGCGCGTACCCATCCAGATGCTGTTCAGCGTAACGCGATCGCCGAGGTCGACATGGTTCGCCTCGTGCAGCCCGTCGAAGAATTCGTGCAGGTCGATCGACGCGAGATAGACCGGCAGCGCGTCGTCGCCGAGCGCATCGATCTTGGCGAAGATGTCCGGCAGTTTCGCGCGCGTGGTGCGAAAATTCATGCCCATCGCCGCGTCATAGAACAGGCGCCCGTCGCTGCCCGGCTCGCCGACCGACACGGTGAAGGGCCGGTCGCGGCGGCGGCGCAGGATATAGTCGCGCGCGTCCCGAGCGGAGCGCCTGCCGGCCTGTACCAAGGGCCAATCCGCGACCAGGCCGCGCACGATGAACGGGCCCTTCGCCGCGCGGAGCTGGGCGTCCAGTGCCGCCGGGGTGTCGATCGCGACTTCCTGGATGCGCGCGAGCGTCGCGAAGATGCCGGGATCGGCCTCAGCCATTGCCATTCCGCCGGTTCTTGCGCGCGATCAGGTCGCGCAGCCGCCCGACCGATGCCACGGCCATGAAGACCGGCATCAAATGGTCGGCCTCGCTCAACTCGCCGAGCGCGGCGGCGTCGAGCGCGGCCAGCCGCGCCTCGTCGATCACATGGAAGCCGACCAATCGATTGACCGACCCGTCATCGAGCGTGATTTCCAGCGTGAGAGGCTCCAGCAACTCATGCCGTCGCAGCGTGGCGAAGAAATCGCCGGCGGCGTGATATCCCGCATCGAGCGCGCCGAGGTGATCCGCGATCTCTTCCAGGAACGGTGACGGGCGACCGTCGTCGTCGAACACGCGCACGCCATCGTCGCCTGCCCCGATCCGCGGGCTCGCCATGTCGACATGCACCTGATTCCCCGCCGCGCCGGGCGCGCCGCCGATCAGGAACGGCTGGGTACGGATCGCCAGCGGAACATAGTCCGCATCCCAGCGCGTGCCGTCGAGGAACAGGTTTTCGCCATTCTCGAATCCGAACATCGCCAGCGCCGAAAACGTATCCCGTTCGATGTCGCGCTGGAACAGGATCGGATAGTGGGCCTGGATTTCGCGAAACTCGCAGGGCATTGCCATGCAGCACATCACGGCATCGCCCAATGCGGCGTCGCGATCGGTGCGGATGCGCAGCGCGCGGTGGTCGTCGGCGGTCAGGACGGCATGGTCGGACATCAGGAGATCATTTCCATCGTAGCGGGAAGCGACGTCGCACGAAGCGCGTCGAGATAGGATCGATTGGTCGGCAGGCTCGCCGCGAGCGCGCGTGCGCGTTGCTCGACCGGGGCCAGCGCGACTGGCGTGCCAGCCCGGACCACCATGCCAGCGGGCGGCGCAAAGCCCATGCCGTAGAGCACGTACTGATAGCTCGCCGCCGGAAAGATTTCGTCGATCGCCGGAAAATCGGCGGCGGACGGCGGCTGGTGCTTCCAGACCTGCAGCAAGTCGGCGAGCCGGGCGGGCACGTTCGACGCATCGCGATGGTCGCGCCAATACGGCTCGTCGCGGCGGCTGAGGACATAGTGGAGCTTGAGGAATTCGACGACGCGATCCCAGCGATAGCGGAACAGCGTGTTGAACCGTTCGGCATGGATCGGCATCACCTCACGCGTCGCGGGAAAATTGTCGAGCAAGGCATTGAGCGACAATTCGATCATGACGATCGCCGACGCCTCGAGCGGCTCGACGAATCCCGCCGACAGGCCGATCGCCAGGCAGTTGCGCTCCCAGAATTTCGCGCGATGGCCGGAAGTGAACGCCAGTCGGCGAAACGCCGGGATGTCGGCGAAACCGGCGGCGCGCAGATACGCCTCCAACGTTGCCGCCGCCTGGTCGTCGCTCGCGTGGCGTGAAGAATAGACGCAGCCGACGCCGCGTCGAGTCGGCAGGCCGATGTCCCAGATCCATCCGGCGGCATGCGCGGTCGCATTCGTCTGCGCGGCGATGGGGGTGCCTGCTGCCACCGGCACCTGCACCGCGAGCGCGCGATCGTTGAACAGCGCGCCGCTGCGATCGACGAACGCGACCCCGAACGTATCGCCGATCAACAGCGCGGCGAGACCGGTGCAATCGATGAACAGATCGCCCGCTATGGCGCCGTTCCCGCGCGTCACGACCGCCGCGATATCGCCGTCATCGGCCCGTTCGACCGACACGACGTGATCGCGAACGTGCCGCACGTTCAGCCGATCGCGCGCGTGCGTCGCGAGCAGCGTGGCGAACTTCCCGGCATCGAGATGATAGGCATAGTTCAGTGCCCCGGCATAATCGGGCATC
>Ga0164294_10001975_pt1 | contig 18755 bp, 25 predicted proteins | sample GEODES005metaG_FD_111479 | JGI IMG/M metagenome (GOLD analysis project Ga0164294, IMG submission 111479) | Oligotrophic lake water microbial communities from Sparkling Lake, Wisconsin, USA - GEODES005 metaG | ecosystem: Environmental > Aquatic > Freshwater > Lake | place: USA: Sparkling Lake...
AAAAGTGCTAAGCGTAAAATTGAAGTCTTTTTTTCATAGGTTAATCATTTAAACATCTCTGGAAGTTTTGGGCACTTTTACAAAAGTGCAAATGGCAAAAACAGTCTTTAACTCGTGCGACTTGCTTCGGCACATCTATTCGTTTGGAGACCCAGGTCATCGGCAGTCGATGCGCCAGATTGCCATTCAGCTTCGGTCGGGTCCATACGATTTTACGGCTGAATATACCGCATACAAGAGACAACTGAAACCAGAGCACCAGTATACGTGCAGCCTCTTACAGTATTTGGATGGAATACCGCAGGACCGCTTGCTTACATTACTTCCGGGATACATGCGTTGCTACTGCTGCAAGCGACACAACCTACGCAAGCCCACCATCTACCAGGGACAAGTGGTTACCTTTACGGGAGTGGTGAATGAGACGCATACGTCCAATTGTGAGTGCACCTGTCGGCACTTTTCGAGGAAGATCATCGAGTCTCTCTTCTAGCGCACTTTTGTAAAAGTGCCCAAAACTCGATGTAAAAGCGAGCAAAACATCCTAGGACATCCTTGGTCATGGTTGGTTATCCTTGGTCATGGTTGGTTATCCATGGTTTATTTTAATCTAAAAATCGATCCATTTACATAGACAAATGTGATAGTGTTTACATCGGGTTTTGGGCACTTTTACATCGAGTTTTGGGCACTTTTACAAAAGTGCATGGGGTCGGGAGCTTCTATTCACGTAGAACCCTATTTGGATGATGATACAGCAAGCCTGTCTCACGAAAGCACTGCGGACAACGAAAGCATTGCGAGCATGGACACGGCGGACATCTCGGATGAAAGCAGCGACGAGTTCCTTTTTATCAAGTCCCAAGGTTCTTTTGTTTTTACTCCAGGATGTTTTGTGCACTTTTACAAAAGTGCTTTGGTGTAGCGCAGGTAAAGAAGTATCAGAGAAAAGTTGACTGCCATGCTAATGACTCCTGCGACGATGAGCGAGAGGTCCATGATAAAGTATCCATGTAACACCCACATCAGATTGGTGGTGAAGAGAAGGACAAGGGAATAAAAAGAAAGGTCATCTACTTTCCTCGTCGTAAAGGTCTTGTAGAGTTGCGGAAAGAGTTGCACACAATTGAAGACGGGTGCCAGGGTTGCGACAAGAGTTGGAAACGTAGGTAACATACTATAACGGTCTAAAAGGTTTACACAGGATGCTTTCAAAAAAAAGAGTATCTTTTACAGCGTGTTTTGGACACTTTTACATCGAGTTTTGGGCACTTTTACAAAAGTGCATTATAAAAGCGCACCGTATTCCGCTTCAATCTCCCAAAGGGTTTCATGATAGGTTCGAAGACGTCCTAGGCGGCGAGACAATTCACGGCAACGACAGTCACATTCTTTGACCCTGCTCTCTGGGACCGGGTGCGTGGCTTTGACCCGGGTCTTGTAATGACTGTGTCGACTGCAGCAACGGCAACGGTCGAAATAGTCCTTGAACATTTTCTTTTCTTCGTAAGAGAACTCTTGCAACAGGTATTGCTGAACGGTTCGGTCGATGGTGTCGGTTTCCAGGTTATAGACAAACCCAGATATATCGATGATGATATCTTCGAGGACGGGTTTCATGCGATTACGGTGCCCATATCCGAACCCATAAATGTAACGGACCAGGTCAGGATTGTTCCATACTTTAAACATCTTTTCTACAGAGACAAAAAGGATTAGGTTCCTTTCAATTTTGTAAATGTTGAAATTTTATGCAGAAAATTTCCTACTAGGTTTTCAACCTGGCCCAAAAGACCGGGTTCTGGCTTGGGAGCGGATTGCGTTTTTGCTCTCTTCTGTGAACGTGATTTGGTCTCTGCGTTCCGCTTACTCGCTTGCTCCCGCATCTTCTTTTGTGTGGCCTCAAATATACCTGAATTTGTCTTACGACCTTCTGGTTGTTCCATGTATGCTTCTCTAAATGACTGGATTTTTTCAGGTTTGGGTTCGGGTTCTATCCATCTTTCGGTGTTGGTTGAATAATCTGTATGTATAAGTGTAGGTGAAGGTGGAGGCGGACCCTTGCGTTTCGTTCCAGATTTTCTAGTGTTATTTTTTTCAGTTCGACGTCTTTGTTCTAAAAGTTTATTAATACTTGATTTAAGACGTTTCTGACGTTCAAGTCCGGACGCTGCGTTTATACCTTCTGCGTATTCTGGAAGTTCACTTTCTGCTTCTCTTCCACGTTGTTGTGATAATCTTATCTTAATGCTTTCATCTCGTGCTAATTGATTTGTCAGTACGCGTCTAGATTGATTCTCTGGGTTAGGTTTAGGTCCCTTTGAGGTTTTTCGGGTTGACATTGTATATAGTCTATGAATAAAAAGACGGTCTTGCCCGTCTGGGGCGCCTCCTAAGGCATTGCGTTTCGAGCAACATCTGAAAGTTTTGTGCACTTTTACAAAAGCGTGTTTGGGCACTTTTACAAAAGCGTGTTTTGGGCACTTTTACAAAAGTGCATCTATTGCTTTCGTTTACTCTTGGCCTTGGATTTGACCTTCTTTGATTTGGATTTGACCTTCTTTGATTTGGATTTCTTAGATTTACCGCCCTTCTGAACTTCTCTAAAAGAACGTTCTTTCAAAAAAGGAACACTCCCTCCATTCTGTTTCACTCCATTTTCCAACGCACAGCTCATTATATAGTATACATACACTTTTGTAAAAGTGCACAAAACAACCGTGAATAAAAATACAGAACCTTAATCATTGTCAATCATTATGTTGACGAGAGCTTCGAAGGGCTCCATCAAGTTGTGTTGCGTCTTTGCTGAGCAAGACAAGTTGTCATGATTTACTCGAAGGTCGCCCTTGTTCTCTACGAAGCAATAGGGGACGTCGGGCATTTGGCGCATGATTTCGAACGCAATTCGAGTGTCGACCACGCTCGCCGTGGTGACGACCAAGATACCATCGATGTCCGTATCGTAAATGGTCTGGAACCGTTCCTGGCCGGCGTATTCCTTGATGTGAAGACACACGTCTGCCATCTCCAAGACATAGTCTCGCTGACCCACCGTTGGCGTGTATCGAGGGTCGAATGGCTGTCCACCCAGTCGCCGCATGATAGAAGACTTGCCCACGCCTGCAGCACCGATGAGCGCTATCTTGTAGACGGTCTTGTAGACGGTCGTGTCCGTCTGGACCGCTTGGCCTCCGCCCCAATGATTGTTGTCCAGGATTTCGTCTTTTGTTTCTTCAAACATTTCGTTTTGGAACATTCTTTTTGTATTTTCTTATCTTGGCTATAAGTTATTTCATTCCTTCAATTTTATAGACGGTATACGGTCTTGTCCGTCTGAACCGCCGGGCTCCGCCCAAAGATTAGATTGATTTGTGGACGGCCTAGACTTACTCAAAACATTGGGCGGAGCCCAGGCGGTCCAGACGGACAAGACCGTCTATACTTTTTGTTGTATTATACACCTTGGAAAGATTGATATATAAATATTTATACCTTTTATACTTTTTATATCATATAAAGATGTTTTCATTCTTATAGTATGGAGTTTACGTGCGATTGTTGTCATTACACTACCACGGTCAAATGCAATTTAGCTAAGCATCTTTCCACTAAAAAGCACATCATACAGAAATACAAACAAACGCCTGCTTTTAAGCTTGCCATTTCGACTGCTCCAGAGTTACCCGAAGTTGTTCCGACTGCTCCAGCGTTACCCGAGGTTGTTCCGAATGCTCCAGAGTTAGCCGATGTTAGCCCAAAAGGAATCTTCTGTAAATATTGCAATAAATCTTTCAGTTTTAAACAAGCTATGTATCGTCATATTAAGAACTATTGTCCTGGGAATAAAGACCACTTGAATCAGCAGCAGATTATGGCCCTCAAGATGGAAACGGAGAGAAAGGAATTTCAATTGGAGATAAATGAATTACAAAAACAATTTGAAAAACAAAAAAATATATTTGATAAAGAATTCGAAAAACAACAAAAGATATTTGATAAACAATCCGAGATACAGACAAAACATATTGAGTATCTCACCTGTATACTTGAAATGCATAGACGGCTCTAACCGTCCCGAGATAGTCAATATGTTTTGAACCCCCTTGGGAGCCATCGGCGACGGATTCCATCGAATCCCTGGGCCGGAGGCCTGGCGCCCCAGACGGGCAAGACCGTCAAGACCGTCGCTCTCTCTCCCGCGAAAAAATATCAAAAACAGATACAAAAGTTAGCCTGGACACAAAGTATCTACCATGTGCCCAAGATACTTTATGTCTACATATATGAACCCATAAAAGATTGATACTAATACTTTATAGAATGAGTTGTAATTTTGATTGATTTAAAGATATTTTCTATCTTAGAGTATGGAGTTTACGTGCGAATGTTGTCGCTATTCTACTATGTACAAGTCCAATTATGTGAAGCATCTTGCCAGTAACAAACATATCATACATAAATACAAACAAACCACAGCGTTTAAGTGTGATGTTACGAAAGCCTTGCCTGAGTTAGTCGAAGTTAGTCCAAAGTTAGCCAAAGTTAGTCCAAAGTTAGCCGAAGTTAGTCCAAAAGGTATTTTCTGTAAATATTGTGAAAAGGAATACAAACATAAATCTTCTTTATCCAAACACATCAAGTATTCTTGCACCAAGAACAAGGACGAAGACTTGAAAGAGCTGGTGCGGCTGATGAACCTGAAGATGGAATCCGAGAGAAATGAATTCCAGAAACAACTCACTCAGCAACAGAAAGTATTTGACAAGAGACTGGATACACAGTCGAAACAGATTGAGAAACTCATGGGGAAACTAGAAATCAATGGTTCTTTTAATAACAATACCATCAATAACATTACGCTGTTGGCCTATCGCAATACCGATGTCTCGCACTTGACGACCGAGGACTACATGGGGTTTTATAAAAGGGTCAATCACTGTGTGAAGACCTTGATTGAGAAGATACACTTTAATCCTGAGAAACCAGAGAATATGAATATTTATATTTCGAACATGAAAGACAAGTATATGACCATTTATGACGGACAGAATTGGAACCTTGCCAACAAGAAACAAGAGTTGGAGAGGTTGTATGAAGAGAAAGAACAGATGCTGGAGGAGTGGCTTGAATCCAATCCCAATCCTTTGTTGAAAGAAAAGTTTGCGAGATACTTGAGTAACAAAGGGTCGGATGAATGCTTGCAACATATCATGGAAGAAATCAAGTTGATGATGTATAACAAGGCCGGTCTTGTCCGGCTGGACCGCTTGGGCTCCGCCCAAATGTCGAAAGAGATAAAGGATGATTCTCTTTAGGATTACGTGTAAATTACTTCCGAGGTAGACGGTCTTGTCCGTCTGGACCGCTTCCTAAGGCACTGCGTTTCGGGGCTCCGCCCAAAAATTAAAGTATGATTCGCTTTAGGATTACGTGTAAATTACTTCCGAGGTAGACGGTCTTGTCCGTCTGGACCGCTTCCTAAGGCACTGCGTTCGGGGCTCCACCCAAATGTCGAAAGAGATAAAGGATGATTCTCTTTAGGATTACATGTAAATTACTTCCGAGGAGATGTCGAGGTAGACAGTCTTGTCTATCTAGCACTGCGTTCGTGGTGTCATTATAAAAGGCCGGAGGCCACGCGGCTCACACGGCCGCAACCGTGTAGCGGTCCAGACGGACAAGACCGTCTACAAGACCGTCTACACCTTTTCTCATTTAAAATGCCAATTATAATTCGTTAAAAAATATATAATATTATATATATTATTATAATGTTAAGCATTATTGAAAATATTCCGAATGTTCAAACATATCCTCTTACTTATGTCTTTGAAAATATGAAGTTACAACATAAACCAAATACATTATGGTTAGAGTTTGGCGTAGCAAGCGGAACAACTATTAACTATATTTCAAAATTTACAAATGATAAAGTGTATGGGTTTGATAGTTTTGAAGGGTTACCTGAAAAATGGCGAGATGGTTTTGATAAAGGCGCATTTAATAGAAATGGGTCTTTACCACAAGTTAATAGCAACGTTGAATTAATAAAGGGTTGGTTTAATGAAACATTACTCAATTTTATACAGACACATAATAAAAAGGTTTCGTTTATTCATATGGATGCCGACCTTTATAGTTCTACAAAATATATATTTGATGTATTGAAGGACTATATTGATGCAGATTGTATTATCGTTTTTGATGAACTAGTAAATTATCCAGGTTTTGATGGAGATACAGGAGAACTCAAAGCATTTTATGAATTTATTACAGAAAATAAAGTAGATTATGAATGGATTGGAATGAATGGAACACCTACTGGTATGTCTGGTTATTATCACGAAAATGTAGCATTAATCATTCATTCAATAAATTAATCTCATTTAAAATGAGAAAAGGTGTAATAAAACGAATATCCCTTGTTCCTACGAGTTGAGACCAGATAGACAAGACCGTCTTTCGAGATTTGGACCCCCGAAACGCAGTGCCTTGGTCCAGACGGACACGACCGTCTACCGTGTATAATAAAATGGCGCTATAATGTATGTCCGGAAAAGACAAAGTGAAACAATCTTTAAACACGAAAGCCCGTCAAAATAACTTCCTGAGACATAAGACCACCAAGGATAAGCGTCTTTTAAAACAGATGGAACATGAACGAGAGAGAACGAAACAGATGAACCAACTTTATTCCACTTATGTAGGAAGCATAAACAAAAATGAACCTTATTTGCAGAAAGCCTATGCCAAATTAATAGAGGCAAGTGTTATCCAAAATCCGAACGATACCCGTAATAGGATACAAAAAGATATACAGAAACGACAAGAAGAACGAGAAGATGAAACGGAAGACACGATTTATAATTTATTTCAAAAGAAACAAAAGGGCGAGGTGCGTATAACGTCTACAACCAATCTTATTCCAGATATTGCAAAACAAAGAGCGACAAGACGAAAACCTATCCCCATCCAGTCCCGAGACCCAATCGTGCGAGAACGTTTAAGACGCGAGAACGCAATTCGAAAGGAACGTCTCAAACTCATTCCAGAGACTAAGCAGCGGTTTGATATGTTTCGTTGGTTCCGGGGTAAACCTAAGACGATGAAATTGCGGTAAAATCTTTAACCTCGTATCGTGTAATCTTTATTAAAATATTTGGGTATTTTAATAATGTCCAAACCCCTCACGCGTAAAGCCAGACTTTCTCTAAAGACGAAAGAACTAGAGAAAGAGAAAAAGGAACTCATGAACTCTCTTTATTATACCTATGTGGGCGATGCAGCCAAGAAACTGGAAAAAGCTGGACTTGTAGAAAACGCTCAAGACCTACGCGGTTCTATTGTCGAACGATTACAGAAACGTCAACAAGAACACGATGAAAGTGCAGAAGGCAATCGTATGATACGCGAGATACAAGCGCAACAAGAGGAGCAACGACGCAGGGAAGAGAGTGCAGAAGCCAATAAGATAATTCAACAAATACAGGCTCAACAGAAACTGGCCAGGAAGCTCATGTATGATGCCGAGCCAAGGACGCGAGTCAAGCCTCGTCCATCTCTTCGGCAGCTTATGAAAAAGACACGTGGTATAGGTAAGGTGTTCCGTGGATACAACGGACTCTTAACAAATCATTTAGAGAATAAACAGCGAAAGGTAGAGAATGCCGAAGCCAATTCTATCATTCGAAAAATATGGGCTCAACAGAAACTGGCCAGGAAGCTCATGTGGGAGGCCGAGCCAAGGACGCGCGTCAAGCCTCCTCCGTCACATCGGCAGCTTATGAAAAAGACACGTGGTATAGGTAAAGTGAATCGTGGATACAATGCATTCTTAAGTAATCATTTAGAGAAAAAACAGAAAAAGGAAGACGTCAAACATAGAATCATCGATATCCTGGGACGGAAAACGAATAAAAACAATACAAAGAATAACACGAAGAATAAGACGAATAAAAAGTATACCGTCTAATGTTTAATGTCTATTTAACCAACGAATCCGCTGCAGGTAGTAGTCTCGTGGGCTCGAGTAGTTGGACTCGGAATAAGGCGGCGGCTCCTTCAAGGGTTCGTGGGGGAATCGTTCTTCACCGAACTTGAGCAACAAGCTTTGTCCATACAGAGACCATTCGCTGACCTCGTCATGGTATTGGTTCTGTTCCTTGAGGTAATACTCATGTATCATGGCGTTAGTCCAAATCAACTCGGCGTCCCATTTCTTGGAAATGTTCCAGTCGTATTGGTCGGTATACCCCCGTATACATCTTACGATTTCGAGGGGTAGCATGGATAGAGTCTGTTGACGGTCCGCGAAGTTGAGAACGTTCATTGCCATTTTATATCTCTCTGGGTAAAAACATACAGTCAATTTTATTGGGCCATCAGGTATTCATGAAACGAAAGACCCAGACCTTGTGCGACCCGGGAAATGCGGTCGGGGTCCAACACATGGGCGTTCAGTTCATGGACCATGGTGTCCTCTCTCATCTTCTCGTAGTCGGGGACGCATAACAGAAGGACAGCGTTTGGATTGCTTGCCAAGCTTGATACGAGAACCTCGTCTTTGTCTAGATTCTGTGCCAGAAGGTGTATGGCGTTTCGATTGAACGCGAGTCTGTCCCAATGTATCCTATTGGGGTATTGAGCGAGGAGAGGCACGGCGCCTGGGTTCTCTGAAAGCATGTCCCAATAAAGTGTGTCCGGGTCTTGTTTCAAGAAGATGGGCAGGGCATTTTTATTCTGACAAATCCATCGCCAGTCTATCTTGTGCGGGTTTTCTTCCAAGAGATGAATGGCTGCTGGGTTCATCGACAACATAGTCCAATCTATCTTGTCGAGGTTCGCTTCGAGGAGCTTGATGGCTGCCTGATTACCCGACAACGAGCACCAGTCCACCTTATCGAGATGCTGTTCCAGGAACGGTAGGGCACCCTCATTTGAAGAGACCCACATCCATTTCACCTTCTCTGGGTATTGCATGAACAGGGGTAAGGCTGCCGGGTTTCTCGACAACATGTCCCAGTCAATCTTGTCTGGATGCTTGGCGAGAAGTTCGATGGCGCCCGTGTTTCCCGACAGAGTAGACCATAGTATCTTGTCGGGGTTCTTCAGGAGTAGGGGCAACGCTTTGGGATTGTAAGAGAGAATGTCCCAACTAAGTTTATTCGTATTACGCGAAAGGAGGTCCATTGCGTTTGGGTTCGAGGACAGGCTATCCCAGTGGATATGTTCGGGGTATCGCTCTAATAGAGTCACCGCGTTCGGGTTGGTGGACAGATTAAACCAAAAGTCATCGTATTCCATGCTGTTCGAGGGTCGAAGTTTGAAACGGTTCATCTTTTTACAAGAACGAAAAGGCTAAAGAGGATTCGATTTTAAAGTAAAAGCAGCTTATCGCGGGCTTCCATGTGTAAGGGCTCGTCGTTCATGTTGATGTAAGGTGTCATTTTTCCTTGTGTTGCGATTTGTAGAAACCATCCGCACCTTGAAAATTCAGAAACGGATATAGTGGAGACATATCCTTGACACTGGCTGATGAAATAGAGGTCGGCCAGTCCACTATCGACAATAAAGGGAATGCGACTCGGTTCCCGGCAACAGAATACTTCCAAGTCCACTGGTTTCTCTTTCATTCTAAAAAATTGGCTTCGATCGATGGGTAAATAGAGTAATTTCCATTCGGGTCGTTGTCTTTTCAATTCGTCGATTTCTTCGTCACTGTCCGTAGATACATAAATATATTCGTATTGATGGATGATTTTTTCAATCGCTTCTATGTATTTGGTTAGATGAAAAAAAGGTCTATCCGTCATAGAACCATCTGTGGTGCAAGTCTCACTGCGTCGTATTTGAACGGCTAGAATCTTACTTTGTGGCCATTTCATTTGCTGCCATTTCATTTGTGGCCATTTCATTTGTGGCCATTTCATTTGTTCGCGGTATTCATCCATTTTTGCTTTGTATACTTCATTTAGTTGAAAAACGTATTTACTGCAGGATAGATAGGTAAAAAACAACAATACATTTGAGGGAGGTTCTAAGGGTTCTACCGTAGGTTCAATCGGCTTTGCTTGTTTTGTGAAACTGTCAAAATAAAGCGCCCATCCCTCCTTGTTTGTATAGTTACCAGCGATTCGTTCGCGTGCCCATAACCAAGGAAACCAATCCCCCATCTGTTGGTTTACTCTCCAGAAATCAGCTTCACCCCCTCTTGCTGTGTTTTCTAGGATAGATGATTTATTGTTTAAAATATTGAGTGCCATATAAGACGCAGGAATACGTATGTTTTTGGCAATTGGATAAAAGGTTAGCGGAACCTCTACTTTTTCATTGGAATGAAATTGGATTTGATTGACCAAATTATCCGTAAAACTCAAAAAATGATTAAAAAGAGGGTCTTCCACCTCTTCGAGGTATTCTTTCTTGAATAAAGGATAATGCTCCATCTTATATTTAGAAGGTCTTTATTGTTCTACTAAATGAACGAGTTCGGCTGGTAAAGGAGTATTATACCAACTCTTGTATTGGTGTTGTATTTTGATAGAGGGGTTTAATCCATGATATCCATCTGCATGGCCTTCGTAGGGTCCAATGGTTCCCTGTTGTAGGTTCACGAGAAGAGAGAACAAGAAATCGTGACATATATCTGAGCATAGCTTATACTTGACCCAGTTCACCAATACATCGTCCAACAACGAGGTGTTCCCAAGGTAAGTCAGGAGATTGGCTTTATGAAATACGGAACCTCCATGTCCGGACCACCGATAGGTCTCTCGGTCTAGTGGATACGTTTGTCGCAACCCCTCAACCATCTCGCGAGTATAGACATTTGGACATAATCCATTGATGTCGTATCGAAACGTATCGGTGATGCGCTGATTGATCGAGACATCGTCTTCCAGCCACATCACATATTCTTCTGGGATAAGTTGGATTGCTTTTTTTATTTTTTCCAATAAGGTATACACGTTTTGAATATAATTCCCTTTTAGCTTTGTAAGTAGGTGTTTATTTTCGTAGTCATGGATGTAGATACAACCAAAATGTTCTGCCATCTTTGCATAATTGTATCCATTGTCCGACAGCAACACGATTGTAGATGTCGGGTAATGGCGTCTAAAACTTTCCAGACACTTGTATGTCGCCATAGGAGAACGGTAACATTGAAAATAGGCGCCGAAAGCTTGGGTCTGCGTTGCTTCGGACATATCCTTATATACGATTTACCTCTTTATTCTATTTCTATTTAGAATTTAGATTATTCCGTTACACTTGTTCCGTTACACTTGTTCCGTTACACTTGTTCCGTTACACTTGTTCCTTGATTGTGTTGAGCCGCCCCTTTGCTTTCTCGCTCATCCGTTTACGTGTCATAAAACTACCTCGTAACAATGGATGATTGGGAGTTTCTCTTAACGGTGTTTCTCTTAACAAAGGATTCAGGATATGTCCGGAAGGGACTCTGGATGTGAAAGAGTTAGCGACTTCTGTTACCGCGGCTTTCATTCCTTCGACATTGGTTGCATTCGGTATATTGAAAAACGCCGGACTCTTTCGTGACATTTTAGGTATAGTCTTTTTCATCGGTTTGTTGGCGGCCATCATGAATTCTGCCATGTTTACAGGTGTATTGTAGGTCTTACGGGTCATTCTTGTCCTGGGCTTGGGCTTTGGCATCACTCTCTTTACCGGTGCGGGTGGCGCGGGTGGTGGCTCCACTCGCACCCTGGCACCTTTCGGTTTAAGAGGTGGTTTTCTTTTGATTACTGCTTCGGCTTGTGCTGATCGTGCGGCACGTGCTGCTGCCCGCGCTTTCACCTCTAAAGGATTGGGTCTGGCTATCTTTGGAACGACTGGTTCGACTGGTATAACCACTTCGACGGATTTAGAATGGGTCTTGGACCTCTTCTTCTTCTTAGATTTGTCTTTTTCCGGTGCAATATTTTTTGGGTCACTGTAGACGCCGACAAACGGCGGGGGCTCGTCTGGACGGTTCAACTCGTATTGATTACGCGTTTGTCGTTTCTGTGTTTGCTTTCGATTCGGCATTATATATTATCCAGATATTTAGAATGACTAGGGTATAAAATTGAATACGCCTCAACTGATTCCCAAAGATAACATGTTATCTGCAGAATACATCTTTCTGTATATAACCCTTGTTTTGCCAGTATTTGGCGCGGGCATCTTTATGGTGTTTCGTTGCTTCCGATTACAACGCTCACCCGTCTTTGTGGTAGAACCGTTCATGATGATTCAAACGATTCATGCCACGGAACCGTTAACGGTCGCTCAAGCGATTGACGCAGTAAATTATTCAGACTCGATACAGATTGCCGAGCCTCTATAGATATCTTTTTATGAGACTTGAGGTTGTCACAGGACTTGGGTTGTATGTCACTAATCTTGGGCGTATTTGTCATAGGTCTTGTGGTTGTATGTCACTAATCTTGGGCGTAGATGTCATATGGGTCTAGGTTTAAAATACTTATAAATGGGGCGGAGTCCAAGCGGCCTACGCGGCCAAGAACGCGTGATTCAGTTTATCGTAAGCAGCCGGACTCGTTTCTTTACAGACTCGATGCGTATGTTTGAAGAGTTCACACCCGTCCGATTTTGTGCACACTTCCATACAGTCGGTGAACTTCTTGACCCATCGAATGTAATGAATGTTAACCAGTTTGTCATCCGTTTTGATAAAGTTATCCATATACAGTAGCACGTTACGAATGTTTAAATCGGTTCACCTCTATCATCTGATTCGCTGGAGCCGAGACAAGAAAGGGTATCATTCTCCCGACTCTTGGATTGTATGTAAAAACCGATACGAAAAATGTGTTTTTCGATAAGAAAAAGACTATCCATGATTACTCGAGAACTGCTCCCTAGAAATGCCGACCCTTACCACGACAGTGTGAATAAAGGACAGCAGTCCGCATCATACAAACCTTCACTGGGTCGTTTATCAGAGACCGCGAGATGGATGTCTGGGAACTTGGCGTTAAGTATTTGAAAGAATAGACTTGCATACACTTGCGGACTATCCTCTAGTTTCCCGCGGGTTCGCTGATACAGTTCGTAACCCTGTTTAGGATGACAGTAGGGTCTTGGATAAATGAGTTCAGTTTCCTTGCCCCATTCTTGATTGGTTGAGAAACGGTAACGCGGTCCGTCGCGCTGGTATTCATATCGACCTACGCTGTAACCATCCTCAAACGTATAGTGAGGTTCGCGTATAAGTCCTTTAGGTATCCTACCCATGTATTTATTCCAGAGCAGTTGTTCTCGATACTGTCGATTGGGGTCAATACAAAACAGAGTGAAATTGATAAAGGTATGATTTAGGGAAGCTTCACGAAGGATATAATTCTCTATCAGGACAACCTCCTGTTGAACCGTGGCATGGATGCGTTCTTGTTTTAGCTTGTTCGGAAGCTGTCGCAGCGTATCCTTGTAAAAGGGCTGGGCCGAGACAACGCTTAGAAGAAGGAACCACATTTTATAGTGTGACTAAAGGAATATGACTATTCAATTTTAGAGACGGTCTTGTTAACTGTGACCCAGGCGGCCCAGTTGTGGATAAGTATTTTAATTCACATAAACTCAGCATATGAAAAAGTGTTATGTTTTAAGGTTATGTTCTAGCTTCTCAGATAGTTGTTCAATCTGTTTCTGTAATTCTTCCCTTTTTTCTCCTTCCTCTTTGAGTAATCTCACCAGGTCTTTTACCTCATCTTTTACATCCGCGTGAACATCCTTGTTCTTTTTACATGTATATTTAGCATGACGATACATAGATTGTCTAAACTTGAACTCTTTTTCACAAAACTTGCAAACAAAGTGTTCGACTAAGTCTTTGTGTTTCTTTGTCTCCAGATGTTTCTTGTAATTTGTATGATATATCGTTTTGTAATCACATCCTTTACAACAATATTCCATACGAGAATGAATAAAATGTTTTTATATCTGTTTACTAAAGTTGTTCTTTGTTTGTAAAACGTTGACTAATCTAGTGTTCGCGATGTGTCATCTAAACACGTAATATTTTTTAGTAATATTAATAATATATGCTTTTATAATACACTACTTTTCCAATATATAAAGTAATAAATGTATGGTAATCTGGTTATGTAGTTTATAATAAAGACAAATTCCTCTATTTTGTTAGCATACTACTTTGGTATCGAGATATAAAAACATTTTAAATATGCGTAAAAATAATATCTCTATGGTTTACTTCCGAACTATACACGAGGTGTGTTTTTATCAAGAATAATCGATTCACACTCACGCGGCCTGCTATTGTAGAGCATGAGCTTGATGTCGTCTTTGAATTTCAAGAAACAATCTTGTATATCTTTATTTTTCAAATACCTTAAAAACTTATCCTTGAGTTCTGCATCTGGATTGGTGTCTAACCATTCTTCCAATAACATTTCCTTGTCTTCATAAAGTCTATTGATTTCGTCCTTCTTGTTTGCCAGGTTCCAGTTGGCTCCATCGTAAATCATCAAATACTTATCCTTCATGTTCGAGATATAGATGTTCATGTTCTCAGGTTTCTCTGGATTAAAGTGAATATTTTCAATAAGGGTCTTGACGCAGTGATTGACCTTTTTGATACACTTCTTATAATCGTCATCGGTGAGATGAGACACGTCGGTCTGTCTGTAAGGTAAAAGGGTTATATTGTTTTGAATGTTGGTGGTTGTATTAAAGGAACCGTGTATCTCTAGTTTCCCTGCGAGCTTTTCAATTTGTTTATTCTGTGTAAGAACTTGTTTCTCTAATTCTTTCTTGTCTTGGTTCAGCAAGCGAACCAGTTCTTTGAGGTCTTCGTCGTTGTTCTTTTTACAGGTATACTTGATATGCCGATACATAGATTGTTTAAAGCTGAACCCTTTGTCACAATACTTGCAAACAAAGGGGTCCGTTTTCAAAGCCTTGTGTTTCTTTGTCTCCAGATGCTTCTTGTAATTCGCGACATTGGTCGTGTTGTAATCACATCCTTTACAAACATATTCCATACGATGTATAATGAATTAAGTTTATATATTTTTGATGACTAACTTGTTTACGAAAAGTTGACTTTGGTTGACCTTTGTTTGAAAAACGTTGACTAATGTAGTGGACGTTTTTATTACCTTACCAGATGACGCCAAAATATAATATTCTATAGTTATGCTGTAAAGTTCCACTACTTTTTCACTACATACAGTAATAAAAGTAGTGGGCAATCTTGTTAAGCAGTTAGACTTAGACCATAAATATCATGATTTGTGAGCATACTACTTTTAGTCAACATTTTATTTTTTTACTTTTTTTGCGGGAGAGAGAGCGAGGGTCCGAGGCTAGTAAAATAAAAAAGAAGGATTCTCAGATTTTATAAAAAGGATTCCCTTTCTTATCCGTCGACTTCCGAGACAAAATGTCCACCTAGCTATATTTTGTATCGTTTTTTTTAAACTTAGAAGTGGACATTTGTCTCGGAATGTCTGCGCCCGAGATTGTGTGGAGGTCTACGTCCGAGGAGCCCCAGGTCTGCAGGTCCTAGGTCCACTGAATTCTACCGTTTCAAAAACCGAGACAAATCAAGAATCGAAATACCAATCTTTCAATAAGATATACTCTTTCATCTAATAGGTTAACCTTATTTCAACACTAGAGATACTGTATGCATAGAATCGATGAATGTAATTTCCGGTAGGAAAAGAGATTATTCTTATCGGAAATTACGGAAGGAGCTACAGGTGAAGATGCCGACCCCTGCGCCCGAGATGGCGTGAGGGCCGAGGTCTACTGAAATCTATCGCTTCAAAAACCGAGAGAAAGCATGCCTCGAATTACGATACTATTCAATAAAACAAAGTATTGAAACTTAAACGGATAATCCTTTCATAGGCCGGCATCTTCGCCTGTAGCTCCTTCCGCATCTACGTCCGAGGTCCGAGGCAAATTTACAAAAGGGTTCTTTAAGACTTCTGTAAAATTCTACCATTTCAAAAACCGAGAGAAAGGATGCCTCGAATTACGATACTATTCAATAAAACCCATAAAGTATATACTCTTTCATCTAGTATGTTAACGTCTATTTCAAAGTCTATACTGTATGCATAGATTCGATGAATGTAAAAACCGGTAGAAAAAGAGGATTTACTCCCCAGACATCCGAGACAAAATCATACTTTTAAATAAGATATACCCTTTCATCTAGTTGCAAGAAACATCATTCGAGATATAGTGTATTTATAGAATCCATTCTAATGTAAAAACCGGTAAAGAGGGTTTTCTTATCGGAAATGACCGAGGTAATTCTTTCTCTGGGAGGCGGAGTCCAGGCGGTCCAGACGGACAAGACCGTCTACCCGAGGTCCACAGAAATCTACCATTTCAAAAACCGGTACAAAGCAAGTCCCGAATTACCATACTTTCAATAAAAACAACAAGGTATCCTCTTGTGACTCCAAATAAAGATATCCTTTAACCCCTGTAAGAATACAAAAAGATATCTTTCATCTGCATGTAAACTAATGTAAAAACCGGTAGAGGCCGGCATCTTCGCCTCTAGCTCCTTCCGCATCTACGTCCGAGGTCGATGCCCGTCGACGCCATTCTCCAGAAATCCGAGACAAATTATCCCCTTTCATCTAGAACCCTTACAAAAGAAAAATAGATGGTTTAATCTTTGAATCCAATAGAGATATGTAATTTCCGGTAGGAAAAGAGGTTATTCTTATCGGAAATTACAGAAGGAGCTACTCCCGAGGCCGGGCCTAACACCATAACCCGTGCGGGTAGGCGATTGTCTGACTACTGGACGTGACCATGCGCGTAAGACGAGTATAAATCTTTGTATAATTTGTCTCGGATTTTTTGGAAAGCCTTCGCCCAAATCTAGAGAATGGGGTTTTTCAAAAAGGTGATATGATTCTTTTCTCTACTTACTTTAATGCTCACCCAAGAAGAAATCAAAACCTTTGTTGTCCAGAACAATATTCTCGGCTATGCCATTGCCATGATTATTGCCCTTACCCTCAAAGACCTTGTGGCTAGTTTCATTGGCAATCTTCTTGTTCCTGCCATTAATCTTTTTCTTGTTCAGTTGCAGATTAAATCTTTGACCAAATATCTTCCCGGCAATGAACTCATCGAAATCTCTCCCGTCATCAAGTCTTTCCTTACCTTCCTTCTCACCTTTCTCATTGTTTTTCTTTCCGTCACGCTTCTCTTCTCTTCCTGGGTTGTTCCTAAAAATAAAATAGAGAAGAAGGAGATGGAGATGATTATGTAGACGGTCTTGGCCGTCTGGGCCGCTTGGGTTCCACCCCCGGACATTCGGGGGTCTTGGGAATGAGATTGGGAATGACTAAAGGTTATCCTTTTACCAATCCCGTTAAAATACTTATGCCTTGTCTCGGATACGAAAGGATTATCCTATTGTATGGGTCCCTCATGAGTCTTGGACATCAAACTAAAGATTATCCTTTGACATGGTAGATAGTGTTGGCCGTCTGGACCAAGATGGGTCCGGGCCTCGGGAGTAGTATTGCCACTAGACTTGGCACTAGACTAAAGATTATCCTTTGACATTCTACACCCTAACTCGAGTCAAGACTAAAGATTATCCTTTAACCAATTCAGTTAAAATACTTATGCTAGCCGGTCTTGCCTGGCTGGGGCGCCTGGGTTCCACCAGATACAAAAGGTTATCCTTTATCCTTTGACTCGATGGTCTTGTCCACTTGGGTCCGGTAGACTTGGGAACTAAAGATTATCCTTTTACCATGACTCGAGTCAAAACTAAAAGGATTATCCTTTATTCACATGGTAGTTGGTCCGGACCTCGGGAGTCTTGCCACTAGACTAAAGATTATCCTTTATCCATTCCCGTTAAAATACTTATGCCTCGACACCAAACTAAAAGGATATCCTTTGTCTCGGTAGATGGTCCGGCCCTCGGAAGTAGACTTGGTGCTAGACTTGACATCAAAATTGGCGCTAAACTAAAGGTTATCCTTTCGCATCATGCTTCGGATACTAAAGAATATCCTTTTACATTCTCGGAATATAGTCCCGTCTACATCCAAGGCTACTCCCGAGGATGTGCAAGACTAAAGATTATCCTTTCGCATCATACGCCGTGACTAAAGATTATTCCTAAGGAATCCGAGACAAATATCCAGTTTTGTCTCCGATTTATCTTACAAGGCTTCTGAGGTTATCCTTTTGGGGGTGGAACCCAGACGGCCAAGACCGTCTAGTATAAGTATTTTGAAAGATGCGGGCTTAACCCCAACTGGGCCAGGAACCCGAGTCTAGGCGCTAACTCGACGCCCTGCACGATTCGCTCCACGACCTGCCCGACCTGCATCTGGACGACCTGGGGCTGAACCACGGACTACCTCGCCGGCTCCTGGACCTACCTCACGCTCTGGGGCAGACTCCAGGCGAACCTGACGGACTACTTCCCCTACCTCCCCGTCTTCTGGGGCGGAGCCCAAGCGGTCCTGACGGCCAAGATCGTCAAGCTCCACCTCGCACATCAACTTTCCTCCCTCCATTGGTGCGCGGATGTTTGACAGTTTCTTCTTTCCTCCCGTCTCTGTCACTTCTCCAATCACGTATTCACCCCTCTTCAAATATTTATACCCTGACACTTGGATGTCCGAATGATGCACGAACAAATCTCCCGACACAAAGCCGTAGCCCTTTCGCTTGTTGAACCACTTCACTTGGAACATTTAATTATAGTG
>Ga0164294_10001976_pt1 | contig 18750 bp, 17 predicted proteins | sample GEODES005metaG_FD_111479 | JGI IMG/M metagenome (GOLD analysis project Ga0164294, IMG submission 111479) | Oligotrophic lake water microbial communities from Sparkling Lake, Wisconsin, USA - GEODES005 metaG | ecosystem: Environmental > Aquatic > Freshwater > Lake | place: USA: Sparkling Lake...
CCGAGCTTCTCGTTGAGACAGTTCCCAAGTCGTTACGCCTTTCATGCGGGTCGGTATTTAGCCGACAAGGAATTTCGCTACCTTAGGACCGTTAGAGTTACGGCCGCCATTCACCAGGGCTTCAATTCAATGCTTCGCTTGCGCTGACATCTCCTATTAACCTACTGGCATTGGGCAGGCGTCAGCCCCTATACATCGACTTTCGTCTTTGCAGAGACCTGTGTTTTTGGTAAACAGTCGCCTGGGATGCTTCGCTGCGGCCTCTTTCGAGGCGCCCCTTATCCCGAAGTTACGGGGCTCATTTGCCTAGTTCCTTAACGAGAGTTCTCTCGAACGCCTTAGTCTCCTCGACTCACCTACCTGTGTCGGTTTGCAGTACGGTCAAACATACGATTAACGCTGCGGGACTTTTCTCGGCCCCAGTCAAACCCAGTTCGTTCACCCCGAAGGGTTCCCTTCCCCGGCCCCGCTCTTCTGAAAAGAACTCTTACAAGTTCTAGAGTTTCGGCCTAGCCCGCAACTACCAACAGTGCGGGATGGGTCTTTCTGAAGCGTCCTCCCATGGCTCGTATGCCTGGGTCCAGAATGTCTACTGGATATCCATCGGTTACGCCTTCTGGCCTCACCTTAGGGACCGCCTAACCTCCGTCTGACGAACATAGCCGGAGAAACCTTAGGCTTTCGGCGTACAGGATTCTCACCTGTATAATCGCTACTCATTCCTGCATTCTCACTCGTGTCCGCTCCACCAGTGCTTCCGCTCTAGCTTCAACGCTGAACACGACGCTCCCCTACCGCTTACTTTCGTAAGCCCGAAGCTTCGGGAGGTGACTTTAGCCCCCTTACATTGTCCGCGCAGAGTCACATTCGGCCAGTAAGCTATTACGCACTTTTTAAAGGATGGCTGCTTCCAAGCCAACCTCCTGGCTGTTTACGCGACTCCACATCGTTTCACACTTAGTCACCGTTTAGGGCCCTTAGCTGTCGATCTGGATTGTTTTCCTTTTGACCACGGATCTTATCACTCGCAGTCTTACTGCCCTGCTAATTCGACGGTATTCGGAGTTTGGTTGGGTTCGGTAAGCCGGTAAGCCCCCTAGCCCATTCAGTGCTCTACCCCCGCCGAACATCACAGAACGCTCCACCCAAATGGATTTCGGGGAGAACCAGCTATCTCTGTGCTCGATTGGCATTTCACCGGACTAACCACAGTTCATCCCGAGACTTTTCAACGTCAATGAGTTCGGGCCTCCATGGTGTGTTACCACCACTTCACCCTGACCATGGCTAGATCGCACAGTTTCGGGTCTGCTGGTAATGACTTGACGCCCTATTAAGACTCGGTTTCCCTCCGCCTCCGCGGCTGAACCGCTTAAGCTTGCCAATACCAACAACTCGCAGGATCATTCTGCAAAAGGTACGCCATCACACTTAAATGTGCTCTGACTGTTTGCGGGTCGTACGATTTCAGGTTCTATTTCACTCCCCTCACCGGGGTTCTTTTCACCTTTCCCTCACGGTACTAGATGCACTATCGGTGACAAGCTGTATTTAGCCTTACCGAGTGGTCTCGGTGGATTCACGCGGAATTCCTCGTGCTCCGCGCTACTCGGGTACCACTTAAATTTGATCAAATTTTAGGCGTACGGGACTATCACCCTCTATGGTCGGACTTTCCAATCCTGTTCCGTTAACTTGAATCAATACCTTTTTCTACCAGCCTCGAATCCAACCCGAAGGCTCGATTCGAGGAGAGAGGTAGTAGTGGCCCCACAACCCCAGCCGGCATGCCGACTGGTTTAGGCTCCTCCGCGTTCGCTCGCCGCTACTTGCGGAATCTCTTCGATTTCTTTTCCTCAGCTTACTTAGATGTTTCAGTTCAGCTGGTTGCCGCTCCAACACCTATTTATTCAGTGAAGGGCTACTAGGCATTACCCTAGCAGGGTTTCCCCATTCGGACACCTCCGGATCAAAACTCTTGTGCAGTTCCCCGGAGCGTTTCGCCGCTTACGCGTCCTTCATCGGCAGCTTGTCCCTAGGCATTCGTCGTACACCCTTAGTAGCTTAACTAGACTACAAATTCTCACGAGTGCTCAAATGATGCTTTCGGAAAGATCGCTATGCAACTGTCAAAGGGCTCTTTTCGCCTCAACCGCTTTGTCTTTCGACTCGTCGCTTGAGTTGGTTATGATACCGAAACCAGTTCCTGATGTCAAGAGTTCGTTAAAAAATTCTCTAAAAAGTCCAAAACAGCCCCAAAACAAGCCTAAAACGCCCAAAAACAGCCTCTGAAGAGCCGCTTCAGCCCTTTTGAACCCCGAAAAAGAAATTCGAGAATTCTTCCGCCGCTCTCGTCGTTTCACCCATTTCAGGTGGAACGACCAAAAGTGGAGGGCAAAGGAGGTTGAAACTTCTCGAGAACGTCGAAACTCGGTCTCTCTGAGTAGAGGACCACTCGGTCCCGACAACGAGAAGCCGAGGGTCAAAAGCTGTTCGGATAAGCACTGGCCCGAACAGCAAGGCCATCAATGCATCGCCCGGTCGCCCAGCAGAAGCTGGATGAACCCGATCTGACCCAGGTGGTAAGTCATGTTCCAAGCCGGCAAACCGAGCACATCCGCCAGGTTCATCCGCATCCCGCCGCCGAAAGGCATCACCACCTCGTCCATCAGCCGCTCATCGGGAATGTTCGCCACGATCCCGCACCATTCCGCAACCTGCACGCGCGCCTGCTCTACGCAGTCCTCCACCGTCGCCAGCCGCGCGCTGGCCTCACGCATCGCCAAACGGTCGTGGTCCGTAAAGCTGGGCACTTCCCCATTCAGCGCAATCGGCTTCAGCCAGTCAATCGCCACCGCCAACTCCCGCATTTGGTCCAGCACGCTCCGTGCCGCACCGCCAGGAGACCAATCCCGCTTATCTTCTGAAACAGCAAGCGCCGAACGACATACGTCGTCCAGCGCCTTCTGGGTCTGTCGAACCAGCTGATCTTGATATCGCATAGAGCCTTATTCGAGGATGTGCAAGCCCGCCGCATTCCAGTCCGCAAGGAATCGCTGCAAGCCAGAATCGGTCAAAGGATGCTTGAACAGCATCTCAATCACCTTGAAAGGCATCGTCGCGACATGCGCCCCGGCGCGAACGCTCTCGAGAACGTGCAGAGGATGCCGAACACTGGCCACCAACACTTCACTATCGAAGCCATATGTCTCAACCATCGAGACGGTATCCCGAACCGCATCCATTCCTTCCAAGGTCAAATCGTCAACGCGACCCACGAAGTTCGAAATGTAAGTCGCGCCCGCCTTTGCCGCCAAAAGCGCCTGCCCAACCGTGAACACTAAAGTGACGTTCGTCTTGATGTCCCGTCGGGTCAATTCCGATACCAACCGGATCCCCGGCTCGATCAGCGGAACCTTCACCACCACGTTCGGCGCGAAGCTGCTCACGTAGAGCGCTTCCTTCAGCATCGTGTCGTAGTCCGTCGCCACCACTTCTGCGCTGATGTCGCCTTCCGGCAAGATCTTGCAAATCTCCTGGACCGTTTCCTTGAAGCCGCGCCCGCTCTTTGCAATCAGGGTCGGATTCGTGGTTACACCATCGATAATTCCAAGTTCCGCCGCCTTCTCGACTTCCTTCACATCACCGGTATCAACAAATAACTTCACAACCGCATTCTACTTTCGACACCTACCCAGGTCGCAACCAATACTCACCCATACTGAAAGTTCGAATGCGAAGGTTTACCGACACCATCGTGGCCCCATTTACTGGTCCCGGCCCGGCCGCCGTAACCGGATATCGCATCTCTGGCCCCGATGCCTGGTTTATCGGCTCCACCCTCGCCAACAACCACCCAACTGAACCCGAGCCGATGCGAGCGTACGTGCAAACCCTCATAACCGGCGAGCTCGGCGTCCTCATCTTCTATCCCGAGGGCAAAAGCTACACCGGAGACCAAACCGTCGAGCTCTTCGCTCACGGCTCGCCCGCATCGCAACAACTCCTACTGAATGCCGCCGAAGAGAACGGTGCCCGAATCGCGAAGCCCGGCGAGTTCACCGAGCGCGCCTTCCTAAACGGCCGACTGGAACTCACCCAAGCCGAGGCCGTCGCCGAAATGATCGCCGCCGAAACCCCCGAGTTCTTTGCCCTGGCTCGAGATAGTCACCAAGGCCGACTCCGATCCCGAGTGGCCGACCTGAGAGAAGCCTGCCTCGATCTCCTCGCAAAGGTCGAAGCCAGCACCGACTTCAGCGAAGAAATTGGCGACTTCGATTACGAAGCCGCATCCGCAAAGGTTCGTGAAATCAAGCCGGTTCTAGATCAACTCCTCGCCGATGCCAAGCGGTCCGAGATCGTCCGCCGGGGATTCCGCATCGCGATCGTCGGTCGGCCAAACGTCGGCAAGTCTTCCCTTCTCAACGCCCTGGTCAAGCGAGATCGCGCCATCGTAACTAATATCGCTGGCACAACCCGCGACACCCTCGAAGAATCGATCGACCTGCGCGGCCGAAAAGCCGTCTTCATCGACACCGCCGGCCTGCACGACACAACCGACGTTGTCGAACTACTCGGAATAGAAAGAACGCGCCAAGAAATCGCCGGCGCCGACCTCACCATCCTCCTCTTTGACCTAGAAATCGGCTGGACCGACGAAGACCAAAAGTTCGCCCGCCAGTTCCGCGATGCCCTCATCGTCGGCAACAAGCTCGACCTCGCTAAACCCGGCGCCGAAGTCGCAATCGGAATCTCTGCCTCTGAAGGTCTCGGCCTCGAGCGACTCTTAGATGTCATCGAGCACAAGATGAGCGCGGCAACCCCCAAGACCCTCGTCAACGAACGCCACGCTGCCCTGCTCCAAGTATTCGCTGCAACCCTAAACGAGCTTGAAACCGCTCTACAAAGTCTCGTCCCATCCGACCTCCTCTCCACCCTCTTAAGAGAGGGCATCCACACCCTCGGCCAAATCTCCGGCGAAACCACCAGCCCCGACATGATCGACGAGATTTTCCGCAGATTCTGCATCGGCAAATGATCCACCAGTAAACTCTCACCCATGAGCGAAGATCTTCGACCGGATTCTGACGAGACCACGGAAGCGACCCTTGACCAGGAAGTCAACATGGATCCAGGCCCAGATGAGGAGGTCATCCCTACCGACGACGCCGTAATCCAACAGCTTCAGATCGAAAAAGCCGAGCTGCACGATCAGCTACTGCGCCTGCAGGCCGAATTCATCAACTATCGCCGCCTGCAAGAAACCCGCATTGCCCAAGATCGAAAGTTCGCCACTGAGCGACTCGTCCGCGAACTCCTGCCCGTCCTCGACAACTTCGAGCGCACCGTGCGCCACCTCTCCGCCGGAACCCCGGTTGAGCAAATGATCGACGGAATCCAAGCCGTCGAAAAGCAGTTCATGTCCGTGCTCCAGGGCCAGGGCGTCAGCCGAATCGCCAGCATCGGCGAAAGCTTCAACCCCGAAATCCACGAAGCCATCGGCATTGTGGAATCGAACGAGCACGAAGAAGGCACCGTGCTGGAAGAAGTCGAAGCCGGCTTCCGCATCGCCGAACGCATCATCCGCCCTGCGCGAGTAAAGGTGTCAAAAACGGTATGAGCCGCAAACACTTCGGCACCGACGGCGTCCGCGGCGTCGCCAACCTCAAACTCACCCCCGAACTCGCGTTCCAGCTCGGACTCGGCGCCGCGCGCTGGCTGCGCGCTACCGGCCAACCGATGCAAGCCGTGATCGGTCGCGACACCCGGCGCTCCGGCCCAATGCTCGCCGCCGCCATCTCGGCCGGCCTCGCCTCCGAAGGTGTAACCGTCACCGACATCGGTGTCGCCCCGACACCCACCATCTCCTTCCTCGCCCGCACCCGCGAATACGGACTCGGCGTCGTTGTCTCCGCATCTCACAATCCGGCCCCCGATAATGGAATCAAATTCTTCGGCCACGACGGCAAAAAGCTCCCCGACGATGCCGAAATCGCCATCGAAGCCGGCATGACCGGCGACTCAGCTCGCCCAACCGGCGGCGCGATCGGCTGGATCGGGTTCGACGCGTCCGGCGTTGAAGCCTATCTCCAGTTCCTTGAAGCCCAGGTCCCTGAGCGACTTGATGGACTCAAAGTCGTCCTCGATGCCGCCAACGGCGCGGGCTATGAACTCGCTCCCCAAATCCTCCGCCGCCTTGGAGCCGAAGTCGTCACCATCGGAATCGATCCCGGCGACGGAACCACCATCAATGCCGAGGGCGGCGCGACCAAGCCCCAAACCGTCCAAGCCGCGACCGTAGAACACGGAGCCGAGTTCGGAATCGCCCTCGATGGCGATGCCGACCGCGCTGTCTTCAGCGATTCCCTTGGCCGACTCATCAACGGAGACCGAACCATGGCCATGTGGGCCCGTCAGGCGCAGCTTGATGGCGAACTGAACCCGCCAGTCGTGGTCGGAACCGTGATGTCAAACATGGGTTTCGAAACCTATCTCACCGAAAACGGCATCCAGCTCGACCGCGCGAAGGTCGGCGATAAGTACGTCGCCCAGCAAATCACCGCCACCGGCGCCCGCATCGGCGGCGAACAAAGCGGCCACGTCATCTTCCCCGAACTCGCCCCGACCGGAGACGGCCTGCAAACCATGCTGCAAACCCTGCGCGTCCTCAAACGCTCCGGCCGCCCCTCCCGCGAAATCTTCGACGACTTCGCCAACTGGCCCCAGTTGCTGATCAACATCGCCGTGGAAAGCAAAGATGGCTGGGAAGAACTCCTCGCCGCCGACCTCACCACCGCCGAAGAGAAGCTAACCGGCCGAGGCCGAGTCAACGTCCGCCCCAGCGGCACCCAACCCATGATCCGCGTCATGGTAGAAGCCGACGACATCTCGCTCAGAGACGAACTAGCCACCCTCCTGGCCGACCGCCTAGTGACCGGCCTAAACGGCCACATCGAAGGCAAAGTCGACCTAACCCACGAACTAGGCGACTAGCGCAATCTCTGAACCCATCGTTCCGTAGCTCACCCGTCTCGGGTGAGCTCGCCTAGTCGCAATTCGGCGATTGGGCTCATACCCCGGTAGGGGTTAAAGAAGGTAGCCAGGCATTGAAAATGCCTGGACCGCCAACCCGATTCGCAAAAGTCCGAGGAGCGCAGCGACCCCCGCGCGGCCGCAAACCCCCGCCACGCCTGACGTCGTAGCGCACCCCCCATCAACCAAAGAGCGGTACCCGCCCTAACACAAACCCGAACCCCGGAACAAATCCGAACCAACCCGAACGCAGCGGAAAGTAGCTCACTCGTCTCGAGTCAGTCCGCATAGCCGCAATTCAGCTGCCGTGCCAGAAACCCGGAATACCCCGGTAGGGGTTAAAGAAGGTAGCCAGGCATTGAAAATGCCTGGGCAGCCAAACCGATCCGCAAAAGTCCAAGGAGCGCAGCGACCCCCGCGCGAGCGGCGACTTCTAACCACGCGCGTTCTGTAGCGAAAGTTAAAGCTTCGAGCACACGTCACGAAGCCCCACACGCGAGGGGCAGGGCCCCTCAATAAGCCAAATTCCGCCGCCCAACCGGCACACTCTCAAGCTTGCGGTACACCGTCGGAAACCCGCAAACCTTGTCGTACCGATCCCGAAGCGGAGAGGAATTCCCAGAGGGAACAAACTCAACCTCCAACCGACCACCTACTACCCGGACGTCCAGAAACGAAACGCCATAAAGCGTCCCAACCCGCACCTCCGGCCCGGTGCTCGCCACCGCCTCCAGGTCATACCGAAACCCCGTCGTCGCCCCACCCGACCGCCGAAACACATCCACCCGACATTCCCCCAAAGGAACCGAACTCACCAAGTCCCGCTGAGCGCAAGAAAAAACCACCCACCAAACCCCGACCGCCGCCAGAACTACCAAAACCCGCCCAAAGTCAAAAGTTTGCTTCACCCCGTAACGAACCGCCTCCCAAACCACTTAAACACAAGCAACGGATGCACCACCACCAGCAGTCCACACGTGATGATCCAAACCTTCCGATCCCCCTCCAAAAACGTGCTCCTAAGCGTGAAAAACAACTGGACCGCAAGCAACAAATACATGCCCGCGACCGCAAACTCTACCGACGGATGGGTCCGAGGCAGATCCACAAACACGAACAGCACGTACATCAACCGGGAAAAGATCAACAGCCCACCGATGCCGCTAAATACGGACACATTTCTCGCGGGAAGCCGGTCTTTAAGAGAAGCATTCATAACACCCAAAACCTCGGTTCCATTTCAGCCCCGAACAAGCCAGATCCACAGCCCAGAGATCAATACTCAATTTTTTGGAATTGAACAGATCAGGACAATGTTCACCCAAGCCAATAACAAACCGCCGCTTTTGTGCCAGAAAAAATAACTAATGAACGTGAAGTACACCGGAACAAGGCCAAACATGCCATTCGTTGCCTGAAACCCGAAAACCACCGCGCTCATCGCGCAACACAACAGGGAGATTTTGAACCCTAACTGATCCTCTGGTCGCAAAGAGTTCTTACACCAAATCGCAAGCACCAACATCCCGGCCGCCAAAAAGCTTCCCGCCAAATAGTGGTCCAACTTGGAAAAGACAGCGCCGACAACTGCCACAAAAATCGGAACCCCCACCGGCACCTTGCTCAACGTTAGCCCCGCAACCTGCTCCCTCAATCTCATCCTCAAAAGCGCCGTCCGACACCCATTCTAACTAGGCTCTACAAGAACAACTGCCACAAATATTCTGACCGAACGGAACCACCAAACCCTTCCATCTGATCCCAAAGCCTCAAATCAGTACCTGCAAGAGTAGCCACACTGAACCTTGTTCGGACGATCAATCCCAATCTCCGAACAACCACACCACGAACGCGCACTCGATTTCTAAGAACCCCAAGCCACTCAAGGCAACGCAAAGCCATGCAAGGCGCGAAGCTCGAAGCGCCGCCACTCCGTCGCTGCGCCAATCACTTCCAAATACTCTTACACCCTAAGCCGACCAAACCCGAATGATCTAGGAACCAAGTTGCCGACCTTCTCGCTGTTTAGGTAAGTTCAGTAGATGAAACGAGCCATCGCTTCGTTGATCGTTCTTGGAATTGCCACTCTCAGCTTCACCCAATCAAAGGCACCTTCGCTTTTTTCGATTCTCGGAAAGTCTCGAAAGGACGTTGAAGCAACGATTGGAAAGCCTGACCGAAAGCTCAAGGTCGAACCACCTTACGACGCAAACTACTCTTATGCCGAAGGATTAGTTCTCAGCGCCAGCTATGAGTCTGGCAAGCTCGAATCGCTCACGGTATCGTTCTCATCAAAGCCAAAAGACTGGAAAGCAGCTCTGAAGACGCTTGGAATGAACACTGCTGGTGCGAAAGGTGCAGATATGAAGGGCGATGCAGGATGGGTAACCACCACCATCACCGGAGTGAAGGGGCTACCCAAGACATGGGAGATGATGTACATGCCTAACGGCCCGAAGGCACAACTCTCCATGTTCAGTCCCAAGGCACGATAGTCCCTTGACATCGTATGTTTGATGCCGGAGTAAAGCTCCGGCATCAAACCAGCTTCCATCCTCTAAGAGAAATGGAAAATGAAGCCGATCATTGACTTCTTCGTCTTGTTCGTTAAGGTAATGCTGCCGCCAAGAACTTGCTTGTCGATCAAACCGCCAAGCACTTCATCCTCGCCGTTGTCTTCCATCAAAGAAGCTTTCGCTTTATCGAACACGTTCATCTTGGCCGAACCTGCTTTCGCATCCGAAGCTCCAATGACAACCCACTTCGAAGCACTGTTTGTCGCCATGGAATAGGTCCCGCTTGGTGCAATCGCCGCGCCATGAACTGCAAAAACGTTTGGCGTAATCCCAAACCCTTCTTCCATCACCTCTTCAACCTTCCCGGAGATCTTCTTGATCGCGGTGTTGATCCCCTTAGCGGAAGCCTGCGTGCCTCCGCCAAGCTGCATAATGGCCATCGAGACGAAGCAGTCCTCGCCCTTGTTCGACAACGTGATCGTTTGCTTGGTGCCGTTGCCGCTCAACAAAACTGGTTCTCCACCATTACCGCTGAGCGAACCACCTTCACCTTTGACCGTTATAGAAATCTTAGAAGGATCCTGATCTGATCCCACGAGAATAATCAGATCGGTACCTGCCTTCGGCGTGAAGTACCAACCTGCCGACTTCTTGGTGTCGAGAATCCCACCAAAAAGGCTGTGACCAGAGTAGAAGCCCATGCCGGGGTTCGCTTCCTGATTCGCGATCACGGTCTCACTGAGGTTCGAAAATGAACTTGAAAGTGGCGCGTAAGGTGCCGAAGGGCTCGTAAGCTTTGGCGTGGCAAGCATTAGCGAACAAGCTAAGACGGTAAGCATCGGCCAAGTATAAGCACCGCAATAGAGGCTGTCAACTTATGTGCTAAAAGCGTTACACGCTGCGCCAAGGGATATGATATCGATGCAACAACATCATCAGCAAAAGTCCAGCTAAGAGATTCGCAGGATCGTGATCTGAAATTACCGACTTCAATGTCAGATAAATAGTTTCGCCTTTCCGGATACCGGAAAGGCGAAACGAGTATCAGGCAGCCAGGGCCTACCGTGAAGTTCCCATCGAAAGGACAAACACCGTCTTACTCGTGGGATTTTCGATTCGAATTGTTCCGGACTCAACTACCTGATTGCGGAAAACGCAGACCGAGTCGGCTGCCTCGCCGCTGTCATCCTGGAGCGACTCCTGCGCTTTATTCAGAACCGAGAGGCGGATCTCTGCCGCCTTTCCTGTCGTAGCAATCGTTGTCCAGTTGGCCGCTTTCGAAGTCGCACGGTTGTATCTCTTCCCTGCTGGAATGGCAAAACCCAGAAGTGTGGAAGCGTTCTTGGTGATCTTGAATCCATCCTTAAGCGAGGTATCGATCGAAGTCGCCATCACTTTGGCCGCCCGAGACATCGAAGCGATCGGATGGACAATCCCGCCCTCCATCTTAAACATCGCCATTCCCGAGAACGTCTCGGCACCTTTGTTGGTAAGGGTTACGGCGTACCGTTTGCCCTTCTCCGCCATAAACGGTGCCCCATACTCGTTTTGGCCCCCAACAACACTCGCTCCCCCCGTCTTAACATCGATCGTGAGTTCCGTGTCATTGCCGTATGCACCCTTATAGATCATGTAAGGCGAGTCGTTCACGGCCGTAAAGTTCCAAGTCAAACTTCCACCCTGCGTCAGAACTCCGCCAACGACGGTTGCCCCATCGTTGAACATCAACTTCACATTGCTTCCCTCCGCCTCTTTCGCCGAAGCCGCCAACTTACCAATGACCTCCGTCACTTGGTCATAGGCAACGAACGCTTTGGCCGGAGTCGCCACGAGAAGGCTTGATAATGTCAGGACAGCTAGCATGCCGCACTATAGTCGAGACCTCCCAAGCTGTCAAGAATCAGTCGGAATGGAAGGCTTGAATCGATAACCGGAGCAATGGCTCGATACATTAGGATGAATCAAGGGTATTTATCCAATTCGTGCGACGGCAAAATTCAAATGGAATTGATCGCTATCTATGCTGAACTCTAAGTGACTACTCATTTATGTACTTCAATAGTTCTCATCCGATCACACCGACAACACCAACCGTCAACGCTGAAAGGAGCGGTGCGCGAACCGCTACGCCGCTCGCCCAAAAGCGCCGCCGCCTCCCCCCGGGCCAAAATATCCCGTGACCCTTCTTGCCATCGACGTCGGAAACACCCACACCGTCTTCGGACTCTGGGACGGATCCAGCTGGCTCGCAACCTGGCGGAGGACCACCAACATCCAAACTACCGAGGACGAACTCGCCTCCTGGCTCAGCGGACTGTTTCTGCTGAAAGGGATCCCATGGAGCATCGACGGCGCCATCTGCGCCTCCGTCGTGCCCGGAATCAACGATTCCCTCTCCAAGCTCACCCAGAAGCATCTCAACACCACGCTTCAGTTCCTAACCACCGGCGCCGATGTTGGCCTAACCGTCACCTATGACCCACCGCACGCCGTCGGGTCCGACCGCATTGCGAACGCCATCGCCGCCTTGGCCCGCTTCGAGCCGCCGATCATTGTCGTCGACCTCGGCACCGCCACGACCTTCGACACCATCGACGCCAAAGGTGATTACGTAGGCGGAGCGATCCTGCCCGGCGTGCAGCTTTCCGCCAACGCGCTCTTCCAAAGAGCCGCGAAGCTCCCGAGCGTCGAATTCCGCCCACCCGCAACCGCCATCGGAAGAAACACCGTCTCCGCCCTCCAAAGCGGAATCATGCTCGGCTACGCCGGATCCATCGACCGCCTCGCGCACGAGATTCAAAAGGAGCTGGGATGCAACGCGAAGGTCATCTCCACCGGTGGACTCGGCGGATTGTTCCTCGATCTCTGCGACTGCATCAACTCGTATGAGCCAAGCCTAACCCTCGACGGCCTGGTGCTCGCCTACGAGCGACTAAAAGCGCGCGTCTGAACCCAACAGGTTCAACTCAGGCAAGGTCGGCGCCTGAACCGCGCTGCCCCCGGTCGTGCCGTTTTCGCCACGCCGAGCTCGGTAGAAAACCTTCCAGCCGAACTCGATAATCGGAATCTGGTTGGTCCGGAACTCGCGAAGAACCGCGACAAACGCATCGGTGTAAACGCCAACCGGCTTCCCGTTCCGCACCAGGCTATAAACCGAACCACCCGCAAACGTCGCTTGGCACTGCGAATACGCCCCGGCCGTTGGCAGCTCATAGCCAAACACGCGGGTCGGAGTTCGCTCTGGCCGGTTCGCCTGGAAGAAGCCAAACACAACGGCTTCCCGCGCGGCAAAGGCTTGGTACAGCTCTGCCTTCGCAAGCATATGTGCCGTATCCAACAAACCAGTGGCATCCGTACCCGCCAAGTAGTCCCGATCGTTCACGTTCGATCCAACGCCGCTAAAGTAAATCATCACGGTAGCTTTGGCCGGCACTCGCGCCGCTAGCTCCGTCATCTTCTGGCGCATCACGTCGGCGGTGGCGTTCTCGACCACCACGATGTTCTCCTTCGGGTAGCCGCCGTACATGTTGATCTCCTGCGCGACCAACTGCGCATCGTTCACCGCAAACGGCAAGTTCAACTCACCCAGGCCCGATTCTGAGTTTCCAATGATCAAGGCGAATTTGTTTGAAAGCGTCTGCACGCCACCCACCACCGGTGCCTGCCCCGTAGTCCCCGCATTAGGATTGGTCACGGGAGTCGTCGGAGGATTCGTTGGCGGGTTGGTAGGAGGGTTAGTCGGTGGATTGGTGGGCGGATTCGTCGGCGTAGTCGCTGCGTTCCCCGTCGGGTTCACAATCGCAATCTGCTCTGGCGCAATGATCTCGGTGTCCTCGCGCCAGTTCCGGTTGATCCCCTTCTGCTGAAGCTCAACCCGCTTATCGGCCAAGCCGAGCATCGTGTAGACCTCGCCCAGCAGGAACACGGCATTGCTACCCGCCTGACGCTTGGTCAGCGAGTTTTCAAGTTCGGTTTGCGCTTCCTTCAGCAGTGCATCTTGAGCGGCCTTCTCTTCGAGGCGAGCGGCTTGCCGAATGGCGCTGTACGCAGCCAACAGGTTCGCCGAATAAGGGGCTCCGCCCCGCCAGACTCGCCGCTCGGTAATCGGCCCGGGAAACGGGGTCGCAATAGACTCATCGTTCGGGCGCGTCTTCAGCGCGTCCTTAAAGGCCATCCGCGCCGCAGACCAGTCGTTCGCTTTTGCTAGCGTCAATCCACGCTCGTAGTTATCCTTCCACGCCTGCGCGTGCCCAACCGAAGCCAGAATCAAAACGCAAAGAACAGGAAGAATTCGCATGGTTAAAATCGGTACGTCGCCGTAATGTAAGTGTCTTGCCCGCCAGACCGGGGCCGCGCGTAGCTGAAGTCTATCGTGTACCGACCGTCGCCCGGCTGATATCCAATTCCGTAGGTCAAGGTCTGGTAGCTGTCGTAACCGGTTCCCGTCGATCCGATCGTCTGGTAGCCCAATCTAACCGGAACCCGCGTTCGCCCAAAGTCGAAGTTGTATTCCAAACCAAGCCCGAACCCAGCCTGACTGCCTCGTTCGAAGTCAGAGCTGCCTTGACCACCAAAGAAGAACTGCGTGTTCGCGCCGATGACCAAATAGTCATCTTTGCCCTTGCGATACCCCTCATACCGAAGTGCTGCGCCCAGCATCAAACGGCCCGGAATCGTGCTGAAGTTAACCCCTGATCCACCGCCGCCGACCCGAATTGGGCTGCGAACGCTTGCGTTGAAACTTGCATTAGGGTTATTCGGCGGCGAATACTGCACACCCGCCATGACTCCAACTCCCGAAGTTTGAGATTTCACATTCGGGAAGCTGATGACCGACGGACCACCCGAAATTGGATCACCGTTCCCATCGACCAGAGCTCCCGTCTGCCGGAAGGTCAAAGATTGATTTGCAAAGACGATGCCGTAACCCACGGCAAGATTGCCCGCAGCGTTCGTTCGTCCGTAGCCGAGTGACAGGAAGTCCGTTCGAACTCGTTTGGTCTCCGTAAAGTCGCGAACCCGCACGCCCGGGGCAAAAGTCAGGTCGCCGGTGGCCGTCGCGAGGTCATCCACTAGGCCGGTAATGCTGTAACTGACTCCGAAGCTTCCCTTTTCACCCTTCCGAATCGCACTCCCAGGAATCGCGTAGCCAAAATGGACAAAGCTGGTACTTCCGTTCCGGCGAGTTGCCGTACGGTTTTGATCGTTAAATGTCCCGGTCACCGCGGTTCGGGTCGAGGGAAGATTGCGCTGTCCAAGCTGCAACGTCGGGCGATTGACGTAGCCAAGACCGGCAGGATTGTAGACGGTGGAGTAAGTGTCGGCCGCCGCACCATTGAGCGCGCCACCCGCTCCCTGCGATCGGGCACCCGAATCAAACGCGTTCAAAAGGTCCGGCACTTGTGCCGAAGCCGATCCAACCAATATAAACGTTCCAAAGAACGCGATGAACTTCCTGTTCGTCAACAATCTCTCCTTGATTCCGGACGACGTGCGAACGTCGAACGGCGCGACTAACCGATGGTGACTGAAACTTCTTGTTTCGTCGCCCGGTTTCCTGCCTTGTCAATGCAGTCCACCACAACTTTAAACTTACTGGGTAGCGGAATGCTACTGCGAATTCGGCCAGTCCATCGAACGGTCGTACTTCCCTGGTTGGTAATCGAAACGCGGGCCACCGTTGCCAGGTAGGTCCCGTCCATCCTTCGCAGCACGACCTCAACTCCCGTCACGTCCACCGAACTGGTGGAGGCGTCGGCAATATCGACGATCACCGGAATCGTGGTCTGAGGCGAAATGCGGTTTCCAGCCTGCGGATATACGATGGTTACGGTTGGCTGAACTCGGTCGAGAGTGATGTTCACGCTGCGGTTCGTTTCATTCCCAGCCTCGTCCGTTACCTTGAGGCTGATCGACTGATTGCCGTCCCGCGCGATGCCAGCCGTGTTCCAATCAACCGACACGTCGGTGGTGCTGCCCGTATTGTTCGCGATCGGTTGATCGTTGACCAAAACTTCCCAACTCTTCAAGTTCGGCTCCTGAAGTCGCGCTCGAATTTTTACCGTGCCTCTCTTGTGCTGTCCCGTCGCCGGATAGAACTCGAGCACCTTCGGTGCCTTCACGTCGACCTTGACCGGAATCGTGGTTGGTTCGTACGTATTGGCAGGCTCGGTCGCCGAAACCTTGATCGAATAGTCACCTTCCAAGGTCGTCTCGCTAAAGTTCAGCGAAAGGCTGTTCGAAATCTCGCCATCGCCATCTGGCGTGAACTTGCGCTCGATCGTCGTTGTTCCGGTTGGCCCCGTAATTTCAGCCTTCACCGTGACTTCCAGCTTTGCGCCGGTAATGATAAATCGCAGCGTGTTGGTTTGCCCAAGAAAGGCATTGGCGGTTGGGGACTGCACGGTTAGAGTCCCGGCATTCGCGAAGGCGCTGAACAGGCACAAAACGCCCGCAGCAATAAGCTTTTTCCCGATTCCTTTCATGTAGTGCCCTCCTGGCTCTGTGTGGTGTGAATCAGCGAACTTCGCTGACGGCAGCCAGAAACTCTGCTACCCCATGGTTATCATTGGTCGAAACGATCAGGTTTGCAATAGATTTTAGGGCAGGGGTCGCGTTTTCCATCGCTCCCCCAAAACCGGCCCATTCCACCATTTCAAAATCGTTCATGTAGTCGCCGATGGCTGCCGTCTCACTTTGCTGAACTCCAAGCGACTCGGCAACCCGCGCGAGCGCTGCGCCCTTACTAACCCCCACGGGCAACACTTCCAGGTACTCAGGCTCCGATTCGGTGATTCGGCAAAGATCGTGATTGAGGCGCCCCGTGAGTTGTGCCCGATGCAAAGGAATGCGGTCAGCGTGGTCCATCAGCAAGACCTTCGAAACGCTGACATCGTCCAGGTCCGGCATATCGATGAAACGCGGATTCAGGTGCGGCACGCGCTGCAAGTACCGCTCGGTCCATTCCGATCGATCAAAGAACAGGACCTCCGTCGCGGTGTAAATGTTGATCTGAAGCCCGGTTTCAAGCGCAAACTCCGCACAGACTCGCGCCTCAGAAAGCGGCAATTCGACGTGGTGCAGAATCTCGCCCGTTCCCATCACGATGTCCGCACCGTTACAGCAGATATGGGGCCCGGCAAGGTCAAGCTGGGCCGCATAGTGCCGCACGCTGACCGAAAGCCGCCCGCTCGCCAGCATCACTCGGATCCCCTTTGCGATCGATTCTCGAACCGCTCTCGCCACTTCGGACGGAATCTCCTTTCGATGGTTGAGGAGAGTTCCGTCCAAGTCGATCGCGACAAGTTTGATGCTCATGCCACGGGAAAGGTACCCGGGCGTTCGAATCAGGCCCGGGTAATGATCGTTTCTTTGTGGAACATGCGCACCGCGATCCAACCCGCCAGCAGCGCGAGGATCAGGTTCACCACGATGGCAACTCCTGCTCCCGCAAAGTCCGGCTTGCTCAAGAGGGCGAGCCGAAGGTGGTTCGCCACGTTCAAGACCGGAACGTAGTCCACCCAAGCGGCCTTTCCAAACTCCGTCAGTCCGATGAACTGACTAAACATCGCCGGCATGATGACCACGAAGCTTCCCAGGCTCAAGTAGGTCTGAGCCTCTCGGGCATTCTTCGCGTAGCTCGAGATGAGGATGAGCAAGCTTGCCATCATTAGCACCAGCGGAATCAGAAGCGCGATGGCCAGAACCACGGTGCTACCGTTGATCCCAAGCCCCTTGTTCAGCATCATCTCGCTCCCCGGTGGGCGCACGCCAACAAAGATTCCTAAGCCAACAAGGCTGGAAAGCGAGGATAGGAAGCAGATGACGCTAAGGGCAAAGATCTTCCCGAGGACAATATGAGTCCTCGAAACGGGGGAGATCAGCAAAGTCTCCAGGGTCGATCGCTCTTTCTCGCCCGCAACGAGATCGCTAGCACTACTCATACCGCCGTAGAACGCCCAAATCACGATCAGATAAGGCAAGAATCCGACCAGGAATTCGCCCGCCCCTTTGTCTTTGGTAACGCCAATGTTGACGGCTTCCGGCGCGATCTCGGAGACCATCTCGGGAGTCACGTTTTGCCCCTTCAGATAACCCGCGAGCTTCTTTTCGTTGAGCACGCGGAATACACCGAGAATGCGCTCTTTGCCGATTTGCCCCAGCTGCTCCGACTCGTCAAAGAGAACGCGGACTTTCTGGACTTTCGCCTCGGTCGGCCCGTCAAAGACCACGAGCGTACGTGCCTTGCCGTCCGTGATCAGCTTTCGGCCCTCGGCCTCAGACTTTACAAACTGGACCTGGTACTTCTCGGCTTCAAACCGCTTCACCCAAGCGGCCGGAGTGTTCTCCAGCAAATGAACCTTCACGCTCTGGGGCTTGGCCAAGTTACCAATCACCGAACTTAAAAGAAACAGCAAACCGAAGATCAGAATGATCGGCCCGAGGAAGGCGGTCGATCGAACGCGCTTGTCGCGAAACATCTCGCGAAGCTCTTTTAGGAAGACCTCACGCATGCGTCAACTCCTTCTGGTAACCGACCAGGTCGAGGAACGCCTCTTCCAAACGTCGTCCGGCTCGAATGTCGTCCGTTCGACCGTCGGCCACGAGCTTGCCGTCGTGAATCACCGCGATGTGGTCGCAAAGCCGCTCAACCTCGCTCATGATGTGCGTGCTAAAGATCACCGTCTTCCTTGCCGCTCGGCAAGATTCGATGAACTCCATTACGGTTTGAGCCGAAACGATGTCCAGCCCTGCCGTCGGCTCATCAAAGAACAGCACAGGTGGATCGTGCAAGATCGTGCGCGCAATGCTCACGCGCTGCTTCTGACCGGTGGAATACGAGTCACAGTTCCGGTTCCAGAACTCGCCGAGCTTCAGGAGTGATTCCACCACCTCGGTTCGCTCTTTAATCTTTTCGTTCGACAGTCCATACAGCCGACCAAAGTACTGAAGCACCTCTTTCCCGCTCAGGCGGCCATAAAGGGCGGTGCTGGTAGAGAGAAAGCCGATGCTCTCGCGAACCTTCGTGGGTTCCTTCACAACGTCGAACCCCTGAACCGTGGCGCTTCCCGCGGTCGGCGTGAGGACGGTAGAGAGCATTCGAAGGGTTGTCGTTTTTCCGGCGCCGTTGACACCTAGCAGTCCAAAGATCTCCCCCGGACGAGCAGTGAACGAGACGTTGCTCACCGCCAACTTGCCGCCG
>Ga0164294_10001978_pt1 | contig 18743 bp, 15 predicted proteins | sample GEODES005metaG_FD_111479 | JGI IMG/M metagenome (GOLD analysis project Ga0164294, IMG submission 111479) | Oligotrophic lake water microbial communities from Sparkling Lake, Wisconsin, USA - GEODES005 metaG | ecosystem: Environmental > Aquatic > Freshwater > Lake | place: USA: Sparkling Lake...
GTCACAGGTCTCGGTGTCGAGGGCGTCACAGACCCCATCAGCGTCTACGTCGGAGAGGCCCTCGTCGGTGGCGCTGTCGCAGTCGTCATCCTTGAGGTTGCAGGTCTCGGTGGCGCCTGGATAAATGCTGGCGGCCGCGTCATCACAGTCGGAGCCCGCGGCCTTGTAGCCAGAGGGCGCCAGACAGGCGCGGGTGGAGGTGGTGGAGCCATAGCCGTCGCCGTCCACATCGCGGTACCAGGTCTGTGTGCTGGCGCTGGACAGACTGCTGTCGGCGTCGTCGATCAGGGCGTCGCAGTCATTGTCTTTGCTGTCGCAGACCTCGGTAGCCGCCGGGTTGATGGCCACGGCGGCGTCGTCACAGTCGGCGCCGCGGCTGGCGTAGCCGCTCGGCAGGCTGCAGCGGGTGAGCGTGGTGGCCGACAGGCCGTAGGTGTCTCCGTCGGCATCCCGATAATAAACGGTGCCGGTGCTCCAGTCCACGCTGCTGTCGGCGTCGTCAATCGCGCTGTCACAGTCGTTGTCGACGCTGTCGCAGACCTCGGTGGCCGCTGGATTGATCGCGGCGGCGCTGTCATTGCAGTCGGTGGCGCGGGCGACATAGCCGGCCGGGGCGTCACAGGCGCGGGTGCTGGCCGCAGACGCGCCATAGGTGTCGCCATCGCTGTCGGCGTACCACAGGCCGCCGGTGCTGCGGTCGAGCCCGCTGTCGGCGTCGTCGATGGCGGCGTCGCAGTCGTTGTCAATCTCGTCGCAGATCTCGGTGGCGCCCGGGTGAACGGCGGTGGCCGTGTCATCGCAGTCGCTGGCGTCGGCTACGGTGCCGGTGGGGGCGTCGCAGGCCAGCACCACGGTGGCCAGGGCGCCATAGCCGTCGGCGTCGGCGTCGGTGTACCAGGGGTCGGCGCTGCTGAGGTCGAGGCCGCTGTCGTCATCGTCGATCAGGCTGTCGCAGTCGTCGTCGTCGCCGTTGCAGACCTCGGTGGCGGCCGGGTTGATGTGGCTGTCGGCGTCGTCGCAGTCGGTGGCGTCGGCGACGTAGTCGGTGGGCGCCTCACAGGCCTCGATCGGCGCGCCGGGATCGCCAAAGCTGTCGGAGTCGTCATCGGCGTAGAAGAGCTCGCCCGAGCTGAGGTCGAGGCCGGGGTCTTCGTCGTCGATCCAGGTGTTGCAGTCGTCGTCGACCTCGTTGCAGATCTCGTCCATGTCGGGGTTCACGGCGGCGTCGCTGTCGTCGCAGTCTACGCAGGCCGCCCAGTTGTCGAGGTCGGCGTCGACATAGCCCACCGATCCATCACAGTTGTAGTCATTGGGGTCGGTGCAGTCGTCTTCGGTGGCGCCGGGGTGGTAGCGGTCGTCGGCGTCGTCACAGTCGCCGCCGTCCGGCGCGTAGCCCACGGGCGCCGCGCAGGCCTCGGTGGTGGAGTCGAGCTGGCCCCAGCCGTCGGCGTCGCGATCCTCAAAGAAGAGGCTGCGCACCCCCTCGTCGGTCTCGCCGTCGCAGTCATTGTCCAGCTCGTCGCAGACCTCAACATGGCCGGGGAAGGCCTCGGCGTTGGCGTCGTCGCAGTCGCCGTCGACCTCCACATGGCCCGGGGGCGCCTCGCAGGCCAGCACGGCCAGGGCCGCGTCGCCCCAGGTGTCGCCGTCGGCGTCGGCGTACCACCAGACCGACTCGTCCTCGTCGATCTCGCCGTCGCAGTCATTGTCTACGCTGTCGCACAGGTCATCGGCGCCGGGGTAGACATCGTCGCGGGCGTCGTCGCAGTCGGTGCCGTTGGCCACGGCCTCTTCGGGCGGGGCGCAGGCCTCGGTGAGGGCGCCGGGGTCGCCAAAGCCGTCCTGATCGAGGTCGGCGTACCAGCGCTGGGTGACCCCCTCATCCACCGTGCCATCGCAGTTGTTGTCGATGCCATCGCACAGCTCGGTGGCGCCGGCATGCACGCTGCCATCGGCCTCGTTGCAGTCCTCCGCGCCCGAAAAGCCGTCGCGGTCTTCGTCGACGCTGCTGTTGTCGAGCGAGGCGGTGTCGGTGGCCGGCTTGTCGCCGCCGGCGCAGGAGAGGGCCAGGGGGGAGAGCAGAGACAACATCCAGGCGCGCATGAGGACCTCACGGCGCCGAGGATAGCAGAGGTGCAACCGCCCGGGACGTCGCCGCCCCCTTTGTCACCCGGCCGCCCTAGAAGGTGCAGGCGTAGGTGTAGGTCTGCGTGGAGGTGCCGGTGGCCAACCAGGCGTAGCCGTACCCCGTGATCCAATAGCCCGCCAACACCGCATGGCCGGTGCTGACGGCCTGGATGGCGTGGGTGACCGTCACCGACAGCAGCGTGCCGGTCTTGGTCGCCGTCCAGCTGGTGGCGGCCTTGATGTCGAGGTCGCAGTCGCAGCCGCTGGCGCAGTCATCCCAGGTGAGGGTCATGCTGTTGGCGGTCGCCGTGACCGCGGTGGCCTGGCCGGCCGAGCCGTCTTTGGCGTCATAGAAGGTGCCGACGATGTAGACCGGGGCGCAGCCGCAGACGCTGATCGTGCCCAGACGGTTGTAGTTGGCGTTGCAGGAGGGACCCGGCGCATAGCTCACCACCGAGGAGGCGGGGGTCTGGAAACCTTCGTCGGCGCTGCTGTCGCAGTCATTGTCCATCCCGTCACAGACCTCGGCGGCCGCGGGCGAGATCGCGGCGGCGTTGTCATTGCAGTCCAGCGCGTTGGAGCGGTAGCCGCTGGGGGCCCCGCAGGAGAGCGCGCTGACGGCGGGGTTGCCGTAGCCATCGTTGTCGATGTCGCGGTACCAGGCAGTGGCCGTGGACAGATCTACACCGGGGTCGGCCAGATCGGTGAGCGCGTCGCAGTCGTCGTCCTCGCCGTTGCAGCGCTCACTGGCCGAGGGGGAGACCTGGCTGCGGGTGTCGTCGCAGTCATCCCCGGTGGCCGCCGCCCCGGCCGGCAGGGCGCAGACGGAGAAGGCGGTAGCGGGATCGCCGTGGCCATCGGCGTCGGCGTCGAGGTAGGCGGTGATGCCCGTGCTCAGATCGACGCTGGGGTCGGCGTCGTCAAAGGCGCCGTCGCAGTCGTCATCGGCGCCATTGCACTGCTCCAGCCCGCCGGGAAAGGTGGTGGGGTTGGCGTCGTCACAGTCCACGCAGGCGGCCCAGCCGTCGGCGTCGGCGTCGGCATAGGCCACCGACCGATCACAGTTGTAGTCTTTTGGATCGGTGCAGTCGGCCTCGGGCGCGTAGGGAAAGACCGCGTTGTCGGCGTCATCGCAGTCGCCGGTCTCTTCGGCGTAGCCGGTGGGGGCGAGACAGGCCTCGGCGGTCTGATCGAGGCGGCCCCAGCCGTCGCCGTCATAGTCGGCGTAGAAGACCCGGGTGACGCCCTCATCCACCGCGCCGTCGCAGTCGTTGTCGCGCTCATCACAGGCCTCGGCCCGGCCGGGGAAGACGCTGGCGTCGTCGTCATCGCAGTCACCCGCCACCGCGGCGTAGCCGTCGGCCGGCAGGCAGGCGGTGACCACCGCGCTGGCGAGGCCATAGGTGTCGCCGTCGGCGTCGGCGTACCAGTCCACCGCCTCGTCCTCGTCGAGTTCGCCGTCGCAGTCTTCGTCCTGCTCGTCGCAGCGATCGAGGGCGCCGGGGTGAACGGTCGCGTCGGCGTCATCACAGTCGAGCGCGTTGGTGACCTCGCCCTCGGCCAGGGTGCAGGTGGAGCTGCCGCTGTCGGGGTCGCCGAAGCCGTCGAGGTCGGCGTCGAGGTAGGCCGAGGTCGTCACGCCCTCGTCGATCTGGCCGCCGCAGTTGTTGTCGACACCGTCGCAGGCCTCCATCGCGGTGGGCAAGGCCAGCGGGTCGGTGTCATCGCAGTCGAGCTCCACGGGGCTGCCGTCGGCGTCGGCGTCGACCACGCTCGGCAAGGGCGAAGCGGCGGTGTCTTTGGCCGGGCCGCCGCCCTTGTCTGAGGTCAGACAGGCGCCGAGGAGCAGGAGGGAGATCGAAAGCCGCATGGCCGCATCGTAGCGGAGGCGCCGGGGCGCGATCGACCCCCGCCGCCTTGTGGCGAGGGTGTCACACAAAACCCCTCACCCCCCGCCGACGGCCTGGATGATCTCGACGGCGTCGCCCTCCTGAAGGGGGGTCTCCGCCCAGGCAGAGCGCGCGATCACCTTGAGGTTCACCGCCACCGCCACGCCCGGCCGCGCCAAAGAGAGGCGCTCCAGCAGCCCCTGCACCGTGCAGCCCTCGGGCAGCTCGACGGGCTCGCCGTTGCAGCGCAGGGTCATGGGCGCTGCCGGTTCTCGATCATACGCCGGCGGATCTCGGCCGGATCGTCACCATCGAAGAGCTTGGGGTTGTTGGTGAGGGCTACGGCCTGCTCGACGGTGATCTCGCGGCGGGCCACCAGCTCTTTGGCGGCGGCCTCGAAGGTGACCATGCCGTCGCCCTTGCCGGACTGCATGGCGCTGGGGATCTGAAAGAGCTTGTTCTCTCGAATCAGGTTTCGGATGGCCGGGTTGGCGATCATGATCTCGTGCACGGCGATGCGGCCGCCGCCGCGGGGCTTCTTCATCAGGCGCTGGGCGATGACCGCCTGCAGGGCCGTCGAGAGCATCGTGCGCACCTGGGCCTGCTGCTCGTGGGGGTAGGAGTCGATGACGCGGTCGATGGTCTCGGGCGCCGAGTTGGTGTGCAGGGTGCCAAAGACGAGGTGGCCGGTCTCGGCGGCGGTGAGGGCGAGGCTGACCGTCTCGAGGTCGCGCAGCTCGCCCACCAGCACCACGTCGGGGTCTTCGCGCAGGGCGCTCTTCAGCGCCGCGGAGAAGGAGTGGGTGTGGGTGCCCACCTCGCGCTGGTTGATGATGCACTTGACCGGCTGGTGCACGAACTCGATGGGGTCTTCAACGGTGAGGATGTGCTCAGAGCGGGTCTTGTTGATGTGGTCGATCATGGCGGCGAGCGTGGTGCTCTTGCCGCTGCCGGTGGGGCCGGTGACCAGCACGAGCCCCTTGGAAAACTCGGCGATCTGGCGAAAGACCGGCGGCAGGCGCAGCTCTTCGAGGCTCAGCACCTTGCTGGGGATCTGGCGGAGCACCATGCCCACGCCGCGGGACTGCGTGTAGACATTCACCCGGAAGCGGGCGAGGCCCTTGAGGCCGATGGAGAAGTCGATCTCCAGGTTCTTCTCAAACCAGGTCTTCTGCTTTTCGTTCATCACCGAGTAGGCCATCCGTTTGGCCTCATCGGTGGTGAGGATGCCGATGTCGAGGCGGCGAATCTCGCCATCCACCCGCACCGCCGGGGCTTCTCCGGCGGCGACGTGGATGTCGGAGGCCTTGTTTTCGACCGCGAAGGTGAGCAGCTCGTGGATCTGGACGCGCATGGACCGCTTCGGAGCAGGAGGGGCGGCCAGTGTACCGCAGGCGGTCGAAGTTTGCCCTCAAGCGCGCGCGACAGGTAGCATGCAGCGGCCTTCCTTCGGAGCCTCCGTGTCCAGCCCCACCCCCGCCGCGGCGCGCTGGTTCGTCCGCGGCGACCTCGACGGCTTCTTTGGCCTCGCCCTCGACAACCTCGTCCAGCTCCTGCTGATCGACACCCTGTGCCGCTATGTGCTGGGCTTCGACGAGGCCCTGCTCTACGGCCGGGTGCTGCCGGGGGCCGCCGTCAGCATCCTCGTGGGCAACCTCTTCTACGCCTGGCAAGCAAAGAAGCTGGCCGACAAGGAGGGCCGCGCCGACGTCTGCGCCCTGCCCTATGGGATCAACACGCCCAGCGTCTTCGCCTACGTCTTTCTGGTGATGCTGCCGGTCAAGCTGCAGACCGGCGACGCCACCCTCGCCTGGCAGGCCGGCCTCGTGGCCTGCCTGGGCAGCGCCCTCATCGAGACCGGCGGGGCCTTCATCGCCGACCGGGTGCGCCGCAACGTGCCGCGGGCCGCGCTGCTCAGCACCCTCGCTGGCATCGCCCTCACCTTCATCGCGCTCGGCTTTCTGTTTCGGACCTTCGCCGCGCCGATCGTCGGGCTGTCGACCCTGGCGGTGGTGATGCTGGTCTACTTTGGCGGCCTGCGCTTCAAGGGGGGCCTGCCGGGCGGCCTCGTCGCCGTGGGCCTGGGCACGGCCCTGGCCTGGGCCACCGGCCTCGCCCCCGGCGCCAGCCCGCCGCCGGCCCCCTCCTTTCACCTGCCGGTGCCGGTGATCGGTGAGCTGCTCGAAGGCCTGCAGCGGGGCTTTCTCACCGAGCACCTCGCGGTGATCCTGCCGATGGGCCTCTTCAACCTCGTCGGCAGCCTGCAGAACCTGGAGAGCGCCGAGGCGGCTGGCGACCGCTTTGAGACGGCGCCCTCCCTCGCCGCCAACGGCGTGGGATCGCTCACCGCCGCCCTCTTTGGCTCCTGCTTTCCGACCACCATCTACATTGGCCACCCCGGCTGGAAGGCCCTGGGGGCCCGCATCGGCTATTCCTGGCTCGATGGCCTCTTCATCACGGCCCTCTGCCTGACCGGCACCCTCGGGGCCATCGCCTGGGCCGTGCCCATCGAGGCCGGCATGGCGATCGTGCTGTGGATCGGCATCGTCATCACGGCGCAGGCCTTTCAGGCCACCCCCCAGGCCCACGCCCCGGCTGTGGTGATGGGCCTTCTCCCCGGCGTGGCGGCCTGGGGGGCGCTGATGGTCAAGGCCGGCGTACGGGCGGCCGGCGGCACCTTCGGGCCGGAGTTGGGGGTCAAGCTCACCCAGGGCGACACCTTCGCGATGGGACTGTTCAGCCTGGAGCAGGGCTTCATCTTTACGGCGATGGTCTGGAGCGCAGCCACCGTCGCCATCATCGAGGGGCAGTTTCGGCGGGCCGCCGGATGGATGATCCTCGCCGCCGTCGCCGCCTGGTTTGGCATCATCCACGGCTGGGCCTGGACCCCGGCCGACACGGTGCTGGCGGTGGGCTGGGGCGTGGGCGCGGCCTCAGCCGGCGGCTACCTCGTCGCCGCCGCCCTCTTCGCCCTGGCGCCGCTGCTCGGCACCCGCGAGGCGGGGCCGGGGCATGGGGCCTAACGGTCGAGCTGCATCGCGAAGGTGGCCGACACGATCGCGCCGCTGCCAGCGCCTTCTCCGGTCCAGGTGCTGGGGACATAGACCGGCACGGGCTCCTCGCTGGCGAGACGAATTGGCGCTCCCAAGGTGTCGTCGGTGAGCAGCGTGACGCCTGACTCTCCGACGGCCAGGGAGAGGGAGAAGTCCTGGGCGCCCTCCATCTCCCAATTGCCCGAGCTGACCACCAGCGAGGTCTTGGGGTAGACCGAGACGGACCCCTCGAGGGTGGGGATCAGCTCGTAGCGGATCAGGTAGGTGGCATAGTCGCCGCCGTCGCTGGCGATCTGAACAAAGCCGGCGTCGGGGACCTCCACGGTCTCGCCGCCGTCGATCTCCACGTCGAGCTGGGTGATATTCCACCAGCCGAGGGGCTCATAGCGACAGGCCGCGAGCAGCGGGAAGAGCAGGAGGGCGCGCATCAGAAATTCCCCTGCACGTTGAAGGACCAGGAGGAGACGTTGGTGGCGAAGGGGTACAGCGCCAGCAGCTCGGGATCGTTCCACAGGATGGTGCCGCCGCCGCCGATCGCCTCTGTTTTGGAGCGGGCCCGCAGCTCGACGCGGGCGGTGGCGTAGCGGCCGCCTTCGACGCCGTAGATCGGCTGGCCGGGCAGCGACACCATGCCGCCCTGCACCAGAAAGCCCGTGCCGACGACGCCGTCGCGGGTGGCGCGAAAGTCGGGAGAGTGAACCCCGAGGGCCGCGAGGTGCAGGCTCTCCACCGGGCGGGTGGCGGTGGCCAGTCGAAGGTCGACCCAACCGCCCAGGTCTTCTTGCTCGAAGTGCTGGGTGCGCAGCCGGCCGACGCCGCCGAGCAGGCCGTCGAGGCCGCTGGCGCCCTCGGTGGCCTCGGAGACCACGTCTCCGTTCACGGCCGGGCCAAAGGCGATGTCGCGCACATAGAGGCTGGTGAAGCCGAGGGGGGCGGCCAGCTTTTTGAGCGGCATGCGGGTGCCGCCGGCCTTGAGCTGGCCCAGGGTGCTCTCGTCGTCGAAGCGGGCCACGCTGGAGACGTTGAGGCCCACGACATCCTCGCCGATGTCGACGTAGAGGCCTTTGGAGCCGGCGTAGCCGAGGCGGGCGTGGCCAACGGCGCCCTCGTAGCGGACCCCGCCGATCCAGTCCATCGCGAAGGCGCTGGCCCCCTCCTGGGTGGCCCAGCCGCGGGAGATCGGCCCCAGGGCCGCGATGGTGCTGGCGTACATCGGCGCCGCGCCCAGCCACATCATCCCCCGCAAGAAGGGATTGGGGTAGGACTGCTGGCCAAAGGTGACGCTGGAGCTGTAAAAGACGCCGAAATTGCCCCAATGGCCGGTGAGGCCGATGTTGCCCGCCTGCATGTCGAGGGGGCGCACCTGCACGCGGTACTCGTCGGGGCAGTTCTTGCTGCCGCCGGCGCGGTCATCGTAGGAGACGACCTGGGCGGCGTTGAAGGTGAAGGTCCACTGCACGGCAAAGGTGCCGCCGTCCTCCTCCTGGTTCTTGCGGCGGGCGACCGGGAAGAGCGCCCGCTCGGCGAAGGCAGTGGCGCTGTAGGTGTTCTGGTTGATCGTCAAGGCAGCGCGGGCGTTCTCGAAGCCCGCGGTGCCGGCGATGGGGTTGCCGCCGTTGAGCCCGCAGTCGGTGCCTTCGGGGCGCAGGATGCCGTCGTCGGCCGCCAGGGCGAGAGAGGCGAGGAGGAGGAGCGTCATGGCTCACCTCCGTCCACCTGGATCACCCAGTCGCAGGAGGGGTCCAGGTCGAGGAGGGCCTGCACGTCGCCGTCGAGCGCCTCCAGGGTCTCGCAGGGCAGGTTGCGGATGAGGAAGGCGCAGGAGAACAGATCCTCGGCGCCGATCTCGTCGAGGCGCGGGTCGTCGGCGGCCCACTCGATGCAGGTGGTCTGATCGACCAGCTCGTCGTAGCGGTCGTTGGCCAGCTCGACATCGCCGCTGCAGCTGTAGGTGCGGGCGGCGTAGGCCCAGCCAACCTCCTTACACGGCTGATCTTCGGGCATGGGCGCCACGAGGGTGCAGGCGCTGAGCCCAAGAGAGAAGAGGGGGAGGCGGCGGCTCACTGGATCACCACGGTCTGGCCTTCGGCCTCGGTGACGGCGTAGGACTCGAGCAGGGCGCCGTTGCTGGCGTCGCGGTAGTTCCAGACGTGGCCCACGCTGGTGAGCTGATCGTAGGCGGTGCCGGCGGGCAAGGGCCCATAGTCGTTCTCCGTGCAGGCGCTGTCAACCCAGTACACCTGAACGGTCACGGCCGACTGATTTTCGACATGCAGCGCGCGCTCCACATAGGGCCCGTCAGTGGAGCAGGTGGAGTCCCCGCCCCCTCCGCCATCGGCGAAGCTGGCCGAGTCAAAGGGCGGGAGCCCCGTGGGGAAGTAGGCGGGCTCGCCACAGGCGGCCAGGAGCGCCCCCCACAGGGGCAGGGTGGCAGGGGGCAGTCGCCGCATCGGCTCCTCCAGAAAACCCGTCTTAACCCGCGGTCGACGGGCCGATGCGCCGCAGCCAGCCCACCATCGCAAAGGCCAGCACATAGGCGAGGAGCGCCACGCCAAAGGCCACGGAGTAGCCCCACATGCGCGAGAGCACCACCGTGGTGAGGCTGGCCACCACGCTCATCCAGCCGTTGATCGCCCAGCCCCAGGGTACCAGCGCGCTGGCCTCGGGGCGCAGCAGGCGCAGGGCGGTGGGGAAGGGCATGCCCATCACAAAGCCGAGGGGGAAGAGCACGACGATGGTGATGGCGACGCGCATCCAGGGGGCGAGGCCGAGCGCCGTGGCGTAGAGCAGCGGCGAGACGACGAGGCTCAGCAGCAGGCCGAGCCCGATGACGAGGCCGATGATCTGCCGCAGGCGCCGATCCAGGCCCTCTTCGGGCAGGCGACCGGCCAGGATGGAGCCGAGCCCCGAGGAGAGCAGCATCGAGAGGATCACGGCCGTGACGGCGTAGGTGGGGTGCCCCACAAAGAGGATCAGGTCGTGGATGAGCACGGTCTCCACGGCGAGGTAGCCATAGCCAAGGCCGGCGATGTAGACGATGCCGGGGCCGACGTGGCGCATCTGGGCGAGGCCGGCCCGCTCGCGCGTAAGCAGCGGGACGCCGATGAAGAGCACACCCGCCGCCAGCGTGAACAGACACTGGATGACGATGCTCATGTAGACCGCCGCCAGCGGCTTCTGCTCCTCGCCCGAAGCGGTGGCCACGCTCTTTGACAGCTCCTTCCAGAAGAAGGAGGGGTCGTCGAGGTAGGGCCGGTCGTCAGTCATGACCGGGCCGGTCATCAGCTTCTTGCCGGCGGCGTTGAGCGGCTCGGTGGGATCGAGGGAGAGCTTCTGATTGGGGTAGGTCTTCAAGGCCGCGACGAGGCGGTCGCGCTCGGCCACGGTCCAGGGGCGGCCCTTCACCAACAGGATGGTGGAGTTGCCCTGCACATAGGCCATGTGCCGGTGGGGCTCGGTCACTCCGCGGGCCTTCAAGGCAGCGGCGGCGGCGCGCAGGATGGCGTCGGTGCTGGCGCCGCGGCCGAAGGAGATGGTGCCGTCGGGGCTCAGGCGGTCGAGGTAGGTCTCGAAGGCCTCCTGGGTCTCGAGCAGGCTCGGGCTCCAGGCGTTGGCCAGCAGCCCGGCGCTGCTCCAGAGGTTGGCGTGCACCATCTGGATGATGTCGTAGGGAGCCTCGGCGTGGAGGATGGCGGCGCGGCCGTCGGACTTGACGCGGTGGGTGTCGCCCTGAACATAGGGGTTTACCGGCGAGTCGGGGTACTTCTCGCCGACGATGTCGAAGATCTCTCCGGCGATGTCGACGGCGTCAATGCCCGTGAAGCCAAAGGACTGGGCCACAGCCACCTCGGGCCCTGCCGAGGCCGCCAGGATGGCCACCTTCGCGGGGGGCTCGTGCAGGTGGTAGACCACCGAGCGCATCGCGTCGCGGCGGGCCACCTCGGAGCGGCGGGCCTCGGTGAGGAAGATCTCGCTGGCGCTTGTATTGTCGAGGAGCATGAAGTCGCCGCGCTTGGCGTCGCGGTGAATGGACAGACGGGTGAGCGCGGTCCACTCGCTGTAAATGACCTGATCTTCGGCGTAGCCGGCGGCGTACTTGACGCGCAGCACCTCGCCGCCGAGCCCCGCACCGGCCGCGAGCAGCGAGACCACCACGCCGCCGATCGCCACGTTGCGCAGCAGGCCACGCTCGCCCCACACCAGGGCCGCCGCCGACAGGGCGCTGCCGAGGGTGACGATGAAGACGGTGTCGGGGCCGGCCAGGGTGGAGAGCAGCGGCAAGAAGGCCACCGCGGCGATGGCCCCGCCGATCAGATCGGCGCCATAGAGGAGGCCGATGTGCTCTTTGCGGCGCTGGAAGACGCCGGCGAAGCAGAGGCCGGCGATGGCGAAGGGGACGGTCAAGGTACACAGAAGCACCACAAACCAGCCCGGGTTCAGCAGGCTCTCCTTGATGCTGCTGCGCTCCTGGTAGACCGTCGGCGCCGCCTCGGACTGCAGGGTCACCGGCAGCTCGATGGTGGCGATCACCGCCAGAAAGGTGAACAGACCCTGGGCGAGGCAGAGCCAGGCGAGGCGCCGCTCGAGGCCCTCATCGGGGAGCAGGCTGGGGCGCAGGTGCTGGAGGATGGCGCCGGCGCTGATGCCCAGCAGCGCCAGGGCCAGGGCGAGGTGGGCGAACTGTGCGAAGAGCACCACGCCAAAGAGGCGGGTCAGCAGCAGCTCAAAGAGCACCAGATCAAAGCTGATCAGGAACATCGCCGCGGCGAGGGCGCGGACCTTGCTGGTCATGGGGCTGCCTGTTCGAGGAGGGTGCCGCGGCCGAGGATCCACTGGGGGTCCACGGCGAGCTTGAGCGCGCGGAATTGGGCGAGGACATCGGGGCCCAGCATCTCCGCGAGGAGGTGCCGCTTGAGCTTGCCGATGCCGTGCTCGGCCGAGACGGTGCCGCCCAGCGCCACACACTGGCGGGCGAGCTGCTGGTAGCGACGCTTCGCTTCGGCCAGCTCAGCGGGGCTGCGCGGAAAGAGGTTCATGTGCAGGTGGTTGTCGCCGATGTGGCCAAAGGTGATCTTGTCCATCGGCTCGGCCTCGTAGAGGTCCATCACCGCCGACAGGGCGACGTCGGGCACGGCGAAGTCGGTGCCCACTTTGGGCATCCCGTTGGCCACCACCCGCTCGTTTACGCCAGCGGGGACGGCGTGGCGCACGGCGGCGAGGCGGCGCCGGCCGGCCTCCTCCTCGGCGACGATGGTGGCGTCGGCCAGGGCGCCGGCCTCCACCAGGGCCTCGTACCAGCGCTCGAGCGGGGCCTCGCCCTCGTGCTCGACCTCGATGAAGAGGGCGCGGGCCGCCGCATCGGGGATGTCGGGCACCCGGGCCCGCACCATGTCGAGGGCGTGGCGATCGAAGTACTCGATGGCCCGCGGGTTCAAGGGGCCCGGCTCGGCCCGCGGCGACCGGGCGCGTTGGGCCTGGGCGCGGGCGACCTCGACGAAGGCCAGGGTGCTGGGCAGGTCGGGGAAGAAGGCGAGGAAGGAGAGCACGCCGGCCGGCAGCGGCAGGTGGCGCAGCCAGGCCCGGGTGATCACCGCCAGGGTGCCCTCTTGGCCGATGAGCAGGTCGAGGAGGTTGCTCGCCGGAAAGAGGCCCGCCGCCGTCTTCGTCGCTGGCTCGGCGTGGCTGAGGTGGGGCCAGCCATCGGGGATGGGGGTGTCGCGGGTGGCCCGCAGGATGGCGCCGGTGGGCAGCACGGCCTCGACGGCCTCGACCCAGGGCCGGGTGGGGCCATAGCGAAAGCTGCGGGCGCCGCTGGCGTTGGCGGCGATGGCGCCGCCCAGGCTGCACTCAAAGCGGCTGGTGGGGTCGGGCGGAAAGTGGCGCCCGGCGGCCTCGCACTGGGCCTGGTAGGCGCCGAGGATCACGCCAGCGTCGACCTCATCGAGGGAGTGGACCTTGTCCAGCCGCTCGGTGGAGAGCAGCCAGCCCCCATTGGGCACCGGCGCGCCGGTGGTGGCCGTGCGCTGGGCGGTCACCGTTACCGGGATGCCGCGGGCCTGGCAGTGCGCCAGGACCTCGGCCACCTCCTCGGCGCAGCGCGGGCGCACCAGGGCCTCGGCGCTGCCATGGGTGTTGGAGGCGTCGGACAGGTAGCCGGCGAGGAGATCGGGGTCGCGCAGGACGTCGAACATGCCGCCGCGCATTACCCGACCAAAGGGCTACTCGGCCACCGCAACCGCCGAGAAGGCCACCTGGCAAGGGAAGCTGATATCGGCGTACCACTCGACCAGCTCACAGTCCGAGCCCGAGCAGTCGAGGTTGAGATCGAAGCGCAGGTCGGTGTGGGTGGCGTCGGAGAAGGTGCCGGTGGTGTTGACCGTGATGACGAGATCGGCGCTGACGTCGGGGATGGGCTCGCTGCCGGTCTTGTCGTCGCAGTCGAAGCTGGGCTCGGTGAGCGAGCAGCCCATCACGTCGGAGGCGTCGGCGTCCTGGACGATGGTGAAGCGATCGGCGCCGACCTTGGACAGGGTGAAGCCCGGGTTGGCCGTGCCCGAGGGGGCGTCGCCCGAGTAGTTGCAGTTGTCCGAGATGAGCGTGCCCTCGCCGGTGTAGAGCCAGTGGCCCTCTTGGGGGAAGAAGGCCGCCGAGCCATCGTCGCCGCCGTCGGCCCCGTCGGCGCTGCCATCGGCTCCATCGGCCGAGCCGTCGGCGCTGCCATCGGCGCTGCCGTCATCGGCGCCGTCATCGCCGCCGTCATCGGCGTTGGGGCCGGGCTTGGTGGAGGCCTCTTCGGCCTTGTCACCGCAGGCGAAGAGCAGGGCAGCGGCGAGGAGGGGCAGGTTCATGCGCGTCATCAGCAGACCTCAAGCGGGGTAGCCAGTGTAGCCCCAGGCGAGGTCAAACCGGAAGGGGCGGCGCATCACCAGCCCATCAGCACCGCCGCGAAGCGATCCGCCGACGCCGGATCATGGCGGAAGAAGAGCGAGGGCTCCACCAGCTCCAGCTCGTTGCAAAGGGGCGCGCCCGCGTCATCGTGGAGCAGATCGACCCGGGCATAGGCCAGGGGCTCGGGCCAGCGCGCGGCCGCGGCGGCCAGGGTCTGCTCGCACAAGGCGCGCTCGGCGGGGCTGAGGACATGGGGCTCGTCGCTGGCGCCGTGCTCGCTCTGGACGAGGTAGCTGCCGGGCACCGGGCGCTTGCGCACGGCGTGAGAGAAGGCGCCGCCAAAATAGATGGCCGAGACTTCACCGAAGCGCTCGACGCTGGGCAGATAGGGTTGCAGGAGTTGATCCACCGGAGCCCGCGCCACATGCTCCTCCCCGGCCTCCACCATCGACCGGCTGAACCGCAGCGAGCCATAGCCGCCCGCGCCGACCACCGGCTTGAGCAGGGCCTGCGTTGCGCCGAGGACGTCCATCCAGGCGGCGAGGTCGGGGCGCTGGCCGGCGGGCAGGAAGCGCGTGGGGGCCTGGGGCACCGGCAGAGCGGCGAGGTAGGATTTGTCGGTGTTCCAGCGGATCACCGAGAGCGGATTGACGAGGCGGCTCACCGCGCCCACCGCCTCGGCCCAGGCCAGAAAGTCGGGGTAGCGCTCGGTGTAGTTCCAGGTGGTGCGCGGCACCACGAGGTCGTAGGCCGACCAGTCCACCGCCGGGTCGTCCCAGGCCGGCGTCTCCACCGTGGCGCCGCGGGCCCGCAGGGCGGCCTCCAGGGCGAGATCGTCGGTCTCCTCGGCGGGGAGCTGGCGGTGGCTGGCCAGGGCGATGCGGCGGGACATGGGGGCGACCTCGGAGCCTTGACTTTTTCCCGGCGGCCCGTTGCCGGTCGGGGGTGCCGTCCCTACACTCGTCTCGCGTCACCCGCAAGGAAAGGCCGATGACCACTCTGTTTTCACGCGCCGTCGGCGCGGTGCTCTTGTTCGTGGGGCTGCTCTTGGGCGGGCCGGCCGAGGCCCGCGGGCCCTCGGTGATCAAGGCCGATGTGGCGGCCGACGCCGAGGGCGCCCTGGCCGCGCCGCCGCCGCCGCCCGCCGGCTGGACCACGGTGGAGGGCCTCTATGTGCGGGTCCACGCCGATCCGGGCGACGCCGCCACGGCCCGCCGGGTGGCGAAGCACGCCGACCAGGCCCTGCCGGAGATCGCCCGCACCCTGGGCCTCTCCACCGGCCGCACCGTCGACCTCTATGTGGCCCCCGATCAGGCCTGGTTCTCCGGCCAGCAGCCCGGGCGGGTGCCGGCCTGGGCCGACGCCACGGCCTGGCCGAGCCGCGGCCTCGTCTACCTGCGCCCCGATCGCCTGCGCGGCAACCCCACCGAAACGCTGGAGACCGTGCTGGAGCACGAGCTCACCCACATCGTGCTGGGGCGGGCCTTCTTGCCCCGCGAGGTGCCCCACTGGCTGCAAGAGGGCACGGCCCAGGTGGTGGCCGGCGAGTACAAGCTGGACGACCTCGACGCCATCGGCGCGGGCCTGCTGGGCGATGGGCTCCTGCCCTTGGGGCAGCTCGTGGCGCGCTTTCCGGCCGATCCCCATGAGGCCAGCCTCGCCTACGCCCAGTCGGCCCACTTCGTCTCCTGGCTGGGGGCCACCTATGGCAAAGAGGCGCTGCCCACCGTCATCACCGGCCTGCGCCAGGGCCGCAGCGTCGAGGCCAGCCTTGTGGAGGCCACCGGCCGCAGCTTCAGCCAGCTCGACGCCGAGTGGCAGGCCACGCTCTCCCAAAGCGGCCTGTGGCTCAAGCCGCTGGTCAGCGACACGGTCTTCTTTACGCTGGGGGCCGCGCTGATCGTGGCCGCGATGGTGCGGGTGCGCAAGCGCAACCGCGAGCGCCTCGCCCGGTGGGAAGAAGAGGACCGCATCCAGGATGCGCTGGTGGCCTCGCTCCGCGGGGTGCCGGCCTACCGGCGTGCCCAGTCGAGCCTGTTTACCGTGCATTGATCCCGACGGGGGCCGCCGCAACCCGTCGAACCCGATAGAGGGCTCGACTCAACCTTGGGTGTGGTGCGTGAAGATCACCTTCCTCGGCAGCGGCGGCGCCTTCACCGATTACCGCGTGAACTACCACAACAACGCGCTGATCGAGACCGCCGAGGGGCCGGTGCTGCTGGACTGCGGCACCACCGCCTGCCAGTCGATGCGCGAGTTGGGCGTGCGGCGCACCGACCTCCGGGCCGTGCTCTTCACCCACCTGCACGCCGATCACGCCAGCCCCGAGCAGCTCATCTGGGAGCGGGTCTATTCGGTCGAAGACGCGGGGCGGCCGGCCTTCCTGCCCACCGAGCTCATCGGCCCGGCCGCGCTGATCGAGCCCCTGGGCCGGGCGCTGCACCCCTTCCTCGATGAGTACACCGACGCCCAGGGGGTGTACCGCCACGGCGGCCTCGCGGCGCTGGTGCGGCCGCGCGTCACCGAAGAGGTGGAGATCGGCGGGGTGCGCTTTCGCTGGTTTCGGGTGCCGCATGTCACCGGAGATGGCGTCGACAAGGCCGCCTTTGGCCTCTGCATCGACGACGGCCAGCAGCGCCTGTACTGGAGCGGCGACACCACCTTCGCGCCGGCCTGGATCAACCGCGCGGCGAGCGAGAGCGCCACGGCGCGCATCTTTCACGAGTGCCTCTTCTACCCCCGCTTTGGCGGCACCGTTCACACCCACTGGGCGGAGCTACAGACCCTGCCGGCGGAGCTGGCCGGGCGGGTGACCTTGATGCACCACACCCAGGTGCCCGAGGGCATCGAGCTGGAGCCCTTCGCCGGGGCGGCCGCGCGCCATCAGGTCTTCACCTTCTGAGGCGCGGCCGCAGCGACCCGATCAGGGGAAGGTGGCCCGCAGGTAGGCGAGCAGGTCGGGCATGTCGGCGTCGGAGGTGCCCATGGCCGGCATGGCGCCCTTGCCATCCTGCACCGCGGTGGTGATCTGGGCGTCGGAGAGGGCCGGGACGACGGCGGTGAGGTCGGAGGACGGGGTGCCGCCCATGTCGACGCCGAGCTGGCCGTCGGCGCCGTGACAGCCGACACAGGTCGAGTTGTAGATTGCGGCGCCAGCGGTGGCGTCACCGCCAGAGGCGCCGCCAGAGCCGGTGTCTTCGCCATCCTTGGAGCAGGCGGCCAGGGTGAGCGCAGCAAGGATCAGGGTGATTCGCGTCATGATTCCTCCATCCGGAAAACGCGCTTCACTATAGCCGATCAGGGTGCTTTGGGGGGAGGGGCCGCCAGCTCGGCCCGCGCGGCCTCGAGCTGGCCTATGATGCGGGTGGTGCGCACGGCGAGCCCCTCTCCGGGGCGCGGGGCCGCTCCCAAGGTGGCGTCGAGCAGGGCCAGGGCCTCGGCGGTGGCGCCGCGGGAATGTTGGATGCGGGCCTGGCGCTCAATCGCCCGCAGGCGGTTGTCGCCGTAGCCGGTGCGCACCGCCGCCTCGGCCTCCACGGCGGCCTCCTCCAGGCGCCCGAGGGTGCGGAGCTGGCCGGCCAGGGCGTGGTGGTAGCTGAACTCGTCGGGGTAGGCCGCGACGGCCTTTTGGAGCAGAGCGATGGCGCCGTCGGGGTCGCCAGCCTGGGCGAGCAGCTCGGCGAGGGGCGTGTATTTGCCGCGATCGAGGGCCGGCTCGCCGGTGAGGGTCGACGCCATCACCTTGGCGGCGGCGGCGGCCCAGGCCCGCACCTCGGTGGGCGGCGCGAGGGCGGCCATCACCTGCAGGTAGTCGGCGGCCTTGGCGGTGGGGGCCGGGCCAATCGCCCCCTGCACCGCCCGGCGGATCGCGGCGGCCAAGGCGGGATCGGCCTGGGCGGCCTCGATGGCCTCGAAGACCCAGTCGTAGAGCACCTCGGGAGGGGCCTTGTCGGCCAGCCAGCGGGCGTCTTTGGGGTCGTGGTCGAGCAGGAAGCGGGCGGCCCGAAAGGCCCAGGACTCCGCGAGGGCCGGCTCGGCGGCGGCGCGGGCGAGGTAGGCGCGGGCGGCCTCTTCGCGCTGGGACTTGGCGAAGCGCAGCGCCAGCTCGGCGGCGAGGGCGGGGCTGGCCTGATCGGCCGGCGGCGGCGGGCGACGGGTCTGGGCGACGTCGCCGATCCAGCGCAGGAACTCGGGCTCGGTGGCGTAGCCCACGCTGCGGTCGAGCTCGTCGCCCTGGGGGTTCACCACGACGAGGGTGGGGTAGCCGCCGACGGCGTAGCGGGTCTTCAGCGCCCAGCTCTCGGGGCGGTCGACGTCGACCTCGACGATGACGTAGGGGGCGAGGTCGGCCTCGTTGGTGGGGTCGTGGAGCACGTCGGCGCGGAGCTGCTGGCAGGGCGGGCACCAGACGGCGGTGAAGTCGTAGAGCACCAGCTTGTTCTCCGCCCGGGCCAGGGCGAAGGCCTCGTCGATCGAGCGGGTGACGCGGTTGGGCTCGGCGGCGGGCGGGGCCGGGGCCTCCACCCGCAGGGCGTGGCCGACCCCCTTGCGGGCGCTGGGGAATTCCCCGGCGAAGCGGAGGTCGACGGGCCGGCAGATGTCGCCGCTGTCGGTGCAGAGCGAGAGGCGGGCGGTGCCCTCGATCGGGCTCTCGGGGCCGGGCGCGCGGAAGATCATCCGGCCGTCGATCAAGGCCGCGCCGTCGCTCTCGATGAGCCAGGCGCTGCTGCCCACGCTGAGATCGAGGCGCACCGGGGCCTCGGCCGAGATGTGCTCGCCGGGCGGA
>Ga0164294_10001981_pt1 | contig 18716 bp, 13 predicted proteins | sample GEODES005metaG_FD_111479 | JGI IMG/M metagenome (GOLD analysis project Ga0164294, IMG submission 111479) | Oligotrophic lake water microbial communities from Sparkling Lake, Wisconsin, USA - GEODES005 metaG | ecosystem: Environmental > Aquatic > Freshwater > Lake | place: USA: Sparkling Lake...
CGAGGAGGCACCGACCAGCGCATCGATCCGCGTCTTCAGGAACAGCCGCGCCGCCAGCGCGAGCGCTAGCACGATCAGCCCTGTCAGCGGCATGAACAGCATGGTGAGCACGCTCCACACGACCGGATAGGTGACGATCGATCCGATCGTGCCCGGCAGGTCGATCCGCAGGATGGTCGCGGCCCAGCGCAGTTCGTGGCGCCACAGCTCCTCGAAATCGCGCTCGATGCAGCCGTGGGTCAGCACCATCGGCGGGATCGCGACGGTATAGCCGAACGCCCGCACCGCATCGCCGATCGCATAATCGTCGGCCAGATCGTCGGCGAAGCGCTTGAACCCGCCGATCGCCTCCAGCGTCGAGCGGCGGAGAGCAATCGTCGATCCCATGCACGGGTTGGCCAGGCCGAGCCGCAAGCCGACCAGCACCGAGGGCAGGAACTGGTAACTGATCTGCGCCGCCGCGATCCGCGACCAGTCGCCGCGGTCGCCGCGCCCGCGATAGAGGCAGCTGACCGCGCCGACGCCCGGCTGATCGAGCGCCTCGGCGATCCCGCGCAGGTAATCGCGCGGCACCGCCATGTCGCTGTCGCTCATCACCAGCAGCTCGTGCTTCGCGCGGGGCAGCATGTTCATCAGATTGCCGACCTTGGCATTGGCGCCGTGCGATTCGGAATCGATGACGATGTCGATCGGCGCATCGAGATCCTTGACGATGGCGATCGCCGGATCGTTCAGCCGCTGGAAGCCCGCGACCATCTGGATCGGCGCGTTCCAATCCTGATCGAGGAAGGAGCCGAGATTGTCGGCCAGCCGCGGTTCCCGGCCGTAAAGCGGCTTCAGCAGCGTCACCGGCTGCGGCGCGACGGGCTCGGCCACGCCGGTCGGCAACCGCGTGACCACCCACGCCGCAAACAGCGTATAGGCGATGCCGATCAGGGCGAGCGCCCCGAAAATCCAGGCGAAAAGCAACTGCACGTTTTGCTGCGTAGCAAAAATTACTGGCGGCTGCACGGTGGCTCGACCTAGGGAACGAGAATGGCCGATCCCCCGCCGCCCGCGACCTCGCAAACCATCCCGGAAACCATACTCGTGACGGGCGTGACCGGCTTCGTCGGCGCGGCCGTGGCGATTGCCTTCGCGGAGGCCGGCTACACCGTCCGCGGGCTGGCGCGCCCCTCCAGCGACCGCACCAATCTCCAGCATTTCCCCGGCACGATCGTCTCGGGCGATCTCGACGACCCGCTCTCGCTGGAACGCGCGTTGGAGGGTGTCGACGGCCTCGCCCATGTCGCGGCCGACTATCGACTGTGGGCGCGCGATCCCGAGGAGATCGTCCGCAACAACAAGACCGGCACGCACAACATCATGGCCGCCGCGCTGAAGGCCGGCATCAGGCGAATCGTCTATACGAGCAGCGTCGCGACACTCGCCCCGGCACGCTCGGCGACCGAACCCTCGACCGAGGAGGCCGCGTTGACGCCCGAGAAAGCGGTCGGCGCCTACAAGCGCAGCAAGACCGTCGCCGAGCGGCTGGTCGAGCAGATGATCGCCGAGCAGGGCCTGCCCGCCGTGATCGTCAATCCCTCCACCCCGATCGGCCCGCGCGACGTGAAGCCGACGCCGACCGGCAAGATCATCCTCGATGCCGCGCGGGGCAACCTGCCCGCCTTCGTCGAGACCGGGCTCAACTTCGTCCATGTCGACGATGTCGCGCGCGGCCATGTGCTGGCTTACGAAAACGGGCAGATCGGCCGCCGCTATATCCTGGGCGGGCAGGACGTGAAACTCGGCGCCTTCATGGCCGAAGTCTGCCGTCAGGTCGGCCGCAAGGCGCCCACGGTGAAGCTGCCGCTGGCGCCGCTCTATCTGGTCGCGCTCGTGTCCGAAGGCTGGGCGCGGCTCCGCGGCCGCAAGCCTTTCCTGATCTACGATACGCTGCGCATGTCGAGCCACTACATGTACTACAGCCCGGCGCGGGCCGAGGCCGAACTCGGCTATGCGGCGCGCCCGTGGCAGGAAGCCGTGACCGAGGCGATCGCCTGGTTCCGTGCGCACGGGAAGCTCAAGTGATCCTGCTCGTCGTCGCGACGATCGGTTTTGCCGCCTGGGGCTATCTGCTGTTCTTCCGCGACAATTTCTGGCGCGCCGACCAGCACGACCATCGCACCTTCCTACCGCCCGAGCGCTGGCCGACGGTGACCGCGATCGTGCCCGCGCGCGACGAGGCCGACGTCATCGCCCGCGCGATCGGCTCGCTGGCTGCCCAAGACTATCCCGGTGACTTCCGCATCCTGCTCGTCGACGACGGCAGCAGCGACGGCACCGCCGATATCGCGTGGGGCGCCGGTGGGGACCGGTTGCAGATCATCCCCGGCAGCCCGCTACCGCGCGGCTGGACCGGCAAGCTGTGGGCGATGAACCAGGGCTTCCGCGCCGCAGGCGATGCGCCCGACTTCCTGTGGTTCACCGACGCCGACATCGTTCACGCGCCCGACACCGCGACCATGCTTGTCACGCGCGCCATGTCCGAACATCTCGTCCTGCACACGCTGATGGCGGAGCTGCGCTGCGACAGCGCGGCGGAGAAGGCGCTCGTCCCCGCCTTCGTCTTCTTCTTCCAGATGCTCTACCCCTTCGCGGCGGTGAACAACCCGAAGGCCAGGGAAGCCGCGGCGGCGGGCGGTTGCATGCTCGTCGATCGCGCCGCACTGGACCGTGCAGGCGGCATCCAGACCATCGCCACCGCGCTGATCGACGATTGCGCCATGGGCCGGGCGATGAAGGGGCAGGGCCGCATCCGCCTGTCGCTCACCCACCGGTCGCAGAGCATCCGCCCCTACGGCGGCTGGCGCGACATCGGCCAGATGATCGCCCGCTCGGCCTATGCCCAGCTGAATTACTCGCCGCTGCTGCTGGTGGGGACGATCCTCGGCATGCTGTTGCTCTATGTCGCACCGCCGCTGCTCGCGATCTTCGGGGAACGCGGCGCGCGCCTGCTTGGGCTCGCGGCGTGGGGGATGATGTCGGCGAGCTTCCAGCCGATGCTGCGTTTCTATCGCCGCTCGCCCTTGTGGGGGCCGGCGCTGCCGCTGATCGGGCTGTTCTACACGGGCGCGACCTTCGCCTCGGCGCTCCAGCATTGGCGCGGGCGTGGCGGGATGTGGAAAGGGCGCGCGCAGGCGCAGTTGCACGCATGAGGAGCGCCGCCGACAGCCTCGCCTCGGGCAAGGGCCACAATGACGAGAATTTTCCCGTCGCCTCGCACCTCGTCGCGCCGAAATATCGCGCGCCGATCATGGCCTTCTACCGCTTCGCACGCGGCGCCGACGACGTCGCCGATCATCCGACCGTGCCGGCCGACGAGAAGCTCCGGCTCCTGGATGTCATGCGTCAGACGATCCTGGGCAAAAGCGATGCCGATCCCGCCAGCCTCGCGCTGCGCGATGTGATGGCCGAGCGCGGGCTCGATCCCGTCCACGCGATCGACCTGCTCGAAGCCTTCACCCGCGATTGTACGATCAACCGCTACGAAACGTGGGACGATCTGATCGACTATTGCCGCTATTCGGCGATGCCGGTCGGCCGCTTCGTGCTCGATGTCCACGGCGAGAGCCGCGATTTGTGGCCCGCCAACGATGCGCTCTGCGCCGCGCTGCAAGTGATCAACCACCTTCAGGATTGCGGAAAGGATTATTGCGGGATCGACCGCGTCTACGTGCCGCAGGACATGCTGGCGAAGCACGGCGGCCGTACCGAAGACCTCGGCGGCACCCACGCCACGCCCGGCCTGCTCGCCGCGATCCGCGAAGCGGCGGCGGCGACGGAGGGGCTGCTCGCCACCTCCGCGCGGTTTTCGCGGGGTATCCGCGATTTCAGGCTTGGCTGCGAAGTCGCGGTGATCCAGCGGCTCGCCGTCGATCTCAACAAGGGCCTGCTCACCCGCGATCCGCTTTCCCAGTCCGTCCATCACGGCAAGGCGCGGATGCTGGGGCTTGCGATAACTGCAATCCTTGCGAGAATGGCCGGACGATGAGCGCCACCACCGCCGAAGCAGCACCCGCTGCCGCCAAGAGCAGCTTCTACGCCGGCATGAAGGTGCTGCCCAAGGCGGAGCGCGATGCGATGTACGGCATCTACGCCTTCTGCCGCGCGGTCGATGACATCGCCGACGACCAGCAGGGCGACCGCGCGAGCCGCGCCGTCGCGCTCGATCAGTGGCGCCACGATCTCGACAAACTCTATGCCGGCCGCGATGCCGGACAGGCGGCGTTCCTCGCGCCCGCAGTCCACCGCTTCGACCTCGCCCGCGTCGATTTCGAGGCTGTGATCGACGGCATGGCGATGGATGTCGATCGCGACATCGCCTTCCCCGACGCCGCCGAACTCGATCTCTATTGCGACCGCGTCGCCGCCGCCGTCGGGCGCCTGTCGGTGCGCGTCTTCGGCATGGATGCCGAGCCTGGCCGCGATCTCGCCTTCCACCTCGGCCGCGCCCTGCAGCTGACCAACATCCTGCGCGACATCGACGAGGATGCGGAGATCGGCCGCTGCTATTTGCCGCGCGAGGCGATCGTCGCCGCGGGCATCCGCCCCAAAGCCATTGTCGACGTGCTGGCAGACCGCCGCATCGACATCGTCTGCCGCACGCTCGCCGTGCAGGCGCAGGCGCATTTCACCGAGGCCAAGGCGATCCTGAAGACCCGGCCGCGCGGCCACCTGATCGCGCCCCGGCTGATGGCCGCCGCTTATGCCGAACTGCTCCGCCGCATGGTCAAGGTCGGCTGGATCGCGCCGCGCCGACGCGTCCGCCACAATCGGCTCGCGCTGTTCTTCACGCTCCTGAGGCTGAAGCTCGGCCTGTGAGGCGCGCGCATGTGGTCGGCGCCGGGCTGGCGGGGCTTTCCGCCGCGATGGCGCTCACCGAGAAGGGCTATCGGGTCACGCTCTCGGAGGCCGCGCGTCACGCGGGCGGGCGCTGCCGGTCGTATGACGACCCCCAACTCGGAACGCGGATCGACAACGGCAACCACCTCGTCCTGTCCGGAAACGAAGCCGTCGCCCGCCATCTCGCCCCCATCGGCGCGAGCGACCGGCTGACCGGCCCGGCCGAGGCCGCCTTCCCCTTCATCGACCTGCGCGACGACACACGCTGGACGCTCCGCCCCAACGCCGGGCGCCTGCCCTGGTGGATCCTGAGTGAGGCACGCCGCGTGCCGGGCACGAAGGCCGGCAACTATCTAGACTTCGCCCGCCTGATGCGCGCTTCGGCGGACCGGACGATCGGCGACACGATCGCGCCACGCGGGCCCTTGTGGGAGCGCCTGACCGCGCCGCTCATGGTCTCCGCGCTCAACACTGCGCCCGCCGAAGCCTCCGCCGCGCTGGCGGGCGCGATCATCCGCGAGACGCTGGCGAAGGGCGGTGATGCCTGCCGCCCGTTGATAGCCACGCCGGACCTGTCGACGGCCTTCATCGACCCGGCGCTCGCCTGGCTCGATAAGCATGGCGCGACGATCCGCCTCGGCCGCAGGCTCCGCGCGATCGAAGGCAACCGGCGAGTCGAGGGATTGGCTTTTTCCGACGGGACCGACCCCATCGCACCCGACGAACCGGTCGTGCTCGCCGTGCCCTCCTGGGTCGCCGCCGAACTGATCCCCGGCCTCTCCGTACCGACCGAGCATCACGCCATCGTCAACGGCCATTTCGCTGTTGCCCCGCCCTCCGGAGCCCCGCTGCTCACCGGCATCGTCGGCGGCACGGCGGAGTGGGTCTTCGCCTTCCCCGATCGCCTCTCGACCACCACCAGCGCTGCCGACCACCTTTGCGATATGGACCGCGAGGACCTCGCCCGCCTGCTCTGGGCCGACGTGTCGAAGACGCTGGACATGTCGTCGCGTGTGCCGGACATGCCCCGCTGGCAGATCGTCCGCGAACGCCGCGCGACCTTCGCCGCGACACCGGAACAGGACCGTCTCCGCCCCGGCGCAGCGACCCCGCTTGCCAATCTCGTCCTCGCGGGCGATTGGACCGCCACGGGGCTGCCCGCGACCATCGAGGGGGCGCTCCGCTCGGGCGAGACGGCGGCGCGGCACGCCTTGGCAATGGGGGCCTAGTGCAGACGTCCGACCTTCTGGAAACGGCGATCACGGGCGCAGCCGATACCTTGCGCGACCTGCGCCAGCCCGATGGCCATTGGGTGTTCGAGCTCGAGGCCGATGCCACCATCCCGGCCGAATATATCCTGCTGCGCCACTATCTCGGTGAGCCCGACGATCTCGAGCTGGAGGCCGCGATCGGCCGCTATCTCCGCCGTATCCAGGGCGATCACGGCGGCTGGCCGCTGTTCCACGGCGGCGCGCTCGATCTCTCGGCGACGGTGAAGGCCTATTATGCGCTGAAGATGATCGGCGACGACACCGACGCGCCGCACATGGCCCGCGCCCGTGCCGAGATTGTCGCGCGCGGCGGTGCCGTCGCGGCGAACGTCTTCACCCGCATCCAGCTCGCGCTGTTCGGCGCGGGATCGTGGGACGTGGTGCCCGAGGTGCCGGTCGAGCTGATGCTCGCGCCGCGCTGGTTCCCGATCCACCTCGACAAGATGTCCTATTGGGCGCGCACGGTGATCGTGCCGCTGCTGGTGCTGGCCGCGCTGCAGCCCAAAGCTGTGAACCGGCGCGGCGTGCTGGTCGACGAACTGTATGTTCCCGGCGCCAAGCCGCCGCCGAGTGGCGCGCATGTCCACAAGGGCTGGGCGGTCTTTTTCAACGCGCTGGACGTGGTGTTGAAACGCGGGCGCGGCGCATGGCCCAAGGCGATCCGCCGCCGCGCCATCGCCAAGGCGCAGGCCTTCGTCGAGGAACGGCTGAACGGTGTCGACGGGCTCGGCGCCATCTATCCGGCGATGGCGAACAGCGTGATGATGTTCGCGGCGCTCGGGCTGGGCGAGGACGATCCGCGCCGCGCCATCGCACGCGAGTCGGTCGAACGGCTGCTCGTCCGCCGCGAAGATGGCGAAGTCTATTGCCAGCCCTGCGTCTCGCCGATCTGGGACACCGGGCTCGCCGCGCACGCGATGCTGGAAGCCGGCGGCGAAGCCAACGAGCAGGCCGCACGCACGGCACTCGAATGGCTCGCCCCCAAACAGGTGCTCGATGTCGTCGGCGATTGGGCGGTGCAGCGCCCGGGCCTGCGCCCCGGCGGCTGGGCCTTCCAGTACAATAACGCACATTACCCCGACACCGACGACACCGCCGTCGTCGCGCTGGCGATGGATCGGCTGGAGCCGGGCAAATATGAGGAGCGGATCGAGCGCGCCCGCGAATGGACGCTCGGCATGCAATCGTCGGACGGCGGCTGGGGCGCCTTCGACATCGACAACGCCCATCATTACCTCAACAACATCCCCTTCGCCGATCATGGCGCGCTGCTCGATCCGCCGACGGTGGACGTGGCGGCGCGCTGCGTCTCCTTCCTCGCCCAGCGCGGCGACCCGGCCGATCAACGGGCGATCGATCGCGGCGTTGCCTATCTCGTGAAGGAGCAGGAGGCGGACGGCAGCTGGTTCGGCCGCTGGGGCGTCAACTACGTCTACGGCACCTGGTCGGCGCTGTCGGCGCTCAATGCGGCAGGTGTGCCCTCATCGGCCCCTGCGATGCGCAAGGCCGTCGCGTGGCTGGAGGCGATCCAGAGCGCGGACGGCGGCTGGGGCGAGGGCTGCGAAAGCTATGCGCTCGATTACAGCGGCCACACGCCGACGCCCTCGAACCCCTCAACGACCGCCTGGGCGCTGATCGGGCTGATGGCGGCGGGCGAGGTCGAAAGCGTAGCGGTCAAGCGCGGCATCGACTGGTTGATCGCCAACCGCAATCGCCAGGGCCTCTGGGATCAGGATGTCTATACGGGCGGCGGCTTCCCGCGCGTCTTCTACCTCCGCTACCACGGCTATCCGAAATTCTTCCCGCTCTGGGCACTCGCCCGCTACCGCAACCTGACGCGGAGCAACACGAAGGAGGTCGCGTGGGGGATCTGAAACCCATCCTGGTCGCGACCGGCTTCAACCGTGAGGTGCAGACCATCGCGGGGCCGCAGATCGTCGCCGTCGCGGGCGGCGGCGCGGCCGAATTGCTGGAGCAGCGCCTCGAGGCGCAGGCGCCCAAGGCTGCGGGGATCGTCAGCTACGGACTCACCGGCGCGCTGGTCGAGGGCATGAAGATCGGCGACTGGGTCGTCGGCACGCACCTGTGCGGAGGTTTCGAGGCGCGCTGCGATCCGACATGGGCCGAGGCGATGGCGGCCCGGCTGCCGGGATCGCGCCTCGGCAGCTTCTTCGCCGATGGGCGGATGATCGACACCGTCGCCGAGAAGCTCGATCTCGGCCGCTGCCACGGCGCGCTGGCGGTCGATATGGAGAGCCACGTCGCCGCCAGGGTCGCGCGGCGCCACGGCCTGCCGTTCGCGATCGTGCGGATCGTTTCGGACGAGGCGGGGCATCTCTTGCCGCACGCGATCACCGTCTCGATGCGGCCAGACGGCGGGCTCGATACCGCCGCGATGCTGAAGAGCCTTGCCGCGAAGCCCGGCCAGATCGGCGATGTCGCCATGACGATGGCGAATTTCGCGCGGGGGTTTCGCGGGCTCAAGGCCGGGGGCAAGAGCCTTGGCCCGCGAATGGCGTTTCCGGATTAAACCTTCCCCGTCATGCCGGACTTGATCCGGCATCCCGCTTCTTCTTGGCATGGAAGGCAGCGGGACCCCGGATCAGGTCCGGGGTGACGGCAGAGAGTTCATCCAAACAGCTTGGTCGCCGTCTTGGCGACATGCTCGCCCTGGTGGCGGGCACCGGCCAGCTCGTCTTCGCTCGGCTGGCGACTGCCGTCGCCGGCCGCGATCGTGGTGGCGCCGTACGGCGATCCGCCGACGACTTCGTCGACCCGCATCTGCTCCTTGTGGCTGTACGGCAGCCCGACGATGATCATTCCGAAGTGGAGCATGTTGGTGATGAGGCTGAACAGCGTCTGCTCCTGCCCGCCATGCTGCGTTGCGGTCGACACGAACGCGCCGCCCACCTTGCCGACCAGCGCATTCTGGAACCACAGCCCGCCAGCCTGATCGAGGAAGGCTGCCATCTGGCTCGACAGGCGGCCGAAGCGGGTGCCGGTGCCGATGACGATCGCATCATAATCCGCCAGCTCGGCGACGGTGGCGACGGGCGCTTCCTGATCGAGCTTGAAGTGGCTGGCGCGGGCGATCTCCTCGGGCACCGTCTCCGGCACGCGCTTGATCGTCACCTCAGCGCCGGCGCCGCGCGCACCCTCGGCCACCGCCTTGGCCATCGTCTCGACGTGGCCGTAGCTCGAATAATAAAGCACCAAAACTTTCGCCATGTGAAATCTCCCATGCCCCCGATGGAGCCGTCGCCGCGTTGTGGCTGGCGTGCGACTTCTGCGGTATCCGAATAAAGTTGGCTCGTTCGTTCGAGTTTTTCGAACAGCTATTGCCACGCGAGGGCCGCGTTCGCCTTGCCCCTCGGGGCGCGCTGTGCTGCAAGCGCGAATATGATTCAGGCGGCGCTCCATCACCTGACGAGTTACAAATACGATCGGCCGATCATGCTCGGGCCGCAGACCATTCGCCTGCGCCCGGCGCCGCACAGCCGCACGGCGGTGCCCAACTATTCGCTGACGATCCTGCCCGAGAAACATTTCATCAACTGGCAGCAGGATCCGCACGGCAATTGGCTGGCGCGCATCGTGCTGCCCGAGCCCTGCCAGGAGTTCCGCGTCACCGTCGATCTGATCGCCGATCTGACCGTGATCAATCCGTTCGACTTCTTCGTCGAAGATTATGCGCAAGCGCGGCCGTTCGCCTACGCGCCGCAGCTGGCGGGCGACCTGACCCCCTATTTCGAGACCGAGCCGCAGGGGGAGCAGTTCGAAGCGCTCGTCGCGCGCTTCCAGAATGTCGAGATGGGCACGATCGATTATCTGGTCGAGCTCAACCGCGCGGTGAATGCGGGCGTCGGCTACGTCATCCGCCTCGAGCCCGGCGTGCAGACGCCCGAGGAGACGCTCTGCATCGGCACCGGATCGTGCCGCGATTCGGGCTGGCTGCTGGTGCAGCTGCTCCGCCGCTGCGGCTTCGCGGCGCGCTTCGTCTCGGGTTACTCGATCCAGCTGACCCCCGACGTGATCCCGACCGAGGGGCCCAAGGGCGTCGCGCAGGACGTCTGCGATCTCCACGCCTGGGCGGAAGCCTACATCCCCGGCGCTGGCTGGATCGGCATGGACCCGACCTCGGGGTTATTCGCCGGCGAGGGCCATATCCCGCTCTGCGCCACCCCGCACTATCGCTCGGCCACGCCGATCGAAGGCGTGATCATGGAGCCCGCGCAGACCGAGTTCGGCTTCGAGATGGACGTGCAGCGCATCGCCGAGGCGGTGCGGATCACCAAGCCGTTCACGGACGCCCGTTGGGCCGCGCTCGATGCGCTGGGGCACAAGGTCGATGCCGATCTGGTCTCGCAGGACGTGCGACTGACGACGGGCGGTGAACCCACCTTCCTGGCGGTCGACGATCCCGAGGCGCCCGAATGGAACGCTGACGCGGTCGGGCCGACCAAGGCGGGCTATGCCGATCGCCTGATCCGCCGGATGCGCGACAAATTCGCGCCGGGCGGCCTGATCCACCATGGCCAGGGCAAATGGTATCCGGGCGAGAGCCTGCCGCGTTGGGGCTATTCGGTCTATTGGCGCACCGACGGTGTGCCGGTGTGGCGCGATGCGAGCCTGATCGCAGGGGATAGCGACCACGCGGTCACGCAGCTCGATGTCGACGAGGCGCAGCGCTTCCTGGAGGCGATCGCGACCACGCTCGACGTGCCGCAGGACTATGTCCAGCCGGCGTTCGAGGATCCGGTCGAATGGTCGCTGAAGGAAGGCGATCTTCCGCCCAACACCGACCCGACCGACCCCAAGATCGACGATCCCGAAGTCCGCGCGCGGATGGTCAAGGCGTTCGAGTATGGCCTCGCGCGCCCGGTCGGCTACGTGCTGCCGATCCAGGCCTGGCAGGCGGCGTCCGCGCCCGAACCGCGCCGCTGGAAGAGCGAGCAATGGCATGTCCGGCGCGGACGGCTGTTCCTCGTCCCCGGTGACAGCACGATCGGTTACCGCCTGCCGCTCGGCTCGCTGCCGCATGTGCCGAAGTCGGATTACCCCTATCTCCACGTCCGCGACACCACGGAACCGCGCGAACCTTTGCCCGACTTCCGCGAGCAACGAGTCGAGTCCGTCGCGCCGTCGGCAGGGAGCCATGAGGCGCAGGACCGCGTCGAGCAGCATATCATCGCCGGCGCCGTCCGCACCGCGATGACGGTCGAGCCGCGCGGCACCTACGTGGCCGTGTTCCTGCCGCCGACCGAAAAGATCGAGGATTATCTCGACCTGATCGCCGCAGTCGAGCGCACCGCCGAGGCGACGCGCATCCCGGTGCGGATCGAAGGCTACGCGCCGCCGCCCGACCCGCGCCTGCAGGTGCTGAAGGTCACCCCCGATCCCGGCGTGATCGAGGTCAACATCCAGCCGACCTCGACCTGGGACGAAACCGTCGATCTCACCACCAGCCTTTACGACATGGCGCGAGCGGAGAAGCTGACCGCGGACAAATTCCTGGTCGACGGGCGTTCGATCGGCACCGGCGGCGGCAACCACCTCGTCCTCGGCGGGCGGAGCGTGCTCGATTCGCCGTTCATCCGCCGGCCGGACATGCTCAAGAGCTTCGTGCTCTACTGGCAGCGGCATCCCTCGCTCAGCTACCTCTTCTCCGGCCTGTTCATCGGCCCGACCAGCCAGGCGCCGCGCATCGACGAGGCCCGCCACGACGGGTTGTTCGAACTCGAAGTCGCACTGTCGCAGGTTCCGCTGCCCGGCGAAGGCGAGATGCCCGCACCGTGGCTGGTCGATCGCCTGTTCCGCAATCTGCTCGTCGACGTCACCGGCAACACCCACCGCACCGAAATCTGCATCGACAAGCTCTTCTCGCCCGATGGCCCGACCGGCCGCCTCGGCCTCGTCGAATTCCGCGGATTCGAGATGCCGCCCGAGGCGAAGATGAGTCTCGCCCAGCAACTGTTGCTCCGCGCGCTGACGGCATGGTTCTGGCGCGCGCCGCAGCAGGGCGGGCTGGTGCGCTGGGGGACGACGCTCCACGATCGCTTCATGCTCGGCCATTTCGTCTGGGACGATTTCCTCGACGTGCTGAACGATCTTCGCGGCGCGGGCTACGATTTCGACCCGGCGTGGTTCGAGGCGCAACGCCAGTTCCGCTTCCCCGTCCAAGGCAGCATCGTGGCGGGCGGCGTGACGCTGGAGATTTCCCACGCGCTGGAGCCGTGGCCCGTGCTCGGCGAGACCGGCGCGATCGGCGGCACCGTCCGCTATGTCGATTCATCGACCGAGCGGCTTCAGGTCCGCGCCACCGGGCTCGTCCCCGGTCGCCATATCGTGGCGTGCAACGGCCGCGCCGTGCCGCTGACGATGACCGACACGCTGGGTGAAGGCGTCGGCGGGGTGCGCTACAAGGCGTGGATGCCCGCCAACTGCCTCCATCCCCAGCTCGAAGCCAATGCGCCGCTGACCTTCGACGTGCTGGACAGCTGGAACGGCCGGTCGCTCGGCGGCTGCGTCTATCATGTCGGCCACCCCGGCGGGCGCAATTACGACAATGTGCCGATCAACGATTACGAGGCGGAGGCCCGCCGCGATGCGCGGTTCCAGGAGCATGGCCACACGCCCGGCACCGTCGCGATGCCCTCCTCTGAAGCCAGCCACGAATTCCCCATGACGCTCGACCTCAGAAGGCCGGTCGGGCTGTGAGCGGGCGCTAGCGACCGTGTCCGGGGGGACCAACATGGCGCAGCTGCCCAACATGCCCTCTTGGGGGCAGGGCTGGCTCGAATCCTATCTCGCACAAAGCGATGCGGGCGACGTGGTGCGCGGCGATGTCGGACGCGGCGCGCGCTGGTGGCATCACCTGTTTGACGGCGTCGCGACGATCACCGAGGGGCGGCTGCGGCGGCTGCAGGACCGCGTCGCACATCAGGTCGAGGAGATCGGCACCGCCTTCCGCCTGCCCGGCGACACGCGCGAGCGGCGCTGGCCCTCGTCCGCCGTCCCGCTGCTGATCGGCGAGGATGAGTGGCGGGGGATTTCGGAAGGGATCGTCCAGCGCGCCGACCTGCTCGAAACCATCCTCGGCGATATCTACGGCCCTGCGACGCTCGTTCGCGACGGCCATTTGCCCGCCCCGCTCGTCACCGGAAGCCCGCATTTCTGGCGATCGATGATCGGCATGCCGGTGCCGGGCGGCCATCACCTCCACATCTATGCTGTCGATCTCGGGCGTGGCCCCGATGGCGAGTGGCGCGTGCTGGCCGATCATGTCCGCCCGATGGCGGGTGCCGGCTATGCGCTGGAGAATCGCCTCGCCGCGAGCCGGGTGATGGGATCGCTGCAGACGCGGCTGAACATCCAGCGCCTCGCGCCCTTCTTCGCATCCTTGCGCGACGGTCTCGCCGCCGCCTGCCAGCGCTCCGACCCGCGCATCGGCCTGCTGACGCCCGGCCGCTACAATCCCAGCTATGCCGAACAGGCGCACCTCGCCCGCTATCTCGGCTTCCTGCTCGTCGAGGGCGACGATCTCGCGGTGCGCGACGGCCACCTGTTCGTCCGCACGATCGACGGGCTGAAGCGCGTCGATGCCCTGTGGCGGCGGCTCGACACCCGCCTGCTCGATCCGCTGGCCTTCGATTCGGGATCGCGGATCGGTGTGCCCGGCATCATGGACGCCTTCGCCGCGGGCAATGCGGTGATCGCCAATGCGCCCGGCGCCGGCGTCGTCGAATCGCCCGCGATGGCGGCCTTCCTGCCCGTGCTGGCGAGGCGGCTGCTCGGCACCAAGCTCAAGCTCCCCAACATCGCGACCTGGTGGTGCGGGCAGGAAGGGCCGTGCGCCGAGATGCTCTCGGGCATCGAGGAGCGGATGGTCGGCTCGGCGTTCGGCGTACCGACGCTCGGCCTGGAAAGTGGCGCGGTGCTGGGCGGCACGCTCGACGCCCCGGCCCGTGCCCGGCTGGAGGCCGCGATCCGCCTGCGCCCGCAGGATTATGTCGGGCAGGAGGTCGTCCGCCTCTCGACGATGCCGATCGTCCAGAACGACCGGCTGGTCGCCCGCCCCTTCACGCTCCGCGCCTTCGCCGCGCGCGACGACGACGGCAACTGGCAGGTGATGCCCGGCGGCTTCTGCCAGATCGGCGACCGTGCCGATCCGCGCGCGCAGGTGATGGGCGAGGGCAGTTTCTCGGCCGATTGCGGGATCGTCTCGCTGAAGCAGGTCGAGCGCGTGTCGCTGCTGCCCGACAAGGTCGCGATCCGCCGCAACCCCGGCACGCTGCCCAGCCGCGCCGCCGACAATCTCTTCTGGCTCGGCCGCTATATCGAGCGCGCCGACGCGACGCTGCGCCTCGTCCGCGCCACCCTGGGCGGCACGATCGACGCCGATGGCGGCGCCAGCCTCGTGCCCATCACGCTCGATCGACTGGCGACCCTGCTGATCTCGACCGGCGCCGCCGCGCTCGACGACGAGGATGAGGAAGACGGCGAGGAGGAAGGCGCGATCCACGATCTCGCCGAGCTCGCCGCCGCCGCGCTCGACGGCCCCGGTGCCGCCAGCGTCCGCACGCTCTACCAAGCCGCCCACGCCATCGCCGAAGTGATCCGCGAGCGCCTTTCGGCCGACGTCTGGCGCCTGATCGACATGCCGCTGCCCGCGCAGGATCTGGAGGATGCCTCGGCCACGCTGGCGCGCGTCGCGGCGCTGCAGGAGCGCTGCTCGGCGCTGGCGGGCCTCGCCGCCGAGAATATGGGGCGCACGGCGGGCTGGCGCTTCCACGACCTCGGCCGGCGGCTCGATCGCGCGCTTTCGGTCTGTCGGCTGATCCGCAGCTTCGGCGGCGATTCGGCGACCGCCGACGATCTGACGACGCTGCTCGATCTGTGCGACAGCCAGATCAGCTACCGTTCGCGCTACATGGCCGGCTTCGCGCTGGTGCCGGTCCGCGATCTCGTCGCGCTCGATCCGTTCAATCCCCGCAGCGTCGCCTTCCAGGTCGCCAAGATCCGCGAGCATCTCGCCGCCCTGCCCGCGCTCCGCGACGATGGCATCGACGAGACCCAGCTCGCGATGGCGAACGAGATCGGGCTGATGGTGACGACGATGCACGCCGAGAGCATGTCGTCGACCGCCGTCCTTGCGCTGGAGAACCGGCTGATGGCGCTGTCCGACGCGATCGGCCGCCGCTACTTCCTCCAGGATGCCGAGACGCTCCGCGCGCCCGGCATGACACTGGCGTGAGCATGATGCGCTACCAGCTCCGCCACCTCACCAAGTTCAGCTACGATTTCCCCGTGCGGTTCGCGCGCTGCAACCTGCGCCTGCACCCGATCGATTGGGACGGGCAGCATGTCGAGCGCCAGAAGATCGTGACCGAACCCTCAGCGCAGGTGTCGCGCGCGCTCGGCAACGGCTTCCCCACGATCATCGACCGGATGGTGCTGGCGAAACCCGCCTCCACGCTCGCGATCGACAGTCGATCGACGATCACGGTCGACCGCGTCGCGCCCGAGCCGCAGGCGGGCGACCCCACCATCGCAGAAGCCGCCCGCGCCGCCCGCGAGGCGCGCGATCTCGGGCCGATGGCACCCGCAAATTTCCTCTTCCCCTCGCCGCTGATCGCCGCCTTCCCCGCGATCGCCGACTGGTGCGGACGCGAGCTTCGCCAGGATCGCGGCGTGGTCGAAGCAGGCCTCGCGCTCGCCAGGGCGATCCGGCGCGATTTCGCCTATGACGGCAGCGCGACCGAACTCGAGACCAGCCCGGCCGAGGCTTTCGCGGCCAAGCGCGGCGTCTGCCAGGATTTCGCGCAGATCATGATCTCCGGCGCACGCTCGGCCGGGCTCGCCGCCGCTTATGTCTCGGGATACCTCCGCACCACCCCGCCGCCGGGCAAGGAGCGGCTGGTGGGTGCCGACGCGACCCACGCCTGGGTGATGCTCTGGTGCGGGGAGGCACGCGGCTGGCTCGGCTTCGATCCCACCAACGGCTGCACCGTCGGCTCCGATCACATCGTCTGCGCGATCGGCCGCGACTATGCCGACGTCTCGCCGATCGACGGCATCTTCCTCGGCCGCGACGGCCAGACCATCGACGTTTCGGTCGATGTGGAGCCACTCAGCGACTGATCCCGTACCCCGGCGTATGCCGGGATAAGGAAGCGCTACGCCGCCAGCGGCGGGTTCACCCGCTGCGCAATCTCGCCCCGCCCCGCCCGCTGCAGCAGGCGGTTGATGTAATCGAGCTTGCCCACGATCACGTCCGACAGGTGGAAGGGATAGAGATCGGCCTGCCCCATGCTGCGGTTGATCGCATTCTCGGCGAAGGCGAACGGACCCCATTCCGCGATCAGTTGCGCGGTATCGGCATGATAGGGATCGAGCGTCATCTGGCTCATCTGCTCGCGCCCCGGCCAGTCGGTGATCCGCATGCCGAAGCCGCCGATCGTCGCCAGCGCATCGATGATATGCATCAGGTGCGCGAAGGTCTCGGCGAAATCCTCCCACGGATGCATCGTCGCGTAGGAAGAGACGAAGTCGGTTGACCAGCCCGATCCGCCCTCGCCATAATGCTGCTTCATCGCATCCTCGTAGGAGATGCGTTCGTCGCCGAAGACCTTCCGGAAATTCTCGACCTCGCCCGTGCCCTCGATCAGCCGCGACCAGTAATAATGGCCGACCTCGTGGCGGAAATGGCCGAGGATGGTGCGATAGGGCTCGCCGAGCCGGGTCCGCATCCGCTCGCGCTCGACATCGTCGGCCTCGATCAGGTTGAGCGTGATCAGCCCATCCTCATGCCCCGTCGTGATCTGGACGGTGCCGGTGCGCTCGCCTTCGGGATCGTAGAGGAAATCGAAGGTCAGGCCGGGCTGCGTGCCCTTGGCCTCCGCCTCGGCCTGCGTCTCGATCGGCAGGTTGAGGTGGAGCAGGGTGTGGAACAGCCGCCGCTTGGCCGCCTCGATCTTCGCCCAGCGCTCGGGCACCGTCGGCCCGGTCAGATCGGGGATGGTGCGGTTGTGGCGGCAGGCGAGGCAGAGCGGCGTGGCGCCGTTCGTGGGCACCAGCCAGTTGCACACCGCATAATCATTGTTGTTGCCGCAGGTGACGACCTCGTGCTGCGCGCCCGCGCTGTCGATCCAGTGGGTGGTGCCGTCGCCGAGGAACAGGAACTGGTCGCTCTGCGGATCATAGCCGAGCGTGAAGGCGCAACTGGGGCAGACGCGCACTTCGAAGTGCAGCGGTCGCGAACAATTGGGGCATGCGTAAGGGCGCATGGGGATGGGTTTATCCTGTTTTTGAGAAACTTACTGCCGCTGAAACGCCGATGCGCGGCATTGGTGCCCTCTGCGCCCTTGTTAAAGGGCTGATCTCTCCGCATCTGTCGGCTACGGAGGCGGAATGGCGGATCTTTACTCGACTCTTGGGGTGGCGCGCGGCGCCGATGAAGCTGCGATCAAGAAGGCCTATCGCAAGCTCGCGAAGGAACTTCATCCCGACAAGAACAAGGACAATCCGAAGGCGACCGAGCGGTTCAGCCAGGTGACGCAGGCCTATGACCTGCTGTCCGACAAGAACAAGCGCGCACAGTACGATCGCGGCGAGATCGACGAGCAGGGCAATCCCAAGGCGCCGTTCGGCTATGGCGGCGGTGGCGGGGGTGGCTTCCGCCCGCGTGGTGGCATGGGCGGCGAGTTCGAGCAGAGCACCGGCGTCGACTTCGGCGACATCTTCGAAGGGCTGTTCGGCGGTGGTGCCAAGCGTGGCGCGGGCCCGGGCGGTTTCAGCGGCTTCGGCGGGCGTCCCCAGCCGCAGAAGGGCTCCGACGTCGCCTACAAGCTGGCGGTCGATTTCGACGATGCGGCGGCGCTTAAACCCCAGCGGATCACGCTCGCCAACGGCAAGACGATCGACCTGAAAATCACCGCCGATGCGGTCGCGGGCACGCCGATGAAGCTCGGTGGCCAGGGCGAGGAAGGCCCGGGCGGCAAGGGCGATGCGATGGTGACCATCGAAGTCCGCAAGCACCGCTTCTACACCCGCGATGGCGACGACGTGCGGCTCGACCTGCCGATCCGGCTCGACGAGGCGGTCGCGGGCGGCAAGATCAAGATCCCGACCGTCGAGGGCGCGGTCATGATGACGATCCCGGCCGGCTCGAACTCGGGCAAGGTCCTGCGGCTGAAAGGCCGCGGCTTCCATCGCAAGGACGGCACGCGCGGCGATCAGCTGGTGACCCTGGTGATCGACGTTCCCACCGACGACGAGGCGCTCAAGGCCTTCGTCGAAAGCTGGGCCAGCGACCGCGAGCGCAACCCGCGGGCTGCGCTCGGGGTCTAAGGCCCCGTCAGGCCTCCTGGATCGCCGAGACCTTCCAGCTGCCCCACGAGCCCGCGGGGCGGACAAAGGTCCACAGCTCGGTCGTGACGGTCGGCTGCGTCGGGCTGCCGGCGAGCGCCGCGCCGGTCGTGCGATCGCGCATCACGTCGAGGCTCTCGTAGCGCATCGCCACCGTCGCATAATCCTGGCCGTCCTCGCTCCAGGCTTCGGAAA
>Ga0164294_10001984_pt1 | contig 18712 bp, 14 predicted proteins | sample GEODES005metaG_FD_111479 | JGI IMG/M metagenome (GOLD analysis project Ga0164294, IMG submission 111479) | Oligotrophic lake water microbial communities from Sparkling Lake, Wisconsin, USA - GEODES005 metaG | ecosystem: Environmental > Aquatic > Freshwater > Lake | place: USA: Sparkling Lake...
GCCCTCGACGCCATTGTGGGTCTGGAGACGCCCGCCGACGGGCTCCTGCGCGCCGAGGCCGCCCTGCAAACCGGCGATCCGCACGGCGCCCGCGCGATCGTCGACGGCTTGCCGGCTGAGGCGCCGACCTGGGTTCAGGTGTCGGCCGCCCGGCTCCGGGCCACGGCCCTGCGCGAGGCCGGCCCCGCGGTCCAGGGCAGCCTCGTCCTGGCGCAGCGCGGGCGCCCCGACGAGGTCGCGCCCTTGCAGGTCCTCGCCCTGCCCCTTCGCCTGAGCCAGCCTTGGGGGCGCCTGCGCCTCTCGGCCGGCGCCACCGCCATCCAGCTCGCCGATGGCGCCGGTGAAGACCGGGGCCTGTCGGTGTCGGCGGGTCTGTCCACGCCCAGCCGGGCCGCCTGGTCGGGGCAGGCCGAGATCGGACTGAGCCCCATCGGCTTTCTCGGCGGCGCCTACCCGGTAGGCGAATTTCGCCTGGACCGTCGACTGGGCGCTGGGCTCATCCTGCGCGGCGAGGGGCGCCGGATCCCGCGGGCCGACTCGCGCACGGCCTGGGCCAGCACGGTCTACGAACCCACCCAGCAGCGCGTCGGGCGCCTCTCCGATGTGCAGGGTGGGCTCAGCCTCCTCGCCAGCCAGGGCGCCGAGGATGCCGGTCTGCGGCTCGTCGCCGGCTACCTGGAGGGCTACGGCATCGCGCCCGTGCCCACCACCGAGGCCAACCTCTGGCTGGGCCACCGCCTCGCCCCCGGTCCGGCCGACCTTCGGCTGGGCCTCGACGCCCTCTCCCTCACCGCCGCGCGCTCTCTCGCCGCGGTCGAGCCCGGGCAGGGCGGCGCCTTCACGCCGCGGAGCTTTGTGTCGGTGGGCGGTCGCCTCGATGGGGCGCTGGAGCCCGGCGCGCTCCGCCTCTGCGGCGCCCTCGGCCTGGGCGCCCGTGTACAGTCCGATCCCACACTGCCGGCCGCCGCCGAGGCCTGGGCGCCCACCGCCCGGGGCGGGCTCGGCCTGCGCGCCCCGCTGCCCCAGCGCGGCCAGCTCCTCGTCGACGCCAGTCTGGAGCGGGTCTCCGACGACTGGCAGAAGGGCGTGGTGCAGGTCGGGCTGGCCTATGGCGCCGAGACCCCGGGCGAGCCCGCCCTCCCTGGGGGCCGCCTCGCCGCGGGCAGCACCCTGCCTGTCCCCACCTGCGCCCCCTTCGGAGTGGACTGATGGTCCTGTTTTTCTTGGCTCTGGCCTGCGGCCTCCCCCTCGATCCGGCGAAGGCCGTCGACAGCGCCGCCCCGGTCGACAGCGCCAACCCAGACGACAGCGCCCCGCCTGTGGACAGCTCCGACACCACCGACACCACCGACACCACCGACACCGCCGAGCCAACCGAAGAGGACGATCCGTCTTTTCTCTTCGGTGAGGTCACCCACCACCTCGCGCTCACCCTCGACGAGGCCGCCCTCGCTGCCCTCGCCGCCGACCCCCGTGAGGACGTCGTCGCCACCCTCATCTTTGACGGGCGGTCGTATCAGGTCGGGGTTCACCTCAAGGGCTCGACCAGCTTTCGGGATCTGAGCGAGAAGGCCTCCTTTAAGATCGACGCCCACGAGTGGGACGAAGACCAGCGCTTCTTCGGCCTCAAGCGCCTCACCCTCAACAACATGATTCAAGATCCCACCATGTCGTCGGAGCACCTCTCCTACGCCCTTCACGACTGGGTGGGCAACCCGAGCCCGCGCCACGGCTATGCTCGTCTCACCGTAAACGGTGAGCTCTTCGGCCTCTACGGTCTGGTGGAGACCCCCGATGACGACCTCATCGAGCGGCTCTTCCCCGACGATGATGAGGGCAACCTGTACGAAGGTGGCTATGGCGGCGACTTCAACGAAGGCTGCGCCCTGCTCTTCGAGCAGTCGGAGGGCGAGGACATCGACCACGCCGACCTCGAGGCCGTGATTCGGGCCGTCGAGTCCTCCACCCCCGAGACCTTCACCCCCCTGCTGGCCTCCCTCTTCGACCTCGACACCCTGTTGCGGGTCTGGGCCGTGGAGCGGGTGACCGGCAACGACGACAGCTACGTGAGCCTGGGCAACAACTTCTTTGTGTACCATGGCCCCTTGGCCGATCAGTGGACGATGCTGCCCTGGGGCGCCGATCAGGCCTTCCTCACCGACGAGCTGCTGCCAGCCGACGGCGCGCTGGCCGAGCGCTGCGAGGCCGCCCCCGACTGCGCCGCACAGCTCAGGGCGCAGATCGAGGAGGTGCTCCTTGTCTGGGAGGCGGGCGACTTCGCCGCCTACGCCGCCGCCGAGACCGCGCGGATCGAGAGCGACTGCCGCACCGATCCGCGCAGCGAGTGGGGCGACTATGGCTGTCGCGACGCGCTGATCGCGCTCAACGCATGGATCTCCGACCGCCCTGCCCAGGTACGCGCGCAGCTGGTCGACTGACGATGTCTGCCCCCGCTCCGATGCTCAGTCGCAGTCGCCCTCGACGAGGTAGATGTCCTTTCCGGCGTTGACCACGATGTCCATGCAGCGGTCTTCGTTCACATCGCCGACGGCGAAGGTGGCGGTCACCTCCAGGCTGAAGGGCAGGAACATCGACGCCGAGAGCGGAGCCTCCACCCAGGGCGAAAATCCGCCCGACACCGCGAGGCTCGTGAACAGGGAGGTCCACTCGGTCGTGCCGTCGGACTCCGCCAGAAAGCGGATGCCGTCGGGGCGCCCGTCGAGGTCGAGGTCGGCCAGGAAGAGCTGCTCGGGGCCCAGCAGGGTGCCCCGGTAGACGCTCTCCGGCACCGCCGCTGCGGCGCTGTGGGCGTTGGTGTCGGGGTCCCAAACCCGCGACTCGGTCAAGCCGGTGGTGGCATTGTAGACATAGGAGAAGTGGATCTCGGGGGTCCCGTCGCTGTCCGACTCCGCCGCCATCGGGTAGTAGGCCGAGTAGGAGGGCACATCGATGACATTGGGGGTGATGACGCTGGACAGAAAGCCCCCCAGGCCATCGTTCACCAGAACCATCGGCGTGTAGGAGCCAAGGTTGGCGTCGGTGACCAGGTCAACCAGCCCGTCGCCGGTGACGTCGGCGAAGCACCAGGGCTGGCCCATGGTGTACGCCGCGCCCAGCAGGTCGACCGGCATCGCGGCGCTCAGGGTGAGGCCGCCCAGCCCGTCGCCGCGGTAGACGCTGTAGAGGTTGGAGTGGTCGAGGGTGACGACGTCGAGGTGGCCGTCGCCATCCCAGTCCACCACGCGCAGATCGACGATGGTTCCCGCCGTCACCGTCCGCGCCAGGAAGCCCGTCACGCCGCCGTCGAGGACGGTGAGGCCGGCGGTGGTGCCGACGACGTAGTCGGCGTAGCCATCCTCGTTGATATCGCCCACCGAGCCATTGGGATAGCCCCAACTGGTGGTGGTGGCCAGATGCCGCGCAAGGAGGCCGAAGCTGCCCCGGCCATCGCCGGCCAGCACCGTGGCTGTACGCAGGTCGGTCGGCGTGGGTGCGCCCGACCAGGGCTCGATGCTCAGGCTGTCGTAGCCGAGATCGAGGTGGCCGTCTCCGTTCACGTCGGCGAGGTGCAGGAGCTGCGGCAGCAGGTCGCCCTCGCCCTCGGTGTAGGGCACCGACACGATGATCGAGACGGGCCCCGGCGACCAGGCCGCCGGCGGCGCCGTCGCGGTGTCGCCCGAGTCCGCCGAGTCGGCCGTGTCGCCCGAGTCGGGGGTCCCGGAGTCCGCCCCACCCGAGTCGACGCTGGTGTCGACCGGATCGGCGCTGTCGGCGGTGTCTTCGCCAGTTGTGGCGGTGTCGTCTCCGCCGGTGAAGGGCGGCGGGGCCCCCTCATGAACCCAGAATTCAATCCGACCACAGCCGGCCAGCAGGAAGAATACAGTCAGCCTCATGGATCGACCTCCGACAAGCAGACAGGCAACCAAGGAGCATCCTCACCCAGCGCGTCTGCGTCACGGAGGGCGAGGAGGTGGGCAAGAGCGACCGAACAGTCATTGTTGCGGAGCCGCAGCCGGGCCGCGACCCGGTGGAGCTCCAGGGCGCGGGTAGGCGCCCCCATCTTCAAGGCGGCCTCGGCGGCCTGGAGCGCCTCGTCGGACCGGTCCTCGCGCAGCAGCGCGCTGGTGCGCATCGCCTGCAGCTCGCTGGCCACGGCACCGGCGACGTCCGGCCGCGAGAGCGCCCGATCGAGCTCGACCAGCAAGGCCGCCGCCGACACGGTGCCCTCCAGCGCCCGCGCTCGGCCCAGCGCGCCGGCCGCCGTCACCGGCAGGCAGGTGAGCGCCTCCTCGGCCCCCAAGGAGGCGGAGGGACCGTCGACGCAGTCCACCGCCACCCGCCCGTGTCGCACCGACACCTCGGTGCCCAGCGCGCTGCGGAGCACCGAGAAGCCCGTGCCCACCACCCGCACCGCCGCTTCCTCGGTGAGGACCCGCAGGGAGACGCCCTGATCGGGCTCCACCTCCACTGCGATGCGCCCCTGGTGCCAGTCTACGGTGAGGTCGCGACGGGTGCCCCGGGCGCTCCCTTGACCGTCCAGCGTCACCGACACAAAGGAGCCCAGCGCCCGCGCGCCGGTGGCCGGCAGGACCGGGTCGAGGGCCGGATCCGGCCACAGGGAGAAGGCCAGGGCCGCCGCCGCGGCCAGCCCCGCCGCGACGCCGGTGATCCACCGCGGCGCTGGGCGGGGGCGTGGCGCCCGCATCCGAGCGGCGAGGCGCTGCATGGCGTCGGGCTGGGCGCCGGTCTGGCGGGCCCAGGCGCGCAGGGCCTCCTGGCTGGGGGCGTCGAGGGGCTCAAGCTCCGTCGGCGTGCGGTCAGACATGGTCGAGCTCCATCGTCGGCAGGCCCAGCAGGCCCAGCTCAAGGGCCGTAGACCGAAAGGCGGCGCGGGCGGCGCGCAAGCGGGACTTCACGGTGCCGTGGGGCAGGTCGAGGATCTGTGCAGCTTCGGCGGTCGTTCGCTCTTCGGCGTCGCAGAGGACGAGCGCGATGCGGTGGTCTTCTGACAAGGCGTCGAGCACCTTCTGAACCGCCTGGGCGCGCTGGCGGTCGCCCAGGCAGCGCTCGGGCGACTGATCATGTCCCCAATCGGGAGGCTCGCCCGGCAGCCAACGGCGGAGCCAGGCGCGGCGCCGGTGATCGCGCACCACCCGCAGGGTGACGCCCCAGGCCCAGGGCTCGATCGGAGCGCCCGGACGCAGATCCTCGCGGCGTCGGAAGAGCACCAGCAAGGCATCTTGGGCCGCGGCTTCGGCGTCGATGCGACCCCCGCCGAGGCGGAGGCACCAGGTCAGCACCAGCGGCAGGAGGGCCGGGAGGAGGTTGTCGGTAGGGGTCGGTGCATGCGTCATTCACCTGTACCTTGGCGCCACCTCGCCCAAAGGATTGGGCATCGGGCGCTCGCGCAGAAAAAACTCCGTTGGCCTCACCAGGCGCCCTCCAGCCCCAGGCCCAATCTCAGATCGAGGCGGCCGGGATCATCGACCGCCGGCTGGATGTCGACGGGGCGCAGGTCGAAGGCCAGCCCCGCGAGGGCCGCCGCGGAGAGGTGAGGGGTCAGCGGCCGGAGGAGCCCCAGGTCGGCCCGGGGGGCCAGGCCCAGGGCGCGCTGCGGCGCGTAGCCCGCCTCCTCCAGGGTCCAGGCCTGCAGGCTGAGGCCGAGGCCGCCGCGGGGGCGAAGGGCTCCGGCGGGCGCCTGCCAGGCCAGGGTTGGGCCGACCTCCCACAAACCAAGCTTTAGATCCTCGGTCAGGGAGACCGCCGGCCCCGCAGACAGCGTCAGACCCAGCCTCCAGGGCCCGTCCACCCGCTGCGTGGTGAGCGCGACCACCGGCGCTGCCCGCAGCCCTGAACGCAGACGGAGCCCGGTCTGCAGGCCGAAGCCCAGGGCCGCCGATGGCGCCGGCGCCGCAGCGGCCACGGCCGCATCGGCGGGCGAGGGCGGTTCGGGCACCTCCGGCGGTGTCGGTGCAGGGGGCGGTGCCTCGACCGGCGGCGCGGGCGGCTCCGCCGGTGGCGTCGGTGGGGCCGCGATCGGCGGTGCCTCCACCGGCTTTGGAGGCGGCGACGCCTCGCGCGCAGGGGCCGGCGGCGCACGTGGCGGCGTCGGGGGCGGCACCGGGATCGGCGGCGGCAGCGCGGCCAGCCCCATCGCAGCCCCGCCCACCTGTGGCCCCGTTCGCAGCAGGCTGGCCGCGAGGAGGGCCACCGCCTCGCGCTCGTTGGGGCTGCGCGGCGCGGCCACCCAGGCGGTGCGCAGGCCCTCGGGGCTCTCCACCCGGAGCTGCCACTGCCCTTGCACCGCCCGCACCTGAACACCCCCTACCCCCAACGTCAGCCCGGCCAGCTCGACCGGTCCCGACCAGGCCGCGGCCGCCTCTCCGGCCGGCAGCGACAGGCGGGCGAGCGGGGCCGCGAGGGCGCAGAGGCTCAGCAGCAGGGCGATCAGGGCGAGGCCTCCCCATCGGTGGTGTGTCCAGGGTCTTGGGGCGTGCCCGGCCCCTCACGGCCGCTCAAAACAGACATTTGGTGTCGGGCTGGAGCTCTGCCTCCAGGGCTTTGTCCACCCAAGACGGCGTCTCGGTGGGGGTCATCGGGGAATTGGCGCCAGGCGAAGAGCAGCATGGAGCCTCGGTGGGCGTGACGGCGGAGCCGGGCACCTCCCGGGGGAGGCGCGCTTAAAAGGTGCTGGTTCCGCCCAGCCACTCGACATTTTCGAAGCGGTTGTTCTGTACACCGTTGGTGGGGTCCCAGTGCAAGTGCAGGTTGAAGTTCCCGTCGAGTTGCAAGGGCTGGGCGTAGCTGGCCCGCCGAACCTCCTCGAAGTTCGTGAGGTCGATGGTCGCGGGCCCGGGAATCGCCTGCTGGAGGGCCGAGACATTGAAGCGCAGATCGACGTGATCGCCGATGCGCCAGTCCATGCCCACCGATCCGTAGGCCTCATAGCGCCGAGAGGGGTGCAGCAGCTCGGCCCCCAGGCCCAGGTCGAGGTTGAGCTCCATCCGGTCGACCTTGACGTTGCCGCCGGCGATCAGCAGGTGGGTGGGCAGCAGCGCGGTCTCCTCGCCCAGGACATTGATCTGGTTGTAGTCATTGTACATGCCGCCCAGCAGGTAGGTGAGGGCGGCGCGGTTCCCGCGGGGGTCATCGCTGGGAAACCAGTTGTAGTCGGCGCCGACATGAGCCCGCGCGGCGCGGGCGTAGGCACCCTCGGGGTCGGTGAGGCCGGCCCGCAGCATCCCGCCGACGGCCCAACGCTCGCCCAGGTTCCGTTCATAGAGGCTCTGTCCAGAAGCCTCGTAGCCGTCCGACGACAGGGAGACCTCTTCCCCGTTGATGCGCAAAGAGGGCTGCCGCTCGACGTTGCGGTCAAAGGAGGTGGAGAGGTAGCCGCTGCGATCGGCCTTCACCTGGCGCAGGTTGGCGCCGGTCCAGTAGTTTCGGTACTGGTAGTCCTCTGTCCAGCTTGTCCAGGCCCCGGCCCAGACTGAGAAGCCGTAGGCCCGGGTGGCGCTGGGCGCCTCCGTGGCGGTGGGCACCACGAGGCTGATCCGCACCGCCTGCGGGTTCACCACCAGCAAGGCCGGCGCCAAGGCACGGGCCAGCAGGGGCTGGAGGGCGGCTCGCTGCTCCTCGACGGTCTGCCGGCTGTCGATCACGGCGAACTGCTCGAAGAGGGGCAGCGCGTCCTTGCGCTCGCTGGTGACGCGAAGGTAGACCCGGTCGTCATTCCCGGCGCCGGTGACGTTGACAAAGAGCGTGACGTCGGCCTCGCTGCGCGGGACGCTGCGCAGCACCTTCTGCTCGGTGATGGCGCCTCGCAGCAAGGTGCAGGCGTCGACCCGGTAGGCGGACTGGCACTCCAGCGCGACCCGCAGGGGGCTCCAGCTCGGCGCCTGCGCCGCATCTTCGGCCCATGCGGGCCCGGAGAAGGTGATGGTGAACAGCGCAAGAACGGCGTGCATCTGCCAGGATATCGTGCCGGTCTGGCGGGCGCCCCGCAGTGACGATTTTGCCCGCCGGACGCGGCGCCTGCACAGCCCGGCCGCCCCGCGGTAGGCTTCGGCCGCAAGCCGCCGGGCGCTCCCGGCCCAGGTGCCCCATGCCGAAGTCACTCCTCCTCCTCCTCCTCGCCTGCGGCGGCAAAGAGCCCGCCTCTTCCTCGCCTCCCCCCGCCGATGACAGCGCGGCGCCGGCCGATCCGGGGCAGGACATCCGATCCACCCACCTCGCCCTCGACCTCGCCCGGCTGGAGGGCGTGGCCACCCTCGACATCCGGCCGGCCCTGGGCTCCGGCGAGGTCTGGGTCGACGTCAGCGGTCTTACGCTCCAGGGCCTGCGTCTCGACGGAGCCAGCGTCGATCACAGCCCTGTGGACGGCATCCTGCGGGTGCCGGTGGACGGCGACGCGCCGGTGACGCTGGTCGTCAACTACGCCTTCCCCGGCCGGCCGCGCGGCGCCTACGACGGCTGGATGCCCGACCGCGGGCTCAGCTTCATCTGGCCCGACGCCTGCGCCAACCTCTTCCCCTGCGACCCGGCGATGCGCGACGGCGTGGTCTTCTCGATGGAGCTCACCGGCGTCCCCGAGGGCAAGGTGGCGGTCTACAGCACCGACACCACCACCAACAGCCCCGCCTACCTGCCGGCCATCGCCGTCGGCGACTTCGGCGAGCTGGTGGTGGGCACCAGCGAGGGGGGCACGGAGATCCGCGCCTACTACGAGAACGACGCCGACGGGCCCGAAGAGGCCGCGCAGGGCACCGCCCACCTCGTCGATGTCATGAGCTACTACGAGCGGGTTTACGGCCCCTACCGCTATGGCCCGGTGATGGGCGCAGTGCAGGTCGACTGGGGGGATGACTACGGCGGCATCGAGACCCACCCCAACTACCATGTCGCTCGCTGGGACTTCGCCGACGAAGAGGTGCACGCCCACGAGGCCGCCCACGCCTGGTTCGGCGACGCCGTGCGGATCGCCTGCTGGGAGGACTTCGTGCTCTCCGAGGGCACCGTCACCTACATGGCCGCCCGCGCGATGGAGCAGGTCGGCGGCCCCGACTTCTGGCCCTACTATGTGGATGACTTCCTCGTTCCCGTCTGCGAGGGCCGCGACGTCAACACCATCGTGCTGCCCGAGACCTGCAACGAGATCGACTTCATCAACGATCCGCTCTGGTCGCTCGCCACCTACATGAAGGGGGCCTGCTTCTACGAAGAGGTCGCCGATCAGATCGGCGCCGAGCGCCTCGACACCGTCATCGCCGAGTTCTACGCCACCCACGCCGGCGGGGCGACCGAGATGGAGGTGATGCTCGACGCCCTGGCGGCGGAGGCCAGCCCCGAAGAGCAGGCCGCCATCGACGCCGCCGCCGAGGCCTGGCTGCGCAGCTACGACTGCCCGGCCGACTACGCGGCCCGCTGCCGCCGCCACGGCAACCCGCCCTGAAGGGCCCCAAACGACGCGCTCCCCCGAAGTGCGGGGGAGCGCCGAGCCGAGAGGAGGCCTAGAAGCAGATCTCGTGGCCGAACAGCTCGAGGTTGTACTGGCCGTTGCCCGAGATGTCGTAGCCGACCATCGTGCCGTTGAGCTGGCCGTTGTTGAAGGTCACGGTGGCGTTCGGGGCCAGCGCGCTGCCCTGGAAGTTGATGGCCGACAGGGCGAGGGTGGTCGCCTCGTAGAAGTTCCAGAGGGTGGCGCTGGCGACGCCGCCGTTCAAGGTGATGCCCACGCTGCCCACCGAGGCGCTGGTGCCGGCCACGTTGATCAGGGTCACCGACCCCGCGGGCACGTTGACCTCGATGTAGGTGGCGGTGGCGAGATCGCTGGCGTTGACCTCGAAGATGTTCTGCGCAGCGTCGGTGCCGGTCATCGTCACGGTGCCGTAGCTGCTGACGGTGGTGGTGCCGTTCGCCGTGGCGCCGGACAGGGCCGAGGCAGCGGTGATGAGGCCCGTCGCCACGTTGCCGTAGTTGTAGGGTGCGCCAAAGCTGGCCGAGCCGCCAGTGGCGAAGGTGACGTCGCTGCTGATGGCCGAGCCGGCGAGGTAGACGACGTCTCCGTAGAGCTGGCCGTTGCTCAGGGTGGTGGTGCCGCCCGCGGCGAGGCAGGTGCCGCCCTGATCTTCGAGGCAGAGCGAGAAGCCGGTCATGGTGAAGTTCAGGCCGGCGACGGCCTTGCCTTCGATGTCGGTGTAGGTGCCGCTGTAGTTGGTGAGGGCCCAGAGGTTGACATCGGCGGCCGAGCCGAGGTCGTAGCAGGTGGTGCCGCCGCCGCCGCCGTCGTCGCCGCCGCCGGTCTCGCCGCCGCCGTCGTCGCCGCCGCCGGTCTCGCCGCCGCCGTCGTCCCCAGCGCCGTCGTCCCCGGCGCCGTCGTCCCCGGCGCCGTCGTCGCCGGTGCCGTCGTCCCCGGCGCCGTCGTCGTCGCCGCCGCCATCGTCGCCGCCGTCGTCTTCGCCGCCGCCATCGTCGCCGTACCCATCATCTCCACCGTCGCCGTCGTCGTCGCCGCCATCGTCGCCGTACCCATCATCTCCACCGTCGCCGTCGTCGTCGCCGCCGTACTCATCATCCCCACCGTCGTCGTCGTCGTCGTCGCCGTCATCGCCGTCGTCGTGGCCATCGTCGCCATCGTCGTCGTCGTCGCCATCGTCGTCGTCGTCGTCGTCGCCATCGTCGTCGTCGTCGTCGTCGCCATCGTGGCCGTCGTCGCCGTGCCCCTCGTCATCGTCGTCGTCATGGGAGCCACCCTTCGCGGAGGAGCCGTGGCCATCCCCCTTGTCGGAGAAGGGGTTGCCCATGCCGTCGAAGCAGCCGAGCAAGGCGAAGACAGGAAGGATGCTGAGGGGAAAACGGGACATGCGGGCTCCAGGCAGGCCGCCGGTGGAAGGAACCACAGACAGGCGGGGGACGGTGACCAGATTTTACACAGTGTCGCGCGCAAAGTCCAGCCCTGAAGATCCGATGGGATGAAGCCGTGCTTGGGCGTGATGGGAGGGGAAGAGCCCGCTGGCGACGAGATCGCCGCGAAGCCCGACGAGCCTTCGGGTTCGACCCGCGAGGGACGTTTGAAAGCCCGTTGATCGGGAGCGATCCGGCGCGACCGACACATGCACAAAGGTTGAAGGAAGCGCAGCCGGTGTCCGCATGCGCGCGCCCGCGGCGTCCAGGGAAGGGCCAGGCCGCCGCACCTCGCGGCGGCTCCCCCCCAACCGCGACCCGAGGCCCCCGGATGAACCCGCCCCTGCTGCTGCCCGCGAACCTGCTCTCCCTTCACGCCTACGCCCAGGCCGCCCTGGCTGACACCACCGCCGCTGCCCGCACCGTCGCCGAAGGCGGCGATGAAGACGCCGTCCAGCGGCTTCGCGAGGCCCTCAACTCGCGGGAGCGGGCGCTGCTCGCCTTGGGCCTCGCGCTGGCGAGCTGCGCGGTTGTGGCACCCCCGGTCGGGCCGACCGTCGAGCTGGTTGAACCGGCGGAGGTTCACCTCAAGGAGGCTTCGCAGGAGCCCATCCTCGCGGAGGAGCCGACCGAGCCCCTGTCTGTCCCGGCTGCCGAACCGGAGGCCGCGCCGCCGCAGCCCGCGCCCCCCGCCGCCATTGAGGCGCTGCGGGCGCGGTTCTCCGGCGGCGGCGCCGTGCGCTTCGCCAGCCCGCCGCCCCCGGCCACGCTTCGTCCGCTCTTTCAGCGTCTCCGTCCACCGACCACGTCGCTGCGGAGCGAGGCGGAGATGCGCGCGGAGCGAGACCACATCGCGCTGATCCTGGCCCAACTCCAGGCGGCTGGGCCGGCCAGCCCCAAGGAGCGCCACGCCTTCCTCACGGCCCTCGCCGCCCGGCTGCGGGTCCTCCAGGAGAACGGCGGCGCCGTGCTCCCCGGGCTGGAGCGCCTCTTCGGGCTGATGGCCGGTCACGCTCAGGAGCAGCAGCTCGGCTTTGTTCACGGTTTGCGGATCGATCACCGCCCCGCCTCAACGCCCTCCTGGTCGGCGGAGGCCGAGGCCACCCACCTTGGCCTGCGACTCCTCCTGGGCTTGGGCACCGACCTGCCGGGCGCCCAGGCCCGCTTCGCCGAGCGGCTGACCCAGCGGCCTCAGGCCGTCAAAGAGGCCCTGCAGTGCGCGATCGCCGCCGGCCTGCGCGCCGACCACCCGGCGCTGGCACCCCACATCCCCCTTCCGGCCCGACCGGCGTCGCCGCGGACGGGGGTCGAGGCGCCCTCGGAGGCGCCGACCGTGCCAATCGAGGCCAGCCTGCTGGCCCTCACCGCCGGCAAGCGGGCCCTGATCGTGGGCGGCGATCAGCGCGGCGACTGCCGGGAGCGCCTGATCGCCGCCTTTGGCTTCGCCAGCCTGGATTGGGAGACCGGCATGAAGGTGCGCCGCGTCGGCGCCACCGCCGAGCGGCTGCGTCAGGGCGGCGTCGACATCGCGATCTTCTTGAAGCGCTTCATCAGCCACAGCCTCACCAACCAGCTCCTGCCGGCGGCCGACAAGGGCGGCGTCACTGTGGCCTGGGTCGACCAGGGCTACGGCGCCGCCGCCGTCGCCGAGGCCCTCCGCAAGGCCCTTGGCGCGCAACTCGGCCTCGCGGCCTGATCAGCCCTCGACCACCCGGGCGGGCGCCTCGCTGCAGAGCAGGCCAGCCATCGCTTCGGCGATCGGCAGGCCGGTGGCCTCTTCGGCGAAGTCGGAGCAGCACTGGACGTTTTGCTCCAGCGGCGCCTCCGCTCACCCGCAAGAAGGGGGCGTCTGCCAGTATCGCCAGGGCGCCCTGGCAGGCCAGGGCGGGCCTGGACGGAGCCTGGTGATCAGTCGCGGCGACGCTTGGAGGTGCCCTCGGCGTCTTTGCCGCGCAGCTCGGAGCTCGACTTTTGCCACTGACGCTTGGAGCGCACCTCGGTCATGGGCCGCGCGTGCTCGGTCGCCTCGGCGCGCAGGGCCTCGATGAGGCTGACCAGCACGGGGTTGTCGCCGGCGTAGCGCGCGATGCGATCGGCGACGGCGTTGAGCATCCGCTCGGCGCCAGCGAAGTCGCCCTGCCGGTTCAAGCGCACCGCTTCGGCCCGGGTGCGCGCCGCGTGCCGCTCGGCGACGAGCTGATCGACCTCCCGATCTCGAGGCTGGGCGATGTTCACCGCGTGCACCTCCCGGCGGAAGGAGACCGTTGCGGCGCCGCCCTCCAGCTCGCCGGTCTGGTCGAACAAGGACAGACCGAAGGTGGTCTCGCTGCCGAGCGCGCCGCCGGGCACAAAGACACGCAACACCAGCTCGAGGGTCTCTTCGCTGGACAGATCGCCGAGGGAGAGGTCCCAGTCGCGGCCTTGCTGGCGAAGCGACCAGGGCCCGATCGCCTCCACCGTGCCCTCGATGGGCACGGTGATGCGGAGCACCGTACCCTTCAGGACCACATCGAGGGTGTCGCGCAGCTCGGCGTCGACGAGGCGACGAAAGTCCGCCGAAGACTCGATGAAGCGTGCGTTGCCGCCGCCCTGATCGGCGATCCGCTGCAGCAGCACCTCATCAAAGCCCAGGCCGATGCCAAAGGTGGAGGTGGCCACACCTCGCGCGCGGAGGGCAGCGGCATGGGCGGCCAGCACATCCGGGCGGGTCTCTCCCTGGTTGGCCTGCCCGTCGGTAAACAGAAGGCAGCGGGCCACCTGGCCGGGCTCCAGCGATTGGGCCACCTCGCGACAGCCGGTCAGCCAGCCGGCGGCCAGATCGGTGGAGCCATCGGCCTGGATCTGGCCGACCCGGGCGCGGGCCTGCCCGCGCAGCGCCAGCGAGGCCGGGCTGCTGGGAACATCGACCGTGACAGAGCCGGAGTAGCTCACCACCGCGAAGCGGTCTGTGTCCGTCAGGCGATCCAGGGCCTCCAGGGTGGCCCCCCGGGCCAGGGCGATGCGTTCACCACCCATCGAGCCCGAGCGATCCAACACAAAGGCGAGGTTCATCGGCGAGCGCAGGCGGGCGCCCTCCAGCGCCGGGGCCTGAATACGAAGCCGGATGTGGCGGGTGCCGCCGTGATGATGGTGAACCACCGCGCGATCGGGGTGGGCCTGGAGCACAGTCATGGAGACTCCTTTACAAAGAGACGGCGGGCTTCATCCAGCAAGGCGTCAACCCGGCGCGCGTCTTCACGCGACAGCGGCCGGCGGATGTGCAGCTCGACATCGGCGCCAAAACAGTGGCGCTCCCAGGTCGAGCGGCGTTGTTGGGCAGCAGGGAGGGGAGGGGCAGGCGGCGCAGCGCGCGGCGACTGTATCGGGCTGTTGAGGTTGGGGAGGACGGCGTTGAGGTAGTCGAGCGCGCTGTCTCCGGCCGAAGGCGCGGCGACCACGGGGGGCGCCGGCCCGCCGCCCGCCTCTATCCGTGAACGGATCTCGGCGAGGGGCAGGTGGGCCGCCTGTAGCTGACGGATCAGCGCGAGGCAGCGCAGGTGTTCGTCTGTATAGTTCGCCGTGGGCCCCGCACCGGCGGGGGGCGGCAGGAGGCCCTGGGCGATGTAGTAGCGAATGGTGCGAGGGGTGGTGTCGGCGGCGGCGGCGAGGTCGGTGAGCTTCATGACCCTATATGACAGTGTCGCGTAACGCTGTCAAGAGGTTCGTTGGAGATCGTCGCTCCGCTTGAATCCGCCCGGCGCGTTGGGGCCGGCGCGCAGGGCGAACCCTTGCTTTCGGCGGGTAGCCTCCTTAGCCTGGGCTGGACTGGACACCCCCCCGTGATCAAAGCCGCCGCCGCTTTCGACCCTCCTCAGGCCCGCGCCTGGCTGGAGCGCTTTGGCGACGGCGATCTGATCGCCGCCTCGACCTTCCAGCCGGGTTTGGAGGCGGTGGAGACCTCCTATGGACGGTGGGCCTTCCAGCGGGTGGGGCCCTTCACGATGACGCTCGGTGGCCCGCTCTGTGCTCCCGCCGACCGCCGCGCCCTGCTGGAGCGGCTGCTGGCGCTGGACCGACGCCCCTTCCTCGCCTATGTGCGCGCACCCCTGCTCGATGATCTCGATAGCACCGGGCTCTTCGCCGCGGGGATCGGCATGGATCGCCATGTCGACGTGCCCGGTCTGTGCGCCGATCCGCCGCGGCCGGTGCGGGGCGCCCGCCGGAAGGCGAAGAAGGCGGGGGTGACCGTAGAGCGCCTCGATCTGCGCCACCCGCCCCCCGGCCTCGCAGCGCAGATCGCCGACCTCACCGCGGCCTACCTCGCCCAGGCCGCCTGCTCGGTGGAGATGCGCTTCCTCAACCAGCCAATGTCGCTCCAAGAGGATGGTCTGCGACGGGTGTACGGTCTCTACCAGGGCGGGCCAGGGCGGCGCAGGCTCTTTGGCTATGTGGCGCTCAACCCCATCTTCGATCAGGGGCGGCTCCAGGCCTTCCTCCTCGACATCTTGCGCTTTGCGCCGAGCCGCATCTGGGGCCTCTGGCTCAGCGTGGTGGCGGCGATCGCCGAGGAATTGAGCAAAGAAGGCTTGGGCCTCTCGCTCGGCTACTGCCCGCTCCACCAGCCCATGGCCGCCCCCCGCAGTGGCTCGCGGCTGCTGCAAGCGCAGGTCGACGGCCTGGCGCGCGCCCTGGGGCCCACGCCCTACCTTCAGCACCTGCGGGACCGAAAGGCCCTGATACCTGGACAGTGGGAGCAACGCTTTGTCGTCTCTCCCACCCGCTTCGCCCCCCTGCCTTTTGCCCTGTGGATGGAGTCGATGGGCGTGGGGCTGCGGCGCATCGCCGGCCCTGGGCTGCTGCCGATCCTGGCCGAGGGCCTGGGCCTGCGACCGGCGGCGGCAGGCGGGCCGCGATGAAGAAGGCCATCGCAGCGCGGCTGGGCTTCTTTGTGCGGTCGGGCCACCTTCCGGCCCTGCCCTCGCCCTGGCAACTTCGGGTGGGCCTGCTGGCGATGCTGCCGGTCACGCTGTCGGAGTCGCCGCGGGAGCGGGAGTCCAGTCGCCGCACCTGGCTCGGGCAGGTGCCCATTCGGGTGCCCTTGCAGATCCTCTACAGTCCCAGCCAGATCGGCGACGCCTCGGGGCTCCGTCAGTCGCCGCGGCAGATCGTTCGGCACCTGCTCAGCGTCTACCATGAGCCGGCCTTCCTCGGCTACGATCTGCAGCTGCTGGCCTCGTACCCGGGCGGCCTGGCGCAGCTCATCGACGAGGCCAGCGCGGTTGCCCGGGGAGCCGGCCCTTGGGCGCCCCTCCTGCGGCGGATGGTCGGCGGCACCGACTACCACGCATCCTTGCCGCCGCTGGCCGCCGCGGCGCAGCGCGGGGAGTACCCCGATCCGCTCGACCTCGACCCGCGTTTCGTCACCCTGGTCGGCTTTTCGCGCTTCTGTCTCACCCTGCCGGACTGGCCCGAAGCCTCCTTCTATGGTCTCGACCGGGAGCGCATCCGCGACGGGGGGTGGAGGGGATGATCCCGCCGCACCCAGCACTCCATGGGCACGATCCCGAAGCGCGAGCCGGCGCCTTGGGGGCCTATGACCCGGCCTATGTCGCCACGCATCTGCCGCGTCTGAAAGATCGGATTCATCGATACTTTCGGGCCGAGGTGCTCGGGATAGAGCGCCTGCCGGAGGGGCCCTTCGTCGCGGTGGGCAACCACAGCGGGGCGGCCTTGATGCCGGACTGTTTTGTTTGGTTGGGGGCCTACTACGCCGCTAGGCCGGCGCGGCCCCTGCTCACGCTGTGTCACGACGCCATCTTCGATGCCTACCCCACCGCGGTGGGTCGCTGGGTGGCCCGCTTTGGCGCCATCCGGGCCCACCCCGCAATTGCGGCCGAGGCCCTGGCCCGCGGCTACGCGGTGCAGGCCTACCCGGGCGGCGACGCCGACGCCTGCCGCTCCTGGCGACGTCGGCACGAGATCGTCTTCGCGGGACGGACTGGGTATGTCGAGCTGGCCCGGGCCGCTGGGGTGCCGATCGTGCCGGTGGCCAGCCTGGGCGGGCATGGCGGTCTGCTCATCCTTCACGATGGCGTCGACTGGGCGCGGGCCCTCGGGCTGCACCGCTCCTTGCGGCTCGGCGCCCTGCCCCTCTCCCTCAGCCTGCCCTGGGGGCTCTGGCTCGGGCCCTTGCCCGGGTACCTGCCGCTGCCGCGGCACACCTCGGTGGAGGTCCTCGATCCCATCGATGTGCGCGGCGACACGGCCCAGGTCGACGCCGCGGTGCGGGCCGCGCTGCAAGCCTCGATCGACCGGCGTCGGGCGGGCCGCTGGGCCCGTCGGGCTGCCCTGTTTCAGTCGGGCGCGCCGCGCCCTGGAGCGCTGTGATGCTGCTGTCTCGCCTTCGTTCCGCCCCAGAAGATCCTGACGCGGGCTCGCAAGAAGACCTCCAGCGCCGGCTGGAGGCCATCTTCGCCCAGGCCCCCGAGCTGCGGCCTGCGCCGGCCCTCTTCGACTACCCGCTGACCTATTCGCCGGCGATCGCCGTCCAGGGCCCGGCCCACGCCGGCGCGCCCACCGACATCGAGAGACAGGAGCTGGGCATCGGCGCTCTCCCTGCGGCGGGCTACTACTTTCACTTCGGATTTTGTCAGTACAAGTGCCGGTACTGTTTTCATTATGAGATCAAGATCAACCGCACAGACGAGATCAAGGCCCGCTACGTCGAGGCGCTGCTGACCGAGATGCGGCGCTTTCGCGACCTCGCGCCGCGTCTGCAGACCGGGCTCTATTTCCTGGGGGGCGGCACGCCCACGGCCTTGTCTTTGCCGCAGTTGGAGCGGTTCCTCGACGGCCTGCTGCAGACCTTCGGGCCGGTGCCCACGGCGATGAGCACGGTGGAGGCGAAGCCCGTCACCGCCACCGTCGACAAGCTGCGGGCGCTGCGCGCTGCGGGCTTCTCCCGCATCAACCTGGGTGTTCAGTCGCTCGATCCGGCGCTCTACGCCCAACACCACCACGGCGAGCCCCTCTCCGTGGCCTTGGACGCCATCACGCGGGCCCGCGCGTTGGGCTTCTCCTTCATCAACATCGATCTGATGACCGGCCTCGCCGGCCAGACCCCGGCTTCCTGGCAGCGCACCCTCTCCGAGATCGAGCGCCTCGTCCAAGCGGGCGCGATCGACAGTCTGTTCATTTACCCCTACCATGATGACCCTCGCAGCCGCACCTTCGGCGAGGCCGGCGCGGTGCCCCCTTTCATCGAGACGGCCTACAGCGACGCCCAGGCGCGAATCCTCATGGAGCGCCTCGGCTGGAGCGAGCTGGGCGCGCGCTTCTACCGATCGCCGCGTCAAGTCCGCCACGAGCTGCGTGAGCTGGCCCGCGTGCGGGTCAACCCGGCCTATGGCGAGGTGCTCTACCAGGGCTTTGGAAACTCGGCCTTCTCGCTCGGCGACCGGGCGATGTGGTTGAACCGGCGCGACATCGGCGACTACTGCGCGGCCATCGAGGCCGGCGCTTCGCCGATCGGTCACTGGGCGCCGATGAATGACGCCCAGCGGGCCACCCGCGATCTCGTCTTTGACCTGCTGTACAGTCCCATCACCCGCCTGCGCGGGCGGGTGCGCAAGTATGGGGCCGACGCCCACGATCACCACGCGCTCTTGCTGCAGCGTTGGGTTGACCTGGGCTTGGGGCGCCTCCATCGCCTGTCGGGCACCTTCTCCCTGACTCCGCTCGGAAAGCTGCTTCACCTGCAAATGATCCCGCGTCACTACCTGCCCGCCGATCGGGGCGCCTTCGACGCGGTGATGGAGGCCCGCCGCCTCGC
>Ga0164294_10001985_pt1 | contig 18710 bp, 17 predicted proteins | sample GEODES005metaG_FD_111479 | JGI IMG/M metagenome (GOLD analysis project Ga0164294, IMG submission 111479) | Oligotrophic lake water microbial communities from Sparkling Lake, Wisconsin, USA - GEODES005 metaG | ecosystem: Environmental > Aquatic > Freshwater > Lake | place: USA: Sparkling Lake...
ATTAACAGCGTGCTGACGCCGCGCCCGCTGCGACTGAAGGTATGGGAGCGGCTGGCCACGGACCTGCGCCCGCGGCATCTCGATGCCATTTGCCTGCGGGAAGTGGCGTTTGCGGACTTGCCGGCCGCGTTCCAGCCCTATGTCGATGGACAGGTGATGGGGCGGGCCGTGGTGAAAGTGGCGGACTGACGCCGGGAGTGGCCTGCCGGCTGGCGCCCCGGGTGACGGCCCGGGTGGCGGCCGAGTTGACGCTGGGCGGGCGGGTGCTTGTTGCGTAGCGGCCACTTTGCTTTGCGGCGCAAAAAACCCTGCAATCGATATTTAGTATGCTGAATGCGTAGTTGAAATTGACTTTCACTACGCATCGTCCTAGTTTCGGTGGCTACGGCACGACGCTGCTCAGGTCCCTTCGGGGCTACGCGTCGACTGCCCTGTTTGCCCTAGGAGGCCTCGCATGTCCCGTACCGTTACCTCACTGCTGTCCCGTCCGCCCCAGTTGCCGTTAGCCCGCTTGGCCTTGGCTGGCGCCGTGGCGCTGGTCCTGCACTCCGGCCTCGCGGTCGCTGCCGACAACAACATTGACGAAGTTATCGTCACGGCCCAGAAGCGCGCCGAGCGCCTGCAAGACGTGCCCATTTCCATCACGGCCTTTTCGGCGGATGCGGTGGAACAGCGCGGGCTGACGAATATCGAGTCGCTCGACGCGCTGGCGCCCAACCTCTCCGTGGCCCGCACCCCGGGCAACTCCACGGCGGCGCAAATCTCCATCCGTGGTGGCGTGCAGACCAACCCGGCCTTGTTCTGGGACCCCACCGTCGGCATGTATCTCGACGGCGTTTACCTCGGCAAGACGCAGGGCTCGGTGTTCGACGTGGTGGACCTAGAGCGCGTCGAAGTGCTCCGCGGCCCGCAGGGCACGCTGTATGGGCGCAATACGCTGGCCGGTGCCGTGAACTTCGTCACCCGCAAGCCGAGCGGCGAATGGGGTGGTAACGCAACGCTGGGCTTCGGCAACTATGGCGCCAAGACCTACAAGCTCTCGCTGGATCTGCCCAAGATGGGCATTGCCAGTTTTAGCCTTGGTTTGTCCAGCAGCCAGCGCGATGGTTGGGTGAAGAACACCTTGCCGGGCGCCGCGCATTCCGCGCTGAACGACAAGGACACGCAGGCAGCGCGCCTCTCGGCGAACTTCGCGTTCAGCGAAGACTTCCAGGCGGACTACCGTTTCGATTGGACGAAGGCTGACCAGGCTTCGCAGCACTCGCAACTGTCCCGCACGGTGTTGCCGTTCCTTACCTCGTTTGTCGCTGCTGGCCGGCAGGAAGCTGCCGCCATCAATGCGGACACCTTCGAGAAGCTGGACATGCAGGGCCATTCGCTCACCTTCACCTGGGACCTGAATGACACCACCCAGTTGAAGTCCATCACCAGCTATCGCCAGATGGATTGGGACGACAGCCTCGACCTCGACGGCTCACCGCTGTTGGTTGCCGAGACGGCACGCCTGTCTACCTACGAGTCAAAGTCGGAAGAATTGCAGTTGGTGGGCAGCAGTGGCGCCATCAATTACGTGGCCGGCCTGTACTGGTTCGAAGACGACGGCTACACGCGCAACCCGCAGAATTTCTTCTTCGGTACCTTCAACTTCGACAGCAACTACGGCTTCGGCACGCGCGCTTACTCGGGCTACGGCCAGGTGGACTTCAAGGCCACGGAACAACTGACCGTGACCGCCGGCCTGCGTTACACCAACGAGCGCAAGAGCATCGACCGCAACCTCGGCGTGAACTTTGCCGCTGGCACGCCGTTCATTCCGCTGTTCCCCGCGGGCGGCACGCAAGCCGAAGACACCTTCAGCGCGGCCACGCCGCTGCTGAGTGTGGCCTACCAGTTCAGCGATAACCTGAACGGTTATGTGAAGTACTCGGAAGGCTTCAAGTCCGGTGGCTTCAACGGTGAATACGGCGTCGTTGGCTTCACGCCTGCGGTGGTAGCCGACAACGTCGCCGAAACGCAGACGCCGTTCAAGCCCGAAAAGGTGAAGTCGTTGGAAGTGGGCTTGAAGGGCACGTTCCTCGATGGCGCGCTGACGGTGAATGCCGCGGCGTTCCAGAACAAGACGAAGGATCTGCAGCTAGCCATCTTCACAGCGCAAGGCGCTGCTGCTTCGGTGGTGCGTAACGCCGGCAAGGCCACGTCCAAGGGCTTCGAGCTGGAAACTAGCTGGCGTATCAGTGACAAGGTGCGTTGGCAGACCGGCGTCGGTTTGCTGGACATGAGCTACGACGAGTTCATGGACGGTGGCGTGAACGTGGCCAACAACCGCGCTGTCATCCATGCGCCGAAGTACACCTTCAGCACGGCAGTGGATGCCGAACTGCTGCGGGATTGGTGGGGTGCCCTGCGTCTCGTGGCGGACTACAGCTACAAGGGTGCGCACTACCTCTACCCGTACCAGCTGAGCGGTCCGGGCCAGCCCGGCTACAACGCCGGTGCGGCGGTGGCGGGCGACACGCGCGTGAAGCCGGTGGGCTTGCTGAATGCGCGCTTGGTCATCAGCGACATCAAGGCGGGCGAGGCAACGGGTGAAATTGCGCTGTGGGGCAGCAACCTCACCGACCGCAAGCACGCTGCGAACTACATCGACTTCGGGCCCGGGTTCGGTAGCCTGACGCCGGTGTACTACATCGACCCGCGCATGGGCGGCATCGAGTTCAAGCTGCGCTGGTAAGCGGCTAAAGCCTGAAGTCGGGCCCGGAAACGGGCCCACTCATGAAGCCGGCACCCGTAAGGGCGCCGGCTTTTTTCATCGGTGGATTTATTCTTGGCGGAGCCCGCGCTCGCGGGCGAGGTTCAGTGCCAGGTCTTCAATCATATCTTCCTGGCCACCTACGGTCTTCATCCGTCCCATCTCGAGCAGCAACTCGTGCGAGGGAATACCGTACTTCACCTGCGCGCGCTTGGCGAACAGCAGGAAGCTGGAATACACGCCCGCGTAGCCCAGCACCAAACTGTCGCGGTCGATACGGATGGGGTGATCCATCAACGGCACTACGCGCTCTTCCGCTACGTCCGTCAACTTGAAGACATCCACGCCCGTGACGATGCCCATGCGGTCGCACACGGCGTTGAACACCTCGAGTGGTGTGTTGCCGGCGCCGGCGCCAAGGCCGGCTGCTGAACCGTCGATACGCGTCGCGCCCATCTCCACGGCCGCAAGCGAATTCGCGATACCCATGGCGAGGTTGTGATGGCCATGGAAGCCAATTTCGGTGTTGGCATTCAAGCCCGCACGCAGTGCGCCAATACGCGCCTTCACATCATCGGGGAGCATGTAGCCGGCGCTGTCGGTGCAGTAGATGCAGTTGGCACCATAGCTTTCCATCAGCTTGGCCTGCGCCAGCAACTGTTCCGGCGTTACCATATGCGCCATCATCAGGAAGCCCACGGTGTCCAGCCCCAGCTTCGCGGACAGCGCAATATGCTGTTCGGAAACGTCTGCTTCCGTGCAGTGCGTGGCCACACGCAGCGTAGCCACGCCGCAGTCGTGTGCCATGCGCAAGTGTTCCACGGTACCAATACCCGGCAGCAACAGCGCGGAAACGCGTGCACGCTTCAGGCGCGGAATAACACCGCGAAGGTATTCCTCGTCGGTGTGCATGGGGAAGCCGTAGTTCACCGAAGCACCACCAAGACCATCGCCGTGGGTCACTTCAATGAGTGGCACGCCAGCGTCGTCGAGGCCTTCGGCGACGTTCACCATTTGCGCGAGCGAAATCTGGTGGCGCTTCGGGTGCATGCCGTCGCGCAGGCTCATATCATGCAGGGTCAGGGTCTTGCCGTTCAGCGCGGCGGTGGCTGCTGGTAGTGTGCTGTTGGTGGTCATGGGCGTGTCCTCAGGCGGCCATGGGCACGAAGCGCCCGGCGATGATTTCCTCGGCAATCATTTCCGCGGTACGCAGGCCCGCGGCAGTCATGATGTCCAGATTGCCCGCGTACTTCGGCAAGTAGTCGCCTAGACCCTCTACCTCAAGGTAGATGCTCACGCGGTTGTCGTCGAACACCGGGCCGTTCTTCAGGCGATAGCCAGGCACGTATTTCTGCACTTCGGCAATCATGGCGTGCACGGAAGCGGTGATAGCCGCTCGGTCTGGCGTGCCTTCGGTGAGGCAATGGACGGTGTCGCGCATGATAAGCGGCGGCTCTGCCGGGTTCAGCACGATGATGGCCTTGCCCTGCTTGGCGCCCCCCACCACTTCAATGCCGCGCGAGGTAGTGCGGGTGAATTCGTCGATATTCTTGCGTGTGCCCGGGCCGGCCGAGCGCGAAGAGACGGTAGCGACAATCTCGCCATAGGCCACCGGCTGCACGCGCGACACTGCCGCCACCATCGGGATGGTGGCTTGGCCCCCGCAAGTGACCATGTTCACGTTCATGGCGTGCTTACCGGCGTGCTCGGCCAAGTTCACGGGGGGCACGCAGAACGGGCCAATGGCGGCGGGGGTCAGATCAATCATCACCACGCCGAGTGCATTCAGGGCCGCCGAATGGGCCTTGTGCGCATAGGCACTCGTGGCATCGAAGGCAATCTGCACGCCATCGGCCACGACATGGGGGAGCAGTCCCGGCACGCCGTCGGCAGTGGTTTTCAAGCCAAGATCGCGGGCCCGCGCCAAGCCTTCGGAGTCGGCTTCAATGCCCACCATCCATACTGGCTCAATCCATTCACTGCGCAGGGCCTTGTAGAGCAGGTCCGTGCCGATGTTGCCGGAGCCAATCAGGGCGGCTTTCAGGCGGGGCCGGGGGTTGGGGGTGGGCGCCATGGGTCATTCCTCGCGTCGTGCGGTGGGCGGCTGGATAGGCAGAATGCGTAAAACCTAGGGGCCCTATTAAACGCAAATTGTTGCCAAACTGCCAGTCGATGGCATAATTGCGGAAAGCGCTGGCATTGTACTCGCGCATGTCTTGGCGCAGTCATAGCGCACTTCTCAGCTCATGGGGTCCCCAATGTCGGTCGCATCACTCGGCTACCTGGTCATCGAATCCACGGACCTTGCCGCTTGGCGCAAGTTCGCCGGCGAACAGCTCGGTTTCATGGTGAAAGACGTCCCGGGGGGTGCCCTTTGGCTGCGCACGGACGACCGCCCGTTCCGCTTCCTCGTGGTGCCCGGCACCAAGGATGGCTTTTTCAGTGCTGGCTGGGAACTGGCGGACGAAGCCGCGTTCGAGGCCTGCCTCGCGGCGCTGCAGGTGGGCGGACACGCGGTAACGCGTGCTGACGCCGCCACCGCCCAAGGACGCTGCGCTCATGGCTTGGCCACCCTCAAGGACCCGGCTGGCAACATAGTGGAACTGTTCCACGGTCGCTTCCGCGACTACGCGCAGTTCGCCTCGCCGCAGGGCGTGTCGGGGTTTGTCACCGGCGACCTTGGCCTTGGCCATGTGGTGCTGCCTGCGCCGAACCTCGCCGAGACGGAAGCGTTCTACAAAACTTTCCTCGGTTTCGCTGAAACCGATGAAATGCGCCTGCAAATGTCGCCGAACCCGGCGGATCCGTTGCTAGTCATCAAGTTCATGCACTGCGCGAACCCGCGCCATCACAGCCTGGCGCTGATGCCCATGCCCGTCACTGCGGGTGCGGTGCATGCCATGGTGGAAGCGCGCACGCTGAACGATGTGGGCTTTGCCTACGACCGCTGCATTGCTGCCGGTTGCCGCATTGCATCCACGATCGGTCGTCATTCCAATGACGACATGGTGTCGTTCTACGTCACCACGCCCGGTGGCTTCGATATGGAATTCGGATGCATGGGCCTTCAGCCGGACTGGTCGACGTGGGTACCCACGCGTAGCCTGGTGCCGAGCATCTGGGGGCACCAGTGGGCGCCGCCGCCTTCCGCCTGAGCGGCAGCAAGCACCCTGACGGAGAGAGGATATGGCTGACAAGCGGATGACGCCGGCGCAGGTAGTTGCGCGGCTGCAAGACGGCATGACGCTAGGCATTGGTGGCTGGGCCACCCGGCGTAAGCCCATGGCCTTGGTACGTGAACTCCTTCGCTCTCCGCTGAAGGACCTTACTTTGGTCGCTTACGGCGGCCCGGAGGTCGGCATGTTGTGTGCCGCCGGTAAGGTGAAGCGCGTCATCTTCGGCTTCGTCTCGCTGGACGTGCAGCCCTTCGATAACCACTTCCGCAATGCGCGGCAAGCGGGACAGGTGGCAGCTTCCGAGATGGACGAAGGCATGGTGCAGTGGGGCTTGCGTGCCGCTGCCATGCGTTTGCCGTTCTTGCCGACGCGCGTCGGCCTTGGCACCGACGTGCTGAAGCTGAACCCTTGGCTGGGTACAGTGCGCTCGCCGTTTGCCGATGGCGAAGAGCTGGTGGCTGTGCCGGCACTGAAGCTGGACGCGGCCTTGCTGCACGTAAGCGAGAGCGACGAGAAGGGCAACTGCACTATCCAGAGCCCGGACCCGTTCTTCGACGACCTCTTCGCCCGCGCAGCGAAAGAAGTGTTCATTTCCTGCGAACGCGTGGTTCCTACCGCGAAGCTCATCAATGCGCTGACCGCGCGCTTGCAGCCTTTCGAGCGTAGTTTGGTGACAGGCGTGGTGGAACTGCCGTTCGGTGCGCACCCCACTGCCAGCGCGCCATTCCACGGCATCGACGTGCAGCACTTGGCGGACTACAACGCTGCCGCCACGCCGGAAGGCTGGGCGGACTATCGCGCCCGCTATGTTGACCTGCCGGACCACGACAGCTATATCCGCGCTTGCGGTGGCTATGGCCGGCTGGCCGGTTTGTCGCTGCCGGTGTTTTGAGACTTCAGGCTCCGTATTGCGGAACCTTGTCCTGAGTTGAACGACTACGAGAGCGCTGCGCTCCCGAAGGACCTCCGATGACTGCCGCTGCTCCGGATTACACGCTCGCCGAACTGTGCATCGTTGCCTGTGCCGAGGCATGGCGTAACGATGGCGAGGTTCTTGCTACCGGTATTGGCCTGGTGCCGCGTTTGGCGGCGGGCCTTGCCAAGCTCACCTTCAACCAAGACCTGATGATGACCGACGCGGAAAGCGTGTTGGTCGCCGAGCCGGTGCCGGTGGGCCCGCGTGGCAACTATCAGGTGAAGGTGGAAGGCTGGATGCCTTATCTGCGCACCTTCGACCTACTGTGGCATGGTCGTCGCCATGCGCTGGTAGGCCCGGTGCAGGTGGACCGCTATGGCCAGATGAACATCAGCGCGGTGGGCGACCACGCCAAGCCCAAGGCTTCGCTGCTCGGTGTGCGTGGCTTTCCCGGCAACACGTTGAACCACCCGAATAGCCTGTTTATTCCCAACCATGGCCCGCGCGTGTTCGTGGCAGGCGAAGTGGATGTGGTGTGCAGCATCGGCTACAACCCGGCGCGTTGGCCGGGCGGCGTGAAGCCTGCGGACCTCGACCTGCGCCTGTGCGTAACAGACCTCGCCGTGCTGGATTTTGGCGGGCCGGATCATGCCATGCGGGTGGTGTCCTTGCACCCCGGCGTCATGCTGGAGCAAGTGCAGGCCGCCACCGGCTTCCCGTTGTATGTGGAAGGCACGCCGCCGGTGACGCCGGCGCCCACGGCGGAACAGCTGGAGATTATTCGCACCCGGCTAGACCCGCATAGCCTTCGTGCTACGGTGTTCAAAGGCAACCCCGGTGGTGTGAGGCAGGCAGCATGAGCGAAGACAAGCCGGCAGCAAGAACGGACCTAGTAGAACCGCCAGAGAACAAGCACGTCTATGAAACGGCGGAGCCCGTGCTCTATGCCGTAGAAGGCGCGGTGGCGGTCATCACCCTGAACCGCCCGCAGTTCGCGAATTCGCAGAACACGCAGATGACTTACGCGCTAGACGACGCCTTCAAACGCGCAGCCGCAGACGACGCCGTGAAGGTCATCGTGTTGAAGGGCGCCGGTAAGCACTTCTCTGCCGGCCACGATATTGGTACGCCGGGCCGTGACGTGAACGTCTCCACGCCCGACCGCGTGACGCTCTGGTACGACCATACGAACAAGCCGCATGGCGAGTTCTGGTACGCACGCGAGCAAGAGGTTTACCTCGGCATGTGCCGCCGCTGGCGCGAACTGCCGAAGCCGACTATCGCTATGGTGCAAGGCGCCTGCATTGCCGGCGGGCTCATGCTGGCCTGGGTATGCGACCTCATTGTCGCCGCGGACAACGCCTACTTCGCGGACCCCGTGCTCGCCATGAACATTCCGGGTGTGGAATATTTCGCGCACCCGTTCGAGCTGCACCCGCGCATTGCGAAGGAATTCCTGTTCCTTGGCGAGAAGATGGGCGCTGCGCGTGCGTACCAGATGGGCATGGTGAACCGCGTAGTGCCGGCGGATGAACTGGATGCGCAGACCATGGCCATGGCGCACAAGCTGGCGAAGCAGCCACGGCTGGGCTTGGCGCTGGCCAAGCAAGCCATCAACCATGTGGAAGACCTGCAGGGCAAACGCACTGCTATGGACGCCGTGTTCCACATGCACCATTTCGCGCATGCGCAGAATTCGCTCAGTTCGCCGGACCATTTGGCAGGCCATGACCGCAAGAGCATGGCGGCCGGCAACCGCGAGAAGGATGAGGGCTGATGTCCACTTCCCCGGAGGCGGTGGGCCACGCGGAAACGGTCGGCCGTCTTCACACGCCCCTGTGCGACCTGCTCGGTTCGCGCTACCCCGTTGTGCAAACCGCCATGGGTTGGGTGGCGCACCCTGAACTGGTTGCTGCTTCCTGCAACGCTGGTGCTTTCGGCTTTCTGGCCGCCGCCAGTTTGCACGCGGCAGAAGTGGGCCCTGCCATTCGTCGCGTGCGTGAACTAACGGACAAGCCGTTCGGCGTGAACTTCCACATGTTCCAGCCGGGTGCTGCCCAGATTGTCGACACCATCATCGCCGAGAAGGTGCGCGCGGTCAGTTTCGGGCGCGGCCCCGATAAAGCTATTATTAAGCGCTTTCGCGATGCTGGCATTGTTTGTATGCCCACCGTAGGCGCCGTTAAGCATGCACAGAAGATGGTGGAGATGGGCGTGGACGCCATCACCATTCAGGGTGGCGAAGGCGGTGGCCACACCGGCAGCGTACCCACCATCATCTTGTTGCCACAGGTTTTAGATGCGGTGAAAGTACCCGTTGTGGCTGCCGGTGGCTTCAGTGATGGCCGTGGCTTGGCGGCGGCATTGGCCTTCGGCGCCGTGGGTATGGCCATGGGCACGCGCTTCCTGATGACGAGCGACTGTCCCGTGCCGGAACCTACCAAGGCCCGCTACGTGAAGGCGCGCCTCGAGGACATCGTGCTCACCACGCGCGTGGATGGCATGCAGCATCGGCTTATTCGCAACGAAGTTCTCGGTCAGTTCGAGCAAGCGGGCCCGGCGCGCTTGCTGCTATCCGCACTGCACAATGCCTGGCAGTTGAAGCGCCGCACCGGCGCCAGCATCGCCGAACTGCTGCATGCAGCACGGCAGATGCAACGCGAAGGCGGGCTCACTTTCGGCCAAGCCCTCATGGCGGCGAATTCGCCGGTATTACTGCAGCGTTCCATGATCGAAGGGCAGCCAGCCGAAGGCATCATGGCTACCGGCACGGTGGCCGGCGTTATCGGCGACTTGCCGAGCTGTGCCGAACTGGTGGAGCGCATTGTGCGTGAAGCCGAACAGCGCTTGGCGGCCTTGGCTGCGGGGCGTTACGGGAAACAAGATGTCTAGTCAGCGCGCCGAGGCCTATATCGTCGATGCCGTCCGCACGCCGGTCGGCAAAAAGAAAGGCTCGCTTGCGGGCATTCACCCGGCTGACCTCGGTGCGCACACACTGCGCGCGCTCATGGAGCGCACGGGCATTGACCCGGGCGCGGTAGATGATGTTATTTACGGTTGCGTCGACACTGTTGGCCCCTTGGCTGGCGACATCGCACGCACGGCGTGGGTAGTCGCTGGTCTGCCAGAGCATGTACCGGGTACGACCATCGACCGTCAGTGTGGCTCTTCACAACAAGCAGTGCATTTTGCTGCACAGGCGGTGATGAGTGGCACGCAGGACCTCGTCGTCGCGGGCGGCGTGCAGTGCATGAACCTCATCCCCATGAGTCAGGCCATGCTTGCGGGGCAGCCCTTTGGTTTTCCGGACCCGTTCAGTACGTCGCCAGGCTGGGTGAAGCGTTATGGCCCGGAGCCGCTGTCGCAGTTCCGCAGTGCTGAGCGCATTGCCGAGCGCTGGAACATCTCGCGCCTCGAGATGGAAGAGTTCGCGTTGGCCAGCAATGAACGCGCCATCGCTGCCATTGATAGCGGACGCTTCGATGCGGAGCTCGCGCCTTTACCGGAATTGGCACGTGACGAAACGCCTCGTCGTGGTACTACGCTCGAGAAGATGGCGACGTTGCAGTCGCTGGAACCGAATGGCCGCGTCACGGCTGGCGTGGCCAGCCAAGTGTCGGACTGTTCCGCTGCCATGCTCATCGCTTCGGCAGACGCTTTGCGCACCCATGGCCTGAAGCCGCGGGCGCGCATCCATCATCTTTCCGTACTGGCGGACGACCCAGTGTGGATGCTCACCGCGCCCATTCCCGCCACGCGCCGTGCCTTGCAAAAGGCAGGCATGAGTCTTGAAGACATCGGCTTGGTTGAAATCAATGAGGCCTTCGCCAGCGTAGTGTTGGCTTGGCAACGTGAATTGGGCGCGGACTTAAGCCGAGTTAACGTGAATGGCGGGGCCATTGCGCTTGGCCATCCGTTGGGTGCCACAGGTGTGCGCCTGATGACTACGCTGCTCAACGAAATGGAAAAGCGGCAAGTGCGTTTCGGGCTGCAGACCATGTGCGAAGGCGGCGGTCAGGCGAACGTCACCATTATCGAACGCTTGTAATTGCACGGGCTCGGGTTTCTGGGGCCATGCTCACGGGATCGTGCCCACTGGAGAGTAACGATGGGTATCTGTGACGGACGTGTAGTCATCATCACTGGCGCTGGCCGCGGCCTAGGCCGTTCCTATGCGCTGGCCTTCGCCGCCGAAGGTGCGAAGGTGGTGGTGAATGACCTCGGTGCCAGCCTGGCCGGCATGGGCCGCGATTTGTCGACGGCGCAGGCCGTGGTCGATGAGATTCGCGCTGCGGGCGGTGAGGCCGTGGCCAATGCGGACGACGTGGCTGACTGGGACGGCGCCGCCAATATCATCAAGACCGCTGTCGACACCTTTGGCACGCTCGATGTCGTCGTGAACAACGCCGGCATGGTTCGCGACCGCATGTTTGTTAACGCCACCGTGGAAGAGTGGGATGCCACCATGCATGTGCATTTGCGTGGGCATTTCTGCGTAGGCCGGCATGCAGTGGATTTCTGGCGCGCGCGTGCCAAGGCCGGCGAACCGGTCGATGCACGCATTATCAACACCACCAGTGGTGCTGGCCTCCAAGGCAGCGTCGGCCAAAGTGCGTATTCCGCTGCTAAGGGTGGCATTGCGGCACTAACACTCGTGCAGGCGGCGGAACTTGCGCGTTATGGCGTTACTGCTAATGCATTGGCGCCCGCCGCACGTACCCGCATGACGGAGCAGGCTTTCGCCGCCGCCATGAAGAAGCCGGAGACCGGCTTCGATGCCCAGGACCCGGACAACGTCGCCCCGGCAGTGGTGTGGCTCGGTAGCGCGCTTAGCCGCGGCGTTACCGGCTGCGTGTTCGAATTGCAGGGCGGTGTCATTCGCCTTGAGAACGGCTGGAACGATGGTCCTGCCGAAGACAAGGGCGCTCGCTGGGAACCCACTGAAGTGGATAGCGTCATGCAGCGGCTACTGGCCGCACGTCCGGCGCAGAAGAAGGTGTGGGGAACATGAGCATGAACCTGGCGCCAACCCGGCCCACGCCTCGCGGCTTGCTGAAGGGCAAGAACGTTCTGATTACTGCAGCTGCCGGTACGGGCATTGGCTACGCTACGGCGGAGCGCATGGCTGAAGAAGGCGCGCGGGTGTTCATTAGCGACATGCACGAGCGCCGTCTCGGTGAAGCTGCTGATCGCCTGACGGCAGCCCATGGCGGCGTGCGCCCCGGCACGCTGGCTTGTGACGTGACTCAGGAAGCGCAAGTGCAGGCGTTGGTGGCGGCCGCCATCGCGGACATGGGCCATATCGACGTACTGGTGAACAACGCCGGTCTCGGTGGTTCGTGGACTGTCGTGGACATGCCAGACGAGCAATGGCACAAGGTCATTGATGTCACCCTGACGAGCGTGATGCGCATGACACGCGCTGTGCTGCCGCATTTCTATGGCCGCAACAGCGGCATCATCGTTAACAACGCTTCCGTGCTCGGCTGGCGCGCACAGGAACTGCAAAGCCATTACGCCGCCGCCAAAGCCGGTGTCATGGCGTTCACGCGTTGCTCCGCCATGGAAGCGGCGCCGCATGGCGTGCGTATCAACGCCGTGGCCCCCAGCATTGCCATGCACGCCTTCTTGGCCAAAGTCACTACCGAAGAGCTGCTTGCGGACCTCACCCGTCGCGAAGCCTTTGGTCGTGCTGCGGAGCCTTGGGAGATTGCGAACGTCATCACCTTCTTGGCTTCGGACCTCGCCACCTACATGACGGGTGAAGTGGTGTCTGTGTCGAGCCAGCACGCATGACGGCACAGGTCTTCGCCATGCCGGCGGCCTTGCTGCACGCCGTGGGCACGCAGTTCGAACCCACGCCTTGGGAAACCGTGTCGCAGGAGCGTATCCAGCAGTTCGCAGATGCCACCGGCGACCACCAGTGGATTCATGTGGACCCGGTCCGTGCGGCAGTCGGTCCCTTCGGCGGCTGTATTGCGCACGGCTATCTCACCCTTTCGCTGGTGAACTTGTTCCTGCCGCAGCTCATGCAGGTGGAGCAGGTATCCATGGGTATCAACTATGGCCTGGAGCGCGTGCGCTTTATGGGTATCGTGCCTGCCGGCAGCCGTTTGCGTGGTCGGGGCGAAGTGGTTGCCGTCGAAGATACCGGCAAAGCGGTGCAGGTAACGGTACGCGTTACGGTTGAGCGCGAAGGCGCCGAGCGCCCAGTCTGCGTTGCGGATACTATCAGCCGATTCGTCCCGGCTTAAAATAGACTAAGGCCGGTTACCGTTTGCCATCGCCTGCCTAGCGGCTTCTGCCAAGCAGCGCGACTTCGACATAGGAATTTTTGTCATGCGTGAAGCAGTCGTCGTCTCCGTCGCCCGTACCCCCATCGGCAAAGCCTTTCGCGGTGCCTTCAACGACACCGAAACGCCGGTACTGGCTGGCCATGCGGTGCGCGAGGCGGTGCTCCGCGCCGGCATCGACCCGGCGTCCGTGGAAGATCTCGTGCTTGGTGTTACTTCGCAGCAGGGCACGCAGGGCTACAACGTCGGGCGCCTCAGCGTAGCGGCGGCAGGCCTGCCCGTTACCACTTCTGGTATGTCCGTTGACCGTTTGTGCTCTTCGGGCCTCATGGCTGTGAGTATCGCTGCGCGCCAGATTGTGCATGACGGCATGGACGTGGTGGTGGGTGCCGGCGTGGATTCCATCAGCCTCGTGCAGACGCAGTACCGCAACAATTACCGCACCCGCTGCGATGCCGTCGTTGCTGCGTGGCCCCACGCCTACATGCCCATGATCGAAACCGCCGAAATCGTGGCGGAACGCTATGGCATCAGCCGCGAGGCGCAGGACGCTTTCTCGATGGCCAGCCACCAGAAGACGGCAGCAGCACAAGCCGCGGGCCGCTTCGACGCCGAACTGGCACCGCTCAATACGCGCAAGGCCATCGTCGACAAAGTGACGAAAGAAACCACGTACCAGGAAGTGCGCCTGCTTGCCGATGAAGGCGTGCGTGCAGACACCACGCTCGAAGGCCTCGCCAAGCTGGAGCCCGTCTACAAGGACGGTGCCGTCATCAAGGTGGGCAGGTACATCACGGCGGGCAATGCTTCGCAGCTGTCGGATGGTGCTGCCGCGCTGGTGTTGATGGAAGCGGGTGAAGCGGTACGCCGTGGCTTGGCGCCGCTCGGCGTGTTCCGCGGCATGGCGGTGGCGGGCTGCGAACCGGAAGAGATGGGCATTGGCCCCGTGTTCGCCGTGCCTAAGCTGTTGAAGCAGCACGGCCTGAAGATGGACGACATTGGTTTGTGGGAACTGAATGAGGCCTTTGCGTGCCAGGCGCTCTACTGCCGCGACCGCTTGGGCATTCCCGACGAGCGGCTGAACGTGGACGGCGGCGCGGTGGCTGTGGGTCATCCGTTCGGCATGAGCGGTGCGCGGCTCGCTGGCCACGCGCTCATCGAAGGCAAGCGCCGCGGTGTGCGTTACGTGGTGGTGACGATGTGCGTCGGCGCCGGCATGGGCGCCGCCGGCTTGTTCGAGATTGCTTGAACCCGCCTGATGCAAAAACGCCCCGGTAGCGCGAGCCACCGGGGCGTTTTGTTTACTGCTGCAGTGCGTGCTTAGACGAACGTGTCCATCGGCTGCTGGCCGACATACAAGCCGCCCAGCGTGGTGCCGATGAGATTCGGGTCGTTGGCCACGTGCGCGCGCGAGGCATTGACGTCCAGCCAGTACTGCAGGATGGGGCTGTCCATGTAAATGGCACGGCCACCGAGCAGCGGCAGCAGCTCGTCCACGAGGTCTGCACAACGGCGACCCACTTGCGAAGACTGGTAGCGATAGCGGATGCGCTCTTCCATGGAGATGGCCTGACCGGCACGCGTGGCAGCCATCATGTCCGTGAAGTTGCGCTCCAGTACCACCTTCATTTCGTCGATGGCGGACTGCACCTTGGCAGCAGCCACGAGCGCGACGGGATTTTCCTTCGTAGCCTTGCCCGTGTTGGTGGAAACGCGCGAACGCGCCACATCGAGGTAAGCATTCAGCGCCCCTTGCGTCGCGCCAATGCAGGCGGTGGACACGGAACGGACGAACACCTGCGCCCAAGGCAACTGGAACAGCGGGCCATCGTTCGCGGCCTTGCCGGGGTTCGTGCCCATGAACCCGTCCATGGCGCGGTGCGTGCGGTATTCCGGGATGAAGGCCTTCTCGACGACCACGTCGTGGCTGCCTGTGGCGCGGAGGCCAAAGGTGTCCCAAGTGTCGAGAATCTTGTAGTCCTTGCGGGGCAACAAGAAGGTGCGCATGTCCGGCACGCCGTCCGGCGTTTCCGGCCAGATGATGGAGCCGAGGAACACCCAGTCGCAATGTTCGCAGCCGCTGCTGAAACCCCAGCGACCCGACAATAGGAAACCACCTTCCACTTTCTCTACCTTGCCTACGGGCTGGTAGGAAGAGGAGATGAGTACGTTGGTGTCGCCGCCCCACACGTCTTCTTGAGCGCGCAGGTCGAACAGGCCCATCTGGAAGTTGTGGCAACCCACCACACCAAACACCCAAGCAGTGGACATGCAGCCTTCGGCCAAGGCCATCTGCACGTCGAAGAACGCTTGCGGGTCCATCTCGTAGCCGCCCCAGCGCTTCGGCTGCAGAATCTTGAAGAAGCCAGCATCGCGCAGATCGCGGATGGTTTCTGCAGGGATGCGGCGTGCGGCAATGGCCGCGGCGGAACGCGCCTTGAGAGTAGGGATCATTGCGCGCGCGCGGGCCGCGAGCTCGGCGCGGGTGGGCGTGGCGATATTGAACACGTGAGCAGCAGCGGTAGCCATGGTTGGTCTCCGGGCGGACGATGAGCCGCCTATAGGCCAAACTATAGTCCCGTCCGGCACCGAATTCCAGCGCAGTGCGTACTGGACGGGGTGATTCATTACGCAAACGGCGGTATCATGCCCCCACACACCAACGCTTTGCGGTGCAAAAGCGGGTATGGGCTACGGAAAATGGAGAAACACCACATGTCGGCCGCCGTTCCCACGCCTACCGCCCCCCCTTTCCACCGTTCGGTCGCCCTGCCCTCCGGCCACAGCCTGCATTACCACGAGGTGGTGGATGCCAGCGTGGCGCCCTCCGGCACCACGGTCGTGCTCATTCAGGGCAGCGGCCCCGGCGCGAACGGCTGGAGCAACTTCAAACACAACATCGGCCCGCTGGCGGCGGCCGGCCACCGCGTCTTGGTGCCGGACCTGCTCGGCTTCGGTTGGTCTTCCAAGCCGGAAGGCATCGACTACACGCTGGAGCTGTTCTCTTCTACGCTGCTTGAGCTGCTCGACGCGCTGCAGGTGGGCCCGGCCGTGCTGGTGGGCAATTCGCTCGGTGGCGCCGTGGCTATCGATATCGCCCTGCAACAGCCAGAGCGCGTGCAGAAGCTGGTGATGATGGCCACGGGTGGCATCGAGACGCGGGAGGTTTACTTCCAGATGCCCGGCATCCAGCGGATGGTCTCCGGGTTCGTGGGGCAGACGCGCGACAAGGCGTGGCTGCGCCAGATACTGGAGATGCTCGCGCACGACCCGTCGCATGTGGACGACGCGCTGGTCGACGAGCGCTGGAACATTTTGGTGACCCAGCCTGCCGACGTGTTGGGCCGTATGAAAGTGCCGGACCTCACCCCGCGTCTGCCGGAACTGAAGCTGCCCATCCTCGGTTTCTGGGGCCAGGAAGACCTGTTCTGCCCGGTGTCGGGTGCGCACAAGGTGCTGGCAGCTTGCCCACAGACCGCGTTCTATCTTTATGGTGGCGTCGGGCACTGGGTAATGATCGAGCGGGCCGCGGAGTTCAACCGCCACCTGCTGCATTTCCTGGCGGATTGAAAAGTATGCGTGGGGCGGTGGCAGCATGCCTACCGCGCCACCCGCAAACATTGGCATCATTGCTGGTGCCAATACGGCATAGAAAGGAATGATGATGACGCAAGCTGTGAACCCCGCGCGTGTTGCCTTGCGCGCTGCGCTCGGCGCCGAACTGCATGCTTGCCTGCGCGAGCAGCGCACCGTGGCGCCGCTGCGTGAACGTCATCCTGAACTCGACATCGACGATGCCTATGCCATTTCGCTGGAGTTCCTGCGCTTGCGCGAGGCCGAAGGCGAAAAGGTCATTGGCAAGAAGATTGGCGTTACCAGCAAGGCCGTGCAGGACATGCTCGGCGTGCACCAGCCAGACTTCGGTTTTCTGACGAACTGGATGACCGTGGCTGATGGCGCTGAGGTGAAGATTGCCGGCAACCTCATCCAGCCCCGCGCCGAAGCAGAAATCGGCTTCATCTTGAAAGAACGCTTGATGGGCCCGGGTGTGACGCCCGAGCAAGTGCTGGCCGCCACCGAATGCGTAGTGCCGTGCTTCGAGATTGTCGATTCGCGTATCGACCAGTGGAACATCCGCATTGTTGATACGGTGGCGGACAACGCTTCCTGCGGCGTCTATGTGCTCGGCGATGCACGTATCGATCCGCGCGGCCTCGATCTGGCTGCGCTCGAAGTTCGCGTTACCAAGAATGGCCAGCCCTTGTCGCGCGGCTTTGGCAGCGCCGTGCAGGGTTCGCCGCTGGTGGCGGTGGCCTGGCTCGCGAATACGTTGGGTGAACGCGGCGTGGCGCTGGAGGCTGGCGAAGTCATTCTTTCCGGTTCGTTGGTGCCGCTGGAACCGGCGCGCCCCGGTGACGTGTTTGCCCTAGAACTCGACCAAGTGGGCACTGCCAGCGTACGGTTCACCTAAGCCTGCAAAGTATTTCTCCGGAGTGTTCCATGGCCTTTCGTGTCGAACAACATGGCCCCGTGGCCGAAATCGTCCTGGCGCAGCCGCCAGTCAATGCCTTCAACAGCGCGCAGTGGAACGCACTGCCGGGGTTGATCACGGCCGCTGGCAAGAACCCGGAGACGCGCTGTGTGCTCATTCGCGCTGAAGGGCGTGGTTTTTGCGCAGGCGTAGACATTAAAGAGATGCAGGCTCACCCCGAACGCATCGTGCAATTGAACCGCGGCAACTTCCTCACCTTCAAAGCCATTCGCGCCTGCGAAGTGCCAGTAGTCACGGCGGTACACAATTTCGTTATCGGTGGTGGCATCGGCATTTGCGGTGCCAGTGATGTGGTTATCGCTGCCGACGATGCGTTCTTCTCGCTGCCGGAGATTGACCGCGGGGCCATGGGCGGCGCGGCGCATCTTTCACGAATGATTCCGCTGCACAAGGTGCGCGCGTTGTTCTTCACCGGCGGCAGCTTGCCCGCTACTGAAGCCCACCGTTTGGGTGCTGTGGAGAAAGTCGTGCCGAAAGACCAGTTGCTGACGGAAGCGCGTGCGTTCGCCGCGGTCATTGGCGGCAAGAGCCGCGAAGCGCTGCGCCTGGCGAAGGAAGCGCTGAACGGCATTGAAGTGGGCGACGTGGACCGCTTCTACCGCTTCGAGCAGGGCTTCACGCTGGAAATGTACATGCACGAAGATTCGCAGAAGTCGCGCGATGCCTTTGTGGAGCACAAGGGTAAGGCGGACTTCTAAGATGACTGTTCACCTGCAGTACACGCCCGCGCAGCAGGCCTTTCGCGCCGAGGTGCGTGCGTGGATGGAAGCGAACGTCCCCCGCGAGAAGCTGGACACTCTCGAAGGGTCGGCTGGGTTCGCACAGCATGTGGAGTGGGAGCGAAAGCTCGCCAGCGGCCGCTGGGGTATGGTTACTTGGCCTGCCGAGTACGGTGGCCGCAGCTGCAACTTGGTTGAATGGCTCATCTTCGAAGAAGAGTATTACCGTGCGGGTGCGCCGCTGCGTGCGAACCAGAACGGCATTTTCTTGCTGGGCCCCACGCTCATGGAGTTCGGCACACCCG
>Ga0164294_10001986_pt1 | contig 18709 bp, 17 predicted proteins | sample GEODES005metaG_FD_111479 | JGI IMG/M metagenome (GOLD analysis project Ga0164294, IMG submission 111479) | Oligotrophic lake water microbial communities from Sparkling Lake, Wisconsin, USA - GEODES005 metaG | ecosystem: Environmental > Aquatic > Freshwater > Lake | place: USA: Sparkling Lake...
ACACGATCCATTCTTTGGAATGACAACCTTGGCATTGCCGGAGTTTGCAACGCAGTAGTTTCCTTCCGTGTGGTATCCAGAAGGGCATGGGCCATTCTTTGGGAATGCAGCTTTAGCATTTGGACCGGGGACGCAGAGATTGCCTTCCGTATGGTAGCCAGAAGGACACCCGCCATTCTTCTGGATTGGCATTACAGGCATTGGCATGTCGTTTGACCTCTATTGTTAATTTTTATTCCAAACGGTCGGAAATTTTGACGTGCAAGCCTGAATTGGTAGCGATCAGAAGCAGATTTCTGTGCTTTGATCGCTGATGCTTGATGGGATGGCAACGGGCCGTTGGCCGGTGATTTTGGCAGGGCTGCGCGCGCCCAGCTTCGAGTGCGGCCTTTCGCTGTGCTAGTCGTGCTTCTAAGCGGCCAGGATCGAGCTGGCGTGAGCCAGCGAGGTGAGCAGCGCCTTATTGCGGCACTCGTCACGCCGTCGGCAGGTGAGGCTCTCCCCGCGCGGCCCCTCCAAAACCACCTTGATGTTGAACTCTCCAACGAAGTGCTTCCTCGTCGTCTTCATTCCGGTCCACTCCTCAGATCGGAATGAGCTTAAAGCCCTGTCCAGCTTTCCGGTGCCGCCTCATTCTAAGCCAGTTTGCACCCTATTTGCTTGAGAATCTTCGCGATTCAACAACGATACACGACCATCTATTCAGAAATGAAAAAGGCCTTCGCGTGTGAACGCGAGGGCCTTTTCCTTTCAGCCGTGGTGCAGCGTCAGAAACGCTGGCCGAACTTCACGCCGAAGAATTGCGGCCGGATCGGGAAGTTCCGCGACGATCCCGAGCAGATTGAGATCGAGCAGAAGGTGTTCGTCGTCAGGATGCCGCGGCGATCGAAGGCGTTCTGGATGAACACGTCCACCGACCACTTGTCCTTCCTCACGCCGGCCGAGAAATCGAATGAGACAAAGCCCGCCGAGTTCCCGAGCAGATCGTTCAGTTCGGTGTTCAGATCCTGGGTGGCGCCGGTCTGATACAGGGCGGCACCCTGCACATAGGCATCCATCTTGCCCAGCATCGTATCAAAGCGCACCGAGGTGGTGCCCTTGAACTTGGGCTGGCGCGGCAGGCGGGTGCCATCGGCGGCGGCGACTTCCGGCGTGGGCGGGTTGCCCGGCGCGAAGGCGCCAAGCGTACAGGACGCCAGCTGGGCGATGGACAAGGTCGCCGCGTTGGCGGCAAAGTTGCAGAAATTGCCCTTCAGCTTGCCATCATTGTACGAGCCCGATGTGGAGATGGTGAACTTGCCGAGCCGCAGATCGGCATCGAACTCGACCCCCTTCACCTCGGCATTGCCGGCGTTACCGGTGATGCCCGCGCCCTGAGCGCCGGCGACAACCACCGTATATTGCAGGTCATTCCACTTTTCGAGGTAGAAGGCGGCGTTCAGGCGGAAGATGTTGCCCCATGTCGTCTTGAAGCCGATTTCATAGTTGGTCAGATCTTCCGAGCGGAAGGGCGCCACGGCATAGACCTGGCCACCGATGCGCAGCGGCCGGCCCTGGCCACCGGGGCGGAAGCCGGTGGAATAGTTGGCATAGATCATCTTGCCGGGGGCCACCTGCCAATCCAGCGCGATCTTGTGAGTCTGGCCCTGTTCCCGATAGATCAGCTGGTGATCGGGCCGCGAGAAGTTGGTGTTGAGGCAGGTCAGGCGTTCCGTGGCCGACAGCGGGGTGGGGCAGCCGCCGGCCTGGCCAGTGGCTGCCACGGTGCTGCGCACGTTCTGCGCCGATGCGGCGACACCGGCAAAGCCGACGACGTTCAGTTCCGTCCAGAAATAACGGATGCCACCGGTGATCTTCAGCGCGGGCGTGATGTTGTAATGGCCCTCGGCAAACACGGCATAATCGCGCGTGACGCGGTTCTGCTCGGTAATGTAGAAGGCATCGTTCTTCACGGCAGGCGTGCCCAGGATCATGCTGCCGCCCTGATCGACCGGCACGCCGAATGATGTCGCGAAATCGGCGCGGTCACCGCCGCCCGATTCGGTATAGCCGGCGACATTGCCCAGGCCACGCGTGGCGTAGTCGTCGTTGATCTCGTTCTTCTGATACTGGTAGAAACCGCCGAAGGTGACATCGAACGGCCAGCTTTCCGGTGTCTTCATCCGCAGTTCCTGGGTGAAGATGCGCTCGTTGCGGTTGCCGCTGTAATATTGGGTGGGGTTCAGCAGGGTGGAGCAGCGCAGCGACGCGCCCGAACCGGTGCAGCCCGCCTTGTCGAAGAACTGCAGATAGCTCTCATAGCCGGGGCCAAAGCTGTCATAGGCCACGGTGTAATAAGTGTAATCGTTCAGCAGCTTGATGTTGCGGCGGAAATAGCCGGTTGCGCTGACCACGTCGAAATCGCCGATATGGCCGTGGATGGTGGCCTGCGCCTGATACCATTGGTCGTTCTGGCGGGTGTCGTCATAATCATGCACCTGCAGATCGCCCACCCGGGGATCAAAGCCGAAATAGCCCAGCGAAATTTGCTTCTGCGCGGTGATCTGCGGGTTGATCGACCAGCCTTCGACCGGTTCCCACAGCAGCGACAGGCGGCCGCCGACTTCATCGATGCTGTTGTAGTTGTTCTTCGTCTTGCTGGCGTTGTTCAGCGTGAAACTGGTCAGCGGGTTCTCATCGCCCAGGTTCAGGATGGCCGGGCTGCCGTCGGCAAACTTGCCGTTGTTGGCCACGTTGTCGACGTAACCGCCTTCCTTGCGATAATAGCCCATGGCGCGGATCGCCAGCGTCTCAGTGACCGGGATATTGATGAAGCCCTGGGCCTGGCCGCCGAAATCGCCGCCGCCGAACTTATTGGCTTCCAGGTCCATGCCGCCCGAAAACTCGCCAAGCTTGGGCTTGTTGGTGATGACGCGGATGGTGCCGGCCAGCGAGCCGGCGCCGAACAGCGTGCCCTGCGGGCCCGACAGCGCCTCGATGCGTTCCACGTCATACACGTGCACATCGGGCAGACCGTTCACGTTGATCGAGATGTCGTCGAGATAATAGCCGGTGGCGGGGTAGGCGCCGCCGGCCGGCACGATGCCGCGGAAATACACCTCGGTGCGGCCGGGCCCGAGGCCAGCGAACGAGACGGACGGGATCAGCGCGGCAAAATCGGTCAGGCCCTTCACGCTGCGCTGCTGCAGCGTATCGGCGCTGAGCGCCTGCATGGAGATCGGAACCTTCTGGATGCTGGTGGCGGTGCGGGTGGCCGTGACGATGATTTCCTCGAAGCCCTTTTCCTCTTCGGCGGCTGCGGTGGCCTGATCATCGGCGGCAAGCGCCGGGCTGGCAAGGCCGGCCAGCATGGTGGTGATGCCCAGCAGCCGGATGAACCGTGTGCGGCTGTTGCCTTGTTGAAGCGCCTGCGTGCCCGTCATGAAACCATTCCCCCTTGAAACCGTTACAACCTTCCCCAACGCAACTGACCTGAAGTGTAGCAACACCTGTCGGAGCTGGTCACGTCACTTTTCTGTCATCTCATCATGCAGCATCGGCCGGCTGCGCCTATGCGCCATTCTCCCCACCCGCAGGGTTGCGCCGCCGATTGTCTGTTCAGCCTTCAGCGCCTAGCGTTGCGACACGATCAGGGGGGCGACATGCAATCGAGCAACACGCGATCACAGCCAGCGGAGACAGTGTTGGCTGCCGCAACAGCGCAGCTGGCGACCGATCCCGCTGCCGCCCTTGCTGTGGCCGAAGATCTGCTGGCCAGCGCGCCCGATCTGCTGCCCGCGCAATTGCTGGCGGGCCAGGCGCTGCGCCAGTTGGGCCAGTTCGATGCCGCCGTGGCGCGGCTTTCGGCGCTGGCCGCGCTGGCACCCGCCGTGCCGGCCGTGCGCTGGGAACTGGCGCAGGCCGCCGCCGCTGCCTGCCAGCCGGAAGTTGCCATCACCGCGCTTGAACAGCTGACCCGGCAATTGCCGGCGGTGCCGGGCGGCTGGTTCCTGCTGGCCACGCAATATCGCGCTGCCGGCCGCGCCCGCGATGGCTGGCTGGCCGATCTGAAGGGGGTGAATGCCGCCACGCAGGATGCCGAACTGGTGCAGGCCGCCCTGGCCATGCAGCAGGGCAAGCTGGATGACGCCGCCGCCATGTTGGTGGCGCGGAAGGCAAGGGTAGGGGATGATCCCCCCGCCAGCCGGTTGGCCGCCGAAATTCGCTGGCGCCAGGGCGACATGCCGGGCGCCATCGCCGGGCTGGAGGCGGTGCTGAGCCAAGCACCGGGCTATGACATGGCGCGCGAATTCCTGATCCGGCTGCTGGTGCAGTCCAACCGGCTGCCCGATGCGCTGGTGCATGCAGAATTGCTGGCCACCTCGCCGGTGGACAATCCCGGCCATGATCTCATCCTCGCCTCCGTTCTGGTGCATCTGGGCGAGCAGGGCAGAGCGCGCGGCCTGTATGAAGGGTTGCTGGCCCGCAATCCCGGCCAGCCGCAGGTGTGGCAGAACCTTGGCCACGTGCTGAAGACGCTGGGCGAACAGGCCGGCGCCGTCACCGCTTATCGCGAGGCCGTCACCCGCCAGCCCACGCTGGGGGAGGCCTGGTGGAGCCTGGCAAATCTGAAGACAGTGAAGCTGGGTGCGGCCGACATTGCCGCGATGGAGGCCGCTTTGGCCGCGCTCGCCGGGCAGGAATCGCCGCGGGCTGAAGACCTGTTCCACATGCATTTCGCGCTGGGCAAGGCGCACGAGGATCTGGGCGAATCGCAAGCCGCGTTCCGCCATTACACGGAGGGCAATCGCCTGCGCCGCGCCGGGATCGTGCATGATGCCGATGCCTTCTCCGCCGAAATTGATGCCGCCGTTTCAACCTTCACTGCCCCCTTCCTGTCGACACGCAGCGAGGATGGATGCCCCGCACCCGATCCCATCTTCATCGTCGGGCTACCGCGCTCCGGTTCCACGCTGATCGAGCAGATCCTTGCCAGCCACAGCCAAGTCGAAGGCACGATGGAACTGCCCGACATGATGATGATCGCCAGCCGGCTGGCCGCGCGAGTCGAAGCCGGGGAGTTCGCCGATTTCGCCGCGATGATGGCGGCGCTCACCCCGGCGGATCGCCAGCGGCTGGGCGAGGAGTATCTCGAACGTACCCGCATCCACCGCAAGTCGCAGCGGCCGCGTTTCATCGACAAGATGCCCAACAACTGGCAGCACGTCGGCCTGATCCGGCTGATCCTGCCGAATGCCACCATCATCGATGCCCGCCGCCACCCGATGGGCTGCTGTTTTTCGGCGTGGAAACAGCATTTTGCCCGCGGGCAGGGCTTCTCCTACGATCTCGTCGACGTTGGCCGTTATTACCGGGATTATGTGCGGCTGATGGCGCATTTCGATGCGGCCGCGCCTGGCGGCGCCCACCGTGTGATCTATGAGGAGATGGTGGCTGACACTGAAACCCAGGTGCGCCGCCTGCTCAGCGCTGTCAGGCTGGCGTATGAGCCGGCCTGCCTGGAATTCTGGCGCAACGATCGGGCCGTGCGCACCGCCAGTTCCGAACAGGTGCGCCAGCCGATTTTCACCGACGGCGTGGACCATTGGAAGGCCTATGCCACCTGGCTCGGCCCGCTCAGCGATACGCTTGGCGAGGTGGCAACGCTGTACCCGGCAGTGCCGGCGGCACTATCGCCTATTTGATCACACCCTTGCCGGCCAATGTGGCACGCAGCGCATTGTTGTCGGCCATGCTCACCCGGCCGGCGGTGCGCACGGCGGCGATTTCGGCGGCCTTGAACGGCTTGGCCGCCTTGGCGGGCTTGCCCAGCGTGACGGCGTGACTCAGGATTTCGGCGATTTCGGCATCCGCCATGCTGGCCATGCCGGGCATCACGCCCATCAACGGCGCGCCTTCCACCGTGATCGGGCCGGCCATGCCCCACAGCACGACGCGCGCCATATAGGCCCGCCCTTCCGCGCTCTGGGCGATAGCGGCGGCGCGGCCGGCAAGGCGCGGGAACTGGCCGGACAAGCCTTCGCCGCCGGCCTGGTGGCACATGGCACAGCGCGCCACGAACGCCGCCTTGGGTTCGGCCGCCGCCGGCATCGCCACCCCGGCTCCAACAGCCAAAGCCAAAAGCCAGCGATTTGAAATCATGCCGATTTTTCCTTGCAATCAGGATGGGGCGGCCCAGCTTGGGCCACGATGTGCGGCAAATACTGGACAGTCATCAAGGCGGCGTCAAGCCGTCCACCATGGGGCAAACCGCGCATCGCTGGACGCCGCTGCGGCGCTGCGTTAAGCCGGATCCAATGACAAAAACAGCCGAAAAGCCGGCGCGAACAGCGCCTGTGCGTCCGGGGATCTACGGGCGCGGCACCGAAACGGTGGATCTGATCCTGAATGCCGCGCTCGATGTGCTGGTGGAAGAAGGCGCGGCCGCCTTCACGCTGCGCCGGATCGCGACGCGCTGTGGCATGCAGGTGGGCCGGCTGTCCTATCATTTTGCCCGCAAGGAATTGCTGATCCAGCTCCTGCTCGATGATCTGCTCGATTATTACGAACGCATGCTCGACGAAACGGTGCGCCAGCCTCACCTCGATCCGACCGAACAGCTGCGCCGGATGATCACCCTGGTGCTCGATGATATCGGCACCAAGCGCACCACCCATGTGTTCACCGAACTCTGGGCGCTGTCCAATCACAATCCGGCGGTGGCGGAACGGGTGGCGGCCTTCTACCGCTATGCCCACGCCAATATCGCGGCCGCCATCGCGCCGCTCAATCCGGCGCTGTCGCCCGCGCAGCTGGACGTGGTGGCGCGCTTTGTCAGTTCCGCGCTGGAAGGCACCACCATCTTTGCCGGCCACGGCAAACCCTGGGCCCACCAGATGCCGCAGATGCAGCGCCTCGCCGTGCACGCTCTGCTGCACCTGGCCCGCACCATAAGGCCCGAAGACCTGCCCGATCTCGGCTGACACAAGCTACGTTATTCAGGCATCGTGCCGGCCGGCGCGCTAGCTTGACGAATACTTGACGTGCGTCCAGTCTGGAGTTGCATGGCGCCGGGCATCCGGTCGCCGGTTCGGAGTCGCCGGTCCGTAAGTGGGCAATCGGACGGCCGCCGAATGGGCTTTTGGGGGAAGGGCTTTGGCAAGCATGATCAGTGCAACAACCATGGCAGGGATTGGCCGGCTGGCAGGCACGGTCGCGATTTCGCTGCTCGCCCTTGCTGCCGCACAGGCCCAGCCGGCCGCCGCGCCGGCGCCAGCCGCCACGATGGCCCCGGTCGAACCGGAAGAGCCCTTCACCCACAAACTGCCAGAATGGTCCCCGCACTGGGGCTTCGTGCGCGGCGGCTGGGAAAGTGGCGGCACCCGCATCTGGAACGGCGATACCGGCAAGATGGTCGGCCTCGTTTCGACGGGTCGCTGGTCCGATCTCGCTCTCGATCCCAAGCGGCGCTTCATCTACGTTTCGGAAAGCATCTGGACCAAGGTGAACCGCGGCACCCGGCAGGACATGATCTCGGTCTATGATTCGGTGAACATGGCGCTGGTAACGGAAATTCCGCTGCCGGGCCGGCTGATCATCGGCACCATGAAGAACAATTTCGTGATCAGCGATGATGGCAAGACGGGCTTCGTCTATGATTTCAGCCCGGCATCTTCGGTGATCGTGGTTGATCTGGAAAAGCGCAAGGTTGGACAGGTCGTCGAACTGCCGGGCTGTGCCAGCCTCGTGCCGGTGACAGGCATCGGCTTCTCGGCGCTGTGCTCCGATGGCACCATCGCCACGGTGACGGTGGGCCCGAAAACCTCGACCGTCAGCCACAGCCAGCCTTTCTTCAAGGCCGCTGAAGACGGCGTGTTCGATTTCTTCACCTATGATCGCACCAAAGGTGAGATCGTGACGCTCACCTACACCGGCCTCCTCCGTACGGTGAAGCTGGGCGCGGCGCCCACCATCGGCGATGCCTGGTCGATCCAGGCGGCGGCGGGTGTGCGCCCCGGCGATACCCGCCCGCTGGACATCAACTGGTTCCCTGGCGGCCGCGCGGCGACGACGTTGCACCGCGCCACCGGCATGCTCTATGTGCTGATGCACCGCGGCGAATATTGGACCCAGAAGGCCGATGGCGAGGAAATCTGGGTGGTCAACATGGCGACCCGCAAGGTCGTCAAGCGCGTGCCGCTGAAAAAGCCGATCGGCAATATCGAGGTGACGCAGGACGCCAAGCCGTTGATCTTCCTGTCGGGTGACGGCGGCGTGGTGCAGGTGATGGATGCCGCCACCTACGAGATCAAGCATGACATCGAACGCGGCGGCGGCGGCATGATCGTCGTGCCGGACGTGGATTGAGTGGAACAGGCGCTGCCTCTTCTCGGTGTGGTGGCCAGCGTCGCTGTGGCCCTGCTGTTTGCCGTCGCCGGCATCGACAAGCTGCGCCACCGCGATCTGCTGCCTGGCGTGATCGCCAATTACCGGTTGCTGCCGGATGCGCTGGTGGCACCGGCAGCGGCGCTGTTGCCGGGGGTGGAACTGCTGGTGGCGGCCGGGCTGCTGCTGGGCTTTGCCCCGCTTGCGCCGATGGTGGCCATCGCGCTGCTGCTGGTTTTTGCGGCGGCCATGGCGATCAATATCGGGCGCGGCCGGCGCCATATCGATTGCGGCTGCGGCCATGTGGGCTTGCGCCAGCAACTGGGCTGGAGCCAGGTGGCGCGCAACCTCGTGCTGGCCACGGCGTTGCTGCCGGCGCTGGCGGCAGGGCGGGCTGATCTGGGCATGGCTGATACCGCGATGGCGATGGCAGCCGGTGTGGCTATCTATCTGTTGTTGCTGATGTTCTCTGCAGTGGGCGCATTGGCTGCGTCGGCGCCAAAGCAGGGTTGAGGAAGGGTTTTGATGTCAACCTTGGGACTCATCAACGAAGCGCTGCAGTGGCTGGTCCTGATCGGCCTGGGTGTGGCTGGCCTGGCGCTGGCGCGGCAGGTGGGCGTGCTGCATGTGCGCGTCGCCCCGGCTGGTGCATTGGATGCCAATCGCGGCCCCGCCATTGGCGACAAGGCGCCGGTGACGCCGGTGACAACGCTGGAAGGGCGCCCCTATCTGATCGGCGGCCCGGCCCAGGGTCTGCAATTGCTGATGTTCGTTTCGGCCTCCTGCCCGATGTGTAAGAGCCTGATTCCAGTCGCCAAGTCGTTCGCTGCCGCAGAGCGCGTGAGCCTGGTGTTCGTTGGCGATGATGATCCGGCCGCGCAGAGGGCGCTGGTCGCCAAGCATGATCTGGCGGCCTTCCCGTTCATCAACAGCGACGTTGTCGGCCGGCTGTTCGAGGTGGACAAGCTGCCCCACGCCGTGCTGCTCGATGCCACCGGCACCGTGCTGGCCAAGGGGCTGGTGAACAGCCGCGAGCATTTCGAAAGCCTGATCATCAGCCACGAGATGGGCGTGCACAGCGTTCAGGATTATATTGCGGGCCTGCCGACACCGGCGAAGGTGGACGCATGAGCGGGAGCTTAGGGGGAAAAGGCATGAAGCGTTTCGATATCGATGGCCTTGGCGAGAAGCTGCTGCGCAAATTTGCCGGCAACAGTTCGCGCCGGTCCTTCCTCACCAAGCTGGGGGCCACGATCGTGGCCGCGCCGGCCTTCCCGTTGCTGCCGGTCAGCCGGGCCAGCGCCGCCACCAAGGATCGTTCGCCCGAGGCGAAGACCGCCTTTGCCCGCAACGCCCAGACCAAGGACGACACCAAGTGCGATTACTGGCGCTATTGCGCCATCGATGGCAGCTTGTGCTCCTGCTGCGGCGGCGGCATGAGCAGCTGCCCGCCCGGCGCCGAGCCCTCGCCGGTGTCGTGGGTTGGCACCTGCATCAATCCCGATGATGGCAAGGCCTATCTGATCGCCTATCGCGATTGCTGCGGCAAATCGGCGTGCGGCCAGTGCGGTTGCGACAACACCGATCGCGAAACCCAGCTGTATATGCCGCAGCTGAACAACAACGTGATCTGGTGCTTTGGCACCAAGAGCATGGAGTATCACTGCTCCACCGCCGTTCTCGTCGGCAAGGCCTCGTGACGCGCGGGCAGGGCTGAACCATGGCTCTGCCCACACGTTCGGTCTGGGCGCCGGCCGGCGCACTGGCGGGGCTTTTGCTGCTGGTGGCCGCTGCTCCGCCGGCCGTTGATTATCGGGCACCCGGTGATGAAACCGGCCTGCCGGTCAGCTACCCGGCCGATATGGACGTGGCGCAATCCGATTATGTCGAACAATGCGGCGGCTGCCACGGCATCAAGGGCAATGCCGCGCCGGCTGAACTGCCCAATCTGCAGGGCCGCGTCGGCTGGTTCATGTGCCTGCCCGAAGGCCGCGATTATCTGATGCGGCTGCCCAACATCGCCCGCAGCCGCATTGACGACAACGAACAACTCGCCGCGCTGATGAACTTCATGGTGTTCGGCCTGGGCGGCAAGTCCACGCCCGCCGGCACCAAGCCCTTCACCGCCGCTGAAGTTGCGGTTGGCCGCACCAAGGCGTTCACCTCGGTCAGCCTGATAAAGACCCGCGCGCAGATCGTCGAAAAGGTGATCCAGAAGTGCGGCGCGCCGGCATCGTTGCGGCTGATGTATCCGCAAGGAACCAGCGCCATGCCGGTGCTGGCTGCGGCCGGCAAACCGCCCAAATCCTGATCGTCCCTCCCCACCGGGGAAGGTTCAGCTCACGGCTTCGGCGGCTGCCAGCGCCATTCCAGCGCCTGCAGTTGCGGCGTGGGCGTGGGGGCGAGCAGGGCATAGGCGATGATCATGCCACGTTCGCACTTCCACCAAAATTCGCCTTCCAGTGCACCCTTTGCCGAGACGCCGGGCGCGTTGGGGCAACGGCCGGCCTTGGCGGTGATGGCGGCAATATCGGCACGGCGGTGGGCGGCGTCGCGGTCCATCAGGAAATTCACCGCCAGCCCAGCGTTGCCCACGTCGCCCGTGGTCAGCACCTTGTGCATCGGTTCCGCCAGCCCGGCCAGCGCTGGCGACAGCGGCAGCACGTCATTGGGGGCAAGGCCGGCTTCGCGGATGGCGATCAGCGCGTCCCAGGTGGGGGCGGCTGGCCCGGCATAGGTGCGGTTGGTCAGCACGAAGGCGCCCCAGCCGCTTTCCGGCGCGATCAGCATATAGCTGCCATAGCCGGGGTAGCCGCCGCCGTGGAACGCCACCCGGCCCAGCGTGCAATCATCGCCCACGCGCAAGCCGCCGCCATAAACCACGGCCACCGCACAGGGCGAGCTTGCTGCCTGCGTGGGCCGCATCATCCGGCGCGGTGAACCTTCGCCGCGCAGCAGGGCACGCACCGTGGCACGGGCCGGCGCTTCGGCCTCGCCCGGTGCTGCGGCCGGCCAGGCAGAGAGCAGATGCCCCACCCATTTGGCATAATCCGGCCCGGTGGTGATCACGCCGCCCATGGCGCCAAAGGTGCCGGGGGCCATATCAGGCTCGCGTTGCCATTTGCCGTCTTCCCAGCGCCAGCCACTGGCCAACAGGCTGCGCGGCACATTGGCCAGATCAAAACTGGTGGCTGCCATGCCCAGCGGCCGGAACCGGCGCTTGGCAATTTCGGCTTCGAACGGCTGGCCGCTCACATTGCGGATGATGCGGCCCAGCATGGCATAGCCCAGGTTGCTATATTCATGGATCAGGCCCGGCGCGCGGGTTAAGGGCACGCCACTTTTCAGCAACGCGCTGAACTGCGCTTCGGGCAGTGGCGTCTGGCGATCACCCCAGGGATCATCGGTGACGAACCCGCCCATGTGGTGCACCAGATCGGTGACGGTGAGCGCGTCGCCCCAACCGGCCACTTCGGGCACATGTGCCACCACCTTGTCGTCCAGCCGCAGCCTGCCTTCGCCGGCAAGATCAAACAGCGTCAGCGCCGTGAAGGCCTTGGTCATGCTGGCAATGCGAAAGCGGGTGTTGGCCTCTACCGGGCGGGCAGCATCGACATCGGCGATGCCGGAAACGCCACTGTGCACCAGGCCTTCGCCGCGCTTGACGATCCCCCACGTCAGGCCCGGCACCTGGTTGGCGTCGGCCCATTCCCGCATGCTGCGATCGATGCTGGCGGCCAGTTCGGGCGGAAAAGTCGCAGCCGGGGGGGCGGCGGTTGCCGGTGCGGCGAGCAGGGCGCCAAACGCCAGTGGGGCGAGCAGCGCCCTCACATCTCTTTCCCGTCGCGGATCTTGTAGAACACGCCGGCGCCATCGCCGCCGGCCAGTTCCAGCGTGCCTTCGATGGTGCGCACATCATAATTCATCGGCACGGCGCTGGAGACCTTCACCTCGATGAACTGCTGCGGGCCGGGATTGAGGTGGAAGGGGCAATCGGGCGGATAGGCCAGCAGCACGAAATGGCTCTGGCTGGCGCCCTTGCCCAGCGGCAGCATGTAGCCGTTGATCTTCACCCGCTTGCCGGCCAGCGATTTCACCGTGGCGGGGTAGACCGGTTTGACCGCGCCGGCCTTGGCGGCGGCCGGATCTTCCTTTGCGGCTTCCAGCACCGCCCATGGCACGCCGCCGGGCGGGGTGGGGGCGGGTTTCCAGATCGATTCCGATGGCTTCAGCGCGGTTTGCGCGAGCGCCGCCGGAGCAGCGAGCATGAGGACAGCGGTGATGACAACACGGGCGAGCATTGGTCCCTCCTAGCGGGCATTTGCCAGCGTTTCGGCAATATCAGTCTTGAGCACACGCAAGGCGGGAATCAAGGCGGCAATCAATCCGATCCCCAGCGCGGCGGCAACAATCAGCGCCTCGCCGGGGTGGAAGGTCAGCGCGTTCAAGCCCAGCGCACGCAATTGTTCGATGCTGGCCGCCGCCATCCCGATCACGCCATGGCCGAGCAGCAGACCCAATGCAGCGCCGGCACTGGCCAATATCAGCCCCTCGCTGGCCACCTGGCCGATGATCGCCGCGCGGCTGGCACCGATCACCCGCAGCATGGCCATGTCACCCTCGCGCTCCTTCAGCGCGGTGAGCAGCGCCACGAAGATGGACAGGCCGGCGGTGAGCATCAGCAACACGGCAAAGGCGCGGACCGCATCCAGCCCGACGCCGACCAGTGCCAGCAGGCGGGAGACTTCCACGGCGGGCACGGCGGCCTGCAGATTGGTCTGGCGGTTAATGAAGCCGGGCAGACGCACTGCCGCAATGGGGCTGCCGAAGCGCACCAGCACGGCCGTCACGTCAGCACCGGCATGCTCGGCATGCGCCTCTTCGCTCTCGCCCTCGTGATGGTCTTCGCCGGGATCCGCGATGCCGTGCACGCCCCACACGCTTTCAACGCGGGTCAGGATCAACCGGTCGATCACCGTGCCAGTCGGCTTCAGGCGGCCAACCACGATGAACGGCGTTTCCTCGTGCTTCGGCCCTTCGTCACCACTGCTCATGCCGTGGCCGCCCACGAAGCGCTGGCCCAGATTCGCGCCGGTGCGGGCCGCCACATCGGCGCCGACCACCGCTTCCATCTTGCTCGCAAACATGCGGCCATCGGCAAGGCTGGCGCCGAGCAGCGCCGGGTAGGCCGGTTCGGTGCCGACGATCCGGAACGAGCGGAAACTGTCGCCCAGCGCCAGCGGGATGGCTTCGGCCACGCCCAGCTGCCGGCGCAACAGTTCGACCGTATCGAGCGGCACATTCCCGGTCGGGATATCGACATGATAGACCGACGACAGGATCAGCTGCAGCGGCGAGCCCTTGGCGCCGACCACCATGTCGATGCCTTGCGCATCCTTGTCGAAGCGGTTTTCGAGCTGGCTGGAAAAGAGCAGCAGGATAACGAGGCTGGCAACGCTCAAGGCCAGCAGCAGGATGTTGAGCGCGGTGTTGAGGCCGCGATCCTTCAGATAGGCGAGGCTCAGCCCGATCATGCCGCCACCGGCGCCATCAGATTGAGCCGGTTGGCAAAACGGTGCGCGATGCGGCCATCGTGGGTGGCAACCAGCAGCGTGGCGCCGGTGGCATCGGCCACGTCGAACATCAGATCGATCATGCGCGCGGCGTTGGCATCATCGAGCGCACTGGTCGGCTCATCAGCAACCACCAGCCGCGGCCGGGTGATCAGCGCGCGAGCGATGGCGGCGCGCTGGCCTTCGCCTTGCGAAAGCTGGCGTGGCCGGGCGGCGGCACGATGGGACAGGCCAACCCGATCGATCATGCCGGCAATGGCGGCGCGATCAACATGGCCCAGCGCCAGTTGCTGGGCCAGGGCCAGATTGTCGGTCACGCTCAAGGCCGGGATCAGTCGCAGCGTCTGGAACACCAGCCCGATGGTGCAGCGGCGCAAGGCGTCGCGGGCTGCCGGGGGCAGGGCGCTCATCACCTCGCCCGCCACGCTGATCGTGCCATGGCTGGGGGTGAGCAGGCCGGTGACGATGTTGATGAAGGTCGTCTTGCCCGAACCCGACGGCCCCAGCAGCAGGGCGTGGGCGCCGGGTTTCAGCTGCCAATCGCCGATGGCCATCACCGTGCGGCCATCACGCACATGCGAAAGGCCCCTGGCTTCCACCAGGGGCCCTTGCGCGGTCTTCGAATGGGTCAGCGTGTCAGGGCTGGACATTGGCCACGGCAACCGCGCCGGCAGCAGCCTGCGCAGTGGCGACATCATCCTTCATGCCCAGCCGCTTCAGCATGGCAAGGCGTGCGGTTTCAATGGCTTCCTGGCGGCGCTGATCGGCAATGCGGGCAGCGGCTTCGGCATAGGCGCCAGCGTAGGGATCGGTGCCATCGGGGGCGTAGTGGCTGTAACCCGGCATGCCATCAAAGGCGCAGGCAACAACAGGGCCGGCCACGGACAGGGCAGCAGCGGTGGCAACAACGGCGATCAGACGCATAGAAAACCCCTCCCATCGACTCAGACCCAACACAATGTCACATTCGCGCACCCCCCGCAACGCGTCTGCCGGTGGGCAAATGCCGCAGACGCGGTGGCGGTGCTTGCCAAGGCCCGGCCAGCGCGGCAATGGGCAACGATTGAGCTGCAAGGGACGGGATCAAGATGCGCGTGCTGGGACGGGTAGTGATGTGGGCGGCGCTCGCCCTACTGGGGGCAACGGCACAGGCCAGCCCGATCGTTCAGACCAAGGGCGATTTCGTCGACAAGTTCCGCCAGTTGGAAGGCGAGGATTGGCCAACCCCCACCGACACCCGCAACGCCGCCGGCGCGCCTGGCCATCGTTACTGGCAGCAGAAGGTGGATTACCGCATCACCGCCCGGCTGGATGAAGCCACCCGCACCATCAGCGCCAGCGAGACCTTCACCTATCACAACAACAGCCCGGATGCGTTGAAGTATCTGTGGCTGCTGCTCGATCAGAATTACAAGCGGGATCACATTGCAGAGCGCGCCGAAACCGTTTCCCCCGGCGGCCAGATCAGCATGACCGATGTGCGCAAGGCCATGCGCTACAAGGAATGGGAAGGCGGCTTCAACAATCTGAAGGTCACCGACGCTTCGGGCCGCGCGCTGAAGTTCACCGTGGTCGATACGCTGCTGCGCATCGATTTGGCCGCTGCGCTGGCCAGCGGCGGCGTGGTGACGGTGAAGATCGATTTCACCTTGCCGATGCCGGAAACCCGCGTGGTTGGTGGCCGTTCGGGCTATGAATGCTTCACCAAGCCGGATCAGGATGGCAATTGCATCTTCCTTGGCGCGCAATGGTTCCCGCGCGCGGCGGTCTATTCCGATTATGAAGGCTGGCACAACAAGGCCTTCGTTGGCGGCGGCGAATTCACGCTGGAATTCGGCGATTATGATGTCAGCCTCACCGTGCCGGCCGATCACGTCGTCTCGGCCACTGGCGAACTGACCAACCCGGATATCCTGTCGGCCGCCCAGCGCGCCCGTCTGAGCCAGGCCCGCACCGCGAAAGAGCCGGTCTATATCGTCACCCCCGACGAAGCATTGGCCGCCGAAAAGCAGAAGGCCAGTGGCAGCCGCACCTGGCGCTTCACCGCGAAGAATGTCCGCGATTTCGCCTTTGCCTCGTCGCGCAAGTTCGTGTGGGACGCGATGGGCGTCAAACAGGACGATGCCGCCGTGCCGCTGGTGATGGCGATGAGCTTCTATCCCAAGGAAGCCCGGCCGCTGTGGGATGCCTATTCCACCAAGTCGATTGCCCACACCATCGACGTCTACAGCGATTTCGCCTTCCCCTATCCCTATCCGACCGCGCAGAGCATCAACGGCCCGGTGGGCGGGATGGAATATCCGATGATGACCTTCAACGGCCCACGCCCGGTGAAGGACAAGAAGACCGGCCAGCTCACCTATACCGAGCGTGCCAAGTACGGCCTGATCGGCGTGGTCATCCACGAAGTTGGCCACATCTGGTTCCCGATGAGCGTCAACAGCGACGAGCGCCAGTGGACGTGGATGGACGAAGGCATCAACAGCTTCCTGCAGTTCGAAGCCGAAAAGCGCTGGGACCCGGTGAAGACCCGTGGCCGCGGCGAACCGCGTGACATCACCGAGTATATGATCAGCCGCGATCAGGTGCCGTTGATGACGCACAGCGACAGCCTGCTGCAGTTCGGCAACAACGGCTATTCCAAGCCGGCCACCGCGATGGTGATCCTGCGCGAAACCATCCTGGGCCGCGAATTGTTCGATTTCGCCTTCAAGGAATATAGCCGTCGCTGGCGCTTCAAACGGCCGACTCCTTACGATTTCTTCCGCACCATGGAAGAAGCGAGCGGAGTCGATCTCGACTGGTTCTGGCGGGGCTGGTTCTACACCACCGATCATGTCGACATCAGCCTCGACAAGGTGGTGCAGGCGCGGCTCGACACCCGCAATCCGGAAGTGGAGAAGGCGTGGGCAAAGGACCGCGACAAGACCGCGCCGACCCCGCTCACCGCGGTGCGCAACACCGAGCCGCCGATGATCGATCGCGATCCGAAAACGCGCGATTTCTACGACGAAACCGATCGCTTCACCGTGACGGCCAAGGATCGCAAGGATTACGCGGCCAGCCTGAAGAAGCTGGAGCCGGAACAGGCGGCTGCGCTGGCCTTCAAGGACAATTTCTACCACTTCAGTTTCCGCAACATCGGCGGCCTGGTGATGCCGGTGATCCTGAAGCTGGATTATGAGGATGGCTCGACCGAAACCATCCGCATCCCGGCCGAAGTCTGGCGCTACAACGCCAAGGCGGTGACGTGGCAGCATGTCAGCCCCAAAAAGCTGAAGGCCGCCGAGATCGATCCGCTGTGGGAAACAGCGGACGCGGATCGCAGCAACAACGCCTATCCGCGTCGCATCGAACCCACCGTGCTGAAGGTGCGCGACGATCCGGCTGGCGACAACCGCATGGCCGACAGCGAGCTGGAAGTGACGCCGGACAGCATCAAGACGCGTCCGGTGAAGAAGGACGAGAAGAAGAAGGACGACGAGTGAGGCTGCTGGCCGCGATTGCGCTGCTGCTTGGGCTTGCGGCCCCGGCCCACGCGCATCGCGGCCACGCCAGCCTGGCGGTGGTGGAGATTGACGCCAAATCCGGCGCCGTCACCGTGACCCACCATCTGCAGGCCCATGATGTCGAACCGGCGCTGGTCGATATCGCGCCGGATGCCCAGCCCAGCCTGGATGACGAAGATGCGTTCAAGGCGCTGGTCGCCTATGTGGGCCAGCGTTTCCGGATTGCCGGGGTCCGCCTCGCGCCCGCCGGGCAGCGGCTTGATGGCGATACGGTCGTGCTGCGCTACATCGGCCTGCTGAAGGGCAAACCCAAGCAACTGCTGATCAGTGGCGCGCTGTTCGGCGAGACGTGGGACGATCACAGCACCCTCGTCAACATCCGCATTGTCGGGCGAGGGGCCGGCATCACCCGCAGCCTGAATTTCGGCGCGCACGACCCGGAAAAGCCCATCGCGCTGCCGGGCAGCTGACCTGCCTGCGCGCTGTTGCCGCAGGTGCGGCACGCCTTGCCGCCGCTTCCCTACGCCAAACAACGTAACGCCCCGCGCGGCGCTGTCATGCATCTGTCACGCGCAGGGTTTGGCGAGAATCGGGGTACGAAGGGCATGAAACGCCCCGACCCACCGCCCGATCCGGCAGGGTACGCTCCGGTGCAGGCCGGGCATTTCTGGGGGTCTTGATTGATGACGACGAACCACCGTGCTGTTGCCGATATCCGCCGCATGGCCTTGCTGGGGGTGGCCAGCCTGGCGCTGATCACGCCGGCCTTCGCCCAGACCGCGCCCGCCGCAACGGCTGCCGCCGATCCGGCCGCCGAAGAGGCTGAAACCAGCGTCATCACCGTTACCGGCAGCCGCATCGCCCGCACCGGCTATGACGCGCCGACCCCTGTTTCTGTTGTCACCGAAGCCGAACTGAAGGCCGAACCGCAGGCCAATATCGGTGACTATGTGAACACGTTGCCATCGGTGCGCGGTTCGCAAAGCTCGTCCACCAACTCGGGTTCGCTGTCCAACGGCCAAGCCGGCATCGCCACGGTGAACCTGCGCAACCTGGGTGCAGCGCGCACGCTGGTGCTGATCGACGGGCAACGCTCGGTCGCCTCCTCGCCGGTGGGTCTCGTCGATACGCAAACCGTGCCGCAGGGCCTGATCAAGGGTGTTGAAGTCGTCACCGGCGGCGCATCTTCTGCCTATGGTTCCGATGCCGTCGCCGGTGTGATCAACTTCGCGCTCAACCGTGATTTCAAGGGCTTCCGCGCCG
>Ga0164294_10001988_pt1 | contig 18702 bp, 17 predicted proteins | sample GEODES005metaG_FD_111479 | JGI IMG/M metagenome (GOLD analysis project Ga0164294, IMG submission 111479) | Oligotrophic lake water microbial communities from Sparkling Lake, Wisconsin, USA - GEODES005 metaG | ecosystem: Environmental > Aquatic > Freshwater > Lake | place: USA: Sparkling Lake...
GCACAACACGACTCTGTTGGCAGCGAGCACATCGTCAACGAGCGATTCCGCCTTTCGATCCGCAGCAGCGAGTACGCCTCGATGTACGTCGAACCCACAGACCGCAGCGATGGTGTCGCGTTCCGCAATCATGACCGGAATGCCGGGAGGTACTGCGCCGAGAACGGAGCGTCGTTCGGGCGTGACAAGAACTGATCGGACCTGATGCGAACTCGTGAAGAGTCTCCGAACTGCGAGAATGCCTTCCGTGATCAGCACTGCACGCGATGCCTCGCGCTGGCGTTTTCCGTTGGGAGCACGCAGCTCTCGGTAGTCGTCTAGGCGATCATCAGAGGGGTCATCGATCGTTGTCATCGTGCCCATTGTTGGCGATCTGCGCCGCCCAGGCCATGCCAGCGGCTCAGGTAGTTATAGGCGCTGAGGTAGTGACGTGCGCCGTCCAGACCATGCCAGCGGCTCAGGTAGTTACAGTGGATCGCTGTCCGAGTAGCTCGGCGAACTCCGGTCCCGGAACCGGCCGAGAGTAGAGGTAGCCCTGGCCGAGGTTGCAGCCCAGTTCCTTGAGCAGCTCTGCATGGAGTTCCTGCTCGATGCCTTCTGCGACGGTGCGAACGCCAAGTTCTTTGGCGAGTTCAATGACGGCAGTAACGATTCGTTGATTCGTAAACCGCTCCAGACCATCCACGAAGGTACGGTCGATCTTCAGGACATCAAAGGCGAACTGCTGGATGTAGCCGAGCGATGAATACCCCGTGCCGAAATCGTCGATGGCAAGTCGCAATCCGAGAGAGCGGAGTTGTTCCATCCGGTCCCGGATTTTGTCGGTATCAGTGATGAGCGTGGATTCAGTGATTTCAAGCACCAGGCGCTCTGCAGGGATACCGGTGCGCTCGAGGACCTCAAGAACCGATGGAACCAGCGCGTCATCGTGGAGCTGCTGAACCGACAGGTTGACCGACATCGTGAGGTCCATCACGGACTCTCCAAAGTGGTCTCTCCATGCAGCCATGTCGGTGCATGCCCGGTTCAAAATCCATTGTCCCAACCGACCGATGAGACCGGTCTCCTCGGCTAGGGGAATGAAGAGGTTGGGGCCCAACAAGCCGCGTCGGGGGTGATCCCAACGAATCAATGCTTCGGTACCGGTGATTCGACCTGTCTCGAGGTCGACGATGGGCTGATAGTGAGCGACGAACTGTTCAAGCTCAACCGCTCGGGCGAGGTCGGCGCGCAGCTCAAGTCGATCAAACGAAGCCGTATGCATGTACGGCTCAAACACCGTTGTCTGGTGCTTGCCCTGACGCTTCGATCGGTACATCGCAGTGTCGGCATTTCGGAGCAATATCTCACCGGTTGATGAGCGGTCGTGGTCGAAGGCAATGCCAGCAGATGCCGCTACCGACAGCTCTCGTCCATCGATTTCATAGGGGCTCGAAATCGCGCTGAGTAACTGGTCACACAGATCGGTGATGTCTCGCTCGCCATGACCTCGCTCAAGAACCACAAGGAATTCATCGCCACCGATGCGGGCAGCAACATCGCCAAAGGAGAGGATCGAGCGAATTCGGTCGGCCATCGCAACGAGCAATCGGTCGCCCACCGCATGACCGAGCGAATCATTTACGTCCTTGAAGTCATCGAGGTCCAAGAAGATGGCCGCCACAGTGGTGGAGCCATGATTCCTGCTGAGAATTCCTTCGAGTTCGTCAATAACAAGGGTGCGGTTGGCTAGTCCCGTCAGCTCATCGTGGGTTGCCTGGAACCTGAGGCGCTTTTCCATCTTCTTGCGCTCGGTGATATCTCGAGCGTTCAGGACGAATCCACCGACTGAAGGTTCGTTCCGCAAGTCGGTAACGGTCGTCTCAATATTTCGCCAATCGCCATTGGCGTTTCGGAATCCAAACTCAAGAGTGGCCGGGGATGACGGATGTGAGCGAACAGCGGTCCTCAGCGATGTGCTCCAGTCGATACCGCTCTCTTTGAACACGTCATCTGCGCAACGCTCAATGAGTTGTTCTGCCGGCTCTCCATGAACCTGTTGTACCGACGGGCTGGCATAACGAACGCGATCGCGGGCATCAATGACGATTACCAGGTCCGTGGAATGCTGAACGAGCGCCTTGAAACGTGCCTCTGAGTGCACCAGGCGTTCTTCTGCCTGTTTGCGATCACCGACCTCGCGAGCGTTGAGAACGATTCCGCCAATATTGGAATCACTTCGTAGATCAACAGCCACCACTTCGAACCAGTGATATGTCCCAGCCACATGCCGCAGCCTGATTTCCGTGGCTTCTGTGCGTCCGTTGCGCACTGCCTCGAGCATTCCGCTTGCGGCTGGCAAATCTGCGGGATGGATCAGCTTCGCCGCGTCGGAATTCATGAGCATCCGCTCGGGGTAACCAAGAAGTCGGAACGCAACTGGCGAGAGATAGCGAAGCATCCGGTCGTCATCAATGACGGCCACGATGTCAGAGGAATTGTCAACGAGGGTGGCGAAGCGCTCCTCAGACCGGCGGCGCACCTGTTGCTCGGTCTGCTCAACGGCTCGAAGGCCAATTGCGGCTTCCCTGCACAGCGCCGCCATCGCAAGACGACCGTCATCGGTGGTAGGCCGATCACATTGAATGATCAGGGCCGCCCGCACCTCGTTCGCCACGACTACAAGCCCTGCAGACCACACGCCATCGTCAGCGATGTCGAGGAGCAGAATCTCGCCAGTGGTGGGGTGCAGTCGGCCTTCCAACCGACGGCGCAACTCTGCGACGGCTTTGGTGCTGGGACCGGCTACTTCCCAGACATCCTCAGACAGCGGCTCAAGCAGCAGCCCGCCATCAATGAATCTGATCCCGAGAACCTGCTCGGCACCGACGGTGATGACACGGGCAACATCGTCGGTGGTCTCCGCTCCAACCAAATGTTCTCCAACGGCGCGAAGTCCGGCCTCTTGTCCTGCAAACCGTTCACGATCCTGAATCAAACGAGCCAAACGGAACATGACGAGAGGAACAAGTAGCAATGTTCCAATCGCCGGAAGCAGGAGTCGGTTGGTGGCGCCGGTCGCTACAAACCACACCACGAGTAGCGGGGGAGCGGCGAGCGCCGTTGCCATCACCGCAGTGCGCTTCGTGGTGAGCTGTCGCAGAATATTTGCGTCGGTCGGTCGGCTCGTTAGCAAGGTGATCGACGGATGGAGCAACCCCGCACCGCCAAGGACATAGATCAACGGGGCAACGGCAAGGAGCAGGCCTTCGTCACGGTGCGTCGCCGTGAGATAGGTGCCAAAGTTGTCCACCACAAACGTGATCACCAGAGCGCCGGCGAGCAATCGGTTGCTCATAGAGCGGTGGCCACCGGCCACAAGAGTCAGGCACGCTGCCATGAACACAAGAATCCCTAGCCCGGCATAGACCACCTGCAGCATTCGGGCTGGAACGGAAAATGACTGGTCGGTAACGAATGGCAGCACAATGAGCGACCATTGGACGATCGCTGCAGAAACTCCAGCCACGATGGCGTCAATTGCGAGGTCGGCATCCCAGCGACCAATTCGGCGTTGAACGATCATCAAAATTGCGGCGAGTGCCAAGGGATACGCAGCAAGCGCTACTGCGTCACCTGGCGAAGGGAACGGGAAGTCACGGCCCACCGCAATGCCATAGGCGGTTCGGAGCACAACGCCAATTAGCGACGCGCTGCCGGCGAGCAGGATCGCCCGGATCGGTCGGCGAACTGAATCAGGCAACCGCATCGTGTTGCGCCACGACAGCGCAATGACCGCAGCGGCTCCAACTACGTAGCCAGCGCCGCGAAGTTCAGTTGGTAGAAGAAGGAGGCCAACCGTCCAACAGAGACTTACGGCCACGAATCGACGCCAACGCGCCAACGACGCGCCGACGGAGACCTTCCGAGTTTCGGTTTTGCTTATCCGATGTGAAGCCACGACTCAGTGGTCTTCGGCCACAGTGCTGGCTACCTGAGAAATTTCCGCAAATTGCGGACTAGGTGATCTCGCCTATCCGCGTGCAGGAAAGGTCGCGTGGTTACGGTCTCGGTGTCGGCTCAGATCCGACGCGTCGTCTCGGCGGCTGTTCAACGACAATTGGCCTAACCGGCGAATAGATGCTGCAGCGGAGGTTCAACATGGCAGGACAGCGGGTGCAACAGCGGCTGTGGTCCCTCTACAGCCGCTATTACGACGGCCTGTTGGACTTCGTCCCCTATCAGCGACTGCTCAAACTTGTAGTGGAGACAGTCGAATGCGGTCCGACCGATCAACTCGTCGACCTTGGATGCGGCACGGGAAACCTGTTGAGAGAGATTGCGGTCGGCGCAGGGCCCACTGTTCGATTGGTGGGCGTGGACTCGTCAGCGGACATGTTGAGGGGTGCGCGGAAGAAGCTTGATCACGTCGATCGGGCGCAGATCATCGAAACCGACTTACTCGATTGGGCAGCACGGGAGCCCAGCGGCAGTGTCGACCGAATTGTTTCAGTGAACGTGCTATATACGCTCAACGCCGAGCAGCGAGCTCGATTTTGGGCTGACAGCATCAGGATGTTGCGACCCGGTGGGCGTTTGGTGGTGGTGACCACCGACCGGGCTGGCTTTGGTCCGGTCCTCAAGGAGCACCTCAACGAGCGTTCGGTACTGCAAAGCCTTCGTCCCCGACTCGTGGCCGTCCTCGTGCTCAATCTCATGATTTGGGCACTCGAGGCTAGGAAGGTCTTTGATCCGGCGCCGCTTGAGGCTCTTGTGAACGAGTGCCGAAGCGCTGGGGGTGCGGTCCTGCGGACGGAGCGCTGCTACGGCGGTGAAGAAGATGGTGTTGACGTGATGATGATCGTGGAACCAGCCAGCGTCGATCTTCGAACCGAGGAGTCCGTGTTGCTGCCTCGGCCCGATGCAACTCATCAAGCAAATCTCTAATCCGCGCTCAACCCGTTCGCTGGGCGGCGGCTGCTGCTGTACTGCAGCTCAATGGAGTAGCTCAATGGAGTAGATAGGGCAGGTCTCGTTCCGCCCACACCGACGGTGGGAGATCCTCGGTGAACCACTCGAATACTCCAGGCCTCGTGCGCACCAACTGGTCAAGCATTTCGTCCAGCATCGCAATGGCCGGAACCGTAAGCGACCCCATGTAGTGGCGAGCCTCGGCGCACTGTCGGAGCGGGACTCCGTAGACGTCACGGTAGAAGTCGATTGCCCAAGGCTCGACGAGCATGCAGAAACCCTCCGCTCCGTTGAGGAGCGCCCACTGCACAGCGGAACGATGAAGTTCGTTTGCAACTCCAAGACCACGAAGCGATGCTCGCACTGCCAGCGAGCCGATCTCCACGAGCATCCCAGATGTCACCTCGCTCGTTGGTTCGAAGCTGCCGATCGGGAGCTGGTGATACGCGCCGGGAATAGTGCGAACTACTCCCACAGGCCGGTTGGCATCAGAGATGACATGCAAGGAACTTGGCTGTCGATAGGGGTCGATTTCCTCAACCCACCCCCGAGATGATTCACCGCAAAAACCGGACACGCGAAACACGTCATAGATGAATCGTTCTGCCTGGTCCCACATGATCGAGTCGGATTGGTCGACGAGTGAGCGGACGAGACCGGCATCGCAGCGCTCTGGACGGAACGATGCGGCGGCATCGGCGTCATCGGCGATAACCACGGGAGTGGTCCCGGGTGTCCGGACCGAAGTGGAGAGGGTCTCAATTGTGGCCAACGCTTCCGTCCTGACGGAGCGCCCTCCCCAGCAGCGCTTCGTCGCGCAGGGCCTGCGGATAGTGAATCACAACTACACGCCACTGAACAGAAAATATCTGCTCAATTTTTTGGTTCGACCGCAAACGACTTCCACTCCAACCATGTTCCCCGGCTAGGTTCGCCGCGTGCTCAGATTGGTATTGCCCAAGGGGTCGCTTGAAAAGGCGACCATGGAACTCTTCACAGCCGCGGACCTCGGCGTTCGACGGAGTTCGTCGGTCGCCTACCGGGCGTCAATAGATGACCCCCGAATCGATTCGGTCCGAATCCTCCGGCCCCAGGAAATCCCCATGTATGTGGCCGATGGACTCTTCGATATCGGAATCACCGGCAGGGACTGGGTGGAGGAAACCTCCTCCAACGTCGTCAGCATGGGCGAGTTGCAGTATTCCAAGGCAACCAGCAGCCCAATCCGAGTCGTGCTCGCGGTGCCAGAGGATTCTCCCGTGGAACAGGTCTCCGATCTCCCCAACGGAGTTCGCGTGAGTTCGGAATACCCGGAACTCACCAAACGCTTCTTCGAGGAGCGAGGGGTCGAAGCCGATATTCGCCTTTCTTATGGGGCGACCGAGGCAAAAGTTCCTGACATTGTCGACTGCGTTGTCGACATCACCGAGACAGGATCAGCGCTTAAAGCTGCAGGTCTGCGCATCTTGGATGTCATCTTGGTCTCCTACACCGAACTTGTCGCCAACCCTGAAGCTGCGGCCGACCCAGAACGCCGCCACGCAATGGAGCAGGTCATGACCTTGCTGCAGGGCGTGCTCGAGGCACGGGGCAAGGTGCTGGTCAAACTCAATGTCTCGGCCGGTTCGCTTGATGATGTCATCGCGGCGCTTCCGGCGATGAAGTCGCCAACGGTCAATGAGCTCTATCGAGGCGCCGGTTATGCCGTAGAGACCGTTGTCCCCAAAAACGAAATCAACGTGCTGATCCCGGCGCTGCGAGATGCCGGGGCAACCGACATCATCGAACTTCCCATCGCCAAGATCGTTCACTGATCTTCCCTAGGTCGATCTCAACGTTCATGGCCAACCGTTCGCTTCTCACCGGCACCGTTACCAGGTTCACTGCTGCTGATGGCCTTGGGGTTGTGACGTCTGTTGGCGGTGACGACTACCCGTTTCATTGCACAGCGATCGCCAACGGGAGCCGCACGATCGAAGTCGGCGAGTCGGTAACGTTCACGCTCGTGCCCTCACTTCATGGTCGTCATGAAGCTCGGGCACTCACGGTGATGATCTAAGCGGTTCAGTCCGTTGCGTCGGTGGGGTCTGCACCCTCGGCTGCGCCGTCGGCATTTTCTGGATCGCCACCAGCATCTTGACCACCAGCGCCTTGATCCTCGGGGCTGAGATCCTCGGACTGCTGCTTGAGCGCAACAAAGGCTGTCTTGAGCTGCGAAAGCGCCTGATCAACGGGGCCGCGCATCTCGCCGATCTGATCGTCGAATGCGTCGAGGAGCGTTTCCACCGATGCGATCATCGTTGCAGCGTCATTGAACTTCGGCGGGTCGGCCTGCAAATAGGCGGAGGTGAGGTCCAAGAATGACTCCACAAATTGCTGCAGGAACCTACTCACGTGGGTTGTGGCCGGAAGGCGGGCAAGTTCGGCCCGGACTCTTTCCATTTCGACCATCTGACCGAGTTCGCTGACCAGAGTTGCGCGCTCCTCAGCGCTCATCGACTCGAGTTGGGACTCAAGCTCTCGGCGCTGATCAGCTGGCATTGCTTCAACCGCAATTCCATTCGCAGCGGCAACTAGCGCCAGCAACTCCGCTGGGCTCGGGGTCGTGTCGTCGGGTGCAACCGGGGTCTCCCGGCGCACAGGTCGTTCACCGTCGGGTGTCCACAAGCTCATCGTCTGCTCCAGTTCACCCTGGTGCAGCGTCGGACGGTCCGATGCCGGTCCACGGGGGAACGGCTGGTACGCTACCCTTCACAAACGAGCAAGCGGGTTCCCGCCCCTCCCGTCCATCAAGAACGGTCCTCCCGGACCCAGATGCGTACGGGGCCATGGTGTCGTCCTTCGGGGCGGCCGGTCCACCTCAAGGTGGTAATGGCGGGTGCCTGTGCACCCGTCCGTTTCGTTTTCGGACACAGTGCGGCCCGAAGTAACTAATGGATGCGATCCCTGTGGAAAGGACGTGGTGTTGAGGAGTGATCGGCTATAGCAACGGCATCTGGTGACGAGCATCGGATCAATGATCGAATCAGAGCTCGTGAGGTCCGCCTCATTAGTTCTGATGGCAGCCAGTTGGGTATCAAAACCCTTCCGGAAGCTTTGAGCATTGCCCGAGAGCAAGAACTGGACTTGGTGGAGGTAGCCCCAGAGGCCAACCCGCCAGTGTGCAGGATCATGAACTTCACGAAGTTCAAGTACGAGGCACAACAACGGGCCAAAGAGTCCCGTAAGAAGGCCACGAACATCATCGTGAAGGAGATGAAGTATCGCCCGAAGATCGGTGGCGGTGACTTTGACACTAAGACCCGGAAGGTCGCTCAATTCTTGGGCGAGGGTCACAAAGTGAAGGTCACGATCATGTTCCGAGGTCGGGAGATGCAGCATCCAGAACTAGGTCGCAGAATCCTTGATCGCGTGGCCGAGGATGTCGCAGAGGTCGGCAAGGTAGAAATCATGGCGAAGCAGGACGGACGCAACATGACCATGGTTCTGGGGCCCGACAAAATCGCCCAGGCCAAGGCCAAGAAAGCCGAAGACGCTGCTCACGCCGCAGATTCAGCTGCTGCCGCTGCAACACCTGATCCAGACATCACAGAGATCGCTGAGGAGGCTGCAGTCGTTCCCGACTTGGAGCCCACCGCCAACGACACCGCAGAATCTGCCACAGAGGACATCGCTGAAAGCGACGAATCAGAAGCAACTGCCGAGCAGGAATGAGCCCGGATTCGGGCCCGACGACAGGAACATGACATGCCGAAGATGAAGACCCATTCGGGTGCAAAGAAGCGCTACAAGGTCACCGGAACCGGAAAGATCACGCGCCGCAAAGCCAATCGCAGTCACATCCTCGAGAAGAAGCCAGCGAAGCGCAAGCGTCGTTTGGCTGGCGAGACCGAGGTCACCGGCGGCGATCGCAATCGTGCCCGGCGTCTACTGGGCATCTAGTCAATGGGCTGAGCACACCTCGGCCCTCACATATCGAAACAGGGCGCCAGTGGGCGCGAAGAACTACAAGGAGCAGTCATGGCGCGTGTAAAGCGTGGCGTTCATGCCAAAAAGAAGCACAAGGCGATACTTGGCAAGGCCAAGGGTTACTACGGCAATCGCAGCCGCTCGTTCCGTGCGGCCAACGAAGCCGTCATGCATGCCGGGCAATACGCATTCCGCGACCGTCGGGCTCGCAAGGGTGAAATGCGTCGGCTCTGGATTCAGCGGATCAACGCTGCATGCAGGCTTCATGGCACGAGTTACAGCGTATTCATTAACGGTCTCAAGATCGCTGGCATCGAGGTTGACCGCAAGGTGCTCGCAGACATCGCAGTTAAAGACGATGCGGCATTCGGTGCCCTCGTCGAAGCTGCTGTCGCTGCAGTTGCATCTCGTCCAGCTGCCCAACCTGCTGCACCCGTAGAGGCTGACGCAGAGGTAGCCAGCTGAGCCGTCCATCGGGTGCTCCCGATGCACTCGCAGATCTGCGGCGCCTAGCAAGGCGCCGCAGTTCGCGTTCTGAACACGGTCGGTACCTCATCGATGGGCCAGTTCTGCTTGCCGAGGCACTTTCGGCAGGTGTGGACCTGCTCGGCGTGTACGTGGAGCCTGAAGGAATCGATCTTCCTGCCGTGAGAGCGGTCAGCGCCGCTGGAATTGCGCTGCACCCAGTTCCCGAGGGATCGCTTCGAAAGGTGCTGGACCTTGTAACTCCGCAATCCGTGGTGGCGGTGGCAGCGATCCCCGAGGCGTCCATGCGCATCGTGATGGAGTCCGCAGTTCAACTGCAGGTCCCAGTGTTGGTGCTGGTCGAACTTCAAGACCCAGGCAACGTCGGAACGCTGGTGCGAATAGCCGAGGCCGCTGGGTGTGCAGGAGTCATCATCACCGAACGGTCGGTGGATTTGTTCAACCCCAAGACCGTGCGTGCCACCGCTGGATCGATCTTTAGATTGCCAGTCGTGCAGGGCGCGGACGTTCACGAGGTCGTGGAACTCTGCCGGTCCACTGGAGTTGCGACACTCGCTACCGTGGCAAGCGGCATCGCTGCGGCCGGCGGTGCTGCAACCGTCGACGATGCGCCGCTCAGTGGATCAGTAGCGATTCTGTTGGGCAGCGAGGCACACGGGCTCCCGGCGGAAGTGATCCAAGGTTGCGATGGGGGAGTCAGCATTCCCATGGAAGGCGAGGTGGAGTCGTTAAACGCCGCGGTTGCCGGCGCCGTGGTTGCGTTCGAAGCCGCTCGCCAACGACGAGTCCGAGCTAGGTCGCTCGGTGACTCCGCCGCCGACACTTCTCACAACGTATGAACGATGTCGGGTCGGTCGCTCAATTCCTGGCGATCTCTAAACAAATGGGGCAAATGACTTTCGGCCCGACCTCGCCCGTGGGCCACAATGGCCGCTGGCGATTCGGGAACCCGGTAGGCCGACACAATCAACAGGAGCAGATTCATGAGTGACGAGGCTGAGCAGATCGCCGAGGCGGGAGTGATCCGCATCGCCGAGGCTGCTGACACAACAGCCCTGCACGACACAGAACTTGAACTGCTGGGAAAACGCTCCCGCTTGGGTGAGCTCAAAGCATCGCTTCGGGATCTCGAGCCGGAAGAGCGCAAGTCGCTCGGAGCGGCGCTGCATTCGGCTCGCACCAAAATTGAAGCCGCGGTGGCCGAACGAAAGTCAGCTCTAGAAGCAGTTGCCCGCCGTGCCCGCCTGGAGTCCGAGCGGCTTGACCTGACCGAGTCGCTTGGGCGAGCCAACATCGGACACGCCCACCCCATCACGCAGACATGGGAGCGACTCGAGGATGTCTTTGTTGGCATGGGCTATCGAGTTGCCGACGGGCCAGAGGTAGAAACCGATTGGTTCAACTTTGAGGCCCTCAATCTCCCGCCTTCACACCCGGCGAGAAGCCTCTGGGACACGTTGTACCTCGATCCAACAGGCCTCGACGGAGTTGGTCCGGAGCAACTGCTGCTCCGCACTCACACCTCGCCTGTCCAAGCCCGCACAATGCTGTCCGCCGTCCGCGAGGGTTGGGGGCCGCCCATCTATGTCGTGTGCCCCGGGCGCGTGTACCGGCGAGATACCGCGGATTCCACCCACCTCCCGGTGTTCCACCAGATCGAAGGCTTAGTCATCGACCGAGGTATCACCATGGGTGACTTGTCTGGCACCATCGAGACCTTCACAAAGGCGTATTTCGGAGAAGCTCTCACCAGTCGTATGCGACCCTCGTATTTCCCGTTTACCGAGCCGTCTGCCGAGTTCGACATTTCCGGCCCGGACGGCGAATGGCTCGAACTCGGCGGCTGCGGGATGGTGCACCCCAACGTCTTGGCATCCTGTGGCCTCGACCCAGAGGAATGGTCAGGCTTTGCCTTCGGGTTTGGTATCGACCGACTCGCAAAGGTTCGCCACGAGGTCGAGGATCTGCGCGATTTCATTACCAACGACCAGCGATTTTTGGAGCAGTTCTGATGCGTGTCGTGCTGTCATGGCTGCGGGAATTCGCACCCCTCGAAGGCGATGCTGACGCCATAGCTGAGCAACTCACCGATCTTGGCCTTCCTGTTGAAGAGCGCTTCGAGATTGGAGTGGGCCTCGACGGAATCGTGGTGGCACGCGTCCTCGAAGTTCGCCCACACCCCGATGCCGATCGGATTCGACTTGTCGACGTGGATGCCGGCAACGGTGAGCCGCTACAGGTGTGTTGTGGCGCTTCAAATATGGCCGCAGGTGATCTAGTTGCTTTGGCCACGGTGGGCACGACCATGCCGGACGGCATGGAGATTGCAGCAAGGAAGATGCGCGGCGAGGCGTCCAACGGAATGTTGTGTTCGGCACGCGAACTTCAATTGGGCGATGACCACGACGGCATTTTGCTACTCGACGGTGACCTCGTTCCCGGAACCGACTTGAGCGAAGCACTCGGGCTGCGCCGCGACACCGCGTTCGATATTGATGTATTGCCCAATCGTCCCGATGCGCTGTCGATCCTGGGAGTGGCTCGTGATCTGGCTGCTCGTCAAGGCGTGCCCCTCAACGCCCTCAGCATCGCTGAGGGAGATTCGCTCAGTGATTCAGGAGTCTCTGTAGAGATTATTGATCCGCAACTCTGTGGCCGATTCTTAGTGCGGACCCTCACCGGCATTCAGCTCGCACCCTCTCCTCGCTGGATTGCTCAGCGGCTCATCGCTGCAGGCATGCGACCCATCAATAACGTGGTGGATATCTCCAACTACGTGATGCTGGAGTACGGGCAGCCGAACCACACCTACGACCTAGCCAAAGTCGGCGGAGCGGCATTCAAAATTCGATCAGCGCGAGACGGCGAAGAGCTCGAGACCCTCGACGGCGTGACTCGGATTCTCACCTCTGCCGATGGCGTCATCGCCGACGCAAATGATGTGCCGATTGGGTTGGCCGGAGTCATGGGCGGCGCCAGCTCTGAGATTTCGGACTCCACTACAGATGTCGCAGTCGAGGTCGCGTGGTGGAATCCCGAGCAGATCGCTGCAACTGCTGCCCGGCTAGCGCTCCACTCTGAGGCGTCGCTTCGTTTCAAACGCGGGGTGGATCCACAGATCGCTGAGTTAGCGGCCGATCGGATTTGCTCAATGCTCGTCGACATTGCCGGAGCTACCGATCTTCGGGCGCACTCCGACGCTCATGGGAAAGTTCCCACGGCGTCGCAGATCGTCGTGCGGCCATCACGGGTCAACGCGGTTTTGGGTACCAAGTTGTCGACCAGCGAGATGACTGCCCTCCTTGAGCCCATGGGTTTCCTTGCCGAGGATCGTGGGGACGAACTCGATGTTTCGCTTCCGTCGTGGCGCCCCGATTGCACCATCGAAATCGACGTTGTTGAGGAAGTCGGTCGTCAGTTCGGCTTGTCAAAGATCGCCAAGACCGTCCCGAGTTCGCCACATACTGGCGAATTGACCCCTCAGCAGCATGCTCGTCGTCGAGTCCGTCGGGTGCTCGAAGGCGCCGGGCTCAGCGAAGCAATGCCGCTGCCGTTCCTGGCTCCCGGCGACCTTGAGCGATGTGGGCTACCTGCCGAGGGGTTGGTAATTGCTAATCCGCTCGCCGCAGAAGAGTCAGTCCTGCGCACGTCGCTTCGTCCCGGACTGCTGGGCGCAATCGGCCACAATGCCCGTCACCGCATCACGGGAGTTTCGTTCTTCGAAATCGGACGCACCTTTGAAGTCGGCTCCGCCGGGGTCCTCATCGATCCGCTCGAGTCGGCTGTTGCTGGCACCGTGTTGTCGGGCGAGGCCGAACACGTTGCTGTTGCGCTTGCTGGCAGGGAAGCATTCGCTGCCGTTGAGTTGCTCGAAGTACTACTTGCTGCAGCAAATGTCGGACCGCTCACGGTGGTCAACACCGAGATCGCTGGGCTGCACCCGAGTCGCGCCGCTTCGGTGGAGGTAGCGGGTTATGTGCTTGGCGAAGTCGGCGAAGTAGATCCAGGTGTGCTCGAGTCCTTCGGAATCGACGAGCGCGTTGCATGGCTCGATCTCAATTTGTCGCAGTTACTAGCGCTTCCAACGCTTGATGTTCGTGCCCGCCAGGTGAGCCGTTTCCCGTCGTCGGACTTCGATCTTGCGTTCGTGATCGATGAGCGAATCCCAGCGGCGGTCGTGCACGCCACAATTGCCGGGGCAGCGGGTGAACTTCTGCAGCGGGCTGAACTCTTCGATGTCTTCACCTCAGAGCAACTAGGGGAGGGGCATCGGAGTCTCGCCTTCAGGCTGAGGCTTCAAGCGATGGATAGGACCCTCACCGATGATGAAGTCGTTGCGGTGCGGACTGGGGTTATTGACGCGGTAGCTGCAACCCACGGAGCCGAACTTCGGGCCTAGGCATGGACTGACTTACGGCCATAATATTTTGGAATAACGCAAGAATGTGCAGAATGTTGCAATATTCTGCGTCACCTCGGCTACGCTTCTCGAATGATTCCCGTCGGCATTCTTGGTGGTTCCGGATTCACTGGGGCGGAGTTGTTGCGTCTCTGCGCGCTTCACCCCGACCTCGAGGTGCAATTCGCTACCGGCGATTCGCAAGCAGGGACGTCAGTCGCTGAGCTCTATCCGAGCTTGGCCGCCGCCTATGGTCACCTGCGGTTTGTCGAGTGGGACGCGGCATTGCTCGCCGACATCGAAGTTCTTTTTGTGGCGCTTCCTCATGGAAAGTCTCAAGAACTGATGGGCGACATCATCGATCAGGTTCGTGTTGTCATTGACCTCGGCGCTGATTTCCGTCTGCCGGATCCAGCTGTGTACGAGGCGTGGTACCGCGAGCCGCATACCAGGCCCGATCTTCTTGATCGCTTTGTCTATGGGTTGCCCGAACTCCATCGAGAGCAGCTACGTGGAGCGTCGTGCATTGCCAACCCCGGCTGCTACCCAACCGCAGCAACCCTGGCATTGGCGCCGCTCGTGGCTGCAGGCCTAGTGGAGCGCTCCGGGCTCATCGTCGATGCAGTGTCTGGTGTCTCTGGTGCAGGTCGCCCACCAAAGCCCAACACAACCTTCTGTGCGGTCGATTCAGATGTCACGGCATATGGACTTCTTGACCATCGACACACACCCGAGATGGAGATGAACATTGGTGGGTCAGTGCTGTTCACTCCACATCTCGTCCCGATGAGTCGAGGCATCCTGGCCACTTGCTACGGGCGACCATCATCGCCTGACGTCACCACCGATCAGGTGCTCGGAGCGCTGAGCGATGCGTACCGCAACGAGCCGTTCGTTGTTGCCTCGGACCGTTCGCCATCGACCAAAGCAACACTTGGTTCTAACGCAGTCCACGTAACTGCAAGGGTGGACGCCCGAACCGGAACAGTCATTGCTATAGCTGCCCTTGACAACCTCACTAAGGGCGCCTCGGGCGCTGCAATTCAATGCGCCAATTTGGCCCTTGGCCTCAATGAAACAGCTGGACTACCGCTGGTAGGAACGTACCCATGACCGAATTTGATCCCCGTAACGACCCCAAGGTCGCGGTCGATGTCCTCCTGCAGGCGCTCCCGTACATCGAGCGTTTCCGAGGGGCCGTGGTTGTAGTGAAGTTTGGCGGCAACGCCATGGTCGACCCCGATCTATTTGCTCGCTTCGCTGAGGACATAGTTCTCATGCACCGCGTGGGAATGAGGCCGGTAGTCGTTCACGGTGGTGGCCCTCAGATCGGTGAGTGGCTTGCTCGTTTGGGCAAGGAATCTGAGTTTGTCGACGGACGACGTGTCACTGACGCGGAGACGCTGGAAGTCGTCAAGATGGTGCTCATCGGCAAGGTCAACTCAGATGTGGTGAGTGCGCTCAACCGCTTCGGCCCGGTGGCCTTGGGCCTTTCCGGCACCGACGCCATGCTGCTGACCGCCGAAGCGCACGATCCTGAATTGGGTTTCGTTGGAGCAGTCACCAACGTGGACCCGTCGTTGATTGAGCGAACCCTTTCAATGGACCTCATTCCAGTGATCGCCACTATCGGTGCAGATGCATCCGGGCAGACTTACAACATCAACGCAGACGATGCCGCGGCTGCAATCGCCGAGGGGCTAGGTGCAGAGAAGCTCATCATGATGACCGATGTCGCTGGACTCCTCGCAGACGTGAACGACCCTACGAGTCTGGTGCAACGCATCTCAGCCGACGAGGTCGGGAGGCTCGTTGAGTCAGGGGTGATTTCAGGCGGGATGATCCCGAAGATGTCCGGCTGCGTCCAAGCCATCACCCATGGTGTCGGGAGCGTGCATCTCATCGACGGTCGTGTGGCCCATGCGCTGTTGCTGGAACTGTTCACCGACGCTGGCGTCGGCACCATGGTGCACCCCTTCGCAGAGAAAGATTCGGGCCTCAAATGAGCACTCACACAGCAGCAATGGGGGCCGCCGCAGAGTTGTCGCGGTGCCCGATCATGCCCACCTATGGCCCGCCCACCGTCCAATTCGTTCGGGGGGAGGGTTCCTGGCTCTGGGACCTCAACGGCAACAAATACCTCGATCTAATCTCCGGACTAGCAGTGACATCGCTCGGCCATTCACACCCTGCGGTGGCTGCAGCCTTGACTCAGCAGGCCAACACGCTGCTGCATGTTTCCAACCTGTATGGGACGGAACATCAGGGGCCAGTCGCTCAAACGCTTGACCGTCTACTTGGCGGCGGCGGGCAAGTGTTCTTTTGTAATTCGGGGGCTGAGGCCAACGAAGCGGCCATCAAACTTGCGCGTAAATGGGCAGGCAGTCCCGCTGGCAAGTTCAACGTTGTTTCCGCCTTTGGCAGCTTTCACGGTCGGACCCTCGCAACCCTGCATGCCACCGGTCAGCCAGCAAAGCACGAGCCGTTCCAGCCGCTTCCAGAAGGGTTTCGTCATGTCGCCTGGAACGATCTCGCCGCGTTAGACGCTGCTCTCGATGAGTCGGTTGCCGCTGTATTGCTCGAGGCGGTGCAGGGCGAGGGCGGCGTGAATCCAGCGACCGCTGAGTACTTCGCTGGAGTTCGTCAGCTCTGCACCGAACGAGGCGTGCTGTTCATGGTCGACGAAGTGCAGACAGGACTTGGTAGATGCGGAACGTGGTTTGCCCATCAGGCACTCGACGTCCGCCCCGATGTGGTGACGATGGCCAAAGCCCTTGGAAATGGGGTTCCCATTGGTGCGTGTTGGGCCGACGCATCGGTCGCTTCGGCATTTGAGCCGGGAGATCACGCCACCACGTTCGGCGGGCAACCGCTGGCTACTGCAGCAGCGCGAGCGGTGCTCGAAGTCATGGAGTCCAACGATGTTCCATCCCTAGCGATTGCGGGTGGCGAGCGTTTCAGATCGTCCCTCGAGTCGATCCCGGAGGTAACAGAGGTCAGAGGTCGAGGACTGCTACTTGCCGTCGAGCTTGCCCCTGAATGGCTCGCTGGCCGTCCTGCCAAGGTTGTTGCTGATGCGCTGCTCGATTCTGGAGTTGTGGTTAATGCGGTAACCCAAACAGCGCTCCGTCTCGCTCCCAGCCTGCTGATTTCTGAAGAAGAAATCGACTACGCCGTCGCTGTGTTGTCGTCCACCTTGGCAACTCTCGATCTAGGAACGGAAGGCTCATGACCCGACATCTCACCGAGGTCGATGACCTCACGGGCGATGAAATTCTCGCTGTGCTCGATCATGCAGAAGATCCGAACCCTCCGCCGGTACTTGCTGGCGCTGGCGCCATCCTGCTCTTCGAGAAGCCCTCTGCTCGAACGCGCTCGTCAATGGAACTGGCCGTAACGGAACTCGGCGGCCATCCGGTGACTCTGCGCAATGAAGAGGTGGGAATTGATTCCCGAGAGTCCGCTGAGGATCTTGCCCGGCTGTTCTCCGGCTACGGCAAGGTGATCGGCGCTCGTGTGTTTGAACACAACAAGATTGATCGACTCGCTGCCACAGCTTCGGTGCCGGTGATCAATCTTCTGTCAGATGAAGCCCATCCGGTGCAGACGCTCGCTGACCTGCTGACGATTCGCCAAGCACATGGTCACCTTGACGGCCTCACCGTCACTTACGTTGGCGACGCCAACAACGTGGCTCGATCGTTGGCTATCGGCTGCGGTTTGGTCGACGCAAAGGTTCGAATATCGCATCCTGCTGGATACGGATTCGTCGACTCCGACATTGATCGAATTCTTGCTGCGGGCACAGATCTCGAATTTATCGAGGACCCCACCGAGGCAGTTACCGGAGCGCATGTTGTCTATACGGACGCTTGGTACTCAATGGGGCAGGAGTCAGAGCAGCGCGAACGACAAGAACGCTTTGCGCCGTGGCAGGTCAATGAGCAACTCATGTCCCATGCCGATCCCAGTTCTGTGTTCCTGCATTGCCTTCCTGCGCATCGAGGGGACGAAGCAACTGACGGTGTCCTCGATGGGCCGGCGAGTCGAATCTGGCCCCAAGCCCATAATCGGCTCCACAGCGCTCGTGGCCTTCTTGTCTGGTTGCTGGGAACCGAGTCCTCTGAAGGCGGTAACTGATGGGCGCAAAGCAGCAGCGGCAACATCGCATCGGTCAACTACTTGAGGAGCACCGGATCACGAGCCAGGCTCAACTCGTTGAGTTGCTGGCAGACCTCGGAGCCAAGGTCAATGGCTCAACAGTGTCGCGAGATCTAGAAGAACTCGGAGCAATCAAAGTCCGAATCCCTGGTGGGGAGACGGCCTATGCCATTCCCGAGATGCCCACCGAGCAAGTTGCTCCCGAGGACCACCTGAGGCGAGTCCTTGGCGATTGGGTAGTCGAGGTTGACCGGAGCGGCGACTTGGTAGTGCTTCGGACCCCACCTGGTTCGGCTCATGTAGTGGCATCAGCGCTGGATCGCGCCGGTGTAGATGGAGTGATCGGCACTGTTGCCGGTGACGACACCATGCTGGTGGTCGCTCATACCCGACTCGGTGCGAAGGTTGCCCAGCACATCAAGGATCTAGCGGGCTTGTCGTAATGCCCACAGGTTGCTGGCTAGTTTCGCCGCACAACCGTGGGCTGTTAGTGAACTCAAAATTCCTGAACATGAAGAACGAACGGAGAACAAAATGGCGCAGCGTGTAGTCCTGGCCTATTCAGGCGGACTCGACACCTCAGTGGCAGTCCGGTGGATGATCGAACACCTTGGGGTTGAAGTGATCTGCCTGTCCGCAGATGTTGGCCAAGAGGGAACGCTGGAGGGCAACCGAGAGAAGGCACTCGGTGCTGGCGCAATCATCTACGAGCAGCTTGATCTCCGAGAGGAGTTCGC
>Ga0164294_10001989_pt1 | contig 18695 bp, 15 predicted proteins | sample GEODES005metaG_FD_111479 | JGI IMG/M metagenome (GOLD analysis project Ga0164294, IMG submission 111479) | Oligotrophic lake water microbial communities from Sparkling Lake, Wisconsin, USA - GEODES005 metaG | ecosystem: Environmental > Aquatic > Freshwater > Lake | place: USA: Sparkling Lake...
CGCCGCGCAGCCCCAGCGCGCGGACCGCGCGGCCCATCTCATAATCATCGGCCAGCACATCGGCGAAGCGAGCAAATCCGCCGATCCCCTCAAGCACTTCGCGCCGCAAAGCCATCGTCGGCCCGAGCGCAGGCTGCCCCAGCCCGGTGGCGCAGGCCACTGCGACGCTCGGCATGAAGCGGTACGCAATGTCCATCGCCCCCAGGCCCGACCAGAACCCCGCATCGCCGCGCCCGATGTGCAAGCAGCTGACAAGGCCCACGCCCTTGTCGTCCGCCGCCTCGGCCAGCCGCTGCAAGGTGCCGGGCGGCAGCGCCACGTCGCTGTCACTGATCACCACCAAGGGATGCGCGATCCGCCCAGTCATGTTGATCAGATTGGAGACCTTGTTGTTGCTGCCATGGCGCGCCGGATCGATTACCAGCGCAATGTCTGCCCAGGGATGGCGCGCGCGCAGGGCCTCGACCACTGCAATTGCCGGATCGTCCGCATCGCGCAGCCCGAAAATGATCTGCAGCGGCGCGCCATAGTCCTGTGCGAGCAGCGTCTCAAGATTGTCTAGCAATCGGGGTTCGAGCCCGTGGAGCGGTTTCAACACCGTCATCGCCGGCACGACGCGGCCGGCACGCAGCGGCACGGAGGCATAGGGCGCGACAAGAAACGCGGCGGCGATCGTATAACCGATCCCAGCCAACGCCAGCATATCAAACCCCCACCCTGCCAAGTGCATGACAGTCACGATCTCTGAAAAACTCCGTGTTGCGCTCGGGTCCCCCTGCCCGTAATCGGTCAGTGATAAAGTGACTAGGGGCTCTCGGCACTCATTCCACGCGGCTAGGCCTAAGTCCATCATTCGCGCTGAAAAAAGGGGGAGTGCATTGGGTTCGGCCGGAGATTTCGTGTTTGTCACCGGCGCGACCGGCTTTGTCGGGGCCGCCGTGGCCCGCGCGCTGGTCGCGAAGGGCGAGCGCGTGCGCGTGCTGGCGCGCGCCACCAGCGACCGCCGCAACCTGATCGGGCTCGATGCCGAAGTCGTCACCGGCGATCTGCGCGATCCCGCCTCGATTGCAGCCGCCGTCGCAGGCGCGCGCAGCGTGTTTCATGTCGCGGCGGATTACCGGCTCTGGGTGGCCGATCCCGCGCAATTGATTCGCGACAATGTCGAGACCACACGCACGATCATGAGCGCAGCCCTCGCCGCCGGGGTCGAGCGCATCGTCTATACCAGCAGCGTCGCCACGCTGATCCCCGATCCGGCAGGCCCGGCGGACGAAACCCGCGCCGGATCGATGGAAACGACCGTCGGTGCGTACAAGCAATCGAAAGTGGCGGCGGAGCGGCTGGTCGAGGCCATGGTGCGCGAACAGAGCCTTCCCGCCGTGATCGTCAATCCGTCCACCCCAATCGGCCCGCGCGATGTCAAGCCCACGCCGACCGGGCGGATCATCACCGAAGCAATGGCGGGCCGCATGCCGGCCTATGTCGAATGCGGGCTCAATCTGGTGCATGTCGACGATGTCGCCGCCGGCCACCTAGCCGCGCGCGATCATGGCCGCATCGGCGAGCGCTATATTCTGGGCGGGCAGGATGTGGCGCTGGGCGAAATGCTCGCCGAAATCGCCCGGATTTGCGGTCGCAAGCCGCCCACCGTGCGCATCCCGCGCGGGCCGCTGTTTCCCTTCGCGCATATCAACGAAATGATGGCGCGGATGCTCGGCTATGCGCCGTTTCTCACGGTCGATTCGCTGCGCATGGCGAAGTACAATATGTTCTACACCTCGGCCAAGGCAGCGGCGGAACTCGGCTACAGTGCCCGCCCCTTTGCCGAAGGGCTCGCCGACGCGATATCGTGGTTTTCCCAAGCACGGCGCGCGGCATGATCTGGGGCGCGATCGCGGGGGCATCGCTTGTGATCTGGCTGGGCCTGCTCACGGCGCACCATGGCTTCTGGCTGACCCGCGAACGTGATTCGCGCGGGCTTTTGCCCGCACCGCCCGTGTGGCCCGCCATTACCGCTGTCGTTCCCGCGCGCGACGAGGCCGATGTCATCGCCGCCACCATCGGCAGCCTGATCGCGCAGGATTATCCCGGCCCGTTCAAGGTGATTCTGGTGGACGATTCGAGCGGCGACGGCACCGCCGATGTGGCGCGCCGCGCTGCTGGAGCCAGCGACCGCCTGACCATCCTCACCGGCGCGCCACTGGCACCGGGCTGGACCGGCAAGCTCTGGGCCGTCTCGCAAGGCATTGCCGATGCCGGCACCGCTTCGCGCTATCTGCTGCTTACCGATGCCGACATCGCGCATGATCCCGACAGCGTGCGCATGCTGGTGATGCGCGCCGAGGCGGGCGGGCTCAAACTGGTGTCGCTCATGGCCAAGCTGCGCTGCGAGAGCCTGGCCGAGCGCGCGCTGATCCCGGCCTTCGTGTTCTTCTTCCAGCTGCTTTATCCCTTCGCGCAGGTCAATCGCCCGCGCGGGCTCGGCGCAGCAGCGGGCGGCTGCATGCTGGTAGACCGCGAAACGCTGGCGCAGGCGGGCGGCATCGGCGCGATCCGGGGCGCGCTCATCGATGATTGCGCGTTCGGCGCGCTGATCAAGCGCCATGGGCCGATCTGGCTGGGGCTGACGGACCGCGTGCGCAGCATCCGGCCCTATGACCAGTGGGGCACGGTGGCGGCGATGATCTCCCGCTCGGCCTATGCGCAACTTGCCTATTCACCGTTCCTGCTTGTCGGCGCGCTGGCGGGCCTTGCACTGGTCTATGCCGCGCCGCCGCTGCTCGCGCTGTTTGGCAGCGGCGCGGCGCGCTGGCTGGCGCTGGCGGCATGGGCACTCATGGCGCTCGCGTTTCAGCCGATGCTGCGCTTTTACGGCCGTTCGCCACTGTGGGGCGCGGCATTGCCGCTGATCGCAGCGTTCTATGCGGCATGCACATGGGCTTCGGCGTGGCAGCACTGGCGTGGGCGCGGTGGGATGTGGAAGGGGCGCGCACAGGCGGCGATCAACGCATGACGGATGATGCACGCGCGCTCGCATCGGGCAAAGGCCACCGCGACGAGAATTTCCCGGTCGCCTCGTTCGTGTTGAAGCCCGAGCATCGCGGCCCAGTGATGGATTTTTACCGGTTCGCTCGGCTGGCCGACGACATTGCCGACGATCCAAGCTCGCCGCCCGCAACCAAGCTGGCGCTGCTTGCGCACATGCGGGCGGGTATCGATGGCCGCTCAGCGGCCAATCCCGAAGCCACCCAGCTGGCGCTCACCATGGCGCAGCGCGGGCTCGATCCCGTGCACGCACGCGATCTGCTGAGCGCGTTCGAGCGCGACGCGCGCGGCGATCCGACGCCGACATGGGACGCGCTGATGGACTATTGCCGCTACTCTGCGATGCCCGTCGGCCGCTATGTGCTCGAAGTCCACGGCGAGGCGCGCAGCACCTGGCCCGCCAACGATGCGCTCTGCGCCGCATTGCAGATCATCAATCACCTGCAGGATTGCGCCAAGGACTTCCGCGCGATTCGCCGTGTCTATCTGCCCTCCGACATGCTTGCCGCGCACGGCACTTCGGAGAAAGACCTCGACCTTGCCGCTGCGACGCCAGGCCTGCGCGCCGTGATCCGCGATCTGACCGTGCGCGCGCAGGGACTCCTCGCCGAATCGCAGGGGTTCTCCGGAATGATCCGCGATTCCCGCCTCGCCATCGAGGTGGCGATCATTCATGGCCTTGCGGTCGACCTCACCGCGCGGCTGCTGGCCCGCGATCCGCTGGCTGAGCGGGTGCATCACACCAAGTTCGAGGCGGCAGGGCTTGCGCTGCGCGCAGCCGCTGGGCAATGGTGGAATCGATTGAGGAGCCGCGCCCGATGAATGCCGACCAGACGCCCGCGGCCCTGCAATCCCAGGTCTCTGGCAGCTCGTTCTATGCGGGGATGCGCGTTCTCCCGCCTGCGCGGCGCGAGGCGATGTACGCGGTCTATGGCTTCTGCCGCGCGGTGGACGACATCGCCGACGATCATGAAGGCGACCGCGAAGTGCGCCGCATCGCTCTGCAAGCGTGGCGCGATGACATCGACAATCTCTATGCCGGTCGCGACCCCGGCAGCGCCGCGCTGGTGGCCCGCGCGGTCAAGGAATTCGATCTCGACGCAGCCGATTTTCACGCCGTGATCGATGGCATGGCGATGGATATCGATGCCGATATCTGCGCGCCCGATGCCGCTACGCTGGACCTCTACTGCGACCGCGTCGCCTCCGCGGTGGGGCGATTGTCGGTCAAGATTTTCGGCATGGAGCGCGAGCCGGGGCTGACGCTGGCGCATCATCTTGGCCGCGCGCTCCAGCTGACCAATATCTTGCGCGATATCGACGAGGACGCCGCGATCGGCCGTGCCTACCTGCCGCGCGAACATCTGCTTGCGGCTGGCGTGAATATCGAAACACCAGCGCATATCGCCATGGACGAGCATGTCGATGCTGCCTGCCGCGAGGTGGCCGCGCTCGCCCATGTGCATTTTGCCGCTGCGAACAAGATCCTTGCTACGCGCCCCAAAGGTCACCTGATCGCGCCGCGCCTCATGGCGGCGGTCTATTCGAAGATTTTGCGCCGTATGGAAGCCGCAAGCTGGCGCGGGCCGCGCCACCGGATCAAGGTCGGCAAGGCCGAACTGATCTGGACCGTCGTGCGCGTCGGCCTGCTGGGCTAAGCGCGACGTGGCAAGGCAGGGCTGAATGCGCGCAGCGCATGTCGTAGGCGCGGGGCTGGCGGGGCTTTCGGCGGCCATGGTGCTGGTCGAGGCGGGCTTTGCCGTCACCATTCATGAAGCCGCGCCGCGCGCCGGGGGGCGCTGCCGGTCCTATTTCGATGCCCAGCTCGGGCAGGAGATCGATAACGGCAACCACATCGTGTTCTCCGGCAACGTGGCCGTAAACCGCTACCTCGCCCGGATCGGCACGAGCGACAAGCTGAGTGGCCCCGCGCACGCCGATTTCGATTTCCACGACCTGCGCGATGATGCCCGCTGGACACTGAAAGTCAGCGACGGGCGTTTTCCTGGTTGGGTGTTTGATGCCCATCGCCGCGCACCGGGCACGACCATCGCCGATCACCTCGCGCTGGCGCGGTTGGTGGTGGCGGGCCGCAGTGCCGTGATCGGCGATCTGGCCCCCACCTCCGGCCCGTTCTGGGATCGGGTTGTCGAGCCGATGATGCTGGCGGTGCTCAATTGCCCCCCGGCGCAAGGCTCCGCGTGGCTGGCGGGGCGCTTCCTGATGGCCTCGTTCGCGCGCGGCGGCGCGGCCTGCCGCCCGATGGTGGCCGAGCCGACGCTCGATGCCGCCTTCGTCGATCCCGCGCTGGCCTGGCTCGCCGCGCACGGGGTGCAAGTGAACTTCGGCGCACGCCTGCGCAGCGTCCGTCTCGCCAATGACCAAATCGCGGCGCTCGATTTTGGCGCAAACGAACTGGACGTCACCGACACGCCGGTGATCTTCGCCGTGCCGCCAAACGTGGTGAGCGCGCTGGTCCCAGGAATCACGGTACCCGATGCCTTCTGCGCCATCCTCAACGCGCATTTTGCCATCGAACCGCCCCCCGGCGCGCCCCCGGTCACCGCGCTGATCCATTCCACCGCGCAGTGGGTGCTATGCCATCCCGGCCGGGTATCGGTCACGGTCAGCGGTGCGGACGATCTGATCGACCTTGGCCGCGAGGAACTGGCGGCGCGGCTCTGGGCCGATGTGCAGGCCACGCTCGGCATCGCCGAGCCCCTCCCCGCGTGGCAAGTGGTCAAGGAAAAGCGCGCCACCTTTGCCGCAACGCCCGCGCAGGACGCAAAGCGACCGGGCGCGAGAACCCGCTGGCGCAACCTCGTCCTTGCGGGCGACTGGACGCAGACCCGTTTGCCCGCCACGATCGAGGGCGCAATCCAGTCGGGCGAAACCGCCGCCCATCTGGCCAGCGCGTTCTTGCGGCGCTAATAGCGTCTTATGGCCTCGCTAATGCACTCTACTCTGCTCGCTGAAGACCCTTTGATCCAGCTCGACGAAGCGGTCGACCGCGCCGTCACCGCGCTCGGCAAAGTCCAGCGCGAAGACGGCCACTGGGTGTTCGAACTCGAAGCAGACGCCACGATTCCCTCAGAATACGTGCTTTTGACGCACTATCTGGGCGAACCGCGCGACCTGCCACGCGAGGCCGCGATCGGCCGTTACCTGCGCCGCATTCAGGGTGAACACGGCGGCTGGCCGCTGTTTCACGGCGGCGCCTTCGACATCAGCGCCACCATCAAGGCCTACTACGCGCTCAAAATTATCGGCGATACCATCGACTCACCGCACATGGCCCGCGCCCGCGCAGCAGTGCTCGCAGCGGGCGGTGCGGCGGCGAGCAACGTGTTCACCCGCATCCAGCTGGCGCTGTTTGGTGCCGGACCATGGTCAGCGGTACCGACAATGCCGACCGAGCTGATCCTGTTGCCGCGCTGGTTCCCGGTACATCTCTCGAAAATGGCCTACTGGGCGCGCACGGTCATCGTGCCGCTGCTGGTGCTCACCAACAAGCGCCCGGTCGCGCGCAATCCGCTGGGTGTGAAGGTCGATGAACTCTACGCGCCCGGCCGCGCCAAGCCGACGGTTCAAGCCAAGACCAAGTTTTTGTGGAAGCACGGTTTTGCCGCGCTTGATGTTGTGCTCAAGGCCGCCGATCCGCTGTGGCCCGCAGGCCTGCGTGAACGTGCAACCAAGGCCTGCGTGGACTTCGTCACCGAGCGACTGAACGGCGAGGACGGCCTTGGCGCGATCTATCCGGCGATGGCGAACAGCGTGATGATGTTCGATTGCCTCGGCTATCCCGAAGACCACCCCCACCGCGCCATCGCGCGCCGATCGGTCGAAAAGCTCGTCGTGCTGCGCGATGATGGCGAGATTTATTGCCAGCCCTGTGTCTCCCCGGTGTGGGACACTGCGCTCGCCGCGCATGCCATGCTCGAAGCGGGGAGCGAGGAGGCGGAACACCGCGCCGAAGCCGCGCTGGCATGGCTGAAACCGCGCCAGGTGCTCGATATCAAGGGCGATTGGGCCGAGGAGCGCCCCGATGTGCGTCCCGGCGGCTGGGCGTTTCAATACAATAACGCGCACTATCCCGATCTCGACGACACCGCCGTGGTGGTGATGGCCATGAACCGCGCCAAGAGCGCGCCTGATTACGAGCAGGCGATCGCGCGCGGCGTTGAGTGGACCGTGGGCCTGCAATCGCGGAACGGCGGCTGGGGTGCCTTCGACGCCGACAACACCTACGATTATCTCAACAACATCCCCTTTGCCGATCACGGTGCGCTGCTCGATCCGCCCACGGCCGATGTTTCCGCGCGGTGCGTCTCGATGCTCGCGCAAATCGGCGAGCCGCTTACCAGCCCCCGGATGAAGGCCGCGCTCGCCTATCTGGAGGCGGAGCAGGAGCCCGACGGCAGCTGGTTCGGGCGCTGGGGAGTAAACTACATTTACGGCACATGGTCGGTGCTTTGCGCGCTCAACGCTGCCAAAGTCGATCTCGCCGGGCCGATGGTGCGCAAAGCCGCCGGCTGGCTCATCGCGATCCAGAATGCCGATGGCGGCTGGGGCGAGGATTGCGACAGCTACGCGCTCGATTACAAGGGCTATACCCCGGCTCCCTCCACCGCCTCGCAGACCGCGTGGGCGCTGCTCGCGCTGATGGCCGTGGGCGAAACCGACCATCCGGCAGTCGCGCGCGGCATCGCCTATCTCCAGCAAACACAAACCGATGACGGCCTATGGGGTCAGGAACACTACACCGGCGGCGGCTTTCCGCGCGTGTTTTACTTGCGCTATCACGGCTACCCCAAGTTCTTTCCGATGTGGGCCTTGGCGCGCTATCGCAATCTTTTGCGATCCAACGCGCGCGAAGTGGCTTGGGGGATGTGAGCGGCCCCATCCTCGTCGCGACAGGGACGAAGCGCGAAGCGGCAACACTGGCGCAGTCCGGCTTTCAGGTCATTCCCGGCGGCGGCGATGCAGCAGCACTCGAAGCAAAATTGCGGGCAGCAGCGCCCGGCGCGCGCGGCATCATCAGCTTCGGTTTTGCTGGTGCGCTCGATGAAACCCTCAGTCTGGGCGACTGGGTCATCGGCGAGGGGGTGTCCGGCGCATGCGAAGCCTCCTGCGATCCCACGTGGTCACGCGCCCTCGCCTCGCAATTGCCCGGAGCACGCACGGGCACATTCTACGCCGATGGGCGGCTCATTTCGGACGCGCAGGAGAAACGAGCCCTTGGCCAGCGCGGCCTCCTCGCCGCCGACATGGAAAGCCACATCGCCGCGCGCGTGGCCGCTGACTGCGCCCTCCCCTTCGCCATTATTCGCTGCATCTCGGACGAGGCCGGCCACATCCTGCCCCCCGCCATCGCGCACGCCATGCGCCCCGATGGCGGGGTCAATGGCTGGGCCATGCTCCGCTCGGTGCTGCAAGAGCCGCAGCAATTGCCAGACCTTGCGCGCACCATCGGCGGGTTCCTGCGCGCAATGGCCGCGCTCAAGCAGGGCGCGGCCTTGATCAGGCCGGGTTGACCAGACCTGCTTCCTCCACCGGAGTGTGCACCGGCGTGTCGCGATCCACCCGTTCTGAATAGCGATCGATCAATTTGTCGCCGTATGGCCGCAACAGCACTGTGAAGCGCACCAGTTCCTCGACGACGTCTACAATCCGGTCATAATAGCTCGATGGCAGCATGCGCCCTTCGGCATCGAATTCCTGATAGGCCTTGGCGACGCTGGATTGGTTGGGAATCGTGAACATCCGCATCCACCGACCCAGAATGCGCAGCGCGTTGACCGAATTGAACGACTGCGAACCCGCGCTCACCTGCATCACCGCCAGTGTGCGGCCCTGCGTCGGGCGCTGGCCTTTGAACTCCAGAGGAAGGTGGTCGATCTGGGTCTTCATGATGCCGGTGATCTGTCCGTGACGCTCGGGGCTGCACCATACCTGCCCTTCAGACCATAGCGAATGCGCCCGCAGTTCGGCGACTGCGGGGTGATCATCGCCCGCAATCTGATCGGGAAGCGGCAAGTCCGAGGGATCGAATATCCGTGTCTCGCAGCCGAAATAGCGCAGCAGGCGCGCCGACTCCTCGACCACAAGACGTGAATAGGAGCGTTCCCGCAGCGAGCCATAAAGGAGCAGTATACGCGGCGGTGGCTCCATCGCACCAAGGCCGAGTGCCGGACGGCGGTGCGCATATTCGGGCTTTAGCGCGGGCAGGACATCTGCATCCGTGAGTTCCCGCAAGCGGCTCATGCCGCCTCCTCGCCATCGAACAGCCATTCCGCGGCCCAATCCGCGATCAGCGCCTCGGCAACCAGCTCACGCTTCACGCAGCGCCTTCCATTTGCCCGATATCAGCCAAAGCTGCTGTCAGTTCTTTGCGTTCCATCGTTTCAAACGGCAACGCCAGCAGCGCTTGCGCGCGCATTTCTAGCCAGCGCCAAGTGGCCTCGAACGCTGCATCCTCAGCCGTTTCGTCGCCGTTCACATCGGCAGGATCGCTCAGCCCCCAATGCGCGCGCAGCGGCGTGCCTGGAAACACCGGGCAGGCCTCGCCCGCCGCATTGCCGCAGACGGTAATCGCCAGATCGATGTGCGGTGCGCCCGGCCCAGTAAACTCGTTCCAGCTTTTCGAGCGAAAACCTGTCGTATCGATTCCGTAACGCGCCAACAGGCGCATCGCGCCGGGATGGGGCATGCCCTTGGGCTTGCTGCCGGCGCTGAAGGCCCGAACCCGGCTAGGCGCCAGATGATTGAAGATCGCCTCGCCCAAAATCGAGCGCGCAGAATTGCTTGTGCAAAGCACCAAGATATTGAACTCAGCAGCGTCCATGACGGATACTCCCCGAATGACGGTTTTACGCAGACCTTCGGGCAAAACGCTGCGCCTTACCCTCGTCAGGCGACTTTCTGCACCCGCTTGTCCGCATCCGGATTGGCCGCCCTGATCAGCGCCAGTTCGCGTTCGACATGGCTGGAATGCACATCCTCGGCGGGCCTTGCGTGCGACAAGTCGATGTCCTTGGCCATCGGCCCTTCGGTGCGCACGCCCTTGCGGCTGACACTGAACATCTTGAGCGGATTGCGGATCGCATCGCTCGCCGCGGTGCCTTCGAACCCGCAATGAACCATGCAGTTCGAGCACTTTTCGTACTTGCCGACGCCGTACTGGTCCCAGTCGGTGCCTTCCATCAGTTCGGCAAAGCTTTGGACGTAGCCTTCACCCACCAGATAGCATGGCTTCTGCCAGCCAAACACGGTGCGCAGCGGCATCGACCACGGGGTGCACTCGTAGGTCTGGTTGCCCGCGAGGAAATCGAGGAAGAGCGGCGAATTGGTGAAGGTCCACTTCCGGCCGCCATCACCACGGCGAAACACATCGCGGAAGAAATTCTTGGTCCGCTCGCGGTTGAGGAAATGCTCCTGATCGGCGGCGCGTTCATAGGCATAGCCGGGCGAAATCGTGATCTCGACGTCGCGCGCCTTCATTTCGTCGAAGAACGATGCCAGCCGGTCCGGGCTTGCGCCGTCGAACACGGTGCAATTGACCTGGACGCGAAAGCCCTTCGACTTGGCCAGTTCGATCGCCTCGATCGCCACTTCATAGGTGCCGTCCTGATCGACCGCGTGATCGTGCATGCCCTTGTCGCCATCGAGATGGATCGACCAGGTGAAGAAGGGCGACGGCGCGTAATCATCGATCTTCTTTTTGAGCAGCAGCGCATTGGTGCACAGGATGACGAACTTCTTCTTGGCGATGTAGCCCTTCACGATCCGGGGCATATCGCGGTGAAGCAGAGGCTCCCCGCCTGCAATGGACACGGCCGGCGCGCCGCATTCGTCGATTGCGGCCATGCACTGGTCATAGCTCAGCCGCTGATTGAGGATTGCATCGGGATAATCGATCTTGCCGCAGCCCGGGCATGCCAGATTACAGCGCAGCAGCGGCTCGAGCATCAGCACCAGCGGATACTTGCCGCCCTTGATATGCTGGCGAACGGTGTAGCTGCCAATGCGCAACAGCGGAGAAAGCGGGAGGCTCATTCTTCTATCCTAGCAATCGGCCGCGGCGCGGCGCGCCATGGCAGCATCACGAAGTTCGCGCGGCAAAGCGAATTCGATCTTTTCTTCCACGCCGTCAAGCGCCGAGACCTCAACCGGGCCAAGGCGGCGCATCGCGGCGATCACATGCTCGATCAGTTCGTCGGGTGCCGAAGCCCCGGCAGTCAGCCCGACCGCGCTGACCCCTTCGAACCAGGCCGGATCGATCCCGTCACCATCGGCCACAAGATAACTTGGCAGGCCAAGCTCGACCCCGATCTCGCGCAGGCGGCTCGAATTCGAACTGTTCTCAGCGCCGACGACGATCAGCATATCGGCGACGCGGCACAGATCACGAACGGCACTCTGGCGATTTTGCGTGGCATAGCAAATGTCGGCAATGTCAGGGCCTGCGACGTCTTCAAAAGCTTCGTGCAGCGCTGCAATAACGGAACGAGTATCGTCCACGCTCAGCGTTGTCTGGGTGACATAGGCAATCGGCGTACTCCGGTCGATCGGCAGCGTTGCAACGTCGGCGGGGGTGGAAACCAGATGGACCGGCGCATCAATCTGGCCGATCGTACCTTCGACTTCGGCATGCCCCGCATGTCCGATCAGCACGATCGTACGGCCCGCCGTGACATAGCGCCGCCCCTGATTGTGAACTTTGGTGACCAGCGGGCAGGTTGCGTCGATGACCGGCAGACCGCGCTTGGCGGCCTCTTCCTCAACCGCCCGGGCAACGCCATGCGCACTGAAAATGGTCATCGCGCCGGCCGGAATATCGCTCAACTCGTCAACAAAAATAGCGCCCTTACTGCGCAACTTTTCCACGACATGGCGGTTATGCACAATTTCATGGCGCACGTAGACCGGCGCGCCGTGCAAGGCCAGCGCGCGCTCTACGATCTCGATCGCGCGAACCACACCGGCACAAAAACCCCTCGGTTGGGCCAAAATTGCACGCAATACTGCCTCCACTGGTCACCGCTGGAATCGAAATTGAACTCGGCCCGAACCCTTCTACGGGTAAACAGATTTCTATAGCCATGTTTGCGCGGAACGAAAGACCCCCAATGGCGCCGAGCCATACGCAAAGTCTACAGTGGCGGATGTGCGCTTCGGACTAGGTTCAGCTTGCAAATGACATTGCGCCGCAAATCGGCTCGGCGCGTGGTTGCCAAAGATCGCGCGCTGGCTGGACCGGGCCACTTGCCGCCGGTATAGCGGGCATCACACGTGTGTAGGAATTCACGCATGGTACATTCTTTTTCGCGACGCGTTGTCCTTGGATGCCTGCTGGCAGCATCGGCGGCACCAGCGCTCGCACAAAGCGGCGATCCGGCAAGCGCGGCGATAACCGCGCCGGTTCGCCAGTTGAACGACGGACTGCTGGGAATCATGAAGGCGGGCAGCACAGCCGGATATCAGGCGCGGTTGAACCGGATCAGCCCGGTTGTCGACGCGACCTTCGATTTGCCACTCATGACCCGGCTTGTCGTCGGCCCGGCATGGACCAAGACCGCCGCCGCCGATCAGGTGGCAGTCGCCGCCGCTTTTCGCAAGATGACCTCCGCGCGCTATGCGGCCAGCTTCAAGGGGTTTGCGGGCGAAAGCTTCGAAATCGATCCCAAAGTCGAAGCGCGCGGGCCGGATCGGCTGGTCCATACCAAGCTCATCCGCCCGCGCGGAACGCCCGTTGCGCTGGATTACCGGCTGCGCCAATCGGGCGGAGCGTGGCGGATCATCGATATCTTCTACCAAAATTCGATCAGCCAGATCGCCACGCAGCGCTCTGATTTCGCGCGCATTCTGGCAACCGGTGGGGCGAAGGCGCTGACCATTCACCTGACCCAGCTCGCTGCGACGTCTGCCAAATAACGCATGCGTCTTGCGCCGCCCGCACTGATCGCTCTCGCGCTGACGGCAACGACCCCGGCGCTTGGGCAGACGCTGGAGCTTGCGGCAACGCAGGCGGCGGCGAACCAGCAACCCACCGCCGTCGCGGATCCTGCCGCCAACGCCCCCGCTTCTGCGCGCGCGGCACGCACCAAGGGCGATCCGTGGGAGAAGTTCAATCGCGGCATGTACCGCCTGTTCCAGAAATTCGATCGGGCCGTGTTTCGGCCAGTGGCGCTGGCGGTGGGCAAGATCATCCCGAAGCCGATCCGCACAGGGATCCGTCATTTCCTGAGCAATTTGAGCGAACCGGTCGTGTTCCTCAACGATGTGCTCCAGCTAAAGCCCGGGCGCGCGGTGCGGACCCTGTCGCGCTTCACGCTCAATTCCACGGTCGGCATCGGCGGGCTGGCGGATGTCGCCAAGACCGCCAAGCTGCCGCACCGCAACAACGGTCTTGGCAATACGCTGGCGCGCTATGGCGTTGGCCCCGGCCCCTATATGTTCCTGCCGATCATCGGCCCAACGACCCTGCGCGACCTGAGCAGCGCGCAGGCCGACCGGTTGGTGCTGCCGCTCGCGGTCGGCAAACCGTTCAATCGGTTCGACTGGCAACTCGCGACCGGCGCGATCGCGGGGCTCGATCAGCGGATCGAGAGTGACGAGGACTTGCGCAACCTGCTCAGCGGCGCCGCCGATCCTTACGCCACGCTGCGTTCGGTTTACCTGCAATCGCGGATCGCCGAAATCGCCGAGATCAAGGGCAAGGCGTCGGCTTCGACAACATTCGAAGATCCACTGGAAGACCCGGGTGCGACAACCGACCCCGCGCCGCCGGCTGATACCGCTGCACCCGCTGAACCCGCCCTCCCCACGCCGGACGCGCCAGCGCCGGCGGCTACCGATCAGGCCGCGGCGGTCTCGGCCGGCGCCTGATCGGGCTTGCGCCGGGGAGGGCCGAGCAGCGCCGGTTCGAAGATCAGTGCGCACACCAGTGTCCATGCCAGCGAGATCATCAAGAGCTTGCCCATGCTCGCCGTGCCGGGATGCGCGGAGAGCCAAAGGCTGCCAAACGCCGTCCCAGTGGCAATCGCGCTGAACAGGACCGCGCGCGCGAGGCTCGATTGCAAGAGGCCAGTCTCGCCCCCGCGCCACGCCATCACGAAATAGATGTGGAAGGCCACGCCGACGCCGAACAGCAGCGGGAACGCGATGATATTGGCAAAGTTGATCGGTTGGCCGATCAGCACGCAACTGCCCAAGGTGAGGAACCCGGAAAGCACGACAGGGGCGAGCGTAAACGCCACTTCGCGCGCGTCGCGCAGCACCGCCATCAGCAGCAGACTGACCAGCACGAGTGCGATGATGCCGGCTTGCACAAACGCCCAAGCGACGGTCCCTGCCGCCTCTTGCGTCGACACCGGCAAGCCAGTCGCGCTCGGTGCAATCTTGCGCACCGCTTCCGTGAAGCGCACGATGGTGGCGTTGTCTGAAACATCCCCCTTGGGAAAAACCTTCACTTGCGCGCGCCCATCGGCGGCAACCCAATTGCGCGCCACCTCCAGCGGGATCGTCTCGCGCACAATCGGCTCTGCGGTGAGGGCCGCGCGCGTCTGATCGAGCATGACCCCGAGCGGCTCGACCAGCGTTGCCTCTGCCCGCTTGCGCACTATGGGCGAAGCCGACGCAACCGCTTCCAGCGCATTGGCCAAGGCCAGCCCATGACGAGCAACTTCCCCGGCGCTGGCAGCGCTAACCCGGCGCAGTTGCGGCGCTAATGCATGTAATGCGGCAATCGTCTCGGCGTCGGTGGGCGGCGGCAGCGTGCTCAGCGGGTTGAGCGTGAGATCAAGCAGCAGGTTCGCGTCCTGGATCGCCGCCAGCTTCGCATCCTGATCAGCGGGAACAAGGCTGTCGATCGATACCGCCTGCGCAACTTCCGGCACAGCTGAAAGCCGCGCCGCTAGCGCCTGCGCTGCTGCGGCGTTTGGTGTCAACACACTGATAACATTGGGTGTGCGCAGCGGATCGCGCGTCAGATCGGTCAGCGTGCGCATTGCCGGAGCCTGCGGATCGCGCAAATGGAGCGGATTGAAATCGAAGGTCACGAAAGGCAGCAGCGCAATGCTGCCAGCCATCGATAAAGCGAACGCCCAGAGCACCGCGCCGCGATGCCGTGCCAAAGTGGCATCGGCTGCGGCGCCCCTCGCAAAGCCCACCTCGGCCCTCGGCGCGCCCGGATCGAGCAGCACCAGCGCGGCGGGCAAAACCGTGATGCTGATCGCGAACGAGACCAGCATGCCCAGCCCGGCGATGATCCCCAACTCGGCAATGCCGGTGTAGTCGGTCGGCAGGAACGCCCCGAAGCCGAGGAAAACTGCCCCCGCCGCCAGCGCCAGCGATCCGCCCAGTGCGTCGGCTGCCTGGATCAGAGCCTCGCGCGCGCCAAAGCCCGCATGCCGCTCAGCATTGAAGCGTACGCTGATCTGGATGCCGAAATCGACCCCCAGCCCGACGAACAACGGCACAAAAGCGATCGAGATCAGATTGAGCGCGCCGACCGCCGCCAGCCCCAGCGCCAAAGTGATCGCCAGTCCAGCCGCGATAGTGACAATGATCGCCCCGACAATTTTCACCGACCGCGTCGCGAACCACAGCGTGACCAGCATCGCGCCCAGCATCACCAGCCCGACCAGCCCGATGTTGTCCTGCAGCGTGGCAAACTCCTCATCAGCCAGCGGGACTTCGCCCGTCGCGCGCACCGTGACGCCATGGGTCGGATCGAGCGCTAACTTGACTGTTTCCGCGCGCATCGCCGCCAGCGCCTTCGCGCCCGGCATCAGGCCGCCATAATCTAGCTGTGTTTGCGCAATGATAAGCCGGCGCGTTGGCGCGGCAAGCCCGCCGCCTTGGGCTGCAAACAGCCTCGACCACGAGAAGAACGCCGGCTTGCCCTTGACCGATTGATCCAGCGCCGCCGCCAGATCGCGCATCGGCCGGTCGATCTTGTCGAGGCTCGTCGCCCCCTGCTCCACCCCAATCAGCGCAGTGGAAAGCGCCCCCGCGACCCCGCGCAATGACGGATCGGAAGCCAGCGGCCCCAGCAGCGGCTGCGCCTCGATCAGCGCCGCCATCGCCTTCTGCACGTCGGCGGTGGAGCCATAGAGCAGGCCATTGCGCGCAAAGAAATCGCCGCCATCGGGCCGCATCACCGCGCGGAAATGGGCTTTGTCCGCGCTCATCTTCTCGGTCAGCGCTGCGGCAGCGCGTTCGGCCAGTTCGGGCGTTTTGCCGTCAACGACCACCAGCATGGAATCGGTGAACTGCGGAAACGCCGCACCGAGCGCAATTTCCTGCTGCTTCCACGGCACCGTCGGCGCAATCAGCGCCCCGGCATTGGTGGTCATCGCAAAATGACCCACGACATAGAAAATGGCAGCACCCAGCAGCGCCATCGCACCCGCGATCATGACGCGCGGGCGCGCCACACTGGCGGCTACGCAAAATGCCACCGGAGCGCGGAATAATCCCGCGCGTTTGCCCGTCATCCGCCCTGCTTGCCGAGAAAATAGCGCAGCTTCAGAGCGATTTTCTGCTGCGACGCCGTGTAGCGAAACTTTGCTGCAGCAAACTTCGGCGCTGCGAAGTTGATCGGCGCATCGTTGGAAAAGCCGACCCCCTCTTTAGGGATGCCAAAAAGCGCGCGGTCGACCTTCTTGTTGTCGTTTTCATCGTGAAAAACCTGCGCCGCATATGTGCCAAACGGCAGGCCCGTCACCGTTACAATAGTCGTGCCGGTGTGGGCGGGCGCGGTGAAGTTGTAGGGGCAGGTCTTGAGATAGGTGCTTTCCGGGCAAATCGATACGCTGACGCGGCCGCTGTTGCTGCGCACATTACTCACCGCAACATCGAGCGTTCCGGTTTCGCCGGGCATATTGGCGCCAAGACAAAGCGCCGCGCCCAGCATCGCCGCCGCGCGCCAACCCAGCACGGTGCCGGCCTTCACGCCCTGACTTCATCCTGAAGCATGACGCCGCCCAATCCAGCCTCGGTCAATCCGGCGCTATTGATCCGCAGCGCTTTCAAGACGCTGTCGATGATGGCATCGGCATCAAGGCCTGCTTGCTTGTACTGCGCTTCGGGCTTGTCGTGATCCTGAAACACATCGGGCAGCCGCAGCGTGCGGATCTTGGGGCCCGCATCGGTAAGACCTTCATCGCTGGCCATCGTCAGCACATGCGCGCCAAGCCCGCCAATGCTGCCCTCCTCGACCGTTACCGCCACTTCATGGGTCAGCAGCAGGTGGCGAATCAGATCGACATCGAGCGGCTTGGCAAAGCGCAAGTCGGCAACGGTCGTCGATAGCCCCTTGGCATCAAGCGCGTCAGCGGCCTTCATCGCCTCCTCAAGCCGCGTACCGAGCGACAGGATGGCAACCTTCTTGCCCGTGCGCACGATCCGGCCTTTGCCGATCTCAAGCAGCTGAGCTTCTGCGGGCAGGGCCACCCCGGTGCCATTGCCGCGCGGATAGCGCACCGCAATCGGGCCGCTATCGTGACGGGCGGCGGTGTGCACCATGTGAACCAGCTCTGCTTCGTCCGCCGCAGCCATCACCACCATGTTGGGCAAAGTGGCAAGGTACGTGATGTCGAACGATCCTGCATGGGTGCAACCATCCGCGCCGACGAGCCCTGCCCGATCAATGGCAAATCGCACCGGCAGATTCTGGATCGCCACGTCATGCACGACCTGGTCATAAGCGCGCTGGAGGAAGGTGGAATAGATCGCGGCAAATGGCCGCATGCCCTGCGCGGCGAGCCCGGCGGCAAAGGTCACCCCGTGCTGTTCGGCAATGCCAACGTCGAAGAACCGGTCTGGATAAGCCTTGGCAAAGGCATCAAGGCCAGTACCCGATGGCATCGCGGCGGTGATCGCGCAGATCGTTGGGTCGCTCTCCGCCTCTTTCAAAAGCTGCGCGCCGAACACATTCTGATACGCTGGCGGCCCCGGCGGAGCCTTGACTTGCGCGCCGGTGATCACATCGAACTTTTGCACGCCATGATACTTGTCGGCGCTGGCTTCGGCCGGGCCATAGCCCTTGCCCTTCGTCGTTACGACGTGGATCAGGCATGGACCTTCCGCCATATCGCGCACGTTTTCGAGAACCGGGACAAGGTGCTCCAGATCATGACCGTCGATCGGGCCGACGTAGTAGAAGCCCAGCTCTTCGAACAGCGTGCCGCCCATCGCCATGCCGCGCGCAAACTCGTCGGTTTTCTTGAGGCTTTTGGCCAAAGGACGCGGCAGGATCTTGGCGAAGCGCTTGAGAACGTCGCGGACCCCCATGAATTCGCGGCTCGACACGATTCGCGCCAGATAGGCCGAGAGACCGCCCACCGGCGGCGCAATCGACATGTCGTTGTCATTGAGGATCACCACCAGGCGATTGCCCGCCTGCTCGGCGTTGTTCATCGCCTCATAAGCCATGCCCGCAGACATCGCCCCGTCGCCGATCACCGCAATCGCCTTGCCGGGCTGGTCCGCCAGCTTGTTGGCAACAGCAAAGCCGATTGCCGCCGAAATCGAGGTGGACGAATGCGCCGCGCCAAACGGATCGTATTCGCTCTCGCTGCGCTTGGTGAAGCCCGACAGGCCGCCGCCCTGACGCAGCGTGCGGATGCGGCTGCGCCGGCCGGTGA
>Ga0164294_10001990_pt1 | contig 18694 bp, 19 predicted proteins | sample GEODES005metaG_FD_111479 | JGI IMG/M metagenome (GOLD analysis project Ga0164294, IMG submission 111479) | Oligotrophic lake water microbial communities from Sparkling Lake, Wisconsin, USA - GEODES005 metaG | ecosystem: Environmental > Aquatic > Freshwater > Lake | place: USA: Sparkling Lake...
ACCAAACTTCGCCGACAAAATCGTCGTGATCGCCGCTGTCAGCGTCGTCTTGCCATGGTCAACGTGGCCAATCGTGCCCACGTTCACGTGCGGTTTGGTCCGCTCAAACTTGCCTTTTGCCATATCAATTCTCCAAAGAACAATGCCCGTGCTTGGTTTTACGTCTGCACGATGCTGCTGGTTCGCTTTGCACGGGTGACAAAGCGGCGCATCGTCGCAGACACTTCGAATCAGTGCTTACTTGGCCCTGGCCGCCACAATGGCTTCGGCCACGTTGCGAGGGGCTTCGGTGTAGTGCTTGAATTCCATCGAATAAGTGGCGCGCCCTTGGGACATCGAGCGCAATGTGGTGGAGTAACCAAACATTTCGGACAGGGGCACTTCAGCCTTGATGGCTTTACCGCCACCAACCATGTCTTCCATGCCTTGCACCATGCCACGACGTGAAGACAAATCGCCCATCACGTTACCAGCGTAGTCTTCAGGTGTTTCCACTTCCACAGCCATCATGGGTTCGAGAATGACCGGACCGGCTTTCTTGCAACCTTCTTTGAAGCCAAAGATGGCGGCCATCTTGAAGGCCATTTCAGACGAGTCCACATCGTGGTAAGAGCCGAAGTGCAAAGTGACTTTCACATCAACCACGGGGTAACCGGCCAAGACACCCGCCGTCAAGGCTTCGATCACGCCTTTTTCAACCGCAGGGATGTATTCACGTGGCACCACGCCACCTTTGATGGCATCAACAAACTCAAAACCTTTACCGGCTTCGTTGGGTTCAATCTTGAACACCACGTGACCGTATTGACCTTTACCACCAGATTGGCGAACAAACTTGCCCTCGCTGTCTTCGATGGTTTTGCGAATGGTTTCGCGGTAAGCCACTTGAGGCTTGCCGACGTTGGCTTCCACGCCAAATTCACGCTTCATGCGGTCCACGATGATCTCAAGGTGCAATTCGCCCATTCCGGCAATGATGGTTTGACCTGACTCTTCGTCGGTTTTCACGCGGAAGGAAGGATCTTCCGCCGCCAGGCGTTGTAGCGCGATGCCCATTTTTTCTTGGTCGGCTTTGGTCTTAGGCTCGACAGCTTGGGCAATCACCGGCTCAGGAAACACCATGCGTTCGAGCATCACGATGTTGTCGGGATCGCACAGGGTTTCACCGGTGGTCACGTCTTTCAAACCCACGCAAGCAGCAATGTCGCCAGCGCAAATTTCATCTACTTCTTCGCGGTTGTTGGCGTGCATTTGCACGATACGACCGATACGTTCTTTCTTGCCCTTGATCGGGTTGTAAACCGTGTCGCCCTTTTTCAAGACGCCGGAGTAAACGCGCACAAAGGTGAGTTGGCCGACAAATGGGTCGGTCATCAGTTTGAAAGCGAGTGAAGAGAATTTTTCTTTGTCGTCGGCTTTGCGAAAAACTTCTTTTTCATCGTCATCGGTACCGCCAACAGGGGGAATGTCGATGGGGGAAGGCATCAATTCGATGACCGCGTCCAACATGCGTTGCACGCCTTTGTTCTTGAAAGCAGTGCCACACATCATGGGCTGTATTTCACTGGCGATCGTGCGAATACGAAGACCTTGGGTAATTTCAGCCTCAGTCAAATCACCTTCTTCCAGGTACTTGTTCATCAGCTCTTCGGACGCTTCGGCAGCGGCTTCAACCATGCCTTCGCGCCATTTTTTGGCCTCTTCCAACAGCTCTGCGGGGATGTCCTCAAAAGTGAACTTCATGCCCTGTGAGGCCTCATCCCAAATGATGGCCTTCATCTTGCGAAGATCGACCACACCACGGAAGTTTTCTTCAGCGCCAATCGGGATCACGATAGGAATAGGGTTGGCTTTCAAGCGCAATTTCATTTGGTCATAGACCTTGAAAAAGTTGGCGCCGGTGCGGTCCATTTTGTTGACAAAGGCCAGACGAGGCACTTTGTATTTGTTGGCTTGACGCCATACGGTTTCAGATTGGGGCTGCACGCCACCAACAGCGCAGTAAACCATGCAAGCGCCATCCAACACGCGCATGGAACGCTCAACTTCAATGGTGAAGTCAACGTGTCCAGGGGTGTCAATGATGTTGATGCGGTGCTCTGGGAAGGAGGCATCCATGCCCTTCCAGAAACAAGTGGTGGCCGCTGAAGTGATGGTGATGCCACGCTCTTGTTCTTGCTCCATCCAATCCATGGTGGCCGCGCCGTCGTGCACTTCACCAATTTTGTGGTTCACGCCGGTGTAGAAAAGAATGCGCTCGGTGGTGGTGGTTTTGCCCGCGTCAATGTGGGCAGAAATGCCAATATTGCGATAGCGCTCGATAGGAGTCTTGCGTGCCATGGTCAACCTCTTGGGAATTCAGTAAATAAACAAAAAATCGCTACACCACTTGTGGTGGGTAGCGAACGGGTCTGAGTCTAGGGGACTTGTGCGAAAAATACGTGACATCGCACCAACAATCCCCGCCACAAAAAAGACCCGCGGATCGGGCGCTTTTAGAAGCGGAAGTGTGAGAAGGCTTTGTTGGCTTCGGCCATGCGGTGAACTTCGTCACGTTTTTTCATGGCGCCGCCACGGCCTTCAGCCGCTTCCAGCAGTTCGTTGGCCAAACGCAGGGCCATGGATTTTTCGCCACGCTTGCGGGCGGCTTCTTTGATCCAACGCATGGACAAAGCCAAGCGGCGAACGGGACGAACTTCAACGGGCACTTGGTAGTTGGCACCACCGACGCGGCGGGATTTGACTTCAACCATGGGCTTGACGTTGTTGATGGCGTGGCTGAAAAGCTCCAAAGGATCTTTGCCAGACTTGGCCTGAATTTGCTCCAAGGCACCGTAAATGATGCGCTCAGCAACCGCTTTTTTGCCGCTTTCCATGACAACGTTCATGAATTTGGACAGTTCGATGTTGCCGTATTTAGGATCAGGCAGTATTTCCCGTTTCGGGACTTCGCGACGACGTGGCATGTTTCTTCCTTTGTGTTTCAGTTGGATGTGCTGTGCACACCCGCGAAGGCCATCAAGACCTCCACTTACTCGACCCGCGCAAACAACAGGTTTGCTCTAACGGATCTTTGCTTTGCAAACCCAGCCAGAGCCTGCAAAACACCTGATGGTGATCAGGCTTTCTTGGGGCGCTTGGCGCCGTATTTGGAACGTGACTGCTTGCGGTCTTTCACGCCTTGCAAGTCGAGTGACCCGCGCACGATGTGGTAACGCACACCAGGCAAATCTTTGACACGACCACCGCGCACCAGCACCACCGAGTGCTCCTGCAAGTTGTGGCCTTCACCGCCGATGTAAGAAATGACTTCAAAGCCGTTGGTCAAACGCACTTTGGCCACTTTGCGCAAGGCTGAGTTTGGTTTTTTAGGCGTGGTGGTGTAAACACGTGTGCAAACACCGCGGCGCTGCGGCGAGTTTTGCATCGCAGGGCTCTTGGACTTGGTCTTTTCGACTTCGCGTCCGTGGCGCACCAATTGATTGATGGTTGGCATTGACTATTGTCCTGGTAAAAAGAGGGGAGTTCGGTAATTCCGAAAAGCCCAACAGTATAGCAGTGAAGCGTCTATGCGCTTAAAAATTCGCGTCAGCACGCAAAATGAAGCAGTTGGTGCTCATTTCAACCACAAGGTCAGCGCATCCCAGGTGCGGCCAAATACCCCCGCTTCTTCCACCCCAGCCAAGGCCAGCAAAGGAATTTCCGTCAGCGGAGCTTGGTCCAGCATGACTTTCAAGGTGGCGACCGGCTGGTTTTTCGCCAAAGGGGCGAACAAGGGGTCGGGGCGGGTGGCCAGGGTTTTCAAGCGGGCAGCCTGGCCCTGTGGCACGGCCACCACAATGGCATGTGGGCGGCCCAAGGCCACTTGGTTTTCTTGACCTTTGTAAACCGGCGGCGTCACCACCGCTTGATTGGCATTGAACAATTTAATCCCGTCATAAGCGATGTAGCCCCAATTGAGCAACTTTTGCGCTTCTTCCGCGCGGGCGTTCTCACTGCTGGCACCCAGCACAATGACCAATAAGCGGCGGCCTGACAAATTGGGGAAGTCGCGCTTGGCGGTGGCGACCAAGCAATAACCAGCGGCATCAGTGTGACCAGTTTTCAAACCGTCCACGGTCGGGTCACGAAATAACAGCAGGTTGCGGTTGGTGTCGTTGGCGGCAGGTGTCCCTGGGTAACGGTATTTTTTGATCGCGTAATAACTGACAAAATCCGGAAAATCTTGCATCAATCGGTTGGCCAAAATCGACAAATCACGCGCGGTGGTGGTGTGACCGGGCTCCGATAGGCCTTCGGGGTTTTTATAGCCGGTGTTGTTCATGCCCAAGGCCTTGGCTTGGGCATTCATCATTTGAACAAAGTGTTCTGCCGTGCCGCCCACCCCTTCAGCCAATGCCATGGTGGCATCATTGCCCGACTGAACAATCATGCCTTTGATCAGGTCTTCCACCGGCACTTGCATTTTGGGATCGATGAACATGCGCGATCCGGGCATCTTCCATGCCTTGGGGCTGACGGACATGGTTTGTTGCAAACTGATTTTCTTGCTGCGCAAGGCATCAAACACCAAGTAAGCCGACATCAATTTGGTGAGTGAGGCAGGTTCAACCGCCACATCCGCATCACGTTGCGCCAATACTTGATTGGCGGCGACATCCATCAACAGATAAGCACGTGCCGCCACTTCGGGTGCTTGCGGCATTTGGGCGCTGGCCGCTGATAAGAAAAAGCCCAAGCACCAAATGAAGACCTGTTTTTTCATGAAAACCGATAAATGAAGTTGATGGCCGCGTTAGACCTGGAGATGGCGCAAGGCCAACGATTTCAGCAGCGGTAATTGTCCATGAAAGAAATGTCCCCCACTGGGAACCACGGTAATAGGCAGTTGCTGTGGGCGCGCCCAATCCATCAGACCGGCCAAGGGAACAGTGTCGTCAAGCTCGCCGTGCACCACCAAGGCTTGCTGATGCGCATCTTGCGGCAATGGCGGGACAGGGAATTTGGGCACAGCCGTACCGATCAAGATGGTTTTTTGCACACGCCCACCCGGCCACAAGGCCTGCAACGCTTGGGCGGCCACAAAGGCACCGAATGAAAAGCCGGCCAAAGCCAAGGGTCCGCTGGGCGCGATTTGGTCTACCAGGGCCAGCAAGTCTTGGGTTTCACCCCGCCCCTCGTCATAGCGCCCTTCGCTTTGGCCGACGCCGCGAAAGTTAAAGCACAAGCTGTTCCAACCGGACTGCACCAATGCACGGGCCAAGGTTTGCACCACTTTGTTGTCCATGGTGCCGCCAAACAAGGGGTGCGGATGGGCCACCACCGCCCACCCTTTGGCAGCACCGGCAACCTGACCAAGTTGAACTTCCACTGCGCGATTTTGAACCTGCAGGATCAGATGCCTTGATTCAGCCATGCCTTAGTGCCCGACATCATCTGGCAAGCGAAGCCGCTCGACCACTTGGCCTTTGATGAGGTGCGTTGCAATGATGTCGTCAATGTCGTTGTGGTCAACGTAGGTATACCAAACCGCTTCGGGGTAGACGACCAATACGGGCCCACCGGCGCAGCGGTCTAAACATCCGGCCTGGTTGATCCGCACGGACCCCGCGCCCGACAAATTGTGTTCTTTGACTTTGGCTTTGCAGTGCTTGAACGCCTCTTGGGCCTGATGATTGGCACAACACTCGCGGGGGCCCTCGCGTTGGTTGAGACAAAAAAACACGTGGTGTTTGAAATAGCTGGCAGGTTCCATGGGCGAGATTCTAGGCGGCAGGTGTTTTGTTGAAGCCCTGACGAACCCAGCCCACCAAACCCCATGCCAATAAAGCCCAAGGCCAAAGCCAACTGAGCCACTGACTCAGGCCGTGAAACCGAATGAAGCGTCCCTGCTCCCAGGTTTGCACGGTCTGCTCTAAATAGGCGCTGGCATGGAGTTGGTTCACCCAGGTCAGCAAGAGCAACTGGGCCAACACCATCAGGCCCAGACTCCAGCGCACGCTCAGTTTGATGGACAACACGGCCAATAAGACACCCAACCCCAGGCCGGCAAACACCGGTTGGTTCAGCCAAAACCACGCATGCGCAGGACCATAAGTGAGTGCGGCAGACAAGGCGTTGAACAAGACCGCCACCAAACCAACGAACAGCACCCAGACCAAGCGCTGTCGCTGACTGCGCAACACCCCAAAGCCCAACAGCGCCGGCACCGCCAAACCCAGCGCCACGCAGAGCATCTCCATGCGTGGCGACAAGGTTTGAAAAAACCCATCGGGCGGCATCTGTTGCAACCACAACCAATCGGGGAAATCTTGCAGCAACAGGCTGCGCAAACGCTCCAACACATGGCCCAATCCCAAGGGCACCGCGGAAGGAAACAGCAATGCGGGCGGCCACAAAACCATCAGCACCAGACTGCCACTGGAATCTTTGGCCAGCCAGTTTTGGCGAAATTGCGCCCAGTGGTAGAGCCACCCTCTCTTCTCGAGCATCGCTGCCAACAGAGCCCCGCAGGCGCCGCCCAAACTGTTGCAAAGCCAATCGACTTGGGAGGGCACGCGCACTGGCAAAAAACTTTGCAAGCTCTCCATCGTGAAGGACAAGGCGCTGGCCAAAACAAACCCCATGGCCCAAGCGCGCCAGCGCGATGTGCCGGTACGCAGGGCGGCCAAACACAACCAAAATCCCAAAGGCAAGTAGCCCAGGAAGTTGCTCCACAAATCAAACGTCGTCAGGTAATTGGGCCAAGGGGCGCTGACAAATGACCACGGTGCGATGTTTTGATTGCGCCAGTCTTCAAAGGGGTAAAGGCTGGCGTAGATGGTGACCAGCACACACAACCAAGCGAGTGTCCATGCCGTGGTGCGTTGCTTGGTTTGCGGCATCGCCATTAAAAAGGTTTGACCACCACCAACACCACCACACCCACCATCAGCAACACCGGAAGTTCGTTGAACCAGCGGTACCAGACATGGGAGTGATGGGCATCGCCTGTTTCAAATTGTTTGAGATGGCGCATGCACCAATGGTGGTAACCCATGGTGACCAGCACCAACAGCAATTTGGCATTCATCCAACCGGCCTGCGGGTTGAGGCCAATACCGTAGCCCAACCACAACCAAAGACCCAGTGCCACCGCGGGCACCATCAAAATCGTGGTGAAACGGGCCAACTTGCGCGCCATCAACAACAGGCGCTCTTGTTCAGCGATAGATCCAGGGGGGACCATGGCCAAATTGACAAAGATACGCGGTAAATAAAACAAGCCTGCGAACCAACTGGCCACGAAGACGATGTGAAAAGCTTTGATCCAGAGCATGGGGCAAGTTTAGTGGCATGGCACGGCCATTGGTGGCCCTGCGCATTTCTGCGAAATGACCTCGGGTTTCACCCCAAATCACCGCGGGCTGCTTGCGGCACAATTTAATGATGATCACCCCCTCCTTCCCCGCCGCCCGCCCACGCCGCCTGCGCCGTGACGATTTCACCCGCCGCTTGGTGTGCGAAAACACGCTGACCGCCAACGATCTGATTTACCCGGTGTTTGTGCTGGACGGCGACAAAAAACGTGAACCCATTGCGTCCATGCCCGGTGTGGAACGCTTGAGCTTGGACTTGCTGCTGCCGGTGGCCGAACAATGTGTGAAATTGGGCATCCCGGTGATGGCCCTGTTTCCAGTGATTGCGCCCGAGTTGAAAACACCAGACGGCCGCGAAGCACTGAATGACAAGGGTTTGGTGCCGCGCGTGGTGAGAAGTTTGAAGCAACATTTCCCCGAATTGGGCGTGATGACCGACGTGGCCTTGGACCCGTTCACCAGCCACGGCCAAGATGGCTTGCTGGACGACACCGGCTACATCCTGAACGACCCCACGGTTGAAATCCTGGTCCAGCAAGCGCTGACACAGGCCAACGCTGGTGTGGATATCGTGGCCCCTAGCGACATGATGGATGGGCGCATCGGTGCCATCCGACAACAGTTCGAGTCGCAAGGCCACGTCCACACCCGCATCATGGCTTACAGCGCCAAATACGCCAGCGCCTTTTACGGTCCATTTCGCGACGCCGTGGGCTCGGCCGCCAACTTGGGCAAGGGCAACAAGAAGGTCTATCAGATGGACGCTGGCAACTCGAACGAGGCGCTGCGGGAAGTGGCCATGGACATCGCCGAAGGCGCGGACATGGTGATGGTCAAACCCGGCATGCCATATCTGGACATCGTGCGCCGGGTGAAAGATGAATTCAAAGTCCCGACCTTCGCCTACCAAGTTTCGGGCGAATACGCCATGCTGAAAGCCGCGGCGCAAAACGGCTGGCTCGACCATGATGCCGTCATGCTGGAGAGTTTGCTGGCTTTCAAACGCGCGGGGGCCGACGGCGTGCTCACCTATTTCGCCATGGCCGCTGCTGAGAAATTGCAGCAGGCCTCTTGAGGTTCACTCACCCAGGTGCTGAATAAAAAAGCCCAGGGTGCGCTCCAGCGCTAAATCGGCGGCTTGCGCGTTGTACGCGCCCCGGTGGTCGCAGTTGAATCCGTGGTCGGCGTTGTACACATGGACCGCCACTTGGGGTTGCGCCAGCTGAAAAGCGTGCACGGTGTCCATGGCAATGAGCTTGTCATGCTCGCCAAAATGCGCCAGCACCGGACACAGGGGCTGTTTGTCGCGCTCTGCAGGCAAGGTGACGCCGCCGCCGTAGTAACTGACGGCGGCACTGAGGCCCTGAACTTGCGCTGCCGCCCGCCATGCCAACAAACCGCCCCAGCAATATCCGACCACACCCACCAAACCGTGGGCCACCTTGGCCGCATGGTCGACGGCGGCCTGCACATCGGCCATCACCCCGGGGGCAGGCAAGGCTTCGATTTGGTTTTTCAGCGCACGGCCTAGGGCCACGTCATCGGCGGTATAGCCCAAATGCACATCGTTTTTGACCCGGGAGAACGTGGCCGGAGCGATGGCGAAATAGCCCGCCATGGCGAAACCGTCGGCAACCGTGGTGATGTGTTTATTGACGCCAAATATCTCTTGCAAAATGACGATGGCCGCACGCGGCTGACCTTTGGGCTGCGCGACATAAGCCTCGCCCACATGGCCGTCGTGGGCGCGCAAGTCGATCAACTGTCCCATCCTGTTCTTCCTCAGCCCAGCGCTAATCGGCGCTCTAAAAAGTCCAAGCGGTCTTGGCCCCAAAACAACTCACCGCTCAACACATAAGTCGGCGCCCCAAACACGCCCAAGTTCAACGCCTCTTCGGTGTGCGCTTGATAGCGGGCTTGCACATCGGCTTGCTGCGATTGCGCCAAGCGCTCGGGCGGCAGGTGATGTTCGTGCAGCACCTCGGCCAAGACGGCTGCATCGGCCAGATTGCGTTCTTGCGCCCAGACCAGCGCCAACAATGCGCCGCTCAAACGCATGGCGGCAGCTTCACCATCGTGCTCAGCCACAGCGATGATCAGCCGCGAGGCGTCATCACCGGACACCGGAAAATAGCGCGGGTGCAGGTTCAGGGGCAAGTCCAAGAACGCAGAAAACCGTTTCAGCTCGACCAACCGGTAGGCTTGCCGTTGCGGAGCGCGCTGACCCACCGGCAAACCGCCACTGGCCGGAAATATTTGCCCGCCGATGTCCACGGGCTTGACCCGCACCGTGGCGCCATGGGCCTGCGCCATGTGCGTGAGCCGCTGGTGACCCAAATAAGTCCAAGGACTTTGGGGGGCCATGAAGTAATCGATGGTCAAAGACATGAAGGGGCTTTCGGTCGTGTTATCTTTTTCGATTGCCATGCTGCAACCGTTTTGCGGCATCCTACTATTTTGCACAGGCCAAGCCTGCACCTTGGAGACATCATGACGTCGTCAAAGCGCGTATTACTCATCACCGGCGGCGGTCGGGGCATTGGCGCGGCCACCGCGCTGTTGGCAGCGCAACAAGGGTGGTCGGTGGCCGTGAACTACGCGCAAGACGCCCAGTCCGCAGCCCAAGTGGTGTCGGCGATTCAGGCCCAAGGCGGTCAGGCGCAAGCGTTTCAAGCCAATGTGGCGGACGAAGACCAGGTCATGGCCATGTTCGCTGCGATCGACGCGCAAATGGGCCGTCTTTTTGGCTTGGTCAACAACGCCGGCGTGGTCGATGTCCATGCCCGGGTGGATGAAATGAGCGTGGCTCGTTTGAAACGCATGTTGGATGTGAATGTGCTGGGCAGTTTCATTTGTGCGCGCGAAGCGGTGCGGCGCATGAGCCCCAAACACGGCGGCGCGGGTGGCCGCATCGTCAATGTGTCCAGCGCGGCTTCGCGCATTGGCTCCCCCGGCCAGTACGTGGACTACGCCTCGGCCAAAGGCGCGATTGACACCTTCACGCTGGGCTTGGCCAAAGAAGTGGCCGCAGAAGGTATTCGGGTCAACGCGGTGCGCCCCGGCCTGATTGACACCGAGATTCACGCCTCGGGCGGTCTGCCCAACCGCGTCAAAGACTTGCAACACCTGATCCCTGCGCAACGTGGCGGCACCGCCGACGAAGTGGCGCAAGCCATTGTCTGGTTGCTGAGTGACGCTGCCAGTTACACCACCATGAGTTTGCTCGACGTCTCAGGCGGCCGCTGATGGTTGCGCCCCGTTTTTTTTGGGAAGATTTCGCCGTGGGTCAGGTCCGTGACTTGGGCTGCATCAGCGCCACACGCGAAGAAATCATCGCGTTTGCCAGCCAATTCGATCCTCAGCCCTTTCATTTGGATGACGCCGCCGCCAAAGCATCGGTGTTTGGTGGTTTGTGCGCCAGCGGTTGGCATACCTGCGCCATGGCCATGCGCCTGATGGTGACCAACTTCTTGCAAGACACCGCCAGTTTGGGCTCGCCTGGTTTAGAGGGCATCAAATGGCTCAAACCCGTGTTTCCAGACGACGTGTTGCGCTTGCAAACCACCGTGTTGGAAACCAAGCCCATGGGCCGCCGCCCCGATGTCGGCATGACACGTAATTTGTGGGAAATGTTCAACCAGCATGGGGACAAGGTTTTGCACATGGAGGGTTGGGGCATGTTCAGGCGCAGAACGCCGCAAGCGGCCGCGCAATAATCACCCTTCAAAAATTTTCCTTGCGAGACAACGCCATGAGCACCAAGCCGATCCCACACTACATCCATGGCGCACCCACTGCTGGCCGTTCCGAACGCAGCCAACCCGTGACCAACCCGGCCACCGGTGCGGTGACGGGCCACGTGGCTTTGGCCAACAGCGCCGATGTGGGCCAAGCCGTCGCGGCGGCCCAAGCCGCTTTCCCCGCCTGGGCCGATGCGCCGCCGTTGCGCCGCGCACGGGTGATGTTCAAGTTCTTAGAGCTGCTCAACCAGCACAAAGATGCCTTGGCCCATGCCATCACCGCCGAACACGGCAAAGTATTCACCGATGCCCAAGGCGAAGTCGCGCGCGGCATCGACATCGTCGAGTTCGCCACCGGCATCCCGCAGTTGCTCAAGGGTGACTACACCGAACAAGTCGCGACAGGCATCGACAACTGGACCCTGCGCCAACCCTTGGGTGTGGTGGCCGGCATCACCCCTTTCAACTTCCCCGTCATGGTGCCCATGTGGATGTTCCCGGTGGCGATTGCCGCTGGCAACACCTTTGTCTTGAAACCCAGCCCGACCGACCCGACACCCGCTTTGTTGATGGCCGATTTGCTCAAGCAAGCGGGATTGCCCGATGGCGTTTTCAATGTGGTGCAAGGCGACAAAGAAGCCGTCGACGCTTTGCTGGTGCACCCGGATGTGAAAGCCGTCAGCTTCGTCGGCTCGACACCGATTGCCAACTACATCTATGAAACCGGCGCCCACCACGGCAAACGCGTGCAGGCCTTGGGTGGCGCGAAAAACCACATGGTGGTCATGCCTGACGCCGACTTGGAACAAGTGGTCGATGCGCTGATTGGTGCAGCCTACGGCTCGGCGGGTGAACGCTGCATGGCCATCAGCGTGGCGGTGTTGGTGGGCGATGTGGCCGACAAGGTCATCCCTAAACTGATCGAACGCACCAAAGCCTTGAAGGTCTTGAACGGTGAAAACCTGGCGGCTGAAATGGGCCCCATCGTCACCCAACAAGCGCATGAACGCATCACTGGCTACATCGCATTGGGCGTGGAAGAAGGCGCGAAATTATTGGTCGATGGTCGTGGCTTCAAAGCTGCCCAAGCCGGTGCCGGTTGCGACAACGGTTTTTGGATGGGCGGCACGCTGTTTGACCATGTGACCACCGACATGCGTATTTACAAAGAAGAAATTTTCGGTCCGGTGCTGGCCTGTGTCCGCGTGCCCGACTTTGCCACCGCCGTGCAAATCATCAATGACCACGAGTTTGGCAATGGCGTGTCTTGCTTCACCCGCGATGGCAATGTGGCCCGAGAATTTTCACGGCGCATTCAGGTGGGCATGGTCGGCATCAATGTGCCGATTCCCGTGCCCATGGCCTGGCATGGCTTTGGCGGCTGGAAGCGCTCGTTGTTTGGCGATATGCATGCCTATGGCGAAGAGGGCGTGCGTTTTTACACCAAGCAAAAATCCATCATGCAGCGTTGGCCGGAGAGCACGCCCAAGGGTGCCGAGTTCGTCATGCCAACCTCGAAATGACCGACACCGAATTCGATTACATCATCGTCGGCGCGGGCACGGCCGGCTGCTTGTTGGCCAACCGCCTGAGCGCCGACCGCAGCAAGCGGGTCTTGCTGATTGAAGCCGGTCGCAAAGACGATTACCACTGGGTGCACATACCCGTGGGCTATTTGTATTGCATCGGCAACCCGCGCACCGATTGGCTCTACAACACCGAGCCCGCTGCGGGCCTGAATGGCCGCAGCCTGCGCTATCCGCGCGGCAAGGTGCTGGGCGGCTGCTCCAGCATCAACGGCATGATTTACATGCGCGGCCAGTCGCGTGACTACGACCACTGGGCAGAGGTGACCGCCGATGCCCGTTGGCGCTGGGACAACGCCCTGACCTATTTCAAACGCCATGAAGACCACCACAAAGGCGGTGACGAGTTGCACGGCGCTGGCGGCGAGTGGCGGGTCGATCAACAACGTTTGCGCTGGGATGTGCTGGATGCGTTTGCCCAAGCCGCGGTGCAAGCCGGCATCCCCGCCACCGATGATTTCAACCGTGGCTCGAACGAAGGCGTGAGCTACTTCGAGGTGAATCAGAAAAACGGCTGGCGCTGGAACACCGCCAAAGCATTTTTGCGCCCCACCTGCTATGGCCGGCCCAACTTTGAAATGTGGACGACGGCCCAGGTGAGTCGCCTGTTGCTGCAAACCCAAGCCGATGGCAGCCAGCGCTGTGCCGGTGTGCAGGTCTGGAATGGCCAAGAGATGGTGAATGCCCAAGCCCACAAGGCTGTGCTGCTGTGCGCGGGGGCCATTGGCTCGCCGCAACTGCTGGAGCTGTCTGGCATTGGCCAAGCCGCGCTGTTGCAGCAAATGGGCATCACGCCGCTGATTGATTTGCCAGGCGTGGGCGAAAACTTGCAAGACCATTTACAAATTCGTGCCGTGTTCAAGGTGAAAGGCGTGACAACCCTCAACACCTTGGCCAACAGTTGGTGGGGCAAAGCAGCGATTGGGCTGGAATACCTGCTCAAACGCAGCGGCCCGATGAGCATGGCCCCGTCGCAACTCGGTGCATTCACGCGCAGCGACCCCAGTCAACCCTGGCCGAATATCGAGTACCACGTGCAGCCTTTGAGCTTGGACGCTTTTGGTGAACCATTGCACAGCTTTCCCGCGTTCACCGCCAGTGTGTGCAACCTCAACCCGACCAGCAGAGGCACGGTGCACATCCACCACGCCGATTTCAAACAAGCGCCGCGCATCGCCCCCAATTACCTGGCAACCGCGTCCGACCGATTGGTGGCGGCCGATTCCTTGAGGGTCACCCGTCGTATTGCCGCGCAACCTGCCTTGGCCAAGTACCAGCCAGAAGAATGGAAACCGGGCTTGCAGTTCCACAGCGACGACGACTTGGCGCGTTTGGCGGGGGACATTGGCACAACCATCTTCCACCCCGTGGGGACGGCCCGCATGGGCCGCTTGGACGACCCCTTGGCCGTGGTCGACAGCGAGCTGCGGGTGCGCGACGGCCGTGGCGGCGTGGTGCAAGGCTTGCGGGTGGTGGACGCCAGCGTCATGCCCACGATTACCAGTGGCAACACCAACAGCCCGGTGCTGATGCTGGCCGAACGGGCCGCGGAACTCTTGATCCAATCTGACAAAAAAGCCTCGGGAAAGCCCTAGGACACCAACCTGCTCTTTCGACCTAGAGTTCATGCACTCGCGCAGGCACAGCGCCTGTCGCCGAGGGTCTGAGGAGACAAACAGCGCAAGTTTCACCCGAAGCGAAGCGTCAAATGGAAAAAGCACCGCACAACGGTGCTTTTTTTTCGACCGAAAGAATCATGGACTTGCTCTTCGTTACCTTGTTGTCTGGCTTGGCAGGTTTTGTCGATGCGGTGGTGGGCGGTGGTGGCCTGATCCTGGTGCCCGCCTTGTTCGCCACGTACCCGGCCATGCATCCGGCCACCTTGCTTGGCACCAATAAATCCGCTTCGGTCTGGGGCACCTTGTTCGCGGCACGGCACTACCAAAAGCAAGTCCAGATGGCATGGCGCCCGTTGGCGGCAGGCAGCCTGATGGCCTTGGCGGGTTCCTTCGCTGGTGCCTTCATGCTCACGCGCATCTCGCCCGCGTTTTTGCGCCTGGTGTTGCCACTGCTGCTGCTGAGTTTGCTCTTGTACACGGTGTGGCAAAAAAACTTAGGACAGCAGCACGCGCCGCGATTTGCCGGCCAGGCGCAACTTTGGGCCATGGCTGGCGTCGGTGGCTTGATTGGTTTTTACGATGGTTTTTTTGGGCCAGGAACTGGCAGCTTTTTGGTGTTCTTGCTGGTGCGTTTGCTGGGTTTTGATTTTCTCCAGGCCTCGGCCCACAGCAAGGTGATGAACTTGGCCAGCAATCTGGCCGCGGTCGCTTTATTGGCCTGGCAGGGTCATGTGTGGTGGCAAGTTGGCATTTGTTTGGCGGTGGCCAATGTGGCGGGTAGTTTGCTCGGCACCCGCATGGCCTTGAAACACGGCAGCCGATTCGTGCGCTGGCTGTTCATCGTGGTGGTGTCGGCGCTCACGCTCAAAACCGGTTGGGATGCTTGGCGCATCCTGCAAGCCTAACGCTGCAAGTTGTCGCCGAGAACCGTTTCATCCGCCACCTCGACAGCCTTGGGCGGCCATGGCATGCTGGCAACGGGTCGAGGCTTGCCAATCGGTCGGGTTGCCAGACCTTTTTGCACCGCCTCCAAATCCTCTTGCGATGGGTACAGACCCATCAACAAGAAATCGAAGATGCGGCGGGCAATCGGGGCAGCGTTTTGGGCACCAAAACCAGCGTTCTCGACCACCATGGCCAACGCCACTTTGGGGTCATCGGCTGGCGCAAAGGCAATGAACAGCGCATGGTCACGCAAACGCTCATCAATTTTTCCAGCGTTGTATTTTTCGTTTTGCTTGATGGTGAAGACCTGCGCAGTTCCGGTTTTGCCAGCGCTCGTGTAAGGTGCATTCAAGAAACTGGAGGCAGAAGTGCCTTCCAAGTTGACGCCGACCATGGCTTGTTTGATCAGTTCCAAATCTTCGGGTTTGAAGGGCAAGACTTGGGTGGCCACCAAGCCTTTGGTTTGTTTGTCTTTGGTCTCGACATCCACCACTTCACGAACCAAATGTGGGCGGTTACGCACCCCGTTGTTGGCCAAGGTGGCCGTGGCTTGCGCCAATTGCAGCATGGTGAAACTGTTGTACCCCTGGCCGATGCCCAATGAAATGGTTTCACCTGAATACCAGCGCTTTTGCTCTGGACGTTTGTAGCTGTTTTGCTTCCACTCCATCGACGGCAAAATGCCGCGCGATTCGCCCTGGATGTCGATGCCGGTCAATTGACCAAAGCCCAGCGGTTTCATTTGATCGTGAATCAGGTCGACACCCATGTCGCGCGCCAGCGTGTAGTAGTAGGTATCGCAGGACTGCACAATCGATTTGTACATGTCCACCGTCCCATGTCCGCCTTCTTTGTCATCCCGAAAACGGTGGTTACCAAACATGAAATAGCCCGGATCGCTCACCAAATAACTGGATGATCGTTTGCCGGTGTTCAAAGCCGCCAAGGACATGAACGGTTTGTAGGTGGAGCCCGGCGGGTAGGTCCCGCGCAAGGCACGGTTCAACAGCGGTTTATCTGGCGACTCGTTGAGCTTTTGCCAGTTGTCGACATCAATGCCCTCGACAAATAAATTCGGATCGAAGGTCGGTTTGCTGACAAAGGCCAACACCTCGCCGTTTTTCGGGTCGATCGCGACCAAGGCCCCGCGTCGGTTGCCGTACAAATCCTCCACCAGCTTTTGCAACTTGATGTCGATCGACAAAACCACGGTGTTGCCGGGGGTGGCCAGGCTGCTGCGCAAGCGGCGTACCGCCCGTCCACCCGCCGAAGTTTCCATTTCATGCACGCCCGTTTGACCATGCAATTGCCGCTCGTAGCTCTGCTCAACACCCAATTTACCGATGTAGTCGGTGCCACGGTAATTGCCCACGTTGTCGGACTCTTCAAGCTTTTCTTTTTCGGCTTGGTTGATGCGTCCGATGTAGCCGATCACGTGACTGGCCAGCTCGTTGTAGGGGTAGTTGCGAAACAAGCGGGCGCGAATATCTACGCCTGGGAAGCGAAAGCGTTGGGCGGCAAAGCGCGCCACCTCTTCGTCCGTCAATCGGGTGCGAATGGGCACCGACTCAAAACTTTTGGATTCTTCGCGCAACTTGCGAAAGCGGCGCTTATCCCGGCCTTGGATGTCGATCAATTCTCCGAGTTTGTCAATCACCTCGTCTAAGGGGGCGGTGACTTTGGAGGGGGTGATCTCCAGCGTGTAGGCGGAATAGTTTGTGGCCAAAACCACCCCGTTGCGGTCCATGATGACGCCACGGTTGGGCACGATTGGCACGATGGCTGTTCGATTGCTTTCGGCCTGTGCGTTGAACTCTTGATAACGCCAGAGTTGCAAATAAACCAATCGCACAAACAGCAAGCCAAACGCCAACAAGACAAACAAAGAGGCCACCATGACGCGCGCTCGAAAGCGTCGAATATCGTATGCGACATTGCGCAGCAGGCTCATAAGGGTCGGTGCTTATCGGGATCAGGTGCGCGTCGCTGCGGGGCCAATAACAGCACCGTGACCACTGGCCAGAAGCAGGCTTGCAGCAACGGCGCCAACAACATCGACCAGCCTGGGAACAAACCGCCGGCCGTGATGCGCACCGTCAGCTCAATCACCTGGGCCGCAAAAAACACAGGGAAGACTTGCAAGGCTTGCGAGGGCACGTCAAACCACAAGATACGCCGGTGGATCATGGTCGCCAAGAAGCCTTGCACGGTGTAGGTGAGGGCATGTTGACCGAGCAATGAAGTTTGGTGCACGTCGGTCAGCAGGCCCAATAAAAAAGCCACGCCCACGCCCACTTTGAGCGGTTGATGAATGGCCCAAAAAACCAGAACCAAGGCCAGCCAATCAGGCACCCACGCGGCGTTTCCCAACCACAACATGCTTTGCAGCATGTCCAGCAGCAAGGCGCCAAACAAGCTGAACAGCATGAACATCGGGTTGGCAGGCAGCAGCAACTGGTGGCCGCGCGGCATGATCATCGACGTCCCCCTTTGTGCACGGGCGACAGCTGAGGAGGCAGGTCTTTGAAGTCGGGCAATGTCGACATGACCGGTGCCAACACCATCACATGCCGCGCCCCTTGAACCCGCGCTGATGACTCACACAGAATGCGCGCAAAGACCGAATCGGCGCGACGCTCGACCTTGACCACTTTGGCCACGGGAATACCCGGCGGATAAACACCATCGACCCCGCTGGTGGTCAAGACGTCACCCACCTCGATATCGGCATTGGTGGCCATGTAACGTAATTCGAGCAATGGTGCACCGCCCGACTCGCCAAAAGCCACGCCCCGCGCACCTGTGCGTGTATTGAGTACGGGTATGGAGTGCTCACGGTCGGTGATCAAGGTGATTTCACTCACCATCGGATGCACGCGGGTGACTTGTCCCAAGATGCCCAGTTCATCCATCACGGGCGAACTGGCCTGCACGCCACTGCTGGCCCCTTTGTCCAAAATCATTTTTCGGGTGAATGGATCAGAGGCTTCATACAACACCTCGGCTGCGATGCCCGTGGTGCCCATGCGATCCCGCAGCACCAACAGCTCACGCAGATATTTATTCTCCAGCGACAGTTGTTCAAGCTGGCTGGTTCGCACGGCTTGCGACAACACCTGGGCCCGCGCTTGTTCAACCTCGCTCAAAGCCTCTTGCTTGCCTATAAAAGCTTCGTCGACCTGGTCCCATACCACCTGTGGGCGCAGCGCCAGCCATTGCACCGGGTAGACGATCAACGACAACACCCAACGTGCGGGCTGAACGATGTTGTAGTGTTGATCCGTGAACATCAGCGCCAAGGAAATGGAACTGAAGAGCACCAGCTTGGTCAGCGCCGAAGTGCCTTGTTTGAAAAAAGGCGGCGGTGAGCGGTCAAGCGTGCCGAGTGGCATTTATTCGCTGGTGAAGATAGAACCCAAACGCTCCATGCGCTCCAAGGCCAAGCC
>Ga0164294_10001991_pt1 | contig 18679 bp, 17 predicted proteins | sample GEODES005metaG_FD_111479 | JGI IMG/M metagenome (GOLD analysis project Ga0164294, IMG submission 111479) | Oligotrophic lake water microbial communities from Sparkling Lake, Wisconsin, USA - GEODES005 metaG | ecosystem: Environmental > Aquatic > Freshwater > Lake | place: USA: Sparkling Lake...
AGATCACGATCCCTAGCCTCTGCCATAAGTCGAGCGCATTTCTTTGCCCTCTCCGCGACGGTGCCGAAATCCGAAGAGGCTCTTCGGTCTCGGTCTTCGCTGTATCTGTCTGACTCTCTGACACCTTTTTGTCTGGATGGTTTAGTACCATTCCGGGGGGTATGAGATTTTCATACCCTTCCTGCTGCTCATCCTCGGCCAGCAACAGCGCTGCCTGACGCCGCGAAATGCCGCCGAGCTTGCGGCGCGCCGAATCAATCCGTTTATTTACAGAGACTCGGCGATCTGAAGCTCGAATGCGATCTGTGCGGAGGTCTTCAGCGCGTGGACGTGGCGCAGCACCTCTTTTTCTCGATTGGTTAGGATCGTCGTCCGGTTCTGCATCGAGGCTCGATCATTGAGGCTGCGCTATCGTAAGTTAATTCGCACCGAAGAGCCATCGTCTTGGCCTATCACCGTCCCCCAGTTCAAGCTCTTGATCCGAAACGATTCCATGCGGTGCTGGAAAGCCGCACCTGCAAGGAGATCGCGTCATTTTGGACCTTTTGTTCCACGATCTCGCCATGTCGGTGGAGCCAGGCCAGGCTTTCGCCGTCCGAGAGCGGGAGTTCGATGCCGTAGACCTGCTCGCCTTGAGACAGGGTATCGGACATACGGCGCCTTAGCAGGGGGAGTCCCTCGCCCGTCATCGCCGCGATCGCGATGACGTCGTCGCTGCCGGCCGCCTCGGCAAGCCTCAACTCACGCGTTTCCTCGTCGAGCAGGTCGATCTTGTTCCATGCCTCGATCATCGGCACGCGTTCCTCGGCATCGGGGCCGATCCCGATCTCGCCCAGGACGGCCAGCACATCGGCCCGCTGCGCTTCGGTATCGGGATGCGCGATGTCGCGGACGTGGATGATCAGGTCGGCCGCGGTGACTTCCTCCAGCGTCGCGCGGAACGCCGCGACGAGCTGGGTCGGCAGATCGGAGACGAAGCCGACGGTGTCGGACAGGATGACCTTGTCGTGCCCCGGCAGCGAGATCTGCCGCATGGTTGGATCGAGCGTCGCGAACAGCAGATTTTCGGCCATCACGTCGGCGCCAGTCAGACGGTTGAACAGCGTCGATTTTCCGGCATTGGTGTAGCCGACCAGCGCGACGATCGGCCAAGGCGCGCGCGTCCGCCGGGCACGGTGGAGCCCGCGCGTGCGGCGGACCTGTTCGAGTTCGCGGCGTAGCTTCGCCATGCGGTCGCGGATCATGCGGCGGTCGGCTTCGATCTGCGTTTCGCCGGGGCCGCCGAGGAAGCCGAAGCCGCCGCGCTGCCGTTCGAGGTGCGTCCAGCTGCGCACGAGCCGGCCCGCCTGATAATCGAGATGCGCGAGTTCGACCTGCAGCCGCCCTTCCGCAGTCGCAGCGCGCTCCCCGAAGATTTCGAGGATCAGGCCGGTGCGGTCGATGACCTTGGCATTGATCGCCTTTTCCAGATTCTGCTGCTGGACCGGTGTGAGCGCGGCATCGACGATGACAACCTCGGCCTCGACCATTCGCGCGGCGACCGCGATCTGCTCGACCTGGCCACTGCCGAACAGCGTGGCGGGCTTGGGCGCGCGCAGCCGGAACGCGAGCTTGTCGCGCACGTCGAGCCCGATCGCGGCGGCAAGGCCGGCAGCCTCGTCCAGACGCGCCTCGGAATCGCGCAAAGCATCGCCACGCTCGGGAAGCGCGATGATCGCCTTGCCGCCGTGGCGAACCTCGTCGCCCGCGTCTCGCTGGAAACCGCTCATGGGATCATAACCTTGCGGCCGGGGCTTTGGTTCAGGGGACACCTCGTCCCCTGCCCCACCCCGGCACCCGAAAACCGACGATCAGGCGTCGTCTTCGTCTTCCTCTTCGCTCATCAGATTGAGCGGGCGCATCGGCTGTACGGTCGAGATGGCGTGCTTGTAGACCAGCTGGCTCATGCCATCGCGACGGAGCAGCATGCAGAACAGGTCGTAAGCGGCGATCTCGCCCTGCAGCATCACGCCGTTGACCAGAAACATGGTCACCGGATCGCCCGACTTGCGGACGGCGGCGAGGAACACTTCCTGCAGCAGCGCGGTCTTCTTGCCTTCCATCGCCTTCTCGATCGGATCGAGATCGATCGGATGCGCGGGCATCACGGTGGAGATCGCATGCTTGTAGATCAGCTGGCTCTGGCCATCGCGGCGCAGCAGCACCGAGAAATTGTCGAACCAGGTGATGATGCCCTGCAGCTTCACGCCCTTCACCAGGAACATGGTGACGGGAATTTTCGCCTTGCGCAGATCGTTGAGGAAGATGTCCTGAAGATTGTTGACGCCCGCGCCCTTGGCGGCTGGTGCCTTCGCGGCTTCGGCCTTGGCTTTCACGGGCTTCGGTTCGACGGCCTTGGCAGTCAGTGTTTTTGTGGCTTTTTCGGCCATTGTGCCGGTCTCCGGTCTTGGCGGGCTCGTGCCCGCAATGATTATTGCTTCATAGAGACCGACGATGTCAGCTCCGTGAACAATCTATCCTTTTTGCAGTGCAGCACAAGTCGCCTCGTCATTCTTCTTCAGAACGAGAGTCGGCCAGGCCGAGCGTCTTGAGCTTCCGGTGCAGCGCCGACCTTTCCATGCCGATGAAGCTGGCCGTGCGGCTGATATTGCCGGAGAAGCGCCGAATCTGGACGCGCAGATATTCGCGCTCGAACGTCTCGCGCGCCTCACGCAGCGGCGTGCCCATGATCGACCGCGCGCCGTTCGAAGGGACGATCTCGGCTTGCCCGCTCGTCACTTCCGACGGCAGCATATCGGATTCGATCGTATCGAGCCTTTCGCTGGGCGCCAGGATGATCGTGCGCTCGATCACGTTACGCAGCTGGCGGACGTTGCCCGGCCAATCATAGGCCTGAAGCGCCGCCATCGCATCGTCGCTGATCGCAGGCGTCGGCACCCGGCGCTCGGCGGCGTAGCGCGCGACGAAGCGCTCGGCGAGCGGTACGACGTCCTCGCGCCGATCGGCCAGCGGCGGCAGCACGACGGGCACGACGTTGAGGCGGTAATAGAGGTCCTCGCGGAAGCGCCCCTCGGCGATCTCGTCGGACAGGTCGCGCGATGTCGCCGAGACGACCCGGACGTCGACCTTGATCGTGCGCGTGCCGCCGATGCGGGTGAAACTCTGGTCGGTCAGCACGCGAAGGATCTTGCCCTGGGTGGTGAGCGGCATGTCGGCGATCTCGTCGAGGAAGAGCGTGCCGCCGTGCGCCTCTTCGAGCAGGCCGGTACGGACGAGCTCATTGCCCTCCTCCGCGCCGAACAATTCCTCCTCGACCCGCTCCGGCGACATGCGGGCGGCCGACACGACGGTGAACGGCCCCTGCGCACGCGTGCTCCACTCGTGAAGCAGCCGCGCCGCGACCTCCTTGCCGACGCCGGCCGGGCCGGTGATCAGCACGCGGCTCCCCGTCGCCGAGACGCGCTTCAGCGTCGCGCGGACCTGATTGAGCGCGGCGGACGCCCCGATCAACTCTCCTTCGTCACCGATGCGGGCGCGGAGCGACTCATTCTCGCGGCGCAGCCGATCGGTTTCGGTCGCGCGGGCGACGAGGTGGAGCAGCCGCTCGCTCTCGAACGGTTTCTCGATGAAGTCGATCGCGCCCTGGCGAACCGCGGCGACGGCGGTGTCGAGATTGCCGTGGCCGGAGAAGACGATCACCGGCAGGCTAGGGTGGCGGCGCTTGATCTCATCGAGCAGTTGCAGCCCATCGAGCCGCGATCCCTGCAGCCAGACATCGAGCAAAGCGAGGCTCGGGCGGCGTTCGGCGAGCGCGGCAAGCGCGCTGTCGGCATCGGCTGCGGTGCGCGGTGCATAGCCTTCGTCCTCGAGGACGCCCGCCACCAGCTCGCGAATGTCGGCCTCGTCGTCGACGATCAGGATGTCGATGGCCATCTTAGCTCCTCCCGGCTCCCGCCAGTTGTGGTTCGTTGGTATGTTCGGATTCGGCCGCGGCCAGCGGCACCAGCGCGGCCGGATCGAAGCAGAGGCGGACGACCGCACCGCCGCCGGGGCGATCGGCGAAGCTCATCTGGCCTCGATGTTCCTCGATGATCCGCTCGACGATGGCGAGGCCGAGGCCGGTGCCCTTGGCGCGCGTGGTCATATAGGGTTCGGTGATCCGCTCGCGCTCGACGGGCAAGCCGATGCCGTTGTCCGCGACATTGACGATCCACCGCTCGCCTTCCGCCGCGACGGTGACGGTGATCTCGCCGCCCGGTTGATCGCCCAAGCGCCCCTCGATCGCCTCGACGGCATTCTTGACGAGGTTGGTGAACGCCTGCCCGAGCTGGCGGCGATCGCAGACCATGACAGGGCCCGGCTGCGGCGCATCGAGCGTGAAGCTGATGTTGGGATGCGCGACTTCCTGGAGGAACATGGCCTGACGGATGATCTCGACCAGCGATTCTTCGGCGAAGCTTGGCTTGGGCATGCGCGCGAAGCCCGAGAATTCGTCGATCATGCGCCGGATATCACCGACCTGGCGCACGATGGTCGAAACCAGCCGCGCAAAAGTGCCATTGTCGCCCTCGATCTCGCGGCCGTAGCGGCGCTGCAGGCGCTCGGCGGCAAGCTGGATCGGGGTCAGCGGGTTCTTGATTTCGTGCGCGATGCGGCGCGCGACGTCGGCCCAGGCAGCGCGGCGCTGGTCGGCAAGCTGCTGGGTGATATCGTCGAACGTCAGCACCGATCCGCTGCCGGCACGCACGGTGGTGACCGCAAGCGTGCGCAGCTCTCCGCCGGTGGTGATCTGGATCACCGAATGGCGCTGCCCCGATGCCAGCAGTTCGGCAAGTTCGGGCGAGATGGAGTCGAGCGACTTGCCGATCGCATCGGCCTCGCTGGTGTGCAGCAGGTCGCTTGCCGAGGGGTTGAGGATCGTGATGGCACTCGCAGCGTCGATCGAAATGACGCCGGCCGACACGCCGGACAGCACCGCCTCGGTCAGCGCGCGGCGGCTTTCGAGCGCGCCGGTCTGCTCCTGGATGCGCCGCGTCATGCGGTTGAAGGCGGCGGCGAGCGTGCCGATCTCGTCATTGGTCTCGATCGGCGTGACGCGCACCGAGAGATCGCCCGCACCGATCTGCCGCGCCGCACCGACGAGCTCGCCGATCGGGCGCACGAGCCTGTCGGCGATGGCCAGCGCGATCCAGATCGCCAGCGAGACGATCGCCAGCGACAGGACGAACAGCGCGACGTTGAAGCGCAATTGCAGCGACCGCGAGCGGGCGAGCAGCGTCCGATAATCGCCGAGCGCCGCGTTCGCGCGCCCCGCCTGGGCAAGCACCAGCGGATTGGCCCGGCGCGAGATCCACAGATAGGTGTTCGTCCGCTTGTCGAACTGCATCGCGGATTCGAGCCTACCCGGCAGCACGCGGACATGCGGCAGCCCGTCCTTGAGCGACGGCACCAGCGCGGGAGACAACAGTTTTTCGAGCGGGCGATTGTCGAGACCCGCCCCCCAAATCAGCCGCTCGCCGCCATCGCTGCCGATCTGGATCATCGCCGCCTGATCGAGCTGGCGATAGAAGACCTGGCTGGCGAAATAGGGCGCGCCCCAGCGCGGATCGTCGACCTTGCTGGAATTGAGCTGATTGATGATGTCGCCGGTCATCGCGACATTCTCGGCAGCGAGACGGGTGCGATGCTCCTCGACATAGCCTTCGGCAACGCGATCGGCGTTCTGCAGCACCGTGCGGGCGCGTTCGGAAAACCAGAATTCGGTGCCGAGCTGGAAGAGCAGCGACGCCACGATCGCGACGAGCAAGGTTGGCAGAGCGGCCAGCGCTGAGAAGAAAGCCACCAGCCGGACGTGCAGCTGCCCGCGTCCGCCGAGGGGCGAGCGTTCCGCCCTGCGCTTCGCGATCCGCCTCGCGCCCAGCACGAGCAGTGCCATCCAGGACACGAGATTGCCGACGAGCAGCAAGGCCACCACGGGGGGCTTCAGCGGGCGCTCTGGTGCTCCCGCGCGATAGAGCGCGACGTAGCTGACCGCGAACATGATGACGATCGCCAGAACCGTACCGGCTTCGGCCAGCGCGATAGCCCGGCGTCCGCGCAAGATGAGCAGCAGGCGTCGCCGCCAACGCGGTGGGCGTGTCCCGAAACGGGTCGTCGAGCGTGAAAACAACGCCATTAGTGGCATGGTTACCACAGAGGCGTGTTCAATCAACCACAGTTGCGACCAGCGGTTGGTCGCAGAGCGGCTAGTCCCGGTCGCGCACCTGCGGTCCGACGCTGAGTTCGGTCAGCCGCTTGCGGAGCGTATTACGGTTGATGCCGAGCAGTTTTGCCGCGCGCAGCTGGTTGCCGCGAACCGACGCCAGCGTGAGCCGGAACAACGGCCGTTCGAGATCGGCGAGAACGCGATCGTACAGCCCCTCGGGCGGGAGCGCGGAGCCGAACGCCGCGAAATAGCGTGCGAGCTGATGCTCGATCGCTTCTTCCAGACTGGCATCGACGGGAACCACCGAGACGGCAGCGCCGGGCACCGATTGATTGAGCTGCTGTTCGACCAGCGTCGCGCTGATCGTCGCGTCGCGGCCGAGTGCAGCCAGACGGCGCATGAGGTTTTCGAGCTCGCGGACGTTGCCCGGCCAATTGTGCTGCTGGAGGCGTTCCGCTGCCGAGGCATCGAGCGTCTTGCGCGGCAGGCCTTCCGCCGCGGCACGATCAAGGAAGAAGCGCGCCAGTTCGCCGATGTCGCCGCCCCGCTCGCGAAGCGCGGGCAAGCGGACGGGCACGACGTTCAGGCGGTAATAGAGATCCTCGCGGAAAGCCCCTTCCGCGATCATCTTCGGCAGATCCTGATGGGTCGCGGCGATGATGCGGACGTCGGCACGGATCGCGCGGGCCGAGCCGACCGGCGTGAACTCGCCCGACTGGAGGACGCGCAGCAGCCGGGTCTGCGCCTCGAACGGCATATCGCCGATTTCGTCGAGGAAGAGCGTGCCACCCTGTGCCTGCTCGAACCGGCCGCTGTTGCGCTGGGCCGCCCCGGTGAAGGCGCCGCGCTCGTGCCCGAACAATTCGCTTTCGATCAACTCCCGCGGGATCGCCGCCATGTTGACCGGCACGAAGGGCGCGCGGGCGCGGGCGCCGAAATCATGGATCGCCTTGGCGACGAGTTCCTTGCCCGTGCCCGACTCGCCGAGGACGAGGACGGTCAGGTCGTTCGAGACGACCTTCGCGATGGTCCGGTAGACCTCCTGCATCGGCGGCGAGCGGCCGATCAGGGGCAGATCCTCGCCCGGCTGCTCGGGCGCCGACGGATCGGACGACGAGGAGGCAAGCGCTTCCTCCACCGTCTGGGTCAGGGTGCTGAGGTCGAACGGCTTGGGCAGATATTCGAACGCGCCCTGCTCCGTCGCCCGCAGCGCCGTGGTGAAGGTGTTCTGTGCAGAGAGGACGATGATCGGCAGCGACGGGTAGTCAGCGCGGATCTCGGTGATCGTGTCGAGGCCGTTGCCGTCGGGCAGGACGACGTCGGTCACCAGCACTTGCGGGCGGAAGTTCGCCAGCGCGCGGCGCTGTTCGGCGACGCTGCCGGCGGTCTCCACGACGTGGCCGGCGCGGCGCAGCGCCTCGCGAACGACGGTGCGGATCGCGGCATCGTCGTCGGTGACGAGGATGCGGCCGACGTTGACGGACGCGTTCATATCCGCGCCTCGGCAGAGCGATCGGCGCGGGGCAACATGATCCGGAAGACGGTGCGTTCCGGCCGCCCTTCGCGGGCATATTCGACCATCCCGCCCTGATCGACGATCAGCTTGTGAACGAGCGCGAGGCCGAGGCCGCGCCCGGTGGGCTTCGAGGTGATGAAGGGATCGAACAGATGTTCGGCGATGTCCGGCCGAGCTCCGGGGCCGTCGTCGATCACGCAGACCTCGATCGGCAGCGAACGACGCCCCTGCCCCTGCTCGGTCACCATGCGGACGCCGTGGCGATAGGCGGTCGAAAGCGTGATCGTTCCTCCATAAGGTCCGAGAGCTTCTGCGGCATTCTTCATTAAATTTATCAAGACCTGAACGAGGGAATCACGGTGGCCCATGACCGGTGGAAGCGAGGGATCATATTGCTCGCGGATCGTGACCGTCGGTGTGAAACCGTTGGAGGCGACCGCGCGGGCATGATCGAGGATCGCGTGGATGTTGAGCGGCACGATCTCCAATGGCCGGGTGTCGGTGAAACCCTCCATGCGATCGATCAGTGCGGCGACCCTGTCGACCTCCTCGCGGATCAGCCTGGTGAGCGGGCGCGCGTCCTCATCGGCGCTGCTCTCGAGCAATTGCGCCGCGCCGCGGATGCCCGAAAGCGGGTTCTTGATCTCGTGCGCCAGCATCGCGGCGGCGCCGGCGGCGGTGGCGGTGCCGGCATTGTGGCGCGACCGGCGGGCGATCGGCGCTGCCGTCGGGTGGAGGTGGAGCGAGATGATCCGCCAGCCATTCCGCTCCGGCCAAGGCGCGACGAGCAGGTCGGCGCGCTGGTTTCGCCCACCGGGCAGCGTCAGTTCCTCGCCATATGCGACGAGCGGGGTCTCCACCGGCGCGGTCGCGAGGGCATGGCCGATACATTCGGAGATGTGCATGCCCAGGATCGCGCTGCGGGCAAGGACGAGGAGCCCCTCCGCCGCGCTGTTGACCTCGCGCACGAAGCTGTCCTCGTCGACCGCCAAGATAGGCGTCGGTAGCGCCGCGAGGATCTCCGGTGCGGCGGCGTTGCTGGCCTCCTTCCCCTCCGCCCGCCGGCGGAACGGGTTCAGGCTGCCGCTCGCGAGAGCCATGGCGCGTAAAATTCGGCGAGCATCGCCAGCACGCGCTTGGCGTCGGGCTCCTGGTTCGCGCGGTTGCGGAATTCGGCCGAGCCGGTGAGGCCCTTGGTGTACCAGCCGATATGCTTGCGGGCCATGTTGACGCCGACTTCATTGCCGTAAAGCGTGAGCATCTGATCGTAATGATCGATGATCACGCGATATTGTTCGTCGATCGACGGATCGGGCTTCTCCTGCCCGGTCTTCAGCCAGTGCATCACCTGGGCAAGGATCCAGGGCTTGCCGTAAGCACCGCGGCCGATCATCAGCCCGTCCGCACCCGATTGCTCCAGCGCGGTGCGGGCGTCGTCGACACCCAGGATGTCGCCGTTGACGATCACGGGGATGTTCACGGCATCCTTCACCCGGCGCACGAAGGCCCAGTCGGCCGAGCCCTTGTACATCTGGCAGCGGGTGCGGCCGTGAACGGTGATCATCTTGATGCCGAGATCCTCGGCAACGCGGGCCAATTCGGGCGCGTTGAGGCTCTGGTGATCCCAGCCCATCCGCATCTTGAGCGTGACGGGCACCTTAACCGCCTTCACCGTCGCTTCGATCAGCTCGGCGGCCAGCTTGGGCTTGGCCATCAGCGCGGAACCGGCATCGCCGTTGACGACCTTGCGCACCGGGCAGCCCATGTTGATGTCGACGATCGCCGCGCCCTTGTCCTCGGCCAGCTTCGCCGCCTCGCCCATCTCATAGGGCGTGCAGCCGACGAGCTGCATCGAGACCGGCTCCTCGATCGCGTCCCACATCGCCTTCTGGATCGACTGGCGCGTCTCGCGAATCGCTGCCTGGCTGGCGATCATCTCGGTGACGTTGAGCCCCGATCCATAGCGCCGCACGACGCGACGAAAGGGCAGATCGGACACGCCGGTCATCGGCGCGAGGATCACGGGGCAGTCGATCCGAACGGGGCCGACGTGGATGGGTTGAAGCTGCGTCACTGAAATTGCCTAAGAAACAGGCAGTCGCCCTAGTTTATCCCGAGCCAAGCGGCAAGCCGCACCTCGATCCGACGCCACTCGATTGATCGCCCCGTTCTGCACGACTAGGCGAAAGGCGATGACTCGCGTTGCCGCCCTGATCGTTGCCGCCGGGCAAGGCCTCCGCGCGGGCCAGTCGCTTCCGAAGCAATATTCCAGGGTCGCGGGCCGTGCCGTGCTGGCGCACGCGATCGATGCGCTGGCTGCGCATCCGGCGATCGATGTGATCCAGGTCGTGATCGGCGCAGGCCAGCAGGCGCTCTACGAGGCGGCGGTCGGCAGCCGCGCCCTGCCCGCTCCCGTGATCGGCGGTGCGGCGCGGCGGGATTCGGTGATGGCCGGGCTGCGGGCGATCGAGGCCGACATCGTCCTCGTCCACGATGCCGCCCGCCCCTTCCTGCCCGCCGAGGTGATCGATCGGCTGCTCGCGGCGCTCGAGACGCACGATGGCGCCATTCCCGGCCTGCCCGTCGCCGACACGCTGACCACTCTGGAAGGCGAGCCCGTGGCGCGCGACCGGCTGGTGCGCGTCCAGACCCCGCAGGCCTTCCGCAAGGCGGCGCTGGTCGCTGGTCACGAACGCTGGGATGCAAGCGCGGAAGCCACCGACGATGCCCAGATGGTCCGCGCCGCGGGCTTTTCGGTCGTGACCGTCGAAGGGGCGGTGAGCCTCGACAAACTGACCTATCCGGAGGATTTCATGGCCGCCGAAGCGCGCCTCTCTCCCACGCTCGTCTCGCGCACTGCACTCGGCTTCGACGTTCATGCCTTTGCCGAGGGCGACGGCGTCTGGCTGGGCGGGGTCTACATTCCGCACACCCGCGCCCTCGCTGGCCATAGCGATGCCGACGTCGCGCTCCACGCGCTGACCGACGCCCTGCTCGGCACGATCGGCGCAGGCGACATCGGCAGCCACTTCCCACCGAGCGATCCGCAATGGCGCGGGGCGGCTTCCCACCTGTTCCTGACCCATGCCGTCGATCTGGTGAAAGCGGCCGGCGGACGGATCGATCATGTGGATGTCACGATCATCTGCGAGGAACCGAAGGTCGGCCCGCATCGTCCTGCCATTCGGGCCCGGATCGCGGAATTGCTGGGGCTTCAGGAGGCGGACGTGAGCGTCAAGGCGACGACGACCGAGAAACTGGGCTTCACCGGCCGCCGCGAAGGCATTGCGGCGCAGGCGGCGGCGAGTGTGCGGCTTCCGGAGCGGGCGCGGTGAGCGGAAATATCCCGCTGTGCTCCGGCGAAGGCCGGAGCGTTGGAGGCAAGCGTGGACCTCGATCCTCCAGCACTCCGGCCTTCGCCGGAGTACAGCGCTTTGCCATCGCACTCGCGGCGTTTGCGCTGCCGACCGCCTCGATCGCGCAGGCACCGCGCTGCATCACGCAGGAGCAGGCCGCCTCGCTCGTCACCTTCGCACTGCCGACGTTGGTCGAGAAGCTTGCGGATCGCTGTTCGGCTGTGCTGCCGCCCCGCGCTTACATGATCGCCAATGCCCCTGCCCTTTCGCAGCGCTATCAGCCCGATGCCGATGCCGCCTGGCCGGTCGTGCGCCGGACGGTCGCGGGCTTTTTCGAGACCTTGCTCGGCCAGCCGATGCCTGAGGAGATGAACGGCGACATGCTGCGCATCCTTGTCGAGCCGATGCTCGGCAAGCTCCTCGCCAAACAGATCAGCACCACCGACTGCGCGACCGTCGACATGGCGATATCGGCAGCGGCACCACTGCCCGGCCGCAACGTCGGTCGGCTCGCGGCCATGGCAGCGATGATCGCCGATAAAAAAGACAAGGGGATTGCCGGCATCCTTCACCTTTGCAGACCGGAATCCCGACCATGACCGAAGCGTTGCTCCCCCAGGAAGTCCGTGACCTCGCGATCCGCGTGATCGAGGAAAATCGCGCGCTCGGCCGCCGGATCGTCGTCGCGGAGAGCTGCACGGGCGGCCTCGTCAGCGCGGCGCTCACCGAGATACCCGGTTCCTCGGACGTGTTCGACGCGGGCTTCATCACCTATGCCGACGAGGCGAAGATGGCGATGCTGGGTGTCGCGCGCGACGTGCTGGAGACGTTCGGCGCGGTTTCGGTGGCGACGGCCTGGGCGATGGCGCGCGGCGCGATCAAGAAGACCGATGCCGATATCGCCGTCTCGATCACCGGAATCGCGGGCCCAGGCGGCGGATCGACGCGAAAGCCGGTCGGCCTCGTGATCTTCGCCTTGGCCCGGAAGGGGGACGATCCGGAGAAGCACCGCACCGTCGAGCGCAGCTATGGCGATATCGGCCGCGGCGGCATCCGCCTTCAGGCGACGCTGTGCGCGCTCGAACTGCTGCTGCCTTCGGCCGACGACGAGGTCGCATAGAGCTTCGCCGCGCGCGTTTCGAACGCGCCGATCATCTTGCGCAGCGCCGCGTTGAACATCTGCCCCGCGATCGCCTCGAACATCCGGCTGCGGAAGGCGAAATCGACCGAGAAATCGACGAGGACACCGCCTTCGCCATCGGGCCGAAACGTCCAGTCGTTGTGGAGATAGGCGAGCGGGCCTTCGAGATAGTCGACGTGGATGCTCGTGGGCCTGGTCTTGGTGACCTTCGAGGTGAACTTCTCGCGCAGCGCCATGAAGCCGACGAGCAGATCGGCGACCATCTCGGTCTCGCTGTTGGATTTGACGCGGACCGCCGTCACCCAGGGCAGGAATTCGGCGTAGCGGCCGACGTCCGCGACCAGATCGAACATCTGCTCCGGCGTATAGAGCAGCCGGCGCGTCTCCGAATGCTTAGGCATCTCTTCAGACCGGCGTTTTGGCTTTCGCCAGCTGCGCCTCTCGCGCCGCCTTCATCTTCGCGAAATCGTCACCGGCGTGGTAGCTGGAGCGGGTCAGCGGGCTCGCCGCGACGAGCAGGAAGCCCTTGGCCCGGGCGATCGCGCCATAGGCTTCGAACGCCTGCGGGGTCACGAACTCCGCGACCTTGGCATGACGCGGGGTCGGCTGGAGATATTGGCCCATCGTCAGGAAATCGATGCCGGCCGAGCGCATGTCGTCCATCACCTGATGGATTTCGAGGCGCTCCTCGCCCAGCCCGACCATCACGCCGGACTTGGTGAAGATCGACGGATCGAGCCGCTTCACCTGCTCCAGCAGCCGGAGCGATGCATAGTAGCGGGCACCGGGGCGGATCGTGGGATAGAGCCTAGGCACGGTTTCGAGGTTGTGGTTGTAGACGTCAGGGCGAGCGGCGACGATCGCCTCGATCGCGGCATCGGCCTTGTTGCGGAAATCGGGCGTGAGGATCTCGATCGTGGTGTTGGGCGTCGCCTTGCGAAGCTCCTCGATCACGCGAACGAACTGGTGGGCGCCGCCGTCCTTCAGATCATCGCGATCGACCGAGGTGATGACGATATGCTCAAGGCCGAGCTCGGCCGCCGCCTCCGCGACATGCGCGGGCTCCAGCGGATCGACGGCACGCGGCATGCCGGTCTTGACGTTGCAGAAGGCGCAGGCGCGGGTGCAGGTGTCGCCCAGGATCATCACAGTGGCGTGCTTCTTCGTCCAGCATTCGCCGATGTTCGGGCAGGCCGCTTCCTCGCACACCGTCGCGAGGTTGAGCTTGCGCATCAGCGCGCGCGTATCGGCGAATCCCTTGCTGGTCGGCGCCTTGACGCGGATCCAGTCCGGCTTGCGGTCGCGCGGAGGGCGGATGGGCAGCGGCTCGTTCATGGCTGCCAGATAGCGAGTGCAGCACGCCCTTGCCACCCCCGCCACACGAAGCTAGGCGCCCGGCCATGCCTGATACCGCTTCCTTCGATGATCTGATCGACGGCTATCGTCGCTTCCGCAAGCAGGATTGGTCGCGTCAGCGTGCGCGCTGGTCCGAACTGGCCGAGGGGCAGAGCCCCAAGGTGATGGTGATCGCCTGCTCCGACAGCCGCGTCGATCCCGCGCAGATCTTCGACGTCTCGCCCGGCGAGATCTTCGTGGTACGCAACGTCGCGAACCTCGTGCCGCCGTTCGAGACGACGCCCGGCCTGCACGGCGTGTCGGCGGCGCTGGAATTCGCGGTGACGCAGCTCAACGTCTCCGAAGTCATCGTCATGGGCCATGGCGCGTGCGGCGGCGTGAAGGCGGCGCTGACCCAGCCGTTCGCGGGCGCCCCTCCCGGACAGGGCGGCTTCATCGCCAACTGGATGTCGCAGCTCGACGAGGCACGTGAACGGGTCGTCGCCGAGCATGGCACGGGGGCCGAGGCGACGCACGCGCTGGAGCTGGAATGCGTGCGCGTGTCGCTGCGCAACCTGCGCACCTTCCCCTGCATCCCGGTGCGCGAGGCGGCGGGGAGCCTGCGCCTGCGCGGCGCCTATTTCGCGATCGCCGACGGGCTGCTCCACCTCCACGACGAGGCCAGCGACAGCTTCTCGCCCGTCGAGGCCTGAGCCGACCCGAGGAACGCCCGAGAGGTCGCTGCGTTTGTCGCGCACAACCTCAAGGAGAGCAGCAATGTCTGCCAGATTTGCGTTCGCGGGATTCCTCGCGGCGGCCATCGTGATGCCGCTTTCGGCCCAGGCTTACGATCCCAATTCGGCCCAGCCCGCCCCGGCCTCGCCCAACCCGGGCACGCAGGCGGCCAATAGTGCCGTGCAGGCGTCGGTCGATGCCCGCGTCGCCGCCAACGAAGAGGGCCAGGCGCAGTATGACGCCGATCGCTCTGCCTATTTGCAGGCGCTGGCGCAGCACGATCGTGCGGTCGATCGCACCGATGCGCGCTATGCCCGCCAGCAGACGGCCTATGCCGATGCGATGGCGGCGTGGCGCTGGCAGGTGCGGCGCTGCAAGGAAGGCCATCAGCGCGCGTGCGAGATGCCGCCGCCGGCCGTCGCCGACTTCTACTGAACCGATCGCCTAGGGCTGCGCGACAACCGTGGTCGCGCAGCCGCCGGCCTCTTCGGCCATCTGCGCGACGGTCGCGACGACGAGAGCGCGCGCCTGCTTCATCGGCATGTGGGCAAGGTCTTCGAGACGGTGCGTTTGGCCGATGCGCTGGGCGAGCCTGTAACCGAGATAATAGCCGAAGCGCGGCGGCAGGGTCCGCGTCCCTCCCCCGCTCAGGAAGAACAGCCGCGTCGGGCTACGACCTGCGGTGCCCAGCTTCGACTGGAGCAGGCAGAGCGCCTCGCGCCGATGCGCCTCTACCGCGGGACGTAGCTGCCCCGGATCCTCCAGCCCGAGCTGGCGATCGGTGGCTCCGGGATTGAGGATCGACGCCGCATAGACCGCCAGCCCCTCCCGCCAGAGCCCGCACCACACCGCCGTGCAGCCCGGAAAGCTGCGCGAATGGACCATGTGGAAGAATTCGTGGTCGAGCAGCATCGGCAGCGCATCGGGTGTGTCATATTGGGCGATGCCGTCGGCGCCGAAGATCAGCACGCGCCGCCCACCGATGACGCGGGTGCCCGCGTCCATCTCGCCGAGCGAATGAAGCAGATAGACCGGGCTCGTCAGGCGGAAGGTGGGAAAGGTCTGCCGGAAGCGGACCAGCTCGGCGCGGTAGGTGGCATCGAAGGCATGCTCGACCGCCTCGAAATCGGCGCGCTGGCCTTGGAAGCTGCTGAGCGACCGCGCGATCATCCGATTGAAATCGGCAGCGCTGCGCCCGTCGCGGGGGCGGTAGAAGCCCGGGAACAGGCGGGCGACCTGGGTACGGAACAGCGCGACACGGTCGGCCATCGGCAGATGCGCGGTCGATTCGACGAAGGTCGCGAAGGCGTCGGTCAGCGAACGATACGGGGTGGTCTGGGCGAGCGCGGGGGCCGAGATGCCGAGCAGCAGCAGCGCGAGCAACGCCCGCAGCAGCCCACCTCCCTTGCCCCGAATCGCCATGTGCCATCCCCGCCCGCAATGCCGGGATAGCCCGATCGCGCGCACAAGGCATGAGGAACACGGAGAGAACTATCGCTTGACTTTTCCGAAATTATGTGGAACAATACGTCCTCTTCGAATCGACTGTCCTTGCGAGGTTCTCCCTGATGAAGCGACTGCTTTCGGCCCTTATCGCACTGCTCTGCTGCTGGATCGGAACGAGTGCCCCCGCTGTCGCTGCCGACCGCGTGGCGGAACTGCGCGACGCGGCGCTGAACGGCGATACGGTGGCGTGGGACGTGCTGGAAGGGCTGACGACCGAGGTCGGGCCGCGGCTGGCGGCGACGCCGGCCGAGGCACGGGCACGGGCCTTCGCGGTCGAGAAGTTGAAGGCGCTGGGCTTTAAGAACGTCCATATCGAGACGTACGACATGCCGCTGTGGGAACGCGGCGTGGAGACCGCCGAGGTGATCAGCCCCTTCCCGCAGAAGCTCGTGCTGGCCGCACTCGGCAATTCGAGCGCGACGCCGCCGGGCGGGATCACCGCGCCGGTCGTCGCCTTCGACGGCATTGCAGCCTTCATGGCCGCGCCCGATGAGGCGGTGCGCGGCAAGATCGTGTTCATCACCCATCACATGGCGCAGCAGCAGGACGGCGGCAGCTATGGCGAATTGGGCGTGATCCGCTTTGCCGGCCCTTCGATGGCCTCCAAGAAGGGCGCGGCGGCGATCGTCATCAAATCGATCGGCACCGACAATCACCGCGTGCCGCACACCGGTGTGACCGGTTGGCCCTCAGGCGTCGCGCCGATCCCGGCCGCCGCGCTCAGTACGGTGGATGCCGACCAGTTGAGCCGCATCCTGGCGCGCGGCAAGCCGGTGACGCTGCACTTGACGATCGGCGCGCACATGGCGGGCACGGCGCAATCGGGGAATGTCGTCGCCGAAGTGCCGGGACGTGATCCCAAGGCGGGCATCATACTGATCGGCGGCCATCTCGACAGCTGGGATCTCGGCACCGGTGCGATCGACGATGGCGCGGGTGTCGCGATCACCACGGCGGCAGCGAAGAAGCTGCTCGACGGCCCTGCCCCCTTACGCACCATCCGCGTCGTCTGGTTCGGCGCCGAGGAACCGGGCGGCTTCGGGGGCGAAGCCTATGCCAAGGCGCATGCCGCCGACCGGCACGTACTGGTCGCCGAGAGCGATTTCGGTGCCGACCGCGTCTGGCGCTTCGCCGTGCGCGCGCAGGATACGAAGAACCCGCTGATCGAAAAGCTCGGGCAGGTGCTCTCCCCGCTCGGCATCACCGCCAGTCACGGCGATGCCCACGGTGGCACCGACGTCGGCCCGACCGCGGCGCTCGGCGTGCCGGTGGTCGATCTCGGTCAGGACGGCACCCATTATTTCGACCTCCACCACACCGCCGACGATACGCTCGACAAGATCGACCCCAAGCAACTCCGCCAGAATGTCGCGGCGTGGACGGCGATGCTGGCGGTGATGGCGAACGACCCGGGCGATCTGGGTGTGCTGCCGAAGGGACATGGGGAATAAGGAAGATTCAGGGCGAGCCTGGCGTTCCCCGATATCTCGCACGCTTGATCTGGAAGCATTGCAAGCGCCTGCGCCGCCGCTACATTTCCGCAATCGAGGCGCGGGGCACAAGCGCCAGGAAAGGATGAAGGATCGCCGGCTCGGCGGGGCCGATATCGACACGCGTACGTAGCTTGGGGGCAAGCGTATGACCGAGGAAGAAATCAAATATGTGATTCCCGCCGACAGTGCGGGTCATCCGGGCAGTCAAGTCGATCTCATCGTCACTTACGACGAGACCGCCCCCGTCGATACCAACACCTTCGAAATCACCAGTGCCACGGGCACCTACGAGACGATCGACGCCTCGGGCCAGGTGATCCACACCGACACGATTACCGGTCTCGTCGCGCCGGGTGGCTTCGGGGGGAACGACAATCTCATCGGCTTTCGCGACGGCGTCACGGAATCGCACGCCGGCGTCCGGACCATCCTCGATCCCGCGGGCCTCACGTTCGAGATCAGCGACCCTACCGACAGCAACGACGGCGCCGGCCACGTCAATCTCTACGGAGTCGACACGTTCGACTATGGCGAGGCCGGTGAAAACCACGGCGCGACCAGCGACCTCACCTTTGCCCCGGTCTGCTTCGTCGAGGGGACGCGGATCCGCACCGCCCAGGGCGACGTCGCGGTCGAGGCGCTGGAAGTGGGCGACGATGTCGTCACCGCATCCGGCCAATACCGCCGCATCCGCTGGATCGGGCGCCGCCGCCTCGATTGCCGCAGGGCAGCCGACCCGACACTGGTCTACCCGATCCGGATCGCCGCCGGCGCCTTCGGGCTGGGCAAGCCGTCGCGGGACCTGATGGTGTCGCCGGGACATGCGATTTGCGTTCCCTGTGTCGACGAGGTGCTGATCCCGGCGGGCGCGCTCGCCAACGGCGCCACGATCGCTCAGGTCGAGGTCGATCATGTGACCTATTGGCATGTCGAACTCGACAGCCACGACATCCTGCTCGCCGAAGGGCTGCCCTGCGAAAGCTATATGGATGTGGGCAATCGCGCCTTTTTCGCCGGAAGCGATGGCATGGTCGATGCCGTGCCGGATGAGGATCTGTCCGGCTATTGTCGCCCGTTCGTCTCGAAAGGCGCCCTGGTGCGCGCGGTGCGGGAGCGGCTGCGCGCGCGATCGGCCTTGCTCGGCTGGCAGGAGGACGATTGCCCCCATGCCGGGCTCCACCTGATCGCGGATGGCCGCGTCGTGGAGCCGGTGGTCGACGGACGCTCGCTGACGTTCGCCCTGTCCGCCGAGGCGGATGATGTGCGTCTGGTCTCGCGGATCGCGGTGCCGTCCGAACGCGAAGATTGCACCGACGATCGGCGATTGGGTGTCCAACTCCGCCGGCTGCGGATCACCGATGCGAATGGAGAAACGCGGGCGATCGAGGTCGA